>Ga0265292_1001918_pt1 | contig 16241 bp, 14 predicted proteins | sample Munlanlewell296A_FD_189080 | JGI IMG/M metagenome (GOLD analysis project Ga0265292, IMG submission 189080) | Leachate microbial communities from a municipal landfill in Southern Ontario, Canada - Leachate well 296A | ecosystem: Engineered > Solid waste > Landfill > Unclassified | place: Canada... | reverse complement strand
ACTGACTGGACAGAGCTCGGTAGTTTGATATTCCAGCCGGGTGCTAATCTTAATATTGGATTATTTTCCTGCTCATGGAAACCCGCTCCTTCAAAAGCAACATTTTACTATTTCGTGGTAAAACAAAAATAAAATTGTATTTTTAAGTTTTAGCCGCAATGGTTAATAGGATGGTGAGGCCATTACTGCAAAAAACCTTTTTTCCTTTGAATTTGGAGCAAATGTTATTTCCACATTATGATATCCCTTCTCAATATGGAAAGATTTTACTTCATAATAGTTTGAAGGTAAATCTTCTCTAAAGATTTTATTTGAGTCTATTGAGATAGAAAATTTTCCCGTAGAATAAACTTTGTATCTGTAAATTCTGCTCTTTTCTGCCTTAAAAATTGCTTTGATAGAGGCTGACGATAATTTAGTATTTTCCGGATAGACATTATTGATGAAAGGATACTCCGTAAAAGAAATATGTTGTTCTGGTAAGAGTGTACCGTTTTCATCATAAAAAGAGGTTATAATTTTCAGCCACTCTCCTCCCCAGCCCACGTTCTTGAAAAGCTCACGAGGGCTCCCTTTTTCTATATTCCGGTAAATCGCAATAAGCGGTATCCCACTAGGACCTGCTGAAAAAAGAGGGGTTATGTTTTCAGTGTAAAATTTTATTTCCTGGTCAAAAAAACCTTCGCGGGAATTGATTATTAGGTATTCATAATCGTTTTGATCATAGGCAACATCAGGAGAGAGCATTTCATATTTATGGTAATAGTCAAATGGGATAGAATAAAATCCGCACCTGTTAGCGATCCTGCAACTCTTAAGCTTTGTATTTAAGAAATTTAGCACATCTTTGTTAAATGGATCACCCCAGTATGTGCTTTCAAGACCAAGTCTTTGTGCTCCTTTAAGCCCGCCTGCAAAGGCATTGTAATAAGAAAGTTCGTAGGGGTGGATATTATATAAGGAAATAGCAGAAGAAATTATGATAGCTGAGCCTATGATGAATCCAAGATATTTGTGTCTTCCTTTCAGGAAAAAGTTCTTTAAATTATAAAATCCAAGCCCTGAAAGAATTGCAAGGAATGGAAAAGAAGGAAGAAAAAGTCTTTCTCCATCATAAGCAGGACCAACCCCTGTCGCAATTGCAGCAATTGGAAGGATAGCATTTATTAAAAATAAAACAGAAAATTTTTCAGCATCTGTCTTTTCATTAATTCTCTTCCAATTGAATCTTTTTAAAAGATAATAAATGCCCGTACCTGCCCCTGCTGCAATAAGGATTACTAATGGCGCAGGAATAGTAAGTAGAGTTATTAAAGGAGCATAGTGCCATGGGACTTTATTTGAATCGTATGTATTCCCGAGATAAAATGTTTTTACAATAAAATCGCTTGTGTGTGTAGACATGCCTTCAAAGAACCCTGAGAGGTGGGGCCAAAAATCAACCCAAAGCCAGGGGTTTGACAGGTAAAAAACAAATGGAGCGATTACAGCTCCGTAAAGAATAAACTTTACCGCTTTCCTGTCCGGATAAAAGATTATCCACACTAATAATGCGGCAGGTATCATTAACGCATGAGCTTTTGTGCATAAAGCTAAACCAAGTGTTATTGCAAATAAAACAGAGAAATATTTTTTTTCTATACCTGCGATGAAGAAATAGATGGTCAATACCCACATAAATGTAATGGGTATGTCGAGGGCGAAGATATGTCCTTGTCCGAACATGCGCGGCATAAAAAGAAGCCCCAATGATGCTATAAGGGCTGATGGTATATCCGTTATCCTGAGAGCGAGTAAAAATATAAGAGCACATGTTATTGAGAACATTATTTCAGGAGAGAGTCTTAAGGCCTTTATGTCGCCAATAATATTTTTGAACAGACCCCATGAAATGGCGTGAATCATCCTGCCAAACGGAGGATGATAATGTAGATGTTCTCCAAAATATTTTTCAATTATCCCCCTGCTTCTGAATGATGATAAATCTCCACTGGAAACGGAAACCAGTGAAAATTTCATCCAGGAGGCAAATGACTTAGCAGCTGTATCATTAAGCCAAGCCTCATCACAAGTTATACCTATGCTATCTGTTGAGGTATAAAGAAGCGTCAGCGACAGAAAAAAAATTAGAAGTGCAGTTAAATATTTCACCTGTTTTAGTGCGAAAGTTATGTGAAAATATTACTAAATGCCATAAGATTCGTATATCAGAAAAAATAATAGCATAAAGGAATGATGAAATGGAAACAGCAAATCAAGCTGTTCAAGAAAGTTATAATAAGATTACAAAAAAGATTTATGTATTCCTCGGTTCTTACTGTATATTGTTGCTTGCGTTTCTTTTTAGTGAGTTTATTTTTCACCATATTGGTTACACTATTACAGCTGATGAAAGCCCTATAAACTGGTTTACGGCTGTAGGCCTTGTCCTCGCATCTTTTGCGGCAGTTATGGTTTTTTCCGAACTGTCCAGTTGTTTCCCTAACCGGGGAAAATACAACTTTCTCTGGATTCTCATTGCGTCAGGTCTTCTCTGGGCCGCTTTCGATGAACAATTCGAACTTCACGAAAAAGTGGGATCCATCATTGACAGTTGGGTTTCCGGCAGCAGTTTTGAATTGTTTTTTTACAGAATTTTCGATGAAGGTGAGAAACTTATTATAATGCTTTATGCGGCAGGAGGAATTATGATGACATTCGTTTTTCTTTTCAGGATGGTTTCTTCGAGGAAGGCTGCGAAATGCTTTATAACAGCAATAGTTTTTCAAGTTTTGGCAATGCTCTGTGATAGGTTCAATGTTGTTTTCGACATTTTTGGGATATACTCAAAAAATCCAAATTATACAGGTTACATTGAAGAGATATCGGAGTTTCTGTCATCTTCACTTTTTTTTGGTACCATGCTCCTTGAATATTTCTGGCTTAGAGTACTATCAAAAAACAAAATCTCAATAATACAGTGATGAGATGTCTTTGCTAGGAAAGACCGGTACGATTTTATTTTTATTGATAGCTTCAGTTTTTTTTCTTTCTTTTCTCTTTCCCAACAGGGATTACAGTTATGATTCGATTCAATATGTAATAGATGCGCAGGATGAGAACCTGATTCTTCATCCCCATCATCTGCTTTTTTATCCGACGGCCAGGCTTGCATGTGCAATATCTTCTAGTTTCCTTGGCAAGATGAATGAATGGATTATGCCTATACAACTTCTTAATATAATTATTTTTCCCATGGCAGTATATTTCTTTTATTCCTTCCTTGTTGATGTAAGCGGTAATATAGCTGCATCGATTCTATGTGCTGCTATTTTTGCATTTTCAGGAAGTATCTGGTCTCTTTCAATTGACAATGAAGTTCACACTCTGGAACTTCTTTTATTTATTTTGGCGTTAAAATCTATCTCTTCACGAAAATTTTTTTTTGTAACTGCAGTTTTGTTTGCGATAGCAACATTGTATCATCAGGGAGCGGTTCTCCTTTTTCCTGCATTTGTAGGTTTCTTTTTCTTAAATTCCAAAGAAAAGCGTGGGGTTGACAGTATTTATTTTGCCTTTTCTTATTTAGCTGTTGCCGGAGGATTATTTCTTGGATGCGCTGCGTTAGATGGGAAAAGGTCTCTGTCAGAAATCATAAAATGGTTTACCTTTTATACTGAGTCAGGAAAATGGGGAACATTAACCTTTTCAAATCTCTTTTATTCAGCATCATCATTGTTCCAGCTTTTTTTTGCATCACGGGTTGACAGAAGAATTCTATTTTCAGGAAATATTTATCCTCAAGATTATATCTATATTCTTATGGAAGCTGCCGGTGCATTGAGCATACTTTTACTATTGATTATTGTTGTGTTAAAAGCATGGAAGAAAGAAATAGACTTTGGAATCTGGTCTCACTTTGCATTAATCGTATTTATTCCTGTGGCTTTATTTGCCTTTTGGTGGGAAGCTCAGAACGTTGAATTCTGGCTTCCCTGTCTTATAGTGATGCTTCTGCTTTTATCAATTGCAATAGCTGAAACCTACAAAAAAAAACAATCTTTTTTATTTTATATGTCTCTTGTTCTTCTAATAATAATATTTATCCATAATTTATTCTCTTCAGTCATTCCTGATTCAAAGCTTTTGGGAAATGAAACTTATCAGTTTACGCAGAAATTTGCTCCTTATGTTTCAGACGGAGATGTTTTTATAAACAATAAGAAAAAGCCTGTTCCTTATCTTAGATATTATACTGGAAAGAAGATAGATTATGTTTCATTTGCAGAATACCCTTTGAAGAAATGGGGAAATATCAGCGAAGTAAAGAATATAGTTGCAGACAAAATAGAATCTTCACTCAAAAGTAATAAAAAAGTGTTTATCACATCTTCTGAAATGGTTCCTCCTGAGTTTGATCCTGCTACCAATGATGTTATCATGGGAAAAGATAGAACTAATTTTTACAATGCGTACAGCGGCAGGTTAAAAAAGCTTTTTCAGTACACAATGGAGGGGAAACTTGAGAGTTTGTTCGTTGTAAATTAAATTAGCAAAATAAGTTGAGAATTGATAAAATCAATCTATGTTATTGTTAATTTATATGGAATTTATTAATTATTAGATTAACCGGAGATTTATTATGGGAAAGACGATGGCTGAAAAAATAATAGGTGAACATGCCGGAAAAAGTCTGAAAGCCGGAGACCTTGCTGTCGTCGCAGTTGATTTAAGTTATGTGCAGGATGGTACAGGGCCGCTTGCAGTCAGGCAAATGAAGAGTATGGGGCTTGAAAAGGCTTTTAATCCAGCTCACTCAATATTCTTTCTTGACCATGCATCGCCAAGCCCTCGGCTTGAACTCTCAAATGACCATAAATTCCTGCGTGAATTTGCAGAAAAAACAGGAATACGTGTTTCCGATGTAGGAAATGGCATATCGCATCAGGTAGTACTCGAAGAATATGCTTTACCTGGAAATCTTATTGTTGGAGCAGATTCACATACATGTACAGGAGGAGCGATAGGGGCATTTGCGACCGGAATGGGTTCGACTGATGTAGCTGTAGCCATAGCCCTAGGCAAAACCTGGATGAGGGTTCCTGAAACATTAAAGGTAGTTGTTGATGGAAAACTTCGGAAGGGGGTTTATTCAAAAGACATTATTCTCCATTTAATAGGCATGATATCAAGCAGCGGTGCAACTTATAAAGCTCTTGAGTTCCATGGAACTGCTATAGAAAGTTTAAGTATTGATGCACGGGCTACAATTGCGAATATGGCAGTTGAAGCTGGAGCTAAGGCAGGTCTGTTTCCTTCTGATGAAGTTACAAAAAAATTCCTGTGCGATATGGGAAGAAAGTCAGGTTATCGTGAAATTAAACCAGATGACGATGCAGAATATGAAAAGGTAATTAATATCGATGGAGAAAAACTTGAGCCCACAATTGCCTGTCCTCACCTTGTTCATAATACAAAGGCAGTTGGAGAAGTAGGAGAGGTTTTTGTCCAGGAAGTTTTTCTGGGCACTTCATGTAACGGCAGATACGAGGACCTTAAAATTGCAGCGGAAATTTTAAACGGGAAGAAGATCGATAAAAGGGTGAGATTGCTAGTTACTCCTGCTTCGCGAAACGTCTATCTTCGTGCCCTTAAAGACGGCATTATTGAAACATTCGTTCGCGCCGGAGGTGTGGTAACCGGGCCGGGGTGCGGTGCCTGTGTGGGTGTTCATGAAGGAGTGCTTGGTGATGGAGAGATTTGCCTTGCCACACAACCGCGAAATTTCAAAGGGAGGATGGGTAATCCAAACGCTTTTATATATCTTGGATCTCCTGCTGTTGCAGCGGCTACGGCAATAACTGGAAAAATTACTGATCCTCGTGAGTTCTTATAGATAGTGTTTCTTTTATTGAAATCTTTTTGAAAGAGGTGTTTTTATTATGGAAGTTATTAGCGGAAAGTGCTGGAAATTCGGAGATGATATAAGCACTGATCTGATTGCACCCGGACGGCTTTTCCATTTGCGTTCCAATCTTTCGGAGCTTGCAAAACATGTCATGGAAGATGCAAGCCCAGGTTTTTACGATATGATAAAAAAAGGAGATATAATTGTAGCGGGCTTTAATTTTGGCCAGGGGTCTAGCCGAGAGCATGCACCGACAATAATAAAGATGGCAGGCATATCAGCTGTTGTGGCAAAAAGTTTTGCACGGATTTTTTACAGAAACTGTATTAACGTTGGATTGCCGGCTATAATCATTGACACCTCTTCATTAGATGAGGGAGATATGGCTGGGATTGATATGCAGAACGGAACAATAACAAATTTTACAAAAAATCTGACTCTCAAATTTCCTCCTTTGCCTGCAACTATGTCAAAAATATTAAATGAAGGAGGTCTTGCACCATACGTAAAAAAGTATGGCGACCTTATACTTTAAATCAATGGCACGTTTCTCCTTAATAGGCTTATTGATACTTTTAATATTCTATATTTTGTCACCTGTTGATTTTATCCCTGACTTTATTCCTTTTGCTGGACGCATAGATGACATTGTTATTCCCATAATTTTATTCTGGTTATACAAGAAAAAGTTTCAGAGACAATCTTATAAATATTCTAGTGGTCCAAGTGATGAAAACCGTAATTTCGGAAATGAAAATTTTAGAACGGCTAAATCAAAGAAAGATCCTTATAGAGTATTAAATATTGATAGAGGATCTTCTGAGTTTGAAATTAAACGAGCCTACAAAGAAATGCTTTCCAGGTACCATCCTGATAAAGTCGCGCATCTTGGAAAGGAATTACAGGATCTTGCCCATGAGAAAGTTATTGAAATAACAGAGGCTTATAATGATCTTGAAACTCGTGGTTTCAAAAGTTAGCAATAATCTGCATTTTAACTATTTTTTTAAAAAGCCACTTGACAAAATTATAAGAAATCATTAAATATTCAAACAGACGTTTGGTAGATTAGTAAAAAAATAAAAAATTAAGATACTTAAGGAGGAGATTTTATGTGCCATTTTTGCACTAAACATGGTGATGGAGGCAAATGGTTTGAAAATGCAGCTAACTTTGCCGCAAGAATGTATTCTAATAGGAAGAAAAAGACTGAAAAAGAAGAGAAGTTCGTTCAACATATGGGAAGTGAGGCACTTAAAATAGATCCTGATCATCCTGAAAAGAGCAGAATGTATGCTACTCCTCCTATCATAACTGAAGATATAGCAGATAACCCATGGGCACAGCAGAAAATGTTTGAAACAAGAAGCAAATTTCCCTATCAGATGGATTCAAATGGAGATGTTAAAATACCTAAGGGAGCTGTTGTTGACCTAGATATTATGTTTACTGACCTATTAAAAGAAGTTGTTGATGCTACCGGTGTAGAAGCTGACAAAGTACCTCAGTTAAAAAGAAAAGTTGCAAGCTTTATGGGAAATTACCACTTTGGTCAGGTTATAACTCTTGAAGAAACCCTTGATATGTTGGAACTGACTTACCCAATAGGAATGATGCAGTGTATCTGCAGAAGGGAAACAAGAGGACAGATGGCTCCTGGGGAAGCAAATTTCTGTTTCTCGCTAGGTGTTGGAATCTATAAATGGGAACGCTGGCCAGAGACATTCAGAGGGCTTACATTTTTAAGTGTCAAGGAAGCAAAGGAGATGATTACGCACTACAATAAAAAAGGATTGGTACATTCGCTTTGGACCTTCAATGTTCCTTATATAGGAGGGATATGTAACTGCGAATATCCTGTATGTCAGGGGATCAGAGGAAGGCTTGATTACGGCGTTGAATCAATAATATTAAAAGGGGAATGGTGCGCAAAACCAATATATGAAAACTGTACAGGCTGTGGAAATTGCGTACGTTACTGCCAGTTCGGTGCAATGAGTATGCAACTTTCCAGAAACAAAGTAGCTATTGATATGAAAAAATGCTTTGGTTGTGGCCAATGTGAAAAACATTGCCCGAACAGTGCGATCGAAATGGTAGAAAGAAGGAAAACTCCGGGTATAAGCGATCTTTGGTAATTTATAAAAAGTAATCAGTGAGGAGGGGTAATAATGAGTTTGATGGATGTAAAGATTGATCATGAAAAATGCAAGGTTCCTGCTGCATGCAGAAAGTGCCTTGCAATTTGCCCTCAGGCAGTATTTAAACTGCATTTGGGGAAAGTAGAGAAATATAAACTTGCACCTGATGAAGAGTGGCATCTTGAGGCCTGGTATTGGACAAGATGCTCAGGTTGCATGGAATGTGTAAAGATATGTCCGCTCGATGCAATAAGGGTGAAAAAGAGAAAAGAAGCTGTTGCCTAAGGGGGTAGGCAATTTCTTCAGAAAATCTCTTGATTTTCTCTGAAAATCTTATATTTGTTACCAAACAAACGTTTTTTTTATTTTAAATAAATAAAACAAGGGGGATTACAAATGTGCCATAACTGTATTTCGCATGGGGGAGATGGTGGTAAATGGTTCCATGCTGCGGAGAACTTTGCGGCAGGCCTTTACCGTAGGCAGAAAAAAGCAGCACAGCAGAAAGCACAAAAGGCTGAGAAAAAAACTGGTGAAATAATAAACCCGCTTCAACCGCCGCCTGAGTATTATATGACTGAAGATGGTGAGTTTGCTCTTCAACCCGGCGCGCAGGTTGACCTCGACATAATGTTTTCCGACCTGATGCGGGAAGTTCTCGAGGCGACAGGGAAAGATGTAAAGAAACTTCCTATTCTCAAGAAAAAAGTAAACAGCTTCATGGAGAATTACCATTTCGGTCAGGTTATTACCCTTGAAGAAGCAGAGCAGATGTTGGAGATAACCTATCCAATAGGAATAATGGAATGTATCTGCAAAAGAGAATCGCGCGGTATGTATAAAAATGACGATGCTATGACCTGCCTTTCCCTTGGGGTCGGCATCTATAAATGGGAACGTTGGCCTGAAACTTTTCGTAATTTTCAATTCCTTTCCGTAAAAGAGGCAAAACAGAGGCTTCGCCATTTTGACAGGCGCGGTAATGTCCATACTCTCTGGACTTTTTATACACCATACATAGGCGGTATTTGTAACTGTGAATATCCTACCTGCCTTGGAATAAGAGGACGTATTGATTATGATGTGTCCGAGATCCTCCTTAAGGGAGAGTATTGTGCTAAGCCATTACACGACAAATGTATAGGCTGCGGCGAATGTATTACGTTCTGCCAGTTTGGCGCCATGTCTCTTCAGGTGAGCCGCAACAAGGTAAATATCAATATGAATAAGTGCTTTGGATGCGCGCAGTGCGCCAACCATTGCCGTCATGAGGCAATAGAGATGGTAGAGCGCATGACAACACCGGGACTCAGGGACATTTGGTGATTTCAATACTTACTTCGGGAATTCCAAAATATAAGGAGGATTTTTATGGCAAGGGTTCAAATAGCAATTAACCGGGAAAAATGCCCGGTTCCTATAAGATGCCGCAAATGTGTAGAAGTATGTCCACAATGTCTTTATAAACTTCACCTTGTTAAAATTGACAAGGGAAAGCAAATGCCTGAGGAAGCCTGGGATCTTGATATGTGGTTTCCCGACCAGTGCGTAGGGTGCCTTGAATGCGTGAAGGTTTGTCCTGAAAATGCTTTGAGAGTAATTGCTCCATGCGAAGCAGAATGTCCTGCACATGTTGATGTACCTTCGATAGTTTCTCTTATTGCAGCAGGCCGAACAGAAGAAGCTCTTCACCTTCACAGGGAAAGAAATCCTTTTGTGGAGATAAGCGCAAGGGTTTGTCCTCATCCATGCGAATCATTGTGCGAGAGAAAAAGAATTGACTCTTCGTCTATTGCGGTTCGCGGTGTGAAGCGTTATATGGCGGACCTTGCGGCTGCAAAGTCAACTAACATAAAGGATCTCATGAAAGAGAATCCTAACAATGCCAAAAAGAAAGTTGCGGTAATAGGTGCAGGACCTGCCGGTCTTTCATGTGCATATTTTCTGCGGAAAATAGGACATCCTGTAACAATATTCGAAAAAGCTGACAGACCTGGCGGAATGCTTTCTCTAATGATTCCATCATACCGTCTGCCGCAGGATGTAGTTGACAGGGAGGTAAATTTCATACTGAGTTCAGGAATAGAATTGAAACTTAATACAACTGTCGGCAAAGATATTACTTTCGAGGATCTGAAGAAGCAGGGCTATGAAGCTATTTTCCTCGGGATAGGGGCATGGAGATCAACACCGCTTGGAGTTCCCGGTGAGGAACTTGAAGGGGTGATCTCTGCTATGGATATGCTGAAGGATTACCGCAAGGGAATCGCACCTAAACTTGGCAAAAAAGTTGTTGTCATTGGCGGAGGCAATGCCGCAATTGATGCTGCACGTACAGCTTTCAGGTTTGGCTCAGATGTAACAGTGGTTTACAGACGCGACCGCGACGAAATGCCTGCCATTCCGGCTGAGATAGAAGAAGCTGAGAAGGAAGGTGTTAAATTTATATTACTTGCAAGGCCTTTAAAGGTTGAAGGGAAAAATGGATGTGTCAGCGGTTTAGCTTGTGGAAAGATGATGATGAAAGGATATGACAATAACGCAAGACGCAGGTCTGTACCTATAGAAGGATCAGACTTTACAGTTGAAGCTGATACCGTAATAATTGCTATAGGGCAGAAACTTGATGCAAATGAGTTATTGCAAGGTACAGGCATAGGGCTTTCATATGAAGGATATATCTATGCAGACCATCATATGACTACCACGATTCCTTACATTTTTGCAGGCGGCGATGTAACAAAGGGTCCGTCCAGTGTGGTTGAAGCGATAGGAGCCGGAGAGAGGGCTGCAAGAGCAATCAACCATTATTTGTCCAAAGAACTTTCTGCAGAGCAGAAAACAGACTTCTGGTGGATTGAACCATATGAAGACGATATTTCCTATAATACTAGATCAGCAGTACCTAAGTATGAAAGGGCTGTTACACCTCTTGTTCCTGTTTCAGAGAGGGTAGGTGCAAAGGAAGTTGAAATGACAATGAGTGCGGAAGATGCCCTCCATGAGTGCGCCAGATGTCTGCGCTGCGACTATGTTGATAAGGAAGTTCTAAACAGAATATTGTCTGCTGCTGCGGCACGCTGACATATTATTTTGAAAGGATAAATGAATATGAGCTCAAAAGGCCTGAAGTATTTTATTGATGAAACTTATTTCCAATCTCTTGATGATGAATTTGGAGTGAAAAAGATAGCTGAAAAATTTGCAAATGCTATCAAGGGGAAAAGCGAGAAGGAGATTGAAGAGATAGGCAAGCAGATTTTTGATGAATATGGCAAGTCTCTTGCTAAGAGAATACTTGAAACCGAAGCTGACAACAGGGACAGGACAGCAGAGCAGATATATGAGGTTGCAAAAAAGACAGGACATATATTCCCGAATGTTCCGCAGAGAATGATCGAGATTGGCATTCTGGCAACCAGAGTTGAAGATAAGTGGCGCTGGGGAGAAATATCATTTAAGAGGTTGTCCTATACTGTTTCAAAATGTACAATGAATCAGGCTCTCATCGAAGCGGTTGGAGAAAAAATAGCAAACACGCTTCCATGCAGGCATTACTGCACTGCGTTGAGCGAAACGATATATCAGGGTTTGAATCTTGATGTCGGTGTCAGGATGGTTGCCGAACTTCCTAAAGACAAGAAATGCCAGTTTGACGGTTTTTTTCATTTTCATTGATTGCAGCTAATTAAATGATTGGTGTATTAATCGAATCCTGACAAAAACTCCTTTTTAGGAATTGGAGAAGACTATGGGTAAATATGCTTTTGGTATTCCAGATGAGTTTCTTGATATCCTTGAAAAGGAGTTTTCCATTAAGGCGGTTGTCGGGAAATATGAGGAAGACGCAAAAGGGAAAGTAAACAAGGGAGATATAGCTCAAAAGGTCTTTGGCGATTACGGCAGAAATCTGGCAGACCGGATAATTGAGCTTGAAGGAAATTTCAGGGATAATACAGCTAAAGTAATTTATGAAGTTGCTGCAAAGACTGGTCATGTATTCCCAAGTGTTCCTCAGCGCCTTCTTGAAATAGGGTTTAATGCATTGCGCCCGTTTGATGAATGGAAATACAGGGAGGTTTCACATAAGTCTCTTGTCATCGAGGTAAAGGACTGCACTATCAACAAGGGGCTTAAAGAGGAAATCGGGGAAGGGGAAGCAAAACAAATTCCATGCAGAAGTCTTTGTTTGGGCTTCTCTGATGAATTGTTTAAGAAACTCGGATTGAAAGTTGAGCTTTCAATGACAAAAAGCCGCCCTGTTGAAGGCTGTTGCTGTTTCAGGGCAGATTTACAGGGGAAATAAAACAAGTTTTTTTCTTTACTAATACCGCTCTTTTTGGTTAATGAAGAGCGGTAATTTTTTTATTTATTTTGGAGGTGAAGATCCTTGTCACTTAAGAGTAAACTTGAAAACATAGCAGGAAAAGAAAGTGTAAATGTTAATGGGGCGTTAAGCAAATATGCGTCAGATGAAAGCCCATTCAAAGGAGTTGTCCCCAACTACGAGGTCAAAGCAACTACTTCTGCACAAGTCCGGGAAATAATTAATCTTGCAAGGAAAGAAAAAACCCCTGTCGTTCCTTCAAGCTCTACTGTCCATTTTAACGGGGCTGCCCTTCCTCTTCAGGGAGGTATAGTGATTGACCTCAGTGGAATGGACAAAATAAAAACAATTGATGAGAGAAACAGGAAAGTTATTTTCGAGCCTGGTGTAACGTGGGGAACGCTTGCATCAGAACTTTCAAATAAAGATCTGAGGATGTTCAATCCGCTTTTCCCACATTCAGGGACATCTGCCTTAACATCTCTTCTAGAAAGAGAACCTGCAATTATTCCTAAATTTGAATATGCGGATCCTATTATGACCCTTGAAGCTGTTCTGCCAAATGGAGAATTAATGAGAACAGGTTCGTCGTCTATTACCCTTTCCTATGACAAGGATGATGTGGCAGTTGATATGGTGTGCCCTTACGGGCCGGGGATGGATTTTTTCAGGCTCTTTCATGGTGCACAGGGAACGCTGGGTGTTGTGACATGGGTTGCTGTAAAGCTTGAGCATCTTTCTCCTTTAAAAAAGCTTTTTATCATAAGCTGCAGCGAATTGGAAAAAGCTGTAAGGATTGTTCATTCTATACAGAACGACATGATAGGACAGGAATGTTTCATCCTTGACCGCAATGATGCCGGATTGATTTTGTCACGAGGCGATATTGCCAGATATGGAGAGCTTAAGAACGGGCTTTCAAATTATAATATAATAATGGTTCTGCGCGGAGGAAAGAGACGCCCTGAAGAGAAGATTGCATACGAGGAAGAAGCTTTGCGGGAAATGCTTGGGAAAGAGCTTGATGGAGGAGACGGAATCAGAAGCGATGATAAGAATTGGATGCTTGAAAATTTAGGTACGAACTGGCCTCAGGGATCTGCCTACTGGAAGAACCTTTTAAAAGGCAAGGTATTTCAGATCGCATATAAGACAACTTTAAAAAATATTGATATCCTTTCAACAACATTTAAGAAGATAATTACTTCCAATGGGTTCGATATCAATGATTGTGGCTTATATGTGCAACCACTTGAGTACGGCAGAGCGTACCATTGCGAGCATCATCTTTATTATGCTCCGGAAGGAGAGGACTTTAGGAAAAAACTTGTAAGTCTCTATGAAGAGCTTGCGGTAACGCTTGCGAATAAAGGTGCTTTCTTCAACCAGCCTTATGGCCCGGCAGTTCAGGCTCTGTTTGATAAAACGGGTGGGTACAGAGAGGCCGTGAAAAAAGTGAAAACAATATTTGATCCTGCGGGAATAATGAACCCAGGGAAGTTGACTTTTTAGGAGCATTGATTGATGGAACTTGAAAAATACAGATATGACATAGAGATGTGCGTAAGGTCTTCCTCATGCAAATGGATAGATCCAATGTACTCAAAGAGCAAGAGATTTAATAAGATATGCCCAATAAATACTAAATTCAAATTTGATTCCTTCTCATGCCAGGGGATAATGGATATAGCTCTTGCCTTTCTGGATGGTGAGATAGGGATAGATGAAGACCTTTATAAGATACTTTATCACTGTACCCTCTGTGGTGCATGCGACATTATGTGCAAGAGGTGCATGGATACCGAGAGACTCGAAATAATAGAGGCTTTCAGATGCCGTTATATTGAAAAAGGCGGAAAGGTTTCTAAAAAACAAAAAAATATTTTGGCCAATGTGGAAAGCAAGGGTAACCCTTACGGCGCTTCTCAAAATGAGAGGACTAAATGGTTTGACAAAGGGAGCGGAAAAACGGGAGAAGCAGAAGTGCTTTATTTTGCAGGCTGTACTGCATCGTACCGCTATCCTTCAATTGCAAAATCAACTGTAAAGATTCTTGAAGCTGCAGGTGTGAACTTCAAACTTTTTCCAAGCGAGCAGTGCTGCGGCAATCCTCTTCTAAGACTGGGGTACAAATCGCAAGCTGATACTATAAGAAAAAACAATATTGATTCTCTGGCAAAAAGCGGATGCAAAGTCATAGTTACGTCATGCGCAGAATGTTATCACATGTGGAAAGTCGATTATCCGAGGCTTGAAGAAAAAAGTGGAACAGATTATGAAGTGCTACACATAACTGAGTATGCTGATAAACTGATTAAGGACGGAAGACTGACAATAAAGGGCTCAATTAATAAGACGGTTACATATCATGATTCATGCCGTCTTGGCAGACTTTCCGAGCCATATACTCACTGGGATGGAAAGCGTATAGAATTCGGAAGGACGGACCCTCCCAAACAGCAATGGAGAAGAGGGACAAAAGGTGTTTATGAACAACCGCGCAGTGTGCTTAAAAGTATAAGTGGTGTGAATCTCGTTGAAATGGAACGTATCAGGGAAAATGCATGGTGCTGTGGGGCGGGGGGTGCAGTGAAATGGATAAATAATGATTTTTCAATCTGGTCTGCAGGTGAGAGGATTGAAGAAGTAAAACAAACAGGAGCAAATACGCTTGTTGCATCTTGTCCTTTTTGCAGGTGGAATTTTACAGAAACCGTGAAAGCTGGTTCAAATAATATCGAAATACTCGACTTTGCTGAATTATTGGCAAGCGTGATATAAGGAGTTGAAGCATGGCATTACCACGTGAAGCAGCAAAAGAACTTAAATCCGTAGTAGGTGAGGAGAACTTTACAGAGTCTAAGACCATGTGCGAGGCATATTCTCGCGGTGGCTATGGAAAATTTTCATGGGACAAAAACCGCAAAATTCCTGGCTGTGTTATTCTTCCTTCAAGTACTGAAGAAGTACAGGCTATAGTAAAAATTGCGAACCGTTATAAACTTCCGTATATACCTCTTGGTACTTTTTTCATTGCTCTCTGTGTTCCCCTAAAGCCAAACACAATAATGATAGATATGAAGCGGATGGATCGTATCGAGATAGATGAAGAGAACATGTATGCTCTTGTTGATCCATACGTCACATATACAGAGCTTCAGACAGAAGCCATGAAACGCGGGCTTTATACAAGCGCTCCCTCATGCGGTGCCCAGGTCGCTGTTATAGCTAACCATCTCAACCAGGGTATGGGGCAACTCGTCCATCGTGTAGGCTATGCAAACAGAAGGGTTCTTGCGGCAGAATGGATACTTCCTGACGGAGAGTTAATGAAAACCGGCTCAGCTTCAATGGTAAATGATTATTTCTGGGGAGAAGGTCCGGGTCCAGATCTTCGCGGGATAATGAGAGGATGGTTTGGAAACTTCGGAGGACTTGGCATTGTCACCAAAATGGCTGTAAAACTTTTCCGTTTGCCTTTCAGAGGGGTACCAGAAGCAGTGGGAGTTTCTCCAAATACTGCATTTGCTCTTCCGGAAGAAAGGTTTAAATGGTTTACAACTTTCTATCCCACTACTGACCAGGCAATTAATTCCATGTATGAGGTTGGAAAGGCTGAGATAGCTGCAGTGTGTGTCCGAGTGCCTTTCATCTGGCGTTACATTGCGAGAGCAAAGTCGCGGGATGATTTCCATGCAAGATGGGAAACAGACAAGCATAAATTTGGCGCATCTACTCCAAGCATGGTAAGAGTTATGCTCGTAGGATTTACATCTAAGAAACAGCTTGAATATGAGGAAAGAGTCTTAAAAGATATTGTGGCTGAAAATGGCGGTACTATAGAAGATGCGACCCCATTCTCAAGTGGGCAGGTATTCAAACTTGG
>Ga0265292_1001917_pt1 | contig 16257 bp, 8 predicted proteins | sample Munlanlewell296A_FD_189080 | JGI IMG/M metagenome (GOLD analysis project Ga0265292, IMG submission 189080) | Leachate microbial communities from a municipal landfill in Southern Ontario, Canada - Leachate well 296A | ecosystem: Engineered > Solid waste > Landfill > Unclassified | place: Canada... | reverse complement strand
GAGTTTTTCGGAATGCACCTTCACAAAATTCATCGTACGAGATTGGAGCTATGCAGTTCCAATACTTGGGAAAACATCGTCTCATTCTGTATCACCTGCACCCTGAATATGCTGCCCTGTTTAATGAAAACGGCGAGAATTCACTAAATCTGAAAGAGCCTGCAACGAACATTCAAAACGGTCTGGGAATTTTTACTGCAACAAATAGCGACACACTCTTATTAAATGTTAAAAAATAATATCTCCCCACTCTCTTTGAAAGAGAGAGTTCATGCATCTCTGTATGGAGGCAATGTCCTGCAATTTTTTTGGCAGGACATTTTATTTGATAGATACTAAAAAGTACTAAGCAAATTCGCCAATGATTCAGTATTGTTGTTTGTTGAAAGATTGATTTTTATGAGAAGATCAAACCATCTTTTTTTTCTTGTATTAATATTTTTTACAAATCTTGCGGCACAAGGAAAATTTACCATCAGCGGTTATGTCCGTGATATTGAAACCGGCGAGGAATTGTTAGGCGCTACTGTCACCATAGTGCAGTCGAAGATCGGAATGGTGACGAACGAATATGGTTTCTATTCACTCGCATTGTCGCAAGGCACATACACCGTACGATATTCATATATTGGCTTCCAACCGTTTGAAAAACAGATCCAATTAGAGAAAAGTATTCGTCTTAATGTTGAATTGACATCAGATTCTGAAGAATTAGACGAGGTGGTTGTTACCGGTAAACGTGAAGACAACAACATAAAAAGTACAGAACTTAGTGTCGTTGGGTTGAATATGAAAGAGGTTAAATTTATCCCGGTACTGCTTGGAGAACAAGATGTCTTGAAGACTATTCAATTAATGCCGGGAGTAAGCCAGGCAAGCGAAGGAAGCACTGGTTTTTTTGTCCGCGGAGGAGATGCTGATCAAAATCTTATTTTGCTCGATGAAGCACCGGTATTCAATGTCTCCCATTTGCTCGGTTTTTTTTCCGTATTTAATTCCGATGCATTAAAAGATGTAAAATTGTACAAGGGCGGGATTCCAGTTCAATACGGCGGAAGATCGTCATCTGTTCTCGATATACGGATGAAAAACGGAAGTACAAAAGAGTGGAATACATCCGGCGGCATCGGTTTGATCTCATCACGGTTGACTGTTGAGGGTCCTATCTCTATTGATAAAGGTTCAATGATAGTCTCCGGTCGCAGAACTTATGCCGATCTCGCAGTGAAAGCGGTAACATCCAATTTCGAAGACCTTTCGCTGTACTTCTACGATCTGAATATTAAAGCGAATTATAATGTCGGCGATCATGACCGTTTATATTTATCCGGATATTTTGGCCGCGATGTTTTTGATTTTAGCAGCATTGGCGTGGATTGGGGAAATAAAACAGGGACATTGCGATGGAATCATATCTTTAACGAACAATTATTTTCAAATACAGCACTCATTTACAGTGATTATACATATGGTTTTAAGGTGGATAACGAAGGAAATCTCATCAGTCTTTCCACTGGAATTTTCGACTATGAAATAAAAAATAGTTATAACTGGTTCGTCAATCCCGATAATACCATAGCGTTTGGATGGGACGTAACATATTATAAGTTTAGACCGGGAAATTTTTCACTGGAAAATTCAGAATCAAATTCCTCCCAAAATATTGCAGAACAAAAGGGTGTTGAATCAGGTTTGTATGCTTCCAGTGAACAAAAATTAGATGAACGTCTTACAATATTGTACGGATTCCGTCTAAGTTCATTCAGTAACGTCGGCGCATACACCGTAAAGAGTTATGACGAAAAGGATAAAGTCGTAGGTTCAACAATGTATGACGACGGAGATTTCTATCATACATATTTCGGATGGGAACCGCGCATCCATGCAACATATTTACTCGATGAAAAAAGCTCGGCAAAGATTTCTTTTAATCGATTGTTTCAATATTTGCATTTACTTTCTAATTCTACTTCTTCTTCGACAACAGACTTGTGGTCCCCAAGTTCTCCGCTTGTGAAACCTGAAATTACCGATCAAATTGCCTTGGGATATTTCCGAAATTTTGATGAGAACGCATGGGAATTCAGTGTGGAAGGATATTACAAAAATTTGGCAAACCAGGTTGATTACGAAGACGGAGCAGACAGTTTTTTGAATCCTGACGTTGAAGCGGAACTAGTCTTTGGAAAAGGACGTGCATACGGTGTCGAACTGTTCTTGCGTAAGAATGATGGCGAGCTTTCCGGATGGATTTCGTACACGCTTTCAAAATCCGAACGGCGATATGATGCAATCAATAATGGAAAATGGTTTTCAGCGCGTCAGGATCGAGCGCACAATATTTCTCTTGTGACTACGTATCGTTGGTCGTCTGCAGTTATGTTGTCGGCGGAGTGGTTATATTATACTGGTGATGCCGTTACCTATCCTGTAGGAAAGTATGCTATTGACGGTGCAATCGTAAATTTATATTCGTCTCGCAACGCCGATAGAATGCCGGATTACCATCGATTGGATATTGGTTTAATATGGACGTTGAGTGACAAACCTGGCTGGCATTCGGATATTAATTTCTCTGTGTATAATGTGTACAACCGGAAGAACGCGTACACGATTACATTCCAGGAAAGTGAAAATCATCCAGGAACAACTGAAGCGGTACGGCTATCGTTGTTCGGCATCATTCCTTCCGTGTCATGGAACTTTCATTTTTAATCACGGAGGATATGAGAATATATGAAACGATTATTATCAATACTTATTACGGGTCTTTTTGCATTGATTGCTGCCGCCTGCGAAGATGTAATTCAAGTGGATCTAATGTCGTCAGAACAACGCATTGTTCTTGAAGCAATGCTTGATGCGGAAACAGGTCTCTTTGGAATGCATATAAGTAAGACGGCAAGTTATTATGAAACGAACGATTTTGAGGCTGTTCCCGGCGCAATAGTCACATTGACAACCTCAACCGGAAATACCTACCAATGTATAGACAGCGGAAACGGTGGTTATGCGGCACAGAATATTGTTGTCAATCCAGGTGACACGGTAAACATTACCATTAAAACATCCGAAAACAAATTGTTTCACGCAAGAACAACTGTCCCCGTAAAAGCAACCCTTACAGGACTTGAAACCGAGAAACAGAACGGTCCTTTTGGAAACAGAGGAGAAGCATATCAATTATATGCACTCTGGGAAGATTCCGCAGGAGTAAAAAATTATTACAGATTAAAACTTACGGTAAACGATACTTCAAGGACAAATCAATATTTTCTGCTTGATGATAAGATCGGAGATGGCGAAACGATGCGGCGACAAATATTTAGAGAACCTTTTCAACCGGGAGATGTTGTAACAGTTGAATTGCTCTCGATTGACGAATCGTATTACGAATATTTCCTGCAGATCGCTGACATTCAGGGTTCAGGTTTTTCTGCAGCAACTCCATACAATCCGATGGGAAATATCGACAATGATGCACTGGGGTATTTCGGGATTGTGTATCGTTCAAGCAAACGGATTGTTATTCCAACGTGAGGAATGTATTGAATAGCTGGACATTTGAAATCGAAATACAACTCTGAAAATTTTTTAAGTGGAGTTTTTGAATCAAACTCACTGAATCTCGTATTGAAAGACAAGCCGTCCTTATACCCTTCACTGCAAAACCAAAGTTAAGAACTCACTTTAGTACAAAACTACTCAAATAATACCAATTTCACATTAAATAAGTTATATAGTAAACTGCTTGTTTCAGCATGAATTGGATCTTGCGCAAGATATTTTAAAAAATCTGCCCATAAATATCTCAGATCAATATTGAGAGTATTTTCTTTGATTTTTGTGAATCAGTAGGTTTTTGGACTGATTGCTGTGCCGGTGAGTGACCTTATCAATTGTGATGTCCGACGCGAATTCCAAAAATGACTGAAATATTTTTTTATAGATCGTCGCAGTTCTAATCGCCATGTTGCCTTGAACATACAGAAGAATCTCGACAATGAATTCTAAGAGCTTTGGAATTGAGCGGATAATTTTGGATTTGCTTCGTTTTCAGTGAGTACGCGAAGCACTTCACTTCTATTTCGAGTTTTGGTTGAAATCCAGTGACAGGAACCGTCACCTCGTACGAGGACGAGATAAAAAATCCCGTTTTGGCGTTTGAAGATGGTCGACATAAACACCTGCTGTTAGCAATCTGTTAGCAATTGTGTTAGCAGTCGACTTGTATGACAGACCCAACGATTGTAAGTCGTTGTATTATATTGTACTCCCAACGGGAATCGAACCCGTGTTACAAGCTTGAAAAGCTCGTGTCCTAACCCCTAGACGATGGGAGCATTAGAACATAGTTCAAAAGGCATTTTGGGGTGACCAGTGGGATTTGAACCCACGACCTCCAGGGCCACAACCTGGCGTTCTAACCGACTGAACTATGGCCACCATTAGACTAAAAACCACGCTATCGCGTGGTTTTTAGCATACCAATATACTAAAAAATGAGTAACGAGGCAAGAATAAATCATACCATACCATAGTTGTTCAAAATAAAACCATTATTGACAAAAATTTATCGAAGCGAGTGGATTTATGGAAGATATGTTATGTTGAGAAAAATAATCCCTCCGCTACATTTTGTATAGTGTTGGATGAGAAGTGGGAGGAAGCGAAATTTTTCTCCCCTGTAAAGGGGGAGATACAGAGGGGGTCATGAAATCATGAAGGGGCTTTTGATGGCGTTTTTTGCCATCTACGGGCAAGTGCGAACGGGATTCATCGCGCGCGTTAAATTTTTACAAATGGGTTTGCCGCCTCCCATTTCATAATGGGCGGCATCCCGCTCCGCGGGACTTGTGCTTCTTTTCTTGTGCCGACCAAATTTTTATACCATGTCGGCATTCCTTCGGAACCCTGTCAAGAAAAGAAGGAATAAGTTTTTCTCTTGTATGATGTATTTTGGACAAGTATGTCGAGTTATTCCACCAACGAATATTGCTATTTCTGTTTGTTACAAAAAAAATGTGAATTGCCTTTTTTTCCGGCTAAACAATGCCATTTGCAACCATTCCGAAAATAAATCCCTTGATTTTCCTGGATTAATAGGGTACCATGTGGAAGCCCTTCCGTGGTGGACAAATATTGGTTTCGTTATACCTAACACCCTCCGAACTATTGAAGTAACGAAATCGTGAGTAGTTTTCACCCTCCAACGCTCATCATCCAAGGGAAGAAATTGAACAGAATTAGTTCTCGTCTGCGGCTTTCCAGTAACTCTAATAAAATCGCCTAAAACCGGCGGTATTATCGTTAAACATTCAATAGGGTGCATTATGAAAAAATTTTCACTCGTACTTCTCCTTTTCCTAAGTTCCACCGTATTCTCCCAAACCATTCCCGTCACTTTCCATTTCCGTCCGACCTTCAAAGAATTTACAGTTCTTCGTCTGGTAGGGACGATGAATGGTTGGAATAACGCCGATCCAGCAATGGTGATGACCGATCCGGATGCCGACGGCGAATATGCCATCACCATCCCGCTGAATGTCGGTACCGATTATATGTATAAGTTCTGCATGGACGCAAATTGGGGACTCGCATTCGGAGACCCTGATAATCCAAGAATCAATACCAGCGATAATGACAATTCAATGTTACTGGTGAAGGATCCAATGATCACATATCTTCTTCCCCGGGATATGGACTCTAAGAGTAAGGTATATGTCGATACATCAAAGTACGGAAATCCAATTAGGGTCATCATTGCTCATGCTGCCGATAAACCAATCGATACTACGAAACTGAGTGTTTCAATAGACGGTGTTCCGGTGTCGTCTCCTTGGCAATATTACAATAGTGTTAAAAAAGAATTTTTCTATACGCCGAATCCTCCATTGGAGACAGGGAATCACATTGTGATTGCATCCATTACATCCGCTGCTGGAGTTGATCAAAAGTCTTCCACATATTCGAGAGATCCGAACCAGATTATCCTCAAAGTTCCTGTGGATTTTTATTATGACCAAAATAACCGCACAGTAGCGTTTGCCCAACCTCTGTGGGATGTTGCAGCTGTCGGCAGTTTCAACAACTGGAATGACGCCTTTAATCCGATGTCTAACGTTTCCGGGAACGGCGTCTGGGAAACGACCGTCATGCTGGAACCCGATTCTATTGAATACAAAATTAAATTGAATAAGATCTCCTGGGAAAATGATCCGGACTATCCTGATGTCAATCTTGGTTCAGGCAACAACCGGCTCACTGTCGTTGCAGATACGATCTCATCGGTGAAACTCCTTTCTCCGTTGGAGAATACAACGTTCAAGCATGATACAACCATGAGTTTTAAATTCCTTCTCCGTTCCGGTGCAAAATCCAAAGGCGTTGATACGGCAACGATTACCGTACTCTACAACGGAAACCCTGCAGCGTTTACATACCATACCGATCGTACTGTAACTGCCGAAATTCCTATGTCCGGCGAAGGAAGACACACGGTAGATTTTACGTTTAAGAACACAGAAGGAAACTCTGCACACCAGGTGTACTCATTCGGTATTTCCGGTGCATCCAAAGGTGTGTTTACGGTTGATGGCATCGGGGATGAACAATATATCAGTCCGGCCGGTGTGACAACAGGTTCGGCAGATATCCTGTCCGTGGCAATCCGGGAAACAGCCGGTCATGATTCGCTGAAATTCATCGTTCACATGAAAAGCGTTGATGACCGGACGCGCATCGGATTGTTGATCTGCAATCCCGCTTCCGGTTTTGTGAACGACCAGCGACAGCTCGATATCAAGCTTCCTGACTGGAACGGGCAGGGCGTATTTGCGTCAATCGGTTTTGCAGGAAACAGTTATCATAATTCCACGGTTGAAAACAGGTTTATGATTTCCAACAGTCCAGTAACGTACAGCACGGATTCCATTGTGGTAAATTCTGATGCTGTTGCGACAAAAACGATAGAATTTACCGTCAGTCTTGCATTCCTTGGCATTCACATGGGAGGATGGACCGAAGAGCGGGATTTCAGCATCTGGACCTATCTTGCGTCTACCGATCACAGTGGAGCGAGTTATGAAGTGGGAACAGAGGAAGGTGGGAGCAGTGCTGTTGAAGATCCCGATGTGTACGATGCAGCATTTATTCGCAGCACGTTTTGGCAAGAGAGGATCCTCCGGAATTATATAGCTTCTGGTACACGATTAGCGACACTCGACGGCACCGGTCGCGGGTTGCTTCCGTTGACGGCGGCACAAATTTCGGACAGCCTGGCGAACAAAGTCACCTATGTCTCCTTCTTGACGCCAGGAGTGGATTACTGGTATTCCAATGTCACGGTCCATGGTTCTGTGTCTGATTCTTCCATCAAAACCATTTCCTTCATCTTTAACGGAACGGCAACGAACCACAATATCACTGGTGGAAAATTTGACATCCCCGTTGTTTTGAACGAAGGAAGCAACACTGTTGTCGTGAAGGTTGTGGATACAAATGCCATCACAACAACGTCCAAAGAGCTGGTGTTGACATACAGACCGGATAATAAACCAGTTGTTCTCTTGGCGGGAACAGCCAGCGGAAGGAATATCACACTTGCCGCGTCAGCAACTTCTCCCATCAATGAGAAGTTAAGTTATACCTGGACAGATGATGTAAAAAATCCTCAACCGGTCTCACTGATATCGACAACGGACAGTGTTAGTTTCATGCTGCCGAAAATAGACGGAGAATATCTCTTTACCGTGACAGTGACAGATACAAAAACCAATTCGTCTTTCGCGAAAATTGCAGTTAAGACAACCGGCGATTCTATCTATGTCGCTTCCGCAGACGATAATTATCATGCGGACTGGGTGGATTCAGCGGTCATCTACGAAATCTATCCCCGATCGTTCTCGCAACAGGGCGGATTTCAAGGTATTACTGCAAACATAGCAAAGATCAAATCACTTGGTGCGAATACGGTATGGTTCATGCCTGTGTTTGAAGGCCCTACCGTTCACGGATATGAAATAAATAATTATTATGCGCTTGAAAGCGATTTTGGCACGAACGCTGATTTTGTGAATATGATGGCGGCGTTGAAACAAAACGGCATCAGGGTAATTCTGGACCTTGTTGTTAACCACACCGGAATCAGTCATCCGTTCATGCAGAATGTATTCAAATACAAAGGATACTCTCCCTGGGCGAATTTTTACCACTGGTCCGGTGAACCGGGAGCTTCCTCGTACCAATATTATTTCGATTGGTCGTCTCTGCCGAATCTGAATCATAACAATCCCGATGTGAGGAAATATTTCATCGATATTTCGAAATATTGGGTGCAGCAGTATGGCATCGATGGATATCGCTGCGATGTTGCCTGGGGTGTGGAAGAGCGGAACAATCTGTTCTGGAAGGAATGGAGAACGGCGTTGAAGAGCGTCAATCCGGACGTGTATCTGTTGGCAGAAGCATCGTCAACGAATTCCGTGTTTTATCAGAAACGATTTGATTCTGCGTATGATTGGGATCTTCGCTCACTGATGATCAGTGTGTTGAACGGTTCGAATACCCTGGGTGCTGTACATCATCAAGTGATGCATTCGTCAGCACCATTTGCGAGGCCGTTCCGGTTTGTGGAAAACCACGATGAAACGCGTGCAACAGCGATGTTTGACACCAAACGTTCCTTGTTGATGCACACTATTGTCTTTACACTCAATGGTATTCCTCTTATTTATTCGGGTGGCGAAGTTGGGGAAACAACACAGCGCAACATGATCAACTGGACTGATCCGGAAAATGTTCACCCATATTTTGAACGTCTTGTAAAGATTAGAAAAGAGTATATCCACAATCCCGTCATTACCCGCGTTCAGAATTCGGATACTGCATCGGTGTATTCATATTCGTCAACCAGCGATAAGTCGACTCTGGTGACGGTGGCAAACTTCAAGAATACGAACCCGTCGGTTTCTCTTGATCTTTCAACGCTTCCGTTCGATGGCACAAGTACATACTACCTTACCGATCTGTTTACTGGAATTGTCTATACTGTACTCCCAACGGATCGAAAGGCGGTGCCAATTGCGTTGACGAATTATCAAGCAAGAGTACTCTACTATGGACTTACGCCGATTGTCGTTTCAGTAATTGAAGGACAGCGGGAAATGGTGCCGGGGGAGATGGTACTGGAGCAAAACTTCCCGAATCCGTTCAATCCAACAACAACGGTTCGATTTGGTTTGCCGGCGCTGAGCCGTGTTAAGCTTCAAGTATATAATGTGCTTGGCCAGATGGTTGCCGAATTAGTGAACGGCCAGCTCTCTGCCGGTTGGCACGAAATGACCTGGAACGCATCTGTTTCATCCGGAATATATTTCTGCCGTCTGGAAACAGCCCAGATACATAATCCGGGCAGCCGCGTCGTGTATGTAAAGAAAATGCTTTTGATGAAATAAGGCCAAATGGCACTATTGTTATAACATTGAACATAGAGGAATCCGCTGACAGGCGGATTCCTCTACTTCTTCTTTTGCCCTAACCTTTTCTTTCATTCCACCAGGTATCGATCTTTTTCCCGCTCCAAATTGTGAAAAGAAAAAAGAGCATTCCTACTGCTACATCCACCACATAGTGGTACCTCATATAGACTGTCGAAATAATTAAAAGAGAACCGCCGACGAACAACAACCACCTGATCCGAGTGTTTGTGGTAAATGCCACGTACATTGCGACCAGTGTCAATTGTGTATGTCCGCTGGGGAAAGCATCCCGATGAACAAACTGAGCAGGATCAGAAACACCGCCCGGCACGCCGCCGCCGGAATTGACGATCATTCGCAAATAATCGGTTAAGAATATGCCACGAAGCTCGGTATCTGTCGAAAAAAAATCATGTAATGTAAAACGCGGACCGATTGCCGGAAAGAGCAAATACCCGATATAGGAAAGATAAAATCCGTAAACGACCAGCATGGAACCGGAACGGAACGCAGTATGATCATCTCGCCGGTATAATTCAAAAAATAGCGCGATAAAAAAAAGGTAGTATGATGAATACGCAATCTGTAGAAGCTCCGTAAGCAGGGGATGCGCGAATTGTGAGATCCAATGCGTAGGATCAACGCCGAACACCGCACGGTCGATCATGATTAAAATATCATCATAATCCCGCTGGTGAATCGGATGGGCGATGGAGGAGGTTTGTGTGTAGATGAAGAGAATCGTCGGAACGAGATACCAATCCCGAAAGAGCGTTATAAATGCACTGCTCTCCCTGCCGCGGTATTGGACGTAGTGAGTACTGAAAAGAATAGCTGAACAAAGAAGAATGTTCAATGGGATGTAAATAAACCACAGATTAATTCTCGCTGCGAAAAGTGATTCCAGCAATACTAGAAAAAAAATGAAAAGCAGAGTAACGGCATCAGCAGAAGTTAGGTGCGGAAATCGTTTCATGTAATCTTACTGCAGCAATGATAAGAATAATGTGGCTAATCCTAGGAACGACGCAAATCCCAGCACATCGGTAAATGTTGTTACAAGCACTGCCGATGCAAGGGCAGGATCAATTTTCATCCACTTTAAGGTAAGTGGAACGATTGTGCCCGCGCACCCTGCGACGAACATATTTGTAATCATCGCAAGACAGATAACTACGCCAAGCATCGGTGTGCCGCTAAAAATTGCGATCACCGTTCCGGTCAACACGCCGTTAGCAAAACCGTTCATCAACCCGATTTGCAGCTCTTTCCACAACACACGTAATTGGTTTGAAGAGCTGACCTCGCCCAATGCGATGCCGCGGACCATAACAGTAATAGTTTGTGTCGCTGCATTGCCTCCCATGCCTGCCACAATCGGCATCAGTGCTGCTAGAATAACCACTTTTTCGATGGTAGCCTGAAATACTCCGACAACGGAGGCGGCAAGAAACGCCGTCAGCAAATTGACATACAACCACGGCAGCCGTCGGCGGAGCGCAATGAACGGCGGCGTAGAAATATGTTCATCCTCGCCGACACCGCCCAACCGCAGAATGTCTTCCGATGCTTCTTCTTCGATGACATCAACAACGTCATCTACAGTAATTCGTCCAACGACTCTTCCTGAGAAATCGACAACCGGCGCTGCTACGAGATTGTATTTCTTAAAGATGTTCGCTACCTCTTCCTGATCCATATCCGTTTTCACACTGATAATGTCCGTGTCCATTACCTTGTAAATCCGCCGCGCGGGGGAGAGAAGAATAAGATTGGAAATGGAGAGTGAACCAACCAACTTTTCGTTTTCATCAACAACGTACACGAAATATAAATGCTGCCCAACATCTTCCTTTGCAGCACGACGCACTGCCTGAATCGCTTTCTTCACGGTGTCCTTCTGGTGAACCGTGATAACCTCCTTCTGCATGATACCGCCGGCGGTATTCTCATCGTACTGCAGAAGCTCTTTCAGGTCCTGCGAATCTTTCGCGCTCAGATCGTCCAGCACTTCTTCCGCTTTTTCGTCGGACAATTCAGAAACAATATCGGTTGCTTCGTCTGAGGGGAGTTCTTCGACGATGTCGGAGATTTGTTCGCTATGCAAGGTCAGCAGGAAATGTTCGCGGTGGTCGTCATTCAGTTCGACGATCACTTTACCCTGATCTTCAGTGGAGAGAAGCGAAAAGAGATAATCGCCTTCTTCAAATTCTAACCGGTTAATAATGTGGGCAATATCGGTCGGATATAAATCGTTCAGAATGTTCTTGATGAGAAAATCTGATTTCGTCTTGATGAGATCCCGGAGATCTTCCATCAGTTCATCATCTATTTCTATCAATTCCTGGGGTGAATAGGTTGATTCAGCCATCGACCTCCTCCGTTGTCGTATTGAGGATTTGCGGTGCCAGGTGGACCAGTTCATTGCTCAGTTGTACAAAATCAGCTACGGAGAGTTCTTCCGGACGCAATTCCAAATCGACGGAAAGCCCTTCAAGCTCGGCAACAGGGATGTCGAGTCCTTTTAGACCATTACGCAGTGTTTTCCGGCGTTTGCCGAAGGTGCCGCGGACGATTTTGCGAAACAACTGTTCGTGTGTTGCTTTCGGAGCGAATGGGTGTTCAAAATCCAGATGGAGAATTGCCGACGAAACATTCGGAATCGGGAAAAATGAATTTCGGGAGACGGCGAATTGCATTTTGGGTGTACTATAATATTGCAATAGAATGGAAAGAATGCCGTATTCTTTTGTCCGCGGTTTTGCAACGATCCTCTGTGCTACTTCGGTTTGCATCATCACCAAAAAGTCTTTCACCGCGGGGAGTGAATCCACCACATGAAAGAGGATTGGTGTCGTAATATTGTATGGAATATTGCCGATCAGTCGGATTGGTTTGCCGATCTGTTCACGCAGTTCCGTCATTGAAACGTTCAGAATATCGTTGTGGATGACGGTAATCTTTTCGCCAAACTGTTCCTGTAGCATCGGAGCCAGGTCGTTGTCAAGTTCAATCACTGTGCAGTGCGGCAATGTCTGTAGTAATAGCGCGGTCAGCGCGCCTTTTCCGGGACCGATCTCCACGACACCGTCTTCCGGCCGGGCATCAAATACTTTGATGATTTTCTGTGCGACATTCGCATCCTGGAGGAAGTTTTGACCGAGAGATTTTTTGGCGCGATGCATCATAATTTTTTTTTCCAATGAACGAATTGAACTAACGTGAATGAATATAACGAATGAACAGACGTATTTCAATGAACAATGCCGATACAATTTTTAGGGCGCGTTATGTCGAACTCCCACCTGCCGTACAAATTTTTAATCAGCGGGCAGGCGTCTGCATGACAAGTATTAAATTTTCACTACACATGGCTGAATAATGCCAATTCTTGCCTCTCTCTCTTTTTCTTTTCATATTGACGTATTCCCATGAAATCTTTCCTCACTCTTATACGTTCCTGGAGCGCCAAGGACGACCTTGCTGCAAAATGGATCATTCTGTCTGTCTTTGTGGTCTTAGTCGCCCTTATGTTTCCCCAGGGGCTCGCTGTGGAATCCGCGTATCCTTCCGGTATGATCTGGACGGAAAACGATCTGTATGCACCTTTTGCATTTCCCATTTATAAAGATGAACGGGAATATGAACGGGAACGCCAGCTGGCAGCCGGGAAAGTTTACAAAGTGTTCGAAGAAAATTCCGCTACTGCTCAGGAATATCTGGATTCGTTGCAAAGGTTTTTTGTGACTTTACAGACCATTCTGGACCGGCGCAAAGGGGATGAAGAAGAGATCAAAGAGGCGCTGATCAATTTCCCGGTTCAATTTGTGGAGAGCGAATGGCAGACCCTTTGGTTTTTGCGTAATGCAGAACGGCAATCGTCTGGTAAACCGCCGAAATATTCATTCGACAAACTTCACCGGGATGTTCTGTTGGTGGTGAACGGATTGTATCTGGAAGGGATCGTCGATGTGCGAAAGTCGCAATATCGCGACGACGAATTAATTGCAAAACGAAAAAAGACCAACGAACAGATTGTTCCTCTTAACAGATTTTTGGACAAGTATGAGCTGGGGAAATCCGTGCAACAAACATTTATCGGCGGATTCAAGAGCGAGAATGATACAGTATCCATTGCCATGAAAATTGCGTTGACATTCCTGATGCCGAATGTGATTTTTCAACGGGACCAAACGGAGCGAGAGATTCAGTTTGCAGTGGATCTTGTTCCGCGTACTGTTGGCGCCGTAAGCGAAGGGGAACGGATTATTGCAAAACGTGAACGGGTGACGGAAGAAATTAAATTAAAATTGGATTCCATGCGGAAGGCAAAAGAAGAACGGGGTGCGGGAATTAATGTGTATGTTACCTTCGTTGGCAAAACGTTACGGGTGTTTGCCATCATGTGGATGCTGGCGATGTATATCTATCTGTTCAGAAAGAAGATTTATCACGACAATGCGAAATTGATTATGATTTCGTCCCTCTTTCTTATCGTGTCTTTTATTGCATACCTCACCGTGCAAAATTCCACAGATCTGCCGTTGCGGTATCTCATTATTATTCCTGCAGTTTCAATGATTATTGCAATCATCTTCGACTCCCGCGTGGCGTTCTACAGTACGGTGGTTATCTCATTAATTGTTGCGGGAATTCGCGGTAACGATTATGCCATTGCCCTCTCGTCATTGGTCGCAGGCGCGTTTGCCATTTACACGGTGCGGGATATTAAAAAACGTACGCAGATCTTCCGGTCAATTATTTATGTTTTTCTCGGTTATGCTATTACAATCGTTGCCTTGGGGTTAGAACGCTACGAATCATTGTCCGTGCTCGGAGACCAATTACTCGTTGCTGGTTTTAATGCAATTCTTTCGCCAATTCTGACGTATGGTCTCCTAATTTTCATGGAGAGAATCTTCAGTGTTTCTACCGAACTAACACTGGTCGATCTTTCCGACTTGAATCATCCGGTGTTAAAAGAATTATCGCATAAAGCGCCGGGATCATTTCATCACAGTGTAAGCGTTTCAACTATGGCGGAATCGGCGGCGCAAGCGATCGGTGCCAATGCTACACTGGCACGCGTCGGCGGTCTCTATCATGATATTGGCAAACTGATCAATCCCGATTCGTTTGTGGAAAATCTACTTGGTACTGAAAACAGGCACCGTACGATGAGTCCCCGAAAAAGCGTCAGGGTGATCGCCGCACATATCGAAGACGGCATTACTCTTGCGCGTCAGTACAAGCTTCCGCAGACGGTGATTGATTTTATTCCCATGCATCACGGAACGATGCACGTTGGATTTTTTTATGAAAAAGCGTTGCGGCAGAAAAAAAGCAGGAGCGAGGTGAACGAAAATGACTTTCGGTATCCGGGACCGAAACCGAACTCGAAAGAAACGGCAATTGTTATGTTGGCAGACGGCGTTGAAGCCTCAACCCGTGCTATTGTGGAACCGACAGTGGAAAAGATTGAAGCGAATATCGATTCATTAATCAAATTGCGACTGCTGGAAGGCGAACTGGATGAGAGCAACCTGAACCTGCGTGATCTGAATAGTATCAAAGAAAGTTTTGTCAAAATTCTCATCGGCATTCACCATTCACGTCTGCGGTATCCGGAGTCGGGAAACGAAACCGCAACGCAGTCTTCATCAACGGATGCGGATTCGTCCGAACAGGCTGCACACACGCCAAAAGCATCAACAGAGAAACGCCTGCAACGCACTATCGATTCTATCGATCGAAAATGAGTTTCGATACAAAGCCCTACATCCGTTTTATTCAACTCGAAAAAAGCCTTGCCGGAAATTCCATTGAGGCGTATGAACGGGATATCAACCGGTATGTACGGTTTCTCGAAGCATCCGGTGTTAAAAATTTTGACGAAGTGGAAGAAGAACATGTGTCGAAGTTCATTCGGAATCTGCGCGAAGCGGAACTCTCGCCGAAAAGTATCGCGCGGAATATTTCCGCAGTGAAGGGAATGCATAAATTTTTAATCGGTGAGAAGATGATTCAGTTTGATCCGACACAGAACATCGAACTTCCGAAAAAAGGGAAACATCTGCCGGATGTGTTGAGTGTGGATGAAATTAATCAGGTGCTGGAGGCGGCGAATCCCGATTCTGAAACAGCGACGAAGTTTGTCTGGCGGGATCGAGCAATTCTGGAAACGCTCTATGCTACTGGAATGCGCGTGTCTGAATTGACCGGTCTGACTCTTTCAAATATTCTCGAAGAACAACAACTGGTACGCGTGTTCGGCAAAGGGTCCAAAGAACGGTTGATCCCGATCGGTGAGTTTGCGTTGAAATGGATCAACGAATATAAACAGCGTGTGCGGACGGAACTATTGCGCCATATCCGGTCAAACGATGCGGTTTTTCTGAACTTTCGAGGCGGACCGATTTCCCGCGTTTCCGTCTGGCAAATTGTGACGGATTATACTCGCCGAGCAGGGATCAGTAAAGAGATTCATCCGCATACGTTTCGCCATTCATTCGCAACACATCTGCTTGAAGGGGGAGCTGATCTGCGTTCGGTGCAAGAGATGCTCGGTCATGCAGATATTTCCACCACTCAAATTTATACTCATATCGACAGGGAACACTTGAAACAACAACATAAACAATTTCATCCGAGGGCGTAAGGGTATAATGTTGCTCCATTCTTCTTTTTCATGAAGTAGAGAAATATATTGTGTTGTGGCCACAAAAAATTTAGGAGAATTGAGCATGTAATGATATAATGAGCTAAACGTTTTCCTTTC
>Ga0265292_1001916_pt1 | contig 16276 bp, 14 predicted proteins | sample Munlanlewell296A_FD_189080 | JGI IMG/M metagenome (GOLD analysis project Ga0265292, IMG submission 189080) | Leachate microbial communities from a municipal landfill in Southern Ontario, Canada - Leachate well 296A | ecosystem: Engineered > Solid waste > Landfill > Unclassified | place: Canada... | reverse complement strand
CGTCAAGGGCGTTGAGTACTACAACGCTCAAAAAGGAACCTCAGTGAAGGCACTCGGTTGGGATCCAGTCGCTCAAGACGGAACATTCGCCGGAAACTTCAACAACTTGGACGATGGCAAGAATATTGCCAAGAGCTTTGCTGATGAAGGCGCCGACATTATCTTCCCAGTAGCCGGTCCAGTAGGTCTTGGATCCTCGGCTTATGCCATGGAAACAGCCGGAGCGGTAAAGATCATTGGTGTTGACGTCGACATGTCGGTGTCAAACCCAGATCACGCCTCCGTGTATATCGCTTCAGTCTTGAAGAAGATTGATGCCGCTGTAATTTCCGCGGTGGAAAGCGCGCTCAATGGCGAAGGTGGCGGAACCGACTATCTCGGAACGCTTGAAAACGGAGGTGTTGGTCTTGCGATTACAAGCACAATCACTCCTGAACTTCAGGCAGAACTTGATGCAGTCCAAGCCGGAATTATTGACGGTTCAATTACCTGGTAATTTTCACCTTTAGATAATTCACATCTAGCAAAAATTTGGAAGTGGAGGCCACGAGAGTGGCCTCCACTTTCGATTAGTGTCTCATTCCATGGCTTGGGGGCTTGAGTGCAATTAGAACTACGGGGGATCACAAAACGCTTTCCCGGAGTTGTCGCCAACGATCAAGTTAATCTCACCTTGAGAACGGGCGAAGTTCTCGGCCTCATTGGCGAAAACGGTGCTGGCAAATCGACGCTGATGAATGTGTTGTACGGCCTGTACAAACCTGACGAAGGCGAAATAGTCGTCGACGGCAAATCCACGCAGTTCCTGTCGCCGGCCGATGCGATTGGCGCCGGTATCGGCATGGTCCATCAACATTTCATGCTCGTTCCAGTCTTCACGGTGGCAGAAAATGTGGTGCTGGGGATCGAACCAACCGGCAAATACGGAACCCTCGATATCAACAAGGCGCGCGCGATGGTCCGCGAAGTCTCCGACAGATATCACCTCAATCTGGATCCGGACGCAAAAATTGAAGATCTTCCGGTCGGTGTTCAACAACGTGTCGAGATCGTCAAAGTATTGTTGCGCGACGCGCAAATAGTTGTCTTCGACGAGCCGACCGCGGTTCTCACTCCGGGCGAAATCATTGAATTCTTTGGCATCGTCAAGACGCTCCTGGATGCTGGTCGCGGCGTCGTATTTATTACGCACAAACTTAAAGAGGCCCTTACGGTCTCGGATCGCATAGTTGTCATGCGTCGCGGTCAAGTGGTAGGCGAAGTCGAACCAAGTACAGCAACCGAAGGCCAAATAGCAGAAATGATGGTTGGGCGCGCAGTTCTGTTAGTGGTGGAAAAGAAACCCGCCAAGCCAGGTAAAACGGTTTTTAACGTTGAAGGATTGCACGTTGTCGACCCGGACGGCCGGGCGATCTTGCAAGACGTCAGTTTTGACGTTCGTGAAGGCGAAATTGTCGGAATTGCAGGCGTGCAGGGCAACGGTCAGACCGAACTTGTTGAAGCGCTCACAGGATTGCGAAAGGTATCAGGGGGTGTCGTCTCACTCGATGGTGTCGATATCACTAATTTCTCGCCGCGCGAGCGCCACGAATTAGGCATAGCCCATATTCCGGAAGATCGCCTCCGTCAAGGGCTCATAGGCGGCTTAACTATTGGCGAAAATCTTGTCTTAACTCGGTACCACGACGCGGCGTTTAGTAATGGCGTGATCATGCATTGGGACGACGTTCGGAAACTGTCGGAAGATCTTGTCAAAAAGTATGACATCCGCACGCCGTCGGCAGACATGCTGGCCAGCACCTTGTCAGGGGGCAATCAACAGAAGGTGATCGTGGCCCGCGAACTAAGTCGTGATCTGCGTCTAACGATTGCCTCTCAACCAACTCGCGGAGTCGACGTTGGTTCGATTGAATACATCCACCAGCGGATGGTCGAGGCGCGCGATTCCGGAGTGGCGGTGCTCATCGTCAGCACCGAATTGGACGAGGTCATGACGCTTGCCGACAGGCTGTTGGTGATGTATCGAGGGCGGATCGTGGCAAGCGTCGATCCTCTAACTACAAGCGCCATGGATGTCGGTCTGTATATGGCGGGCTCTTCGCCTGACCAACTCAAGGCGTCGTGATGAACCAAAACTACGCAAGGAAAATGTTGGATCGTATATCTAGAACGACTTCGATACGTCTCACCCTGTTGGCGGTTCTGTCGGCAATGATCGTTGGGGCGGTAATCATCGTCCTTTCCGATATCACGTCGCTACGCGAGGGCGACTTCGGCACCGCATTTGGAACCGTATTGGATGCATACTCCGCGTTATTCATCGGTTCGTTTGGATCGTTGCGCGCGCTGTCGAACACGATCAGCAGCACGACTCCGCTATTGCTGTGCGGCATATCTGTTGCGGTGGCATTCAAGGCAGGACTATTCAATATCGGGGCAACGGGACAGATGTTGGCCGGTGGAATGTTTTCGCTATGGGTTGGCTTCTCGATGCACGGACCGGGAATCGTCCAAATCCCAGTGGCGATTCTCGCGGGCGCACTGGGCGGGGCTCTCTTCGGGGCAATTCCAGGAGTACTCAAGGCTCGCACCGGGGCCCATGAAGTCATTACCACGATCATGCTCAACAACATGGCCGCGTTTCTTGTGCTGTGGCTGCTCAAGACGACAATATTTCAGCGAGAGGGGCGAACGGATCCGATTTCAAAACTGGTAAGCCCAGAAGGAATATTGCCGAGACTGTTCTGGTTCCTCGACGATCGCAAGGATCTACTCGCACACTCCGGTTTCTATGTGGCAATCCTTGCCGTGATCATATTTTGGTGGTTGTTGCAGCGCAGTACGGTTGGTTTCGAATTCCGCTCCGTTGGCCTGAATCTTGACGCCTCCCAATATGCGGGCATGCACACGAAGCGGCTCATGGTGCTAGCCATGATGATTTCGGGAGCGTTCGCCGGAATGGCCGGAGCAAGCGAAGTGTTGGGAACATACGGGTATGCATCGCAAAACTTTGCCGGCAACATTGGGTTTGATGCCATAGCAATTGCCTTGCTCGGGCGATCGACCCCGGTTGGTACTGCGTTCGCGGCCGTGCTTTTCGGCGCACTGCAGGCGGGTGGTCGACAGATGCAGGCCAACACCGACGTCCCAATTGATTTGATTGTCGTGCTGCGAGCACTCATTTTCATGTTCATCGCCGCACCTCTCCTGGTCAAGGCAATTTGGCGAGTGAAGGCGGCACAAACCGTTGAGGGACAATCGTTCAGAGGTTGGGGAGCATGAGTACACCGCCGGATTTCGTCGTCGAGTTGTCGGCCGAACAGCGCAAGCGCTCCCGAAATGTTGGCTTTGCTTATGTCGTCCTTGGGTTGATTTCGGCGGTCATATTTACCAATCGTCCGGGCGACGCCGGTTTCAAATTGCTCGACGACTTTATTTTTGTCATTCCCGCCCGGCCGTTTGCCTCGGTTCTGGCAATTGTTCTCGTCGCGCTAGGTGCCGCGCAGTTGATGCGGGGATTGGGACGTTGGACAAATGTCGTGCTGGCGATCGCCACGATGAGTTTCGTCGTTGGCTTCTTGACGTGGGCAGCCTCGGGAGGCTCATTCAGTTTTACCGGCATGCTGCAGGACACTGTTGCGCGCAGCGTCCCGATCACATTGGGAGCAATCGCCGGCATTTTGTGCGAACGCAGTGGTGTCATCAACATTGCCATAGAGGGTCAATTGCTTGGTTCTGCATTTGCCGGCAGCGTGGTGGGTTCAATTCTTGGACCGTGGCCGGGAATTCTTGCCGCGATGTTGATCGGGGTTGGGCTATCTGCAATTTTGGCGGTGTTCGCAATCAAGTACCGGGTCGATCAGGTGATCGTCGGATTTGCGATCAACTTCTTTGCCTTAGGTCTCACAAGTTTTCTCACGTCTCGTGTATTGACCCCATACCCTCAGTACAACTCGATCAAACCATTTAGGCCGTACGCGGTACCGCTGCTTTCGGACATTCCTGTAATCGGCACCGTCTTGTTCACCCAGACATTGTTTGTCTACGTTTCGTTTGCCGTAGTCGCCGTGACCACATGGGCTCTGTTTCGAACTCGATGGGGGTTACGCACTCGAGCAATCGGGGAGTATCCGAAGGCCGCGGGCACACTCGGCGTGGACGTGATCAAACTTCGATATCGAAACTTATTGATCGCCGGTGCTGTGGCGGGATTTGGCGGAGCATGGTGGCCGGTAGGAACAGTTGGTCGATTCGATCAGAACATCACGGGTGGCAGAGGATTCATTGCCTTGGCCGCAGTCATCTTTGGACGCTGGCATCCTGTGGGCGCACTGAGTGCGGCGTTGGTGTTCGGTTTTTCCGAGGCAATTCAGCTCAAACTGTCCAATCTCAATACCGGTATTCCGTCGGAATTTTTGTTGATGTCTCCGTACCTCGTGACGCTGATCGTGGTCGCCGGATTTGTTGGTCGAAGCCGTTCACCCAAAGCCTCCGGACAGCCCTACGACGCGCAATAGTTTTACGTTCCCTTTGGACGAAAGCCCACGAGCCCGCCGCCTAACTCCAATCGCGGTCCGCCAATGAGGTCAACGCAGTAAGGAATCGCCGGAAGGACGGCCTCGAGACATTCCGCGATTGATGACGGTTTTCCCGGCAGGTTGATGATCAGGGTGGAGCCTCGAATGCCAGCGGTTTGTCGGGACAAAATTGCGGTGGGCACGACCTTGAGTGATGTCGAGCGCATCAATTCGCCAAAACCAGGCATCATCTTGTCGCAAACGTCTTCGGTTGCTTCTGGAGTGATGTCGCGTGGTGCGGGCCCGGTGCCACCGGTGGTGATGATGAGACAGCAACCCTCGACATCGGACAACTCAATGAGCGTTCGCGAAACAAGATCGGGTTCGTCGGCAACCAACCGGGTTACTGAAATCCACTGGCTTGTCAGGTGGTCCGCAAGATACGCAGCAATTGCCGGACCGCCGCGATCCTCATAAGTGCCGGCCGAGGCACGGTCGGAAACGGTAACCACTCCAATTCGGGCTGGCGTGAAGTTGGTCGACATGTCAGAGGAAACTACCACTGCAAGAGTCGAGTATCGCCCTTTGCTTTCGGATTAGTGACTCGAATCCACAATGACTTTCGCAGTTGGGAAAGTCCGTAGCGAAACCCGACGCGACCGAATGCCGACCGAGAAATATATGTGAGTCGTTCCGTTGTCTCTCGCAGATTACGCAAGAGCGCGGTCTGCAAGGGATCGAGTGGCAGCGACACGCTCGATTTGATGAACTGGTGTGGTTCGAAATCAAACCATCGATAGTCCTCTGCGTAGATGTGCGCGACGGTGTCGGCAGTTTCCTTGTCGTATACCTGGGCCGGCTTGATTCCAAGACCGCTGTTGAGACGTTGCGGCTTTAGATTCTTTCCCGACCTGGAATTGAGAATCTGTGCCAATCGGTCCATTTCGCCTGGTTTGTCGACCCGAATGACCTCGGTGTAGTCGATCTGGTCTCTGTACAAGGTGTTGAATTGCGGCCGGAAGTGGTCATCGGCCATGAACGACGGATGGTCAAGTGAAAATTGCTTGGCGAAGTTCTTGAATGATGCGGCCAGGTCGATCCTCCCGTCGACGAGCACGTCGGGGGAGCGTTCGATGATGACCGGTGGGGTTCCCGGCGAGCGAAGGAACACGCGGTTCTCCCACGAGGAGTACGCCCGAGCCAATGGATCGCGCAGGGTCGCGATACGAAGCCACTCTGGGGACGTGATGATATGCCATTGCTCTTTTTCGGATAGGTCAAAGAATCGAGTTAGACCGTGAACCCGATAGTTGTGAATCGTCTGTTCCTGGGAGATGTTCGGCGTGATGATGATCCGGGTCGCTTCCTCATTGTATGTGCCCTCCGACTGCGAGATCAGAAGTTTGATGCTGCTGCATGCCACCTTCGTCGTCGGCACATACATGATTTTCAACTTTGGAGCCACAAGTGCGTAGCCGATGAGTTGGGGAAGCTGTGGGAGCGGATTGACCATATCGACTATTTAGTGTTTCAGGTTGAGACGAACATTGATGGCATCAAGCAGAGTTTGTGCGCTCGTCGCCAGAGACTCGCCAGCGGCACCCAGCACCACATCGGGATGCTGTGGAATTTCATACGGTGCGTCAATACCGGTGAGCCCACTCAGATCGCCACGACGCGCCTTGGCGTACATGCCCTTTGGGTCTCGTCGCTCACATTCTTCAAGCGGCGTGGCGACATACACCTCAATAAAGGTGAGATCGTCATCATCATGAATCTGGCGAGCATGAGCGCGGCTCGCATCGAACGGGCTAATGATTGGAACAAATGTCACGAGTCCGGCGTCGCTGCACAAGTGAGCGACTTCCCCCATCCGTCGAATGTTCTCGACGCGGTCTTGGTTCTCAAAGCCAAGATCGCTGTTCAGCCCGTGCCGAACGTTGTCGGCGTCAAGAACATAGGTAAGGACTCCCGCTCTGTTCATCAGACGCGCCGTCTCTTGAGCGATCGTCGACTTGCCCGATCCGGATAGACCCGTCAACCAAACCGTTAACCCGACGAGATTGTGGGAACCCCATCGTTCCGCTCTCGTCAAACTTGGTTCGTGCCACACGGGACTCGCCATGTCGGTTACGAACGCGGCGAGAGCAACATGCCGGCTCCCGCAGTTTGACCTGTTGTTTCATCGATCACGATGAAACAACCTGTCGTTCGATTCTGGTGGTAGTCGTCAAAGAACAATGGGGCAGTCGTATGCAATGTCACGCGCCCGATTTCGTTCATCGCCAGCGACGACACGCCAGTCTCCCGATGTAGATGGGAGATGTCGAGTCTGTACAAAACAGATGTCATCTTTGCGCGGACAACATTTGTCGTGTGCTTGATCGTGTAAATCTTGTCCAGTTGCATCGGATTGACATCATCCATCCAGCAAACCATTGCTTCCAGATCTTGCGATGACCGTGGCCGGTTGTGTGGACGACAAATCATGTTGCCGCGCGTAATCGAAAGATCATCCGCAAATAGGAGCGTGACTGCCTTACCGGGACCCGCCTCTTTGAGCGGTCCGGCCGGTGAGTCAATGGCCGAGACCTTCGTCGTCAGTCCGGACGGCATGACCATGACCTCATCTCCGACGCTGATCACTCCACCCGCAACGCACCCGGCATATCCGCGGTAATCGGGGATGTCTGCGCGTTGTGGGCGAATCACGTACTGCACGGGAAACCTCGTGTCAATCCGGTTCTCGTCGCTTGCGGTGTACACGTTCTCCAGATGATGAAGCAACGTCGGGCCTTCGAACCATGTCATGTTCGCCGATCTACTGACGACGTTGTCGCCGGCAAGCGCGCTAATCGGCAGGAATGTGACGTCCTGTAGATCAAGCCGCGAAGCAAAGGTTTCGAATTCGTTGCGAATCGAATCAAATACAGACTGGTCGTAGTCAACGAGATCCATTTTGTTCACGCAAATGACGAGGTGGGGAACTCCCAGCAGGGAGACGAGAAGGCTATGTCGTCGCGTTTGCTCGACAATTCCGGTTCTCGCATCGACGAGCACGAGAGCCAAGTCGACGTTGGATGCTCCGGTGATCATGTTTCGCGTGTACTGAATGTGTCCAGGGCAATCGGCGATGATGAATGACCGCTTCGGTGTGGCGAAGTATCGATAGGCGACGTCAATTGTGATGCCTTGTTCGCGCTCAGCTCTCAGCCCATCGGTAAGCAGGGATAAATCGACGTAGTCGTCGCCGCGCCGTTTGCTCACGGCTTCAATGTGCTCGAGTTGGTCCTCGAAAATGCTCTTCGAGTCGAACAGCAACCGACCGATCAGAGTTGACTTACCGTCGTCAACGGATCCGACCGTGGCGAATTTGAGCCGTTCCATCAGAAATAGCCCGTCCGCTTGCGGTCTTCCATGCCCGCTTCCGATATTCGGTCATCGGCGCGAGTCGCGCCTCGCTCGGTAATTCGGGCGACCGCCGTTTCGGCGACGACCTCGTCAACCGAGGAGGCGATTGACTCGATCGCAGCCGTGCAGGTTGCATCACCAACCGTGCGGAAGCGCACCATCTGCTCGCTCGCCGTTTCGCTGGCGTCCGGTTGCAAGAAGGGTGTGACCGCCATCCACATATTGTCCCGGCGAAACACCTGGCGACGATGGGCGAAGTAGATGCTTGGCAGCGCAATGTTGTGATCGCCGACGAAGCGCCAGATGTCAAGTTCTGTCCAGTTGGAGAGCGGAAATATTCGAAAGTGCTCGCCCGGTTGATGCTTGCTGTTGTACAAGTTCCATAGTTCGGGACGCTGGTTTTTCGGATCCCACTGGCCATAGACGTCTCGGTGGGAGTACACCCGTTCCTTTGCCCGGGCACGTTCCTCATCTCGGCGGGCACCGCCGAAAACGGCGTCAAATTTGTTTTCCGCTATGGCATCCAAGAGGGTGACGGTCTGTAGCGGGTTACGACTTGCCCGTGGCCCACTTACATCGGCGACCCTTCCGGCATCGATGGACGCCTGCACCGACCCGACAATAAGCCGGACCCCCATTTCGGCAACGCAACGGTCTCGAAATTCAATCACCTCCGGAAAATTGTGCCCAGTATCGATGTGCATAACGGGGAAGGGGATTCGCGACGGCGAAAATGCCCTGACGGCGAGATGGAGCATGACGACAGAGTCCTTGCCGCCCGAAAAGAGCAAAACCGGGTGTTCAAACTCGGCGGCAACCTCGCGAATGATGGTGACCGATTCGTCGACCAAACTGTCAAGTTCGGTTTTCACCCCAATCAGGCTAGTTGAGGATGCACCAAAAATTTGATGCTCGCGGCGCGTCCACTAACGATTCGAGGGGCATTGACGGCGTGTTATTGTCGTCTCACGCCATTGGGGCGCGGAGTAATGGATCAGCATGTGCATCATGCATAGGGGAGAATAGGTACATGAGAAACAAACATGTAAAGGAATTTGCACTTGCAGTTGCAATTGCACTTGGTCTGGCGGCCTGTGGCAGCAGCGACAATACGTCGACGACAGACGCGCCGATCGATACCGCGGCGCCCGACACCGTACCGGCCGCAGTCGATCTCAAAGTGGCAGTTGTCTACATTGGAGTTCCTGGCGATGCGGGTTGGACATATCAACACGATCAAGGAATCGCTGAGCTAGAAGCCGCGCTCGGTATTACAGTGACCCGCCTGGAGAATATTCCAGAGGGCGCCGAAGCGACAGCAACTTACGACAAGTTGGCTCGCGATGGTTACAACCTCATTTTCGGTACTTCGTTCGGCTACATGGACCCAATGTTTGAAACGGCGGCCAAGTATCCAGATGTTTGCTTTGAGCACAATTCTGGTTACAAAACCTCGACAAATATGGGTACTTACTTTGGCGCAAACTCAGATGCTTCGTACCTGAGCGGTATCGCCGCGGGTGCGGCTTCTCCATCAGGGAAAATCGGTTATGTCGCAGCATTCCCAATTCCCGAAGTTGTCCGCAACATAAATGCGTACACGCTTGGTGCGCGGTCCGTAAATCCAGACGCCACGGTGCAAGTGACGTGGACATCTACTTGGTTCGATCCAGCCAAGGAAAAGGAAGCCGCACAGTCTCTGCTCGACGCTGGTGTCGACGTTCTGGGTATGTACCAGGACTCAACCGCGACGGGCGAGGCGGCAAAGGAAGCCGGAGCAAAATGGACAGGCAACGATTCCGATACAAAGGCCGGTGACTTCCCCGACACGTGGCTAACCGCTCCTGTGTGGGAATGGGGTCCTTACTACATCAAGACTGCGGAGTCGCTGATTGCAGGCACATGTCCAGTCGATCAGTTCTACGGCAACATGGCTGACGGAACCGTAAGACTTGGAGTCTTTGGTTCGTCGGTGAGTGCAGAAACACAGGCAACCATTGCTGCGGCACAGGCGACGATTGTCGAAGGTTCGTTTTCGGTGTTCACCGGTCCGATCAAGGACAACAAGGGGACCGTACAGATAGCCGCGGGTGCAGTTGCGCCACTTGGAGATCTGCTCGGAATGCAGTATCTCGTCGAAGGTGTGATTGGCGAAATTCCAGCCGGCTGATAACAACATGACGAATGCCTCACCTGAGGCAGCACAAGGGTCGCATCGTGTAAGCGGTGCGGCCCTCTTTGCTCTCTCCGCACGTCGAGTAACTAAGCGCTTTCCAGGGATCCTTGCCAACGACCGAGTCGACTTCGACTTGGCGGTAGGAGAGGTACATACGCTTCTCGGCGAAAACGGTGCAGGGAAAAGCACTCTGGCATCTGTGTTGTGTGGTTTGTATAAACCCGACGAAGGCGCGGTGTTGCGCAATGGGACCCAGGTTCGCCTCACTAGTCCGCGCCACGGGTTGCTCAACGGAATCGCGATGGTGCATCAGCACTTTCGCCTCGTTGACCGATTCACGGTGGCGGAAAATGTTGTGCTCGGTCATCGAAGACTGCCGTTTCTTCTTCGTGCGTCGGAGCTTGAATCGCAAGTGGCTGAAATGGCCGAAAGATTTGGTTTGCCCATCGACCCCCGGGCGACGGTAGGTGAGTTGTCGGCAGGACAACGCCAACGGGTTGAGATCGTCAAGGCCCTGTATCAGGGTGCCGAGATTCTTCTGTTGGATGAGCCGACCGCGCTACTTGCTCCACCGGAAGTTGAGAAATTATTTGAAACAGTCAGAGCAATGACCGCTACAGGTAAGTCAGTCGTTTTCGTTAGTCACAAACTCGGAGAAGTCGTCGATATTTCCGATCGCATCACGGTCATGCGCGACGGTCGGGTGACTGGTTCTGTTAAACGCGGCGAGGCCGATACTCGCCAACTTGCCGAATTGATGGTCGGACGAGACATCAATCTTGCGCGGCGACTCTCGCGCTCAGCCAAAGGGGAGCCATTGCTCGCGCTGGACAATGTGACCTTGCATCGACACGGCTCGGACATTGTCAAAAAAATTTCGTTAAACGTGTGCGCAGGAGAAATTGTTGGGGTGGCGGGAGTATCGGGCAATGGCCAAAGGGAACTTGCCGAATTAGTTACGGGATTGCAAGTGCCGTCGTCGGGCTCGATAACGATTCGTGAGGTGTCGATCAATGGCATTGGCGCCCGTCAGGTTCGTGCCAATGGATTGGCCTATGTTCCAGAAGACCGACTAGGCACTGGGTTGGCCCCGTCACTAACCATTGTCGACAATCTTGTGCTCACCCGGACGAGGGGATTCTTTGTCAATCGTCGCGCCGCACAGGTGGAGGCGGAGGACTTCATTACGCAACTGGAAATCAAGACCCCCAGCGCGCTCACCCAAACACGCAAACTGTCAGGAGGCAACGCCCAAAAGGTGTTGCTGGCACGTGAAATATTTTCGAAGGGTGACCAGTCGCGGATCATCGTGGTCTGTTCGCCGACTCGGGGATTGGATGTTGGGGCGGTCGAGACCGTGCACAAACTTCTTGACGAGGCACGCTCGGCAGGCAAGGCGGTGTTGCTGATTAGTGAAGACTTGGACGAGGTACTTACCTTGGCCGATCGCATTCTGGTGCTCTACAGAGGTGAGGTCGTCCACGAGGTCAATGGCATAAGCGTTGACGTCGAAGCGGTTGGCCATGCGATGGCGGGACTGTCGTGATCATCGGCCGAACGCGAATCGAACTTGAGCCCCGCCTCAATTCGCCAAGGTGGCTCGTTCTGGCGGTGCCGCTCGCCTCGGTCTTCTTAGCGCTCAGCGTTGGCGGGATTTTCTTGATGCTCAATGGGCATTCACCCGTGCAAACGTATTCAAAACTATTAAGTAGCGGGTACACCACGTTCTACGGAATCACCGACACGCTTGGACTAGCAACGCCGCTTATCTGCACCGGCCTGGCGGCGGCCTTCGCTTTTCGGATGAATCTGTTCAACATTGGCGAAGAGGGACAAATGTATTTGGGCATGATCGGTGGCGCGTGGGCGGGTATTGCCTTGGCAGATCATCTTCCAGCACTGGTCGCGGTGCCAGTTGTCCTTGCCATTGGAGCGTTGACCGGTGGACTATGGGTGCTCGTTCCCGCCGTCCTACGAGCAAAGTTGGGGACGAGTGAGATTGTCAGCACGTTGCTTCTCAATTACGTGGCACTCAATCTCGTCAACTATTTCATATTTGGTAGCCGCGGATTCTTTCGCGATCCATCAACGTCGTTTCCGCAAGGTAGGGCGGTGTCGGCCAATGCCAGGCTCGGAAATTTTGGCACGACGAACACGTATCCAACTCTGGTCATCGCCGCATTGCTGGCAATTGTGTTGTGGTGGTTCATTCGCAATTCGAATTACGGTTACGAAACATCCGTGTACGCCGACTCTCCGAATACCGCGAGATATGCGGGGATGAACGCAACGCGGCTAACTATTTCCGTTCTCCTTGTTTCCGGTGCCCTCGCCGGTCTTGGTGGCGCGATGTATGTGGTCGGTCCGGCGGGAAAGGTGGACCCAGGACTCTTGCAAATCGGATTGGGTTACGCCGGAATCGTCGTGGCCTCTCTCGCCCGGTACAACTTCGTTGCGGTTGTGATAACAGCCATACTCTTTGCCGGTTTGCGCATTGGTGGTGCCGCACTTCAGATTTCGAGTAACCCCGTGCCGATTGCGATTGCCGTTGTGCTACAGGGCTCTGTGTTGTTGTTCGCGCTTGGCGGAGAAATATTTCGCCGCAACCGAATTCGAATTCGGCGAACCCAGCCCGTCGTGTTTTCCACAAAGGCCGACGCATGAACTCAAACGTGTGGGTGCTCACATTTGCAGATGGGATCAGCATCGCTACGACGTTGATCCTGGCGTCGCTCGGAGCCATCATTACCGAACGCTCTGGAGTCATCAATCTCGGAATTGAGGGCATGTTGTTGATGGGCGCTGTCACGGCGTTTCTTGTTGGTGACGGCACGCACAACATCTGGCTTGCACTGTTTCTTGCCGTGCTTGTGGGTATGGCGATGGCCACCGTTCACGCGGTGCTGACCATCACGCTGAGATCAAATCAGATTGTTTCCGGTCTCGCACTAGTCATATTTGGTACGGGTCTGTCTCAATTTATTGGTAAATCCGTGGAGGGCAAGCCGCGACCGGTACGCATCGAGCCAATCGATTTTGGAGCGTTATCCGATATTCCAATAATCGGACCCGTCGTGTTCAATCATGACCCAATCACGTATCTCACGTGGGTCGGAGCCTTAATCGCCTCGTGGTATCTCTTCCGCACACGTCCCGGCCTTGTTCTGCGCGCCACAGGTGACGCACCGGCAACCGTGGACGCCCAAGGTGTTTCGGTCGCCGCCGTTCGATACGCCCACACAATCGCCGGTGGAGCTCTCGTCGGTTTGGCGGGTGGGTGGTTCATGCTCGCCCGCGGTACGGCGTGGAGTCAGGCCGCCACCACCAACGGAATCGGTTGGATCGCTCTTGCCCTCGTAGTGTTCGCAGCGTGGCGTCCATTGCGCGCAATTATCGGTGCGGTGTTGTTCGGTTTCACGTTGCAAGTTCCTTACACTTTGCAAGGTCAACAGATTCGAATTTTCCCGCCGGAGATTTTGCAGATGCTTCCTTACCTTGCGACTCTCGCGGTGCTCGTCGTGCTCTCCACGCCTCGCGCCAGGCGACTACTTGGTGCGCCGACAATGCTCGGGCAACCTTTCGTTCGCGACGAGCGTTAGTTCGTGATCACCTCATCATCCTCAAACGAGGAAATACTCGACGTCTTACGACGCGTGGCCGACGCCATCGAATCGGTCTTGGTCTCGAATCAGGATTGGTCGCTTTCCGGGTTGAGAGGTACGCAGTATGCGATCGACGTCCTCGCCGATAGCGCCGGCCTAGCGGTTCTACATAATGCCGGCGTGGCTGTTCTCTCCGAGGAGAGTGGTCGCACCGGTGAGTTTGGTGTAAATGATGTATTGGTGGTGATGGATCCACTTGACGGATCGACAAATGCCAGCCGCGGAATTCCCTGGTACTCGACCGCGCTCTGCGCGCTTGATCACGGAGGTCTCCGGGCCTCGCTCGTGGCAAACCAGGCAACTCCGGGCGATCGTTACTGGGCGACTCGTGGTGGTGGGGCATTTCACAACGGCAAACCCATCACACACTCAGGCTGCACCGCTATGGACAAAGCCATCATAGGAATATCCGGTCTGCCTAAAGCTGTTCCGAAATGGGCGCAGTTTCGCGCCCATGGGGGAGCCGCAATCGACATTTGTTTGGTTGCACAGGGCTCGCTAGATGGATGGGTTGATTTCAATAGCCATGGTGTGTGGGACTACCTGGCAAGCATTTTGATCTGCGAGGAAGTAGGAGTCGCCATCGCCGAACACAACGATTATGAACTCCTTGTTACTGAACTCGACCAACGACGAACTCCAATAATTGCCGCAACCCCTCAACTACTCGAATCGTTGCGAGAAGTGCGTAAAGCGCACGCGCAATAGTTTCTGTTCTGTACTCTGAGACATGCCCCGCTCGCCGTACAACCCAGCAAACTTTCTTGAGCGCTTTGTCGCCGTCGAGGTTCGGGCCGCCGCTCTGGTCGTAGTCGCCGCGATCGCGGGTGTACTCAGCGCAACGATCGGTGATCTCGCAATTAACAACGACGTAAGCAACTTCATTTCTGACGTCGCTATTGGAGGATTTTTCCTACTGGTCGGTCTAGAACTCAGGCGTGAAATTGCCAACGGAACATTGTCAGGGCAGGTGCTACGCATCGCCACGATAGCCGCGGGCGCGGGAATGATTGGTCCGGCACTCATATTCATATCGTTTGCGCCGAGCGGTGCTCGCGACGGATGGGTTGCCGTTGTTGCCACCGATATTGCACTGGCGACCGCAATCACAACGCTTGGGCGGTTTCGTCCGGTCCTGCGCACCATGCTGCTAACGATTGCGGTGCTCGATGATATTGGCGGGATTGCTGCGCTCGCCACCACTGGCAAAAGCCCAAAGATGTTGTGGATGCTTGCGGTCGTCGTCGCTGTCATTTTATTCGCCTGGTCAATCCGTACATTCAACTTTGGTGTTATTTACACCATTGCAGCATGCGCATTAACTGTCGTGCTCATATTGCGAGCTGGACTTCATCCGTCACTTGGCGCGTTTGCTATCGGGATGGCGGTGCCACGCTTGGACACGGATAATCCCTCGGTGGCGGAGATGGTTGAGGAGAGTATTCACCCGTGGATCGCAGCGGTGCTACTACCGATCTTTGTGTTTCTGCATACGCTTGTACCGCTTCGGATTCCGGATTATGCGCCGGCATCGCTCGTCGTTGTCACAGGTTTGGCGATTTTGGTTGGTAAGACAATTGGAATCGGTGGCACATTATTAATGTTTCGTCGCCGATTTGAAATTCACGCAAGTGAGGCCTTGGCGGTTGGACTTGCCGCCGCCGCAGCAATGACGGTTGCGCTCATCGGTGTGGTTGCTTCGATACACGGCACTAAGTATGTGGAAGTGGTGAGTCTCGGAGTTCTTGCCGCGACGACGATTGCGTTTATTCTCGGAATAGTTGCCGGCCGTTTACGCCGCGACTCATTCCGATAACATCAACTGTCCCTCGGGCGCTTAGCTCAGTTGGTTAGAGCATCTCTTTTACAAGGAGAGGGTCGGGGGTTCGAATCCCTCAGCGCCCACGGTTTAGTTGAGTTCGCTTGTTGGTAGAAATAGTATGTCTAGGCATAACTCTGCCTATGGAGGACCTTGTCAATCACTCATAGCGAGCGCCGGAGCGATATTGAGGGATTGCGTGCGCTGGCCGTATTGCTCGTGGTCGCCTACCACTACGGCGTGACACAATTTAGCGGCGGCTTCGTCGGTGTAGACGTTTTTTTCGTCATCTCCGGATTCTTGATCACCAAATTGCTGATCGACGAAGGAGCTCGAGACGGGGGCATCAAATTAAGTAACTTCTGGGCCCGTCGAATTCGCCGAATCATCCCCATGGCTCTGCTCGTCGTTGCCGTCACCGTCATTGCCGGCCTATACATGCTCGAACCGGGGCGGGCCAGAGAGCTATCGACAGTCGCGCTTGGCGCAGTCGGCTTCTGCGCCAATTTTGTTCTTTATTACACAACCGGGAGTTACCTATCCGGCGTGACGCCGCCGTCGCCATTGCAGCACTACTGGTCTCTCGCAATTGAGGAGCAGTTTTATTTGGTGTGGCCGTTGATTTTATTTGTCGTGGTCAAGTTCGGTCGCCAGTATTGGCGGCGTTGGCTTGCCGCGGCCGTCGTCGTGT
>Ga0265292_1001915_pt1 | contig 16279 bp, 13 predicted proteins | sample Munlanlewell296A_FD_189080 | JGI IMG/M metagenome (GOLD analysis project Ga0265292, IMG submission 189080) | Leachate microbial communities from a municipal landfill in Southern Ontario, Canada - Leachate well 296A | ecosystem: Engineered > Solid waste > Landfill > Unclassified | place: Canada... | reverse complement strand
TTTATAACCTGGAACAGAGTTTATTCCGCCATTTATGTCTTTTATTGTTATTTTCAAGATTCCACCTTTTTTTTCATATCTCTTTCAAAAGCCTGAAGTGCAAATTTTTTTCTGTTTTCCCAGCTTTTCATATTCATTTCATAACTGCTTTTAAGTGCTTCAAAAATCTTTCTAGTGCTAAAATTAATAATAGTAGTATTTCTTTTTATTGATGCTTCAATAGAAGCACTAAGATCGTTCATTTCTCTGATCTCACCATGGTTGGGCATACGCCCCATCCTTGTCATTACTATTTCACGTTCACGCATACTACGAAGACGCTCAATAAGGAGTTTTATTTGCTGAATGTCCTTTCTTATTTCCTCATCATTTCTCATAATTATGACATATTTATTTTAATAAATAATTTGCTACAGATAAATGATGGCATAAGAAAAAATCAAGCTTATTTTATCTTAATCTCAGGAAAAGTTTGTATTAATCTTTAGCAGCGGAGGTTTATTTGTTAAAATATTAGAGTTTAGTGGTCAATTTGGGGCTTTTATCCAATCAATGTATACTTTTTAGCAAAAGAACCACGACTAAATAAGGGAAAATTAAACGGTTAATGTTAATAGAAGGAAAATACTAAGCGACAACTCAAAAGTTATTAGTAAGATCTATGTATTTTACAATCTCGTATTTTATATCATCAAGTTTTTTTCTTATAATCTCGCTTATCTTCTCATCTGGATTTTCCTGACCACTTGAAATATTTTTTACTACACCATTTATTTCAGATAAGACTTTCTCTTTCCAGTTTCTTGTTACAGTTGCAATTTGCCTATCCTGTGAAAGATCGTATTCCTCTAATTGCTGAAGATGTTGCTGTACAGATCCCATGTTTTTATCAATTATATCTAAGATTTTTTCGGTCAAATTTCTTTCAAGACGTTCTTTTTTTAAGAGACACCCTATTGAATCAAGAAACTCTTTTGAGTCAAAGCCAATGTGCTCAAGCCTTACTAAAATATTTTCCTCAACAAGTTCATATTTCATTTTATCTGCTGCATTTTCTCTCCATGCACGAACTATATACGTACGAGTACCATCAGTTGCCTTCAAATAAGATTCACATGAAGGGTCAGAAAAATACCCCCTAGATATTATCTCACCTTCAAGCTCTGTAATACAGCCTGTTTTGTGGTTCAAATGACGCTCAAAAAATCCTTCCCTATCATTTTTATCTATAATCTCGTATTCTAAGGTTTCACCATTTACAACATACTCAGGGCAAGTATCGTACTCCGTTATTCTCTGTACTTCTTTACAGTTAAAACAAACGACCAAGTTATTCTTCATATAGTTACTCCTAAATAAATATAATTAAAAGAATATATTTGATTTATTATCCTGAAGAAGGCTCAACATTAATTCTACTAACTGAGAATCAAATTGAGTTCCCGAGGCAATCCGCATTTCTTTTATTACTTCTTCTTTTGATAAAGCTTTTCTGTAGGGCCTGTCACTTGTCATAACGTCAAATGAATCGGCAAGAGCAGCGATTCTAGCTGGGAGACCTATACTTTCACCAGATAAACCATGAGGATATCCAAGACCGTCTAATCGTTCGTGATGATGCAAAACCACATCCATAATAAAATCAGAAAGTTTAAGAGGTTCAATAAGCTCTATCCCTCTCTCTGGATGCTGTTTAATTAGCTGCCATTCTTCCTCAGTTAAATCTGATTCCTTTAAAAGACATTGATTATCTATTCCAACTTTTCCTATATCGTGAAGCATCGTAGCAATCTGCAACTCTTTTCTTTCTAATTCATCAAAACCACAATGTTGTGCAATAGCATTTGCGTAATACGAAACCCTTCCTGAATGTCCATGTGTGTATGCATCCTTGCTTTCGAGCGTGCTTGATAAGACCTTTATAAATTCCAGAAAATCTAATTCTATCTTTTTAGAATCCTCCGTGTTTTCAATAAATAACTTTCTAAGTCTTTCAATTAACATCTGATTTTCAATAAGGGTGTTTTTAGCGCTATTAAAGTCCACCTTCATTTCCATGTCCTTGACACCCTGCATAAGTGACTTAAATTGTAAATTTAATATTCTCCTGTCTGCAGCTTTTTTTATAACTGCAATAATCTCTGATACATTAAATGGTTTAGTGATATAATCAAAAACACCCCACCGTATGCCTTCAATTGCTGTTTTTAGTGTTCCATATCCAGTAACTATAATTACTTCTATATCTGAGCGATATTTTTTTATAGACTTAAGTACTTCTGTTCCTTGTATACCAGGCATTCTCATATCCAATGTAACAACATCGATTTGTTCTTTTCTTATGATATCCATTGCCTTTGTCCCATTCTCAGCTATGAATACGTTATAAAGCGGCTTTAAAATCATTCTTAAAGACTCACGCGGTCCAATCTCGTCATCTACTATCAAAATATTTGTAAACAAATGTGTCTCCTTTTTTTCCAATAATTTATGAAACATGAAGTGAAGTACTTTGAGATAAGCAAGAGATATGCCAGCTTTTACTCTAAATAAAGAAATAGTTGAGCAAATATTATTTTATATTATATCATAGACAAACAAGGTATTAATTAAAGTTTTACTTGAGGTAATTTCTTTGCGAATAAAATCTTTCGATGTACAAAATTGAACAGGTATCAGCAGTAAATCAAGAACCCATTGATAAATTTGATATAATTAGCTGTTAAAAAATTTACATGAATGTACAACCTTAAACTTCAATTCCATGCTTTTCCATTTTATATTTGAGCATCCGCCTACTTATACCAAGTATATCAGCAGCTCTTGTTTGGATATTATTAGCTTTTTTAAGTGCATCAACTATTAGCTCCTTTTCCAATTCCTTTTCAGCATCATAAAAAAGCATATTTTTTGTAATTACATTTCTTTTTAGTTCCATAAGCAAATTTTGTTTAGAAAGATGTTCAGGCAAATCACTCCTTAAGATTTCTTTGTTTTGTACAAGAACTATGAGTCGTTCAATTGTATTTTCAAGTTCTCTTACATTTCCTGGCCATGTATATTCTTTAAGAACCTGCACAGCCTCATCACTTATGGTTTTACACTCTGTTCCAAGCTCTGCTGACTTCTTTTTTATAAAATAGTCAATAATCAGGGGAATGTCTTCTTTCCTTTCTGCAAGTGAAGGCATATTAATTGGCACAACATTAATTCTATAAAAAAGATCTGAACGAAAATTCTTTTTTGCAACTTCCTCTTCAAGGTCTTTGTTTGTAGCTGTTATCAGCCTAATATCCACACTTATTGTCCTCACGCCTCCAATACGGTTAAATTCTCTCTCCTGTATTGCCCTGAGAATTTTCGCCTGCATTGATAGAGGAATATCGGCAATTTCATCGAGAAAAAGTGTTCCGCCATTTGCCTGCTCAAATTTACCTATTCTCATGGAAACTGAGCTAGTATAGGCACCTTTCTCTGCACCAAATAATTCGCTTTCTATTAACATTTCAGGTATGGCAGCACAGTTTATCGCGATAAATGGGCCTTTTTCTCTCGGACTTAATCTATGAATTACCTTTGCTATCAATTCTTTTCCTGTTCCACTTTCACCTGTTATTAGAACAGTTGATTCTGTTGAAGCAATTTTTCTAACAGTTTCAGAAATCTGTTTCATCTTCAAGGAATCACCGATTATGTTTTTAAAAGGATCTATACTATTCTCAGAAGGTTCATTATATAATGAATGTTGCTTAATAATACAGGCTTTACTGACAATAGCTTTTATCTCATCAATATCAAATGGTTTTGTGATATAGTCATGAGCACCTATCTTCATAGCAGAAACAGCTGTTTTTAATGTTTTTGTAGCAGTCAGCATTATGACATTTATACTTGGATTTATTGTCTTAATTCTTTTTAATACTTCTATCCCATCTATCCCCGGCATGATAATATCGAGGAGCATAACATCAGGAGATTCGCCTTCAACGATTTTCACTGCTTCTTCACCGTTATTCGCTAAAATAATTTTATAATCATTTTTAAATATAATCCTAAGAGACTCTCTAACACTAAGCTCATCATCTACTATAAGAATTTTTTTCATCTACTTTACTCTCCAAGAAGAGGATCAGTAATCTGTTTTAATTTAAGTATAAAACCTGAATACCCTTCTTTTTCTTCATTGTGTCTTATAACTGCTGTATCATATCTCTCTATAGCTCTTTTTGCCAAAAGAAATGCCGTACCATCCATTTTTAGAGAGTTTTCAATTGGCTTATCTTGTTCCATTTCACCTAACAGTTGGACTTCAACCATTGATCCTTCTCCATTAGCATTGTAACGTCTAGCTGTAACCCTTAGCTTTCCTCCTCTTTTGCAATCTTCAGCGACAACTCTTATAAGATTATCAAGTGCATATTTAAAGGCATTCCTCAACCCAATAACAGTAGGTGCACCATCCCCTAGTTTCACTTCAAGACTTAAATTTTTCTCAGTTATTATTTCTCCGGATTCTTCTGCAACTTCTTTGATAAGTTCATTGATATTACATCTTTCTTCAAACCCAAGACTGGCATTTTTAAATTCGATTATCCTCTCAACAAGGCTATCTATCCTATTAATATCAGCAGTAACTATATGGTAAAAATCATTTCTGAATTCCTCATCACTATATTTGTGTGGAAGCAGACTAGCAAAAGTTTTTATTCCAACAAGGGGGTTTTTTATTTCGTGGGCAAGGTTCATAATAATATCATTATGCCTAATATCATTTTCAATAGACTTAAAATCAGGTTCTTCTGATGATTCCACTTCTTCTTTTACTAAAGAATTATTTTTTTCAAATATTGAAGAAACAAAATTTAACTCACGACTTCCAAAAAAGAATTTAATATCATCAACATCAATAATATTCTCTTTTGAAAAGACAATACTTCTTACAATTACACTTTTCAATTCATCTAAATTCCCAGGCCAAAGATAAGTTTCCATCAGCTTGATGGCATCACTTGTAAAACTTTTTAACGGCAATGAGTAGGTATAGGTTGTTTGCAAAGCGATTTCTTCAGCAATCTTTTTAATTTCAGACGCTCTTTCTCTCAACGGAGGAATAAAAAATGGGATGGATGAAATTTTGTAGTAAAACTCATCAGAAAGTTTTCCTTCTTTTAAAATAGTTCTTAACTCATTTCGAGATGAACCAATTACCATAGTTTTTATTGAGTCTATCCCGTAACTTTTCAATTCATCTTCAATTATACCATCGATAAGACTTACAAGTTTCCCTTGAACAGCATACTGGAGATAGGAAAGCTCCTCAATGTAGATAGTTCCTGCCAATATATTGGCTTGACGAAGAGAAGAAACAAGACGTTCATAGAGACCTTTCTCTGATAAATCTCTTTCGGATATTTTTAAAAAAGTTTTACTTCGCAGGGGTGAGTTGTCATGTATAATCCTCGCTATTATCTCCTTTGGTGTACCAGTTTCACCACCTATGAAAACAGGAACTGTATTCCCTGCTAACTGCATAAGCGTATCTGTTAACCTATTATCAATCAAGGAAAGTAAATTAAATTCATTATCTAGAGCTTTGCCATTATCATCAGAGTGGTAATTTATCTGGTGAACATTTCTTAGCAACATCTTTTCAACTAAATCTAAAATATTGAGAATAGACTTGGCATCTCTTGGAATGACTTCATTATTTATGAATGAAGGTATTTGAGAGATAACACGCGGTTCGTCTTCGAACATAAGAACAATAGGTTTACCTTGAACATGAAAATGAATTTTTTTTAAATCTAAAATTTTTGAAGGATAATGGGAGTTTGAACCAAGAATAAAGAGCTCAGCATCACTATCAGTAAGGATTTCATCAATTCTATCAAAAGCATCATAAGTTGTTACATCATATGAATTCTTAAGAATAATCCTTAAAGATTCTCTAAATGCAGGAGAATCATCAATTATCAGTATTTTCTTCTTCATATTGCTTGTTTTCATACTTCCTTCTATTAAGTGACAATGGATCTACCGGCAAATTTACATAAAATGAGCTACCTACTCCTACTTCACTTTCTACTTTTATAACCCCCATATGTTCCTGTATTATCTGGTGGCTAATAGATAAACCCAACCCAGATCCTCCATGCTTTTTTGTAAAAAAGGGATTGAAAATATTCTCCAAATCATCTGGAGGTATACCTTCTCCAGTATCTGATACTTCAACCTGAACATATGTTTTTCCGTTTGGAGAAATATTTCTTGTTTCAATTTTTATTTTACCATTTTCCGGAGTTGACTGTATAGCATTTAACGCAATGTTTAGAAATACTTGCTTTATTTGCTCTTTATCTATAAATACTCTTTTTAATGAGTCATGATAGTTTCTTTGGATCTCAATATGTTTCTTTTTCGCTTCATTTACTACAAGCATTATTATTTTGTCTACTATCTCATTAAGATTTTCTTCAGTAAAATTAGGTTTTGATGGTTTTGAAAAATCCAACAATTCGCTTAAAAGCCTTCCAATCCGATCGACCTCATCTACTGTAAGACCAAGAAAAGATGTTCTGAATTCCTCGTCGTCAATCCTTTCCGGAAGAAGCTGTAAAAAAGTTTTAATTGAAACAAGAGGGTTGCGTATTTCATGCGCTAGACCTGCAGCAAGTTGCCCCAAGGAAGCTAAACGGTCAGATCTACGCATCAGGTTTTTAGACTCTTTCAAATTCTCGTAAAGCTTGGCATTCTCAACATAAACCGCAAACTGATTTGTAAGTGTCTGGAAAAGTTTTAATTCATTTTCATTATAAATCTCTGAGCTTGCCTTCTTACCTAAACATAACACTCCTATCATTTTTGATCTGGAAATAATTGGCACTAATACTTCAGCAAGAATGCTGTTCATCCTTTGAATTATTATATCAGATCTTGGTTCATTTCTGTTCTCCATAATTTCTTCTTTTATTACGGTAGAACCTCTGCGGGCAAGCCATTGAAAAAAGAAATCACTTGCTTCGTAGTTCTTCTCGGTGGGTTCCTCACTGGTCCCGCATGATGCTGTAATCCTAAATTCTTTTCTTTCCTCATCAAGGAGAAGTACAAGTGCGCACTCAATATCAAGTTTTTTTACTATCGTTTCAACCATAATATTAATCAACGGCGCCATATCAAGCATATTAGCCATGGCATTACTGAGATTATGTATAGTCTCCTCAATAGATTTCTCACGCTTAAAGAGAATCTGTTCAAGTGTTTTTTCAGTACCAACTTTCGCACGCGGAAAAATCAAACCAACTAACATAAAAAGTGCAAGCACTATAAAGCTAAACGGTAGACTTACTTCCCCAAATACAATCTTCTGAGTCCAGATCACAATGATATAACATGGAACAACGAGAATCAGAATAATTATCGAGTAAATAATACTTCTTTTTATAACTACGGTTATATCAAGGAGGCTGTACTTTATTATGGCATAGCTTACAATGAAAACATATATGGCTGTAAATGGAGATGCAACGAGCGGGATATTTTTCCATACCAGCGGGAAAAAAGATGTCAGTCCACTTAAATAACCAAAGAAGGAGGCAATAAAAAGAAACTTAATCTGGTTTTTTCTTATTGCCATCTGTGTTGAAAGAAATTCCGAAAAAAGATCATAAATTATGAGTAATGCAGCACCCATAAAAGCAAGAAAATGGGCTATATAAATCTTTCCTGGAATTTCGTAAAAACCTAAATCTGTTCGTACTTCAACACCCGTTATAAAATAAGGAGTAAAACTTAAAATCAACTCTATAAATCCGGTAACATATGCTCCAACAAGTATAGCCTTTCTCTTTTCAAGTTTATTTATGAAAGCCAGTATAAAATGAATGCTGAAAATAGGTACAAAGATTGCGCCTACATAAAGGATTCTACACCACTGCAAAGCACCTTCTGCCGTTTCAGCAATAGACATATAAAATCTGCCGAATTGCCAGATAGAAACGCTGATGCAGAGTAAAAGCCAGGTAATGTTAGTTATACTGCGCCTATTTTTTCTATAGACAAAAAATCCAGAGGAAAGAGTAAAAGCTGTCCCAAAGAGGAAGCCTAAAGAATAGATGTTCATTGCCTGAGTTTATATCTTTTTAAAAATACAGGCAGCATTATACCCACCAAAACCAAAAGAGATTTTCAAAATATAGTTTAACTTCTTATTTTCTCCTAACGGAGAAGCAAAACAAAGATCGCATTCGCAATCTGGTTCTGTAAGGTTAAGAGTCGGGTGTATAAAATCATTTTGCATCATAAGAAGACATGCAGCAATTTCGATCCCACCGCATCCTCCCATTGCATGACCAACATATGGTTTTGTGGCGCTAACAATAATTTTGTTAGAAAGTTCTCCAAATATTTTTTTAATGGCTAATGATTCGGCCCGGTCATTAAATATTGTCCCGCTTGCATGCGGGTTAATGTAATCTATTTTCTCTGCTGTAATTTCTGCATCACTCAGAGCCATTCCTAGCGCTCTTTCAGCCTGTGCTGAATCAGGCAGAGGTGTCATTACATGATATGCATCTGAAGAATATCCATATCCGGTCAGTTCAGAATAAATCCTTGCCCCCCTTTTTTTAGCCCTTTCATATTCTTCTATTATAAATAACCCTGATCCTTCACCAAAGACAATGCCGTCTCTTTTAGCATCAAAAGGTTTGTAAACTTTTTTTGGATCTCCAGTTCCTGTGCTTAGTAGATTAACATTAGCAAAAGTTCCTAAAGCAAATGGGGTTATTGGTGTTTCTGAACCTCCGGCTATAACTATATCAGTCCTTCCTGAACGTATTAACTCCAATGCTTCTCCAACAGCTGAAGTTGATGAGGCACAAGCTGTAGTTATTGTATAACATGGTCCTGTTAGTCCGAGATTTATCATGATCTGGCTGGTACATGAGCTTGGTATTATAGATGTCGCAAAAAAAGGGTTGATACGCTTGTATCCCTTTTCCATAAATATTGCATGCTGTCTCTCACCTATAGCAAGTGCTCCAACAGAAGTACCAATAATCACACCTATACGGTTCTTGTCTTCATGTTCAAGATTAATTCCGGCATCTGCTACAGCCATTTTAGCGGCTGCAATACCAAACTGCGCAAAGCGGTCAATTCTCCTTGAATCCTGGCTAGACATATAATCTTCAGGATTAAAGTCATTAGCTTCCGCTGCTAATTTGCAGGGAAATGTCGAAGCATCAAAACTTTTTATTACATCAATCCCGGAAACCCCGTTTTTTAACGACTTCCAGAAATTATCCTTCCCTATACCAATGGCCGAAACAATCCCTAAACCTGTAATAACTGCTCTTTTTTTCAACAACACCCCTCCATGATGGCTTTTTATTTAATTGCATTTTATTAACCTAAATCAATCAATTTTATTTTACCACACAATATAATCAACTCCAAATTTTTCATGCATAACTTTTTCTTCAAGAACAATTCGCATTATCATAAGAGGTAAATAAATTACTATTACAGCGATGAGAGTAAAATACGTATTGCCAACAAGTGGGAATCCGAGCATCTCGCATATAACTGAGAAATAATATGGATGCCTTGTAAATCGGTAGAGACCTTTCTTAATAAGCGGATGGTTTTCTCTCAACTCTATATGTACACTATGATATTTGCCCAATTGGGATATAGAAATATTTCTTCCGGCTATTCCGACCAGATAAAGAGAGAAACCTACCACAGTTATTGCTATATTAATCTCTCTCCTGAGAGCAAAAAATTCTACAATACATCCTGTAACTATCATCATGTGCGTTATCTGAAGTGCTCTGAATGTCCACGAATAAAAAATTGAACCTTCAGCCTTTTCTCTTCTAGAAAAAGTTTCAATCAATCTTTGCACTGACATGAACACAATGAATATTATGAATAGAATAGTAACCCAGTTCACACCAATTATTCCCGATAATAATTTATTACTGCATATAAAAAGCAATAAAGATATAACACAATGAGAAAGCCCGGACAATAGATATCAGAAAAGAGGTAATATTTAAATATAGAATGATTTGAAAAAATATCAGTCAGAACCCCAGTACATCTCTCATGGAGTAGACTCCAGGATCTTTTCCAGCAACAAAGATTGCAGCGCGAACAGCACCTCTTGCAAATGTATCTCTGGTATGTGCTCGATGAATAAGCTCAACCCTTTCACCCATTCCTGCAAAGAGAACTGTATGATCCCCTACAATATCTCCACCTCTTATGCTGTGGATACCTATTTCTTCCCGTGACCTTTCTCCTACGATTCCTTTTCTACCGTAAATTCCTGTCTCCCCGAGGTTACGTCCAAGCTCATCTGCAAGTATCTCCGCCAAACGCACAGCTGTACCGCTCGGGGCATCAACCTTATTACGGTGGTGAGCCTCATATATCTCAACATCATACTCATCCTGCAATATTCGTGCTGCTTTTGCTGTAAGCTCAAATAGAAGATTAACCCCAATGCTCATATTCGGAGAGATTACTATTGGAATATTTTTACCAGCTTCCTCAATTGTCTTTTTTTGCCTTTCATCAAAACCCGTTGTACCTATGACAACTGCTTTACCCAGCTCCTGAGCGATTTTGAGGTTCTGCATGGTTGCAAGCGGCCGCGTGAAATCTATTACAACATCAGATTTATCCAGAACATCTTCGATTTTCCCTGTTATTTTAACTGCGCTCTTTACTCCGTCTTTTTCAAATTCTATTTCCACACCACATTTTCTGTGCTCAGGTAATTCAGTCCCGCCAACAAGGGTCACACCACCAGTATCCCTTATTGCCTCAATGATCCTCTGACCCATCCTGCCAAGTGCACCTGCCACTACCACTCTTATCATTTTATTTGCCACCTTTATTTCTTAATTAATTTAGCTTGCCTCAGAGATGCCGCTAATTTAGCAATATTTTCTTTTCTCATCGGAGCGAGCGGAAGTCTTATTTCATTCTTCATCATCCCCATCATGGATAGTGCTGTTTTTACCGGCACAGGATTTGTTTCAAGGAACATGGATTTCGTTAGAGAAAGGAGTCCATAGTTTAATTTCAACGCCCTCTTCATGTCACCCTTCTCATATGTATTTATAAGCTCAGTAACCATTGCAGGAACTATATTGGCAACGACAGAAATAACACCCTTCCCGCCAATGGAAAGTACAGGCAACAACAGTCCGTCGTCACCAGAAAGCAGTATAAAATCATCAGGACATAACGCAATTACATCCTGCATCTGTCCCAGCGAACCTGATGCTTCTTTTATCCCGACAATATTCTTATGCTCTGCAAGCCTTGCTATTGTTGATGGTTCCATATTCACCCCGGTACGTGACGGGATATTATATAAAATGAGAGGGATTGAAACCTCATCAGCGATAGCTTTGAAGTGGGCATATAGACCATCCTGAGTTGGTCTATTATAATATGGAGCTATAAGAAGTGCCGCATCTGCACCGCTTTTTTCAGCATGTTTTGTAAGATGTATCGCCTCTTTAGTTGAGTTGGAACCTGTGCCTGCTACCACAGGCATCCTTCCTGATACCTTATCTATAGTAAACTCTATTACCTCTTTGTGCTCCTCAGGGGTAAGAGTGGCAGATTCTCCGGTAGTCCCGCATGGAACAATGCCGTTCGTGCCATTCTTTGCATGGAATTCTATCAGACCTGCATAAGCTTTCCTGTCAAACCTGTCATCTTTAAAAGGAGTAACAATTGCAACAAGACTACCTGTAAACATTTTCCTCTCTCCTTTCATAAATACTCCCAAGATTCCCTGTCAAGTTCTCCATCGCAAATTATGCGAGTCATCCCCTGAAGGGAAACATTGCTTATGCTATCACCATTTCTTACAACAAAAACTTTAAGTATCTCGCCGCCCCGTGTTTTAACTGAAATTGGCGAACTTACACCTGTATTTATACTATGAAATATCGAAGAAGCAACAGAGCCGGTTCCACAGGCCAGCGTTTCCCCTTCAACTCCTCTTTCATAAGTCCTCACACTTATCATATTTCCGTCAATAGGTTTTACAAAATTTACATTGGTTCCCGCTGGTTTAAATTCCTTATGATACCTGATTTCGCGTCCTATTTTTTCAACTTCACATTTCTCAATATCATCAACGAATATCACAGCATGCGGAACACCAGTATTAATAAACTGGACAGACATATCATTTCCAAAAACATTGACATGTATATCCTTCTTCAAATTTTTTGGCTTTGTAAGCTCTGTCTTTACTTCAGAGCCATTTACTTCAGCCTTTATTATGCCAGCCTTTGTTTCAAATGTCACACTGGAGCCGGCAATCTTATTAATAAACGCAAACCTTGCCGCACACCTGCTGCCGTTACCGCACATTTCAGCTTCACTTCCGTCAGAATTATAAAAGCGCCACTTGAAATCAGCCTTTTCTGAGCGTTCTAAGAAAATAGCGCCATCTGCTCCAAGAGAAAGAGATCTGTGGCAGATCTTTCTCGTAAGAGCTGAAAGATCGTTTGCAGGAAGTTTCTGGCTCATAATGTCTATCAATATGAAATCATTCCCGCTTCCTGTCATCTTTGTAAATTTTATTCTGTCTGTCATAATTTCTAACCTTCTCTATCACCAGGCTGTTAACCTGAGACCTTCTCTCCCCTTACAAGGTCAGCAAAGTTCTCTCTCTTTCTAACCACTGAAACCTTCTTCTTATCTACCAACACCTCGGCGACACGCGGCCTTGAATTATAATTTGAACTCATCGTGAAACCATAAGCGCCTGCGCTCATTACGGCCAACAGATCTCCCCTTTTGGCCGGGACTATCATCCTGTCCTTTGCCAGAAAATCTCCTGACTCGCATATCGGACCGACAACATCTGCTTCAATCTTTTCAGATTTAATTTTTTTCACAGGAACTATCTCTTGATATGCGCCATAAAGACTGGGCCTTACAAGGTCATTCATTCCTGCATCTACTATTACAAAATTCTTTATACCATTGGTTTTTGTAAACATAACCTTTGTAACCAATATACCGGCATTACCGACTATCACCCTTCCTGGCTCCAGAAGTACGGTGCAGCCAAGATCAGTAAGATACGGCATCAATGCTGCAGCATAATTTTTAGGATGCGGCGGCTCTTCATCCTTATATGTTATTCCAAGACCGCCACCCATGTCAAAATACCTTATGTCTATTCCTTCTTTTCTTAGGTTTTGAAGTAGGACTTTTGTCCTTTTCAGTGAATCAACAAATGGTGAAACCGAAGTAAGCTGGGATCCTATATGGTAATGAATACCCACAACGTCAAGCCACTTCATTATCTTCGCTTTCCTGTATTCAGCAACAGCATCATTGATGTTTATCCCAAACTTGTTTTTCTTAAGACCCGTTGAAATATATGGATGAGTTTTTGGATCAACATCAGGATTTATCCTGAAAGACACCGGAGCTTTCTTCCTGAGTCTTCCTGCTACATCATTTATGACCTCAGCCTCTTCAGATGACTCGATATTGAACATCAGAATCCCTGAGCGAAGCGCATATTCAATTTCTTCAGTTGACTTTCCTACCCCTGAAAAAAGTATTTTATTTGCCGGTACTCCTGCCTTTCTTGCCCTGTAAAGTTCTCCGCCTGACACAATATCAGCACCGGCCCCGCACCCTGCAAGCAGCGAAAGAATGGAGAGATTCGAGTTGGCTTTCATGGCAAAACAGGTAATATGCTTTATTTTTTTAAATGCTCCGTCAATTGCTTTATAATGCCTGAGAATTGTTTCTTTACTGTAGAGATAAAAGGGCGTTCCGACCTTTTCCGCTATTTCATCAACAGGAACATCTTCACAATAAAGTTTGCCTTTGCGGTACTTGAATTCATTCATTATCAAAATCTCCCCTAAAAAGCCTTATCCGATACAATATTTGAAAAAACACTTTCATTTTTCCTCTTTGAATTGTCAACTGCCTTTACTTTATAAAAATATTCCTTTCCGATTTCAACATTCATGTCATCATAATATTCATTGGGTGTTATATCCTGATTGATATTTTCATACTCTCCTTCCGCTGAAGTGCTTTTGTATATTTTATATCCAAGCACATCATCAGAACTGCTCTTCTGCCAGCTGAGGCTTATTCTTCCGGCAGCTCCAATAACCTTCAAGGCTGGCGGTTCCGGAGGTACGAGATCAGGAAAATTCACCTCCGCTACATCTGACGTGCGGCTTTCATGCCATGGAGGAATATAATTATCAACCGCCCTGACAATATAATAATAAGTATTATCCTTTTGAACGGACATATCAATGAAGCTGTTCTTGGTTATAAGAGTTGAATTAATAGGTCTGAAATATTTTTGATCTTCTTTTTTCCTGTAAACATTATAACCGGTAACTTCTTTAATAGGTGAACCATCAACCTTGGTCGTAGGCGGCAGCCAAGTAAGACGCACATAATTATTTACCAGGGCAGCCTTAACGTCTAAGGGTGGAGAGGGTTCAACAGAATAATAAATATCAATCGTATCGCTTATCCTTATGATATTGTCATCCTTATCCATTGATGCCACAATATAGTGGTACCATTCTCCTTCTTTCACACCCGATGTCTCACTAAATACATAGGAACCCTCGCTATCCTTCTTACCTGAATCAAGCGTAGATATTTTAGTGAATTTTTCATCCCCGGCACTGCGGTAAATATCATAATAAGCCGGTTCTACAACATCTACAACTGGCTCCCATGAAAAGCTTATTCTCCCTTCCGAGACCTCTGCCTTATTAACACTCATTTTTGAAATTTTTCCTGTATCGAAAAATTTAGGAGGTGCTTTTTTGCCGCATGACAGAATTGTAAACACAGCAACAAGCAATATGGGGAACAAAATCTTTTTCATTAGCAAACCGGATATATTAATTAAAAAACTTTTCACAAATCAGGAAAGTTTTAGTTTCCCGAGGATACCATATAGACGCTTAATGTTCTTTTTAACCTCCGCAGGAGATGTACTCCCGGAAGTTTTTTTTCTTTTTACAGAACTTTTTGGATCAAGTATTCTCAACACATCTTCGCAAAATCCCTTATGAAAGCTCGTAAGTTCATTCATGGAAAGGTCTCTTAACTTCTTTTTCTTATTCAAACAGTAGATAACAATCTTTCCGGAAACTTCATGTGCCTGCCTGAATGGGACTGACTTCATAACAAGGTAGTCAGCCAGATCTGTTGCCTCCATGAACCCCTCCCCTGCCTCGGACTCGAGCCTGGCGCGGTTGAACTTAATCTTACCAAAGAATTTTCCAAGCACTGAAAGAGACTTCTTTACCGTATCTATTGTATCAAAGAGAGCCTCCTTGTCCTCCTGCATATCCCTGTTATAGGTAAGAGGCTGTGCCTTAAGAACATCGGGATTCTTCTTCTGCGGCATCATACTGCTTCCTGTGGTAAATTCATCTGGAAGCTCAACGAAGGAAAATTCTGTCCCGCTCCAGAGTATTAATTCCTCACACATTCTGCTTAAATGCATAAAGAGCAGGGAAGAAAAGAAAATAAATTCGAGCTGATAATCCCTGTCACTCACTGTGTCCATGCTATTTGCCGTAACAGATGAAAAACCCAAAAGCTTCGCAACATATTCCCGGTCAAGCGGAAAACTTGAACCTGCAAGCGCTCCCGCACCAAGTGGCATCACGTCTGCGCTTTCATAACATTTTCTGAGCCTTCCGATATCGCGCAGCAGCATCTCCGTATAAGCATGAAGGTGATGTGAAAGAAGAACAGACTGCGCATGCTGCATATGCGTATAGCCCGGCATTACAACATCGATCTGTTTTTCAGCAGTAGCTGCAATCTCGCTTATGAATTGATTAAGGAGAGTAAATATCTCCCTTATCTCATCCTTAAGGTACATTCTTGTATCAAGGGCAACCTGGTCGTTGCGGCTTCTTCCTGTATGGAGTTTCTTCCCTGTTTCTCCTGCTTTTTCGATAAGTTTCCCTTCAATGTACATATGGATATCTTCAACTTCAGGAGTAAACTTCGCCTTGCCTGATGCTATCTCGTTTTTTATCTCATTGAGCGAGAAAATAATCTCTCTGCATTCGGAAGCTGATATTATTCCGACTTTTTGGAGCATTTTGCAGTGGGCGATGCTTCCTTCTATATCATGCCTGTACAGGCGCTTATCGAAGTCGATCGATGCAGTGAATTCATCGACAATCCTGTCAGTAGCAGCTTCGAATCTCCCGCCCCAAAGTTT
>Ga0265292_1001914_pt1 | contig 16282 bp, 24 predicted proteins | sample Munlanlewell296A_FD_189080 | JGI IMG/M metagenome (GOLD analysis project Ga0265292, IMG submission 189080) | Leachate microbial communities from a municipal landfill in Southern Ontario, Canada - Leachate well 296A | ecosystem: Engineered > Solid waste > Landfill > Unclassified | place: Canada... | reverse complement strand
TTGCAATCCAAATTCTGCTTTGTCAACTCTTGCTTTTTCAGATTCGAAAGGCATTGTTACAACACCTATTACTACTGCGCCTGTTTCTTTAGCGATTTGAGCGACTACTGGTGATGCACCAGTTCCCGTTCCACCACCCATTCCGGCTAATACAAAAACCATGTCTGCATTTCCTACTGCTTTCTTCAATTCTGATAAAGCTTCCTTAGCTGCTTCTCTACCAATTTTTGGTCTTCCGCCTGCACCAAGTCCTCTGGTCAATTCTTTACCTATAAGAATCTTCTCATCAGCCTTAGTAACACTAAGATGAAGTGCATCGGTATTGCAAGCATAAATTGTAGCGCCACTTATACCTTTATTAAAAAGCCAAGTAACTGCATTGCTTCCCATACCACCACATCCTATAACTTTTATATTTGCTTTTCCAGCTTTTAATTCATCAAAGTTAATACTGTGTGTGGAAGTGTTTGCGATTGCTTCTTTTGCAAAATCTAATACCATTTTTTACCTCCTTATACCTCTATTAAAAATTCTGATAGACAGAATTAAATAAATAGACATATCATTCTTTATAAAAATTGTGGAAGTGAAATATAAATGTAATTTAACAATTTTTTAGGGATTTATCAAAATATACATTGAAATAAACAAATACTTATATAATAAAATGACTAATATTGAACATGCAAAGTGAAATTATATATGTTCCAAATGCCAAAATAATACTTTTAGAAGAATTAAATTATTCTTTTAATGCAAATATTTTTGGGAATATAATAAAGATAAAAAACATAGAGAAACTTGGGAAACTTTTTAATTTTATGACAAATCATACGTATAATGATTCGCATTCTACAAATTATAAACCAGAAAAAATATTTCAAAGCCTAATAAAACCAATTCAATTAGTAGGTTATTTGGAAGATTCTCTAATGAAAGCAGAAATACAATTCACTTTGGCTAAAAAAGAAGATAATAAACCTCAATACTTGGGATTAACCTACGGAAAACCAACAAATTTTCATTGCAAAACAAAGGTTGAGGGCTCGTCAGAATGGGAATCAAAAAGAAGCATTATACCCTGCCAACTCTATTTAATAAAAGATGATTTAAAATAAAAATTAAATTAAATTTCAAGTTTCTTTTTCAAACCATCAAGTTTTTCTGTCATATCTTTTTCAAGTATGTCTTTAATTTCTTTATGAATTGATTTTGCCCATTCATCCATGCAATATTTTGTATTTAAAATAAATTGTTTTTCCAAAAGATTATATACCTTATCTGCGTCACCAATCAAGGGTTTTTTAGTTAAACTCAAAGGTTCTAAATAAAAATTAAATTTATTATCCTTCTTTATAATCCCAATAGATTCAAATCCGCTTCCTCTTGTATCAGGTAAATTCCTACTAAGAGATAATTGTTTATTGGAATCCACAATTGAAGCAGTCACATCATCCAACCCATATTTAAAAATTAAACTTGGATTGCCTTCCCACAAAAAATTATAATCTTCTTTAATTGCCTTAAGAAGATTATCAAGTCGTTTGATACATTCTTTTTCAGTCATTCTGGCATGATAAGCCAAATAATTATATCCATTACTCATAAGCTCTATAAAAATCAGGAGTTTTTATTTATTATTGTAATGAAAAATGTAAATTCAAACAATTTTCCCCAATCTTTTAATCTTCCTCCACCCTTTTTCCAATTTTTCATTTGACATTTTAACAACTAATTTCAAAAATTCATCTTCAACAAGCATATTTCCATTTTTTATTATTGGAAATTCCAGTCTCTCACTTGTATTAAGTTCAATAATTATATTTCTGTCAGAAGTTAATATACTGCTTCTCTTAAATCCAACACCCTTCGCTTTTTCAAGTATAAATGTAGCCTTCTTTAAATCCCTGCAAGCAATATGAATAATAGGAGGCTCAAGTTTGAATTTAATTAAATTATCTGATTTTATTCTTATAGTATTATTTACAATATCTTTATTATTAACTGATAAACCCAATAAATTTCTTCTTGAGTTAACTACATTATCTCTTGTCAGAGTATTTAAAACACTTTTAAGTTCTTCAAAATTAATCTTATCATGCCAAACTTTCAAAAACAAATCATTCTCCTTTTTTTCTTGCTCAATCATTAAAATAACTCGTCCTGAACAGCTACTTGTTGTATAAAAATCTTCCAAATTATTTATCTTCTCACAAAGATGTTTTATTCTCTTATCCCATTTTCCTATAGAAGACTTGTCCAATTTTGAAAGAACTGCTGTTTTTCTCTGAAGAAATCTATCTCTTGGCATAAAAATTAATTATTCTCCGCTTTCTTAAATTCTCTTTTTATATATTCCTCTAATTTTTTGGGGTGTCTTCTGCAGTAATATTCTATTTCGCTTGATGATTTATGGGCAGAATCATAATCTTTCCCAAGCTCCATTAAATTCCTCTCATGTAATTCATGTAAAATAACAAATTTCCTCTCACTTAAAGACAAATCATCATCAATCCATACTTCATTCTCTGGAATAAAATTATAAACTCTGTTATGTCCCCCCTCAGTAAAATCAATAAAAAATAAATCCCTCACTAATTCTCCTTTAATAATCCAGACTTTTATTTTTTTATTGCTATATTTTTTAATTATATTTTTATAGACCGTATTTATTACATTTCCTTTATTTTCTTTTATTTTAACCTCTTTCTTCATCAATTTTGAATTGCTTCTTTCTCTTCTTTCTATTTTATCTGCTCTTTTCATAGCCTCTTTATGACTAATTCCTCTTGACATCAACCTATTCATTACAAGCATTGATTCAATAAAATATTTTTCTTCTCCAGGATTTCTCTCTCTATCTATCCAAAATTCTTTCTTGGGGATAAATTTAAATTTGTAATGCTGTCCGCAATTAGTAAATTCTTCATCAATATTATTTCTTATATATTCTCCATCAACAATCCATACATTAAACCCTGAAATATATGAGAATTTTTTTATATATGCTTTTTCTATGCTCTTTTTTATTTTCATATTTACAATTCTAATCCTCTCTTAAGATATATAATTACAATAAATTTAATTTATATATTTGATTGTTAAAGAAGTTTAATATCATAAATTTTCTAATAATCTCTTCTTAAATTCTTTCATATATTTTTTAGGAAAATCTCCTCCAGAAGCTCTGACATGCCCCCCTGCAGAAGAATCTTCAAATCCCAAAATACATTTCTTTAAAATTTTTCCCAAATCAATATTGCCCGTCTGATTTCTTGCATCAATTTTAAGATGATTTTTTTTATCTTTCTTGTCTGAAAGAAAAATAATTGAACTATTATTAAAGTATACACCAGAAACTATGCTCGCAAGTGTACTGGTAATTTCATATTTAGGATTAGCATAATAAAAGTATAAATTCTTTTTAGGATAATTTTCTGCCTCTTTTTTAAATTTCTCAATCCAAACTGCAATTTCTTCTCTTATAATTTTATCTGCCTCATCAAGTGAACTTATATCCTCCTTTAAAACCAAATCATAAACTCTTTTAATATCAGGAGAATAATAGATTAAAGCATTAGCAATAGCCTTACCAATTTTCCCTGGTTTTGATTCCCATATTGAATTATCCTTCTTTACTTCTGGATAAATAGATTGAATAAAATAAAAATTATCAGGATTCTTATCCCAAGTATAATCCATTATAATAGCCGCACAAACTAACCATTCCAAATATTTAGTATCAAAATATTCCCCATTCTTAGCCAGATCAAATAGCGTATGAGCAGAACAATAATTAGATTCTGTTTTTATAATACCAGATCTGTCCTCTAAACCCTCATCCAATGGGTGATGATCAATAATAAGAACTTTTCCTTTTTTCCTCAATAAATCTAATCCATAATGAAATTGATCCGCATTCCAATCACAAATGAACAAAAAATCATAATTATTTCTCTCAGAAAACTCTTTTAAAACATCTGCCCCATAATTTAGAAATTCAATAAAATTAACTTTCAGCTCTTTAGATTCTAATATTTTTTGCAATAAAATACCAGAAACAAGACCATCTGTATCTGTATGGGTTACAATCCCTATTTTATCCTTTTTAGAAATTGAATTAACAAAATCATAAAAAACCTGTTCTGAACCTAAAATATATTTGTTCATTCTTTTTCCAATATCTCGCATCTTATATTATTTTCCTCCATATTAATTCGCTTTCATCATTGAATTAATGTGCCTGAAAATTTATTCTTTCTCCAGGATCTCGCATCTTATATTATTTTCCTCGCACAATTCCTTGAATTCCCGAGCATCTTCGTTTGTTCCAACAACAGAACCATAATGCATTGGAATTGCAAGTGTGGGTTTTATGAGTTTGGCTGCTTCAGCTGCTTCTTCTGGATTCATAGTAAATCTTCCTCCTATAGGAAGCAATGCAACAAATTCCTTTCCAGGTTGCTTATATCCAGTAAGTTTTTGCATTTCTGGAATTAAATCTGTATCTCCAGCGTGATATATTATTAAATTATTCATCTTCAAAATATAACCCACCCAATTTTCATCCTTTGGATGAAAGTGCTTATCGGAATTATAAGAAGGAATTACAGAAATTTTTATATCGCCTATATCTAACTCTTTATCAGGCTCAACAATTTCCATTTTTATTGGAACATTAAAACGTGTAATCTTGCTCTGGCAATCTGCAGTCATAACTATTTTTGTTCCGTCTTGCACAATTTTTTCAATATCTGCAACGCTGCAATGATCATAATGACTGTGAGTTATGAAAATTATATCTGCTTTTTCCATACCTTCTTTTATGTTGTATGGATCTATGTATATAACTCTTGAATTTTTGATAAAAAATCCAGAATGCCCAAGCCACTTTAACTCAATTTCCCCTATCTTCATTAAATTAAACAAATAAGGACATTTTTAAAGATTGTGAAATGAAAATTACCAACAAAAGTTAAACCAAAGGCAAGTTTATACAAAAAAGAAAAAGAACTCCCATGTTAATATTAATTCAAATAATAGGAGTTCCATAAATCTTCTTGACTTCTAAAATAAGTCAGAAAATTTTTATTGAATATTAAAATTCATCATCGTCAGAGACAAAACCATCGTCAGATTCCTTTTCAGGATCATCTGACACTTCATCATCATCTGCTGGAAATTGCTCTTCTTCTTTTTTAGGCATATTAAGACCTCCAAATTTAAATAACATCATCTTTCATTTAATATTTTTAAACCTATCGATACACTGAAAAATAGATAAAAAAATGTGGAAAAGCTTAAAAAAGAACGTTATCTAACAAAGATACACAAAATGACAAACCCTTACATTGACGCTTTAAGAAATTCCAAAATTAGCAATACAAAAACAATTCTTTCTCCAAAAAGACAAATTGTAAAAGACCAGAAAGAAAAATGTTATATGTGCGAAAAATCTCTTGGAAATGAAATGTGTTATTTTGCTGAAATTCAGGGTCCTGATTTAAACACAGGAGTGCAATCTAAAAGCATGAGAGCCGTTTGTCCTTCATGTTCTTTTGCATTGGGAGAAAACCCTGTTAAAGAAGTTAAAAAAATAAGAGATTTGATTAAGGAAAAAGCAAAAGAAAAAAAGGCAGAAGAGGAAGAAATTAATTTGTTTAAAGAACTCAAGCTCAAGCACAATACAAAAGACGAAATGTATGATGAATGGAAATAAGTAATTATTTACCTGGGGCATAAAACCCCAACCCAATTTTATAAATAAAATCTCGGATGGAAGTGATTCTGATTTTATAGATTTTAAACTTTTTGCTTCAATTGTAACTAATAATTAGTTTCAATTGTAACTATTATTTTAAGGATTCAATCTCGTAGGAGTTCTTGGAAAAGGAATAGAATCTTTTATTGTATCAAATCCACAAATCCATGCAGCAAATCTTTCAATGCCCAACCCAAATCCTGCATGAGGAACGCTTCCATATCTTCTAGAATCTAAATACCAATCTGAAGTTCCCAAATCAATTTCTGCTTTTTTTAATCTTTCAACAATTTTATTCAAATCTGGCTCTCTCTGAGAACCATCAACCATTTCCCCAATATCTGGAGCTAATAAATTAAAGTTAGTTCCAGTCTCGGGATTTTTTGGGTCCTCCCCATGATAAAATTTTAATAAACTCAAAGGATAATTTGTTACAAAAATAAATTTATCTTCATAATATTTTGCCAATTCCCTTTCTTCTGCTGATTTAAAATTATCTCCATATTTTATTTTATGTCCTTTCTTAATCAAAGTTTCTATGGCTTCTTTGTAAGTTATTCTTTTAAAAGGAATTTTTATTTTTTCCAATTTAGGAATATCTGCTTCTAAAATTTCTAATTCTAATCTGTTTTCTTCTAAGACTTTTTTAATAACATATGTTATGCATTCTTCAGCTATAATCATATCATCTTCTAAATTCATCCAAGCTCCTTCGACTTCAAAATGCCAAAATTCAGCAACATGCCAAGGAGTCTTTGATTTCTCGGCTCTAAAAGAAGGAGCAATTGCATAAACTTTTTCAACTGCACTTATAAAATTCTCTGCATAAAATTGCCAAGATTGAGTCAAATATGCCTTTTTATCAAAATATTTAACCTCAAAAGTATCAGAACCACCTTCACTTGTAGCTCCGCTTAAAGAAGGAGCATGAATTTCTGTAAATCCTTTTTTGTGCATATATTCATGCAAAGCAAAAAGAACTGTTGAACGAATTTTCATACTCGCGGTCATCTTCCTGCTTCTCAACCATAAATGCCTTCTATCCCCAAGAAGTTCCTCATTCAAATCTTTATTTATTGGAAAATCTTCTGCAATTTGAATAATATTTATTTTTTTAACTTGAATTTCAAAGCCAGTTGGAGCTCTTTTATCCTCTTTAATCTCTCCAAATATCTCAAGAGAACTTTCAATTTTTATTTTATCTATATCATCCCATTGTTTTTCAAAATTTTTCTTTTCAAGAACGCACTGAATTATATTGGAACTATCCCTAAGAACAATAAATTTTAGTACATTGCTACCCCTCTCTCTGTAAACCCATCCCCGCACTGCTACTTTTTTTTGCTTTTTAGCATTGCCAATTGCTTCTTGGACGGAAATGAACTTTTGATTTATCATGATTATTTAACTAAATAATTAACTATTAAAGTATTTCTATTGCTTAATTTTTCCCCCAACAAATTTATTTAAGGATAATATTATTCTTTTTATTTCATCTTCATTATTTAATAAAAAATCTCGAGTTATTTTCTCCCCATAGTATAAACTTCCATTTCTCATTCTTCTTAATGTATCGATAATTTTCTTTTGAGAATCGTTAAATAGGCTATAATTCTTAAAGCAATAATCTAAAAGTTCTATATGACCTAATATTTTATATCCATCTAAATAAGCTAAGGAAGTAATTAATTCCTTAATAACCTCATAATATTCTTCAACAATCTTATAAACCTTCTCCCTTGGATATATTTTTATTAGCTCAAATCTATCTTTTGCAAGCTCAAATATACTCCTTGCTCTCACGGGGTTTTTTGTTACTCTAAATATTTTATCTTCCATCAAAAGCTCCCAAAAAGAACAAATCCATTATATATCTGGCTCTTTAAATTTCTATCTATCTTATCTATATCATCCAAAACAATTGGATTAATCTGTCTTTTTAATGATTTTTCAAATCTTTCGAAATCAAAACTTTTTCTGCCTTTAGTAATAATTAATACATCTATATCGCTTTCTTCGATATCCTCTCCTAAAGAATATGACCCAAAAATAACTAATAGTTTTGGAGAGATCTCTCTCAGAACATTTTTCCTCAATTCATTTAAGCTAATTAAGTTATATGCTCTTTTGTAAAACATAAAATCTTCATTATCCCTATTTGCAATGTATCCATCAAAGGGATTAGCTTCTTTTTTAATTATTAAACCTTCTTTCTCAAATTCTCTTATATACTTTATAACTGAAGTTGGAGCAAGATTTATTTTATTGCTAATTTCTCTTATAAAATGCAATTGTGTAGGTTCTTCAAAAAAAACCCCTAATACTTTTATATTGCTACATTTTTGTATCATATGCTATATATATGTATATATTGCTATATAAATGTTTCTTTCAAATAATTATTCCAAATATCTTTATTATCTCCAAGAATTTTAATATCTACCATTCCCAACCAAGTGAAGCATCTGTTCTTTCCCATTCTTTAGTTATCCTTAAATTTTCTTCAGCCATTACTTTGCAACCTTCAATTAAAAGTTCTCTCTTAACTCTTTCATCAATTTGTATATCTACAGTCATAGTATTATATAATAATTGCAAGTTTATAGAATTACTTATTTGTAAGATTAATTTAAACTATTTTAATTATTCAATCAAATTTATATATTCCTTCTTCACTATTTTTTTATGGTTTTTACAATAATTCATAAAGATAAAAAAACAAATGCTAGAATAGGAATTTTGAAAACAAAAAAAGGAACTGCTGAAACCCCTTTTTTTATGCCTGTTGCAACTCGTGGAGTTGTCAAAGGTTTGACTTCTGAAGAACTTAATGATATAAAAATCCCTGCAGTAATATCAAATGCATTGATACTATATCTTCGTTCAGGTTCTGATATATTAAAAAAATTTGGCGGAATTGGAAAATTCATAAATTATCTCGGTATAAATTTCACCGATTCTGGAGGATTTCAGATGTATTCTAAAAGCATTTATGTAAAATCAAATGAAGAAGGAGTATACTTCAAAAATCCACTTAATGGAGAAACAATATTCATGACTCCTGAAAAAAATATGAAAATACAATTAGACATTGGAAGTGATGTTGCAATGTGTTTAGATTCTATGCCTATGTATGAACATTCTAAAGAGCAAATTTCAGAAGCGGTTAAAAAAACTTCTCTCTGGGCAAGAAGATGCAAAATTCACAACGATTTGCTTCAAAAGAAAATTCCAAAAAATAAAAGACAATTGTTATTTGGGATAATTCAAGGAGGAATATATAAAGATTTGAGAGAACAATCAACAAAAGAAATTCTTAAATTGGATTTTGACGGATATTCTATTGGAGGATTTGGGCTTGGAGAAACAATAGAAGAAGAATTTAGTATAGTAAAGCAAATTAAAGAAATTCTTCCAGAAAAAAAGCCAGTTTATCTTATGGGAATAGGAAATCCTGTAGAAATATTAAAAGGAATATCTTTAGGAGTTGATATATTTGATTCACGAATGCCAACACAAAATGCCCGCCGTGGAACTCTTTTCACATCAAAAGGAAAATTAAGAATATTAAGAGAAGAATTCAAATTTGATAAATCACCAATTGACAAAAACTGCAATTGCTTTGTATGCAAAAATTATTCCAAAGCATTCATAAGATATCAACTTATTAATGAAGAAATGGTGGGAAAAAAACTTGCAACATATCACAACATTTTCTTTCTGGCAAAATTAATTGAAAAAGCAAAAGAAAAAATCCGCAAGGGAAAATTCAAAGAATTCTTGGAAGAAGTTGAGGAAAGTTATAGAGAATAGCTAAGTTATATAATATAACCAGAAGATAATCTATAAGGCTTATTGGTTATAACTAATAACAATGATATATCATATAACCAAAAGGTTTAAAAGTTGATTATTTGTTATAAGCATATGAATGAAGAATTAAAAGAGATACTCACAAAAAATGCAAAAGAATATTACAAAAATGCTTTAGAAACAGAAAAAAAACAAGAATATAATTCCTCGGTAACTCTCTTTTTCAAAGCGATTTCTGCACTAGCTGACCTTTTTATACTTATAAAGGAAGGTAAAATGCCCAGCAATCATACAGAAAGATTCAGAATTTTAGAACTAAGATATAAAGATATTTACAAAATAATTGACAAAGATTTTCCATTTTATCAGGATAGTTATATGTCTAGATTAAATAAAGAAACTTCAGCTATGCTAAAGGAAGATGCAAAAAAAATTTTTAAAACACTTGGTATCAATATCTAAAGAATTTGCAAAGAATCACAAAATATTTGATATCATTTTGTATGGTTCTATCATAAAAGGAAAGCTAAATGCTAATGATATAGATATATTAATAATATTTGAAAATGAGGTTTTAAAAAAAAGAACTGAGATATCTCAAGAATTAAAAGAGATTTTTAAAAGACAATTTAAAACAGATATTAAAACAATAAATTTAAAAGAGATTTTTGAAATGGAATTTTTAGCAAGACAGGGAATTTTAACAACAGGATATAGTTTGTTGCACAATGAAGAATTTGCCAAGAGAATGGGGTTTAAGGGATTTTCAATATTCACTTACAATTTAAAGAACATGAACCATACAGAAAAAACAAAATTCACTTATGCTTTAATCGGAAGAAGAGATCAAAATGGAATAATCAAACAAATAAATGCAATTCATCTTGGAAAAGGGGTTGTTAAAGTTCCAATAAAAGAGAGTATATTGTTTGAAGAATTTCTATCAGAATGGAAAATAAATTACAATAAAAAAGAAATCTTGGAAGCAGAATGATTCAGAAAAATAAAATAAAAAAAATGGCTAATAGCAATGGAAAAAAATTAAGCAAAGAAGCAATCATAGAAATTAACAGAATTCTTGAAGAGGAATCAAAAAAACTAATTGAAAAAGCACAGAGAAAAGCCTCTTTTGCAGGTAGAAAGGTAATTTTGAAAAAAGATTTAGAATAAAAATTAAGGGTTTTTTAGAAGAAGTTGAGGGGAAATATAAAGAGTGATTATTAAGTAGGATTTTATAGTTATCTGTAACAGTTCTAACATCATTATAATATTAATGTAAGAGTTAAACAATATTTGATTTTACATGATAACTAAACCTTTCAAAGTATGAAAAAATAAATTATCTCTAAGGAGTCAATCTTTGTGTATCTCTTGGTAAGAAAGTTACTTCTCTAACATTTTTCAATCCAAGCATTAACATCAAAAATCTTGTAGGACTGACTGCAAATCCTCCGTGGGGAGGACATCCATATCTAAAAAAGTTAAGATAGTTTTCAATGAGACTTAAATTAATCTTTTTATCCTTTGCCTGTTCTTTTAAAATTTCATATCTGTGCTCTCTTTGAGCTCCAGTAGTTACTTCGGTTCCTCTCCATATAAGGTCAAAACTCTTTGTAATATCTTTTGTTCCTTCTTTTTTCATATGATAAAAAGGTCTTGCAGACCAAGGATATTCTGTAACAAAAACAAAATCATGATTAAATTTTTCCTTAACTATTTCAAAGAGCATTTTTTCACCTTCAGCATCTAAATTATCTTTTGAACCTTTATACCCCTTTTTCTTTAAAAATTTTTGAGCTTCTTCCATAGTTAATCTTGGAAATGGAAGTGTTGGAACAACAACATCTAATCCAAAAGTTTCTTTTATTTTTTTTCCATATTCTTCTTTTATTCTTCCTAAAAAATAACAAATCCATTCCTCTTCAACTTTCATAACATCCTCATGGGAATTAATAAAAGATATCTCCATATCAATCATTGTAAACTCAGTATCGTGCCTCACTGTATGGGAATGGTTTGCTCTGAATACCGATCCAATCTCAAATATTTTTTCAAAACCAGCTGCCATTGCCATTTGTTTATAAAATTGAGGTGATTGTGCAAGATATGCTTTCTTTCCAAAATAATCTACACTAAAAAGTTCAGCACCACTTTCACTTGGGGCACCCATAAGTTTAGGGGAATATATTTGAATGAAATTATTTTTATCCCAAAACTCACGCATAGCTTTTTCCATAAAAGTCCAGACTTTAAAAATCAAGAGATTTTTAGGTTTTCTTAAATCAATCCATCGATAATCCAATCTTGCATTTAATTCAGTTGTTGTTGTTTTTTCATTAACATGAATTGGAAGTTTTTCTGCCTTGCTTATTATTTCTAAACTATCAACATCTACTTCAGCATCCTTTCTTGCATATTCTGCTTTAACATTCGCAGATTTTACTTTTCCTTTTATTTCAATAATGCTTTCAAGAGATAATTCAGAAAGCTTTTTCATTAAATCTCCTTGAACTATACATTGAACAATCCCTGTTCTATCTCTAAGTAAAATAAAGCTTAATTTAGCCAAACTTCTTATTTCATAAATCCAGCCTTTAAGCAGAACTTCTTTTCCAACCTTAATATCTTCAATCATAGTTCTTTCCATTAAAGTTAAAGAAAAAGAGAGTTTTTTAATTTAGTGGTTTAGAAATTACAAATTAATTATCTTATATCCAGCAACACCTAAATTGTAAACTTCTGTTTTGCCTATTTTGGCTTTTCCTTCTCCTTCATGAATATGCCCACAAAAAACATATTTTGGTTGATATTTTTTAACATAATCTAAAATTACTTTACTTCCTGCATGTTTTCCAATCCAATTTTTAGGAGGATTATATTTTGAAGAAACTTTGTCTAAATAACCATAAGGGGGTTGATGACAGATTAAAATATCTAAATTTTTAAAATTTCTTAATATTCTCTTTGCTTTTTTTGTTTCTTTTTTTGCTTTATCTAAACTCTTATTGTAATTAGACGGCTTAAAATCTTGAACCCAATTTGTATCTACAAAATATTCTAAAAAGCCAATCCTCAATCCATTAATGTTTCTTACAACATTTTTAACAAGATAAAAATTATTAAGTTTACTAATACCCTTACGAAGGTATGGCAATTTTATTTTAAATTCTTTCTCATCTTTTTTAACTTCTGAATCTTTTAGCATATTTGTTCCAACATTTCCCAAAATAGAATAAGTGGGTGCAAATTTAGAAAAATATTTCCAAACTTCTAAGGAAGAATTATAAATCTCGTTATAAACTGCTTTTTTTAATCTTCTATCATCCTTTAGTTCTGGTAAACCCTTTTTCTCTCTCTTAACATTTTCAAAGAACCTTTCTCTAACTAAATCTGCCTTTCCAACATCTCCAGTTATTAAAACCAAATCTATATTCTTAACAGGAATTTTCTTTACCTTTTTTGAACCATGGGGGTCCCCAACAGCAAGAATCTTCATTTTCTCACTAACAATTTATTTATAATCTCCATTGCAGTTTTAATCTTCAAAATCTTCTTCTTTAATTACTTTTCTTCCTGCAAAATCTGCATTTCTTGCAGATTTTTTTATTAATTCTTCTGCTATTTTGTTTAATTTCAATTTAATCTTTTTCATTGCAGATTTTCCGATTTTCTTATTTTGTTTCCTTGCAATTTTAGATATTTCTTTTTTGGTTGTCATTTTAATTTATATTTTACAATTCTTTCTGGAATTATTATTGGAAAATCCAGATATTCTATTTTACACCTTTCAAGGAAGTCCTTTATTAAATTTGAATTTTCAATAGGAGATAAAATAATACTATCAGAAAATTTATAACAATTATTCTTATTCAAAATTCCTTTGTCTTTTCCTCTCCCATATAAAGAATAATAAAATTGTATTCTTTTAGAATTGCTCAAATTTTTAAGAGAATATTTAAATAATATCAAATTTTTATATCCCAATCCCTCGCTAAAAAATTTCTTGTTTCTAAGACTGTATCCCTCAGATAAAATTGATTCTCTAGCAGGAAATTCAGAACTAAATAAATCTTCGTATCTTTTTCCTGTGACCTCAAATTTTTTGTCTATTTCTTTCAATTTCCTCTTTAAATCATAATTTAAATCATTTAATTTTTTTGAATCAAGGGAGTAGATTACAAAAATATCAATATCATTCGGAATTTTATTACCCCTTATTAAAGAGCCAACTAACAAAATATCTATAATCTCCTTTTCTTTTAAAAATTTACTAATAATCTTCAAAAATTTTTTGTTCTTTAATAATTCTTTCAACATTTAACCTCACTCTTAAACAATTTTCTTTATTTATTTTAAGAGAATAAGTATCTCTATATAAACTATAAAGTTTGTCTAATAATTCATAAAAAGAAGGATAATTTTTCTCTAAAATTTTGAATCTTTCAGAGTGGTCTTTTGGAACCTTCCCTTGATTTTTTAAAATAATTAAGTCTAAAACAGCAAAGAGGCATTTAAAATACAAAATTGTTGCAGAGGTAAAATCTCCTGAATTATAGATTATATTTGCAGATTTAAGAAAATTTTGTATATTTTCTTTCAAAATAAAGGCTTCATCTTTAATCATGTTACTAATACTAACAATTAGGTTATTTATAAGTCTTTTTGTTACTTATACTAACAGTTAATTATCCAATTCAGAATCATGAATTAAAGGGAAGAATTGCCTTTCAGAATAATCTTCTGCACCTATTCCAACACACTCTCCATCACAATAAAAAAATTCTAATTTAATCTTACTCTTTAAATTTTTATTCATTTCATATTCAATTTTTCTCTCTTCATTAAAAAATTTAGAATATAAGCTCTGTCTTTTCTTCCAAAAAGGTTTTAATTTATTAGTTAACTTAATTATCTGTCCTCTAGTTAATTTTCTCATGAAACAAACTTAATAAAAGATATTTAATAATCTTTATTTAAACTGTATAATAACAATCACTTCATTAACTTTTTTATAATTTCCATAACTTCCTTTCCACTTATTTTTCCTTTCATCTCCCCCATAACCAATCCCATATAAGCATTAGCATTTAATTCGGGTTTATTCTTTATAATTTTCATTATATTTTCTTCAATTTCAGAAACATCAATTTTTTCAGTATTAATTATTTTATCAAAATTTTCTCCATTGACTAACTTTACCATTATATCTTTAACTTCTCCTTCTTGTATCTTTTTCTTTTTAACATTTCTGAGCATATCGCTATAATATTCTACTAAGATACTCTCAACTTCATCTAATTTTTTTCCTGTTTTAGAAGAAATTTCTTTTGGAAATAACAAAATCATTTTTGCAATAAAATTAAGATTAGAATAAATTTCAGAAAGCATCTTAAATTCATCAATTTTATTCTCACTCAAAACGAGATTTACCATTTCATCGCTTAATCCTTTTTCTTTTAACTCTCCTGCAATATCTGTTCTTAATTTAGGCAATTCTTTTTTAATATCATTTATAGTATCTCTTGATATTTTAAGCAAAGGCAAATCTGTTTCGGGATACATTCTGTCTGCACCAGGCATTGGTCTCAAAAATTCAGAAGTGCCATCAGGCAAAGAATTTCGCACTTCGGAAAGAGTTGGTTCTTTCTTGTCATATAATTCTTTTTGCCTCAAAACTTCATTCTCAATTGTTTTAACAAAAGTTTTCATATCCTGAACTCCTTTCATTTCAATTCTATTTCCATTCATTATAGAAATATTAACATCCTGTCTTATTGTCCCAATTCCTCTTTTAACTTTACAACTTCTAAGAATATTTCCTATATGCAAAGCAACTTCTTTTCCTTGTTCAGCAGATTTAATATCTGGAGCTGTTGCAATTTCAACCAGAGGAATTCCCAATCTATCTAAATTATAATAAATTTTATCTCCTTCAGATTTAATTTTTCTTGCCGAATCTTCTTCTAAACAAATTGTATCAATTCCCACTTTTCCATAAGAAGTTTCAACATAACCTCCTCTTGCAATCAAAACAGTTCTCTGAAATCCAGATGTATTGCTTCCATCAATTACTGTTTTTCTCATTATTTGAGTTGAAGAGAGTATTGTGCAATTAAGAAGCAATGCAATTTCCAAAGCTGTCTTTAAAGCTTCTCCATTTATATTATGTGGAGGTTCTTCATCTAATTCAACCAAACAAGTATTGTTTTTATAACCTTGATAAACAAATTCTTTTTTTAGATTTGCCTGATACTTTGCTGCAATATCCACTTCTCCAGATTCTCCAGCAACTGCATGAAGTTTTCTTTGGATTAAAAAATCTGGCTCATCGTTTCTCAAAACAGACGGGCAATTACAAAATAGTTTATGACTATCTAATTGTTGATGAATTTCCAATCCGGATTTAAATTTTAAAACAGCATAATCTATTTCTGACATTAAAACAACAAGAAAAAAGGATTATTAAATTTTAGCATAAACTCGCCAAGTCTTTTTTAGATAAGCTCGTCAAGTCTTTTTTAAATTGTAAATTTACTCTTGTATTTTTAAAATTCTTTAACAAAAGCTCTTTTATAGAATTATCAATATCTTCCTGAGTATAGATTAAAATTTGTCTATGCATATGCGGATGCAAAACTTCTTTTAGTTTTTTCATTAATGTCTCTCCATCCACATTCCCAAAAAATTTTCTATCTCTGTCAAAACAAC
>Ga0265292_1001913_pt1 | contig 16284 bp, 13 predicted proteins | sample Munlanlewell296A_FD_189080 | JGI IMG/M metagenome (GOLD analysis project Ga0265292, IMG submission 189080) | Leachate microbial communities from a municipal landfill in Southern Ontario, Canada - Leachate well 296A | ecosystem: Engineered > Solid waste > Landfill > Unclassified | place: Canada... | reverse complement strand
CTGCGCTATCGGCTTGCCGACCGTGCGGTACTCCTTCCACAGCGATGACGTGTAGACGAACGTGTTTATCTTATCGATGTCCGGCTTACCGTCCGTGATGCACGAATCGGATATATGGGTCTGCTCGACCTTGCCGATGACGAGGACGTGCGTCCCGAGGTCGAGCTGCTCGTGCACGCTGCACTCTATGTTCACCGGGCATTGCTCGATGAGCGGAGCGCCCTTCTGCTTCCCGTAGAATACCTTGAAGCCGCATGCCGCGACCTTGTCCACCTTTGAGCCGGATGCGATGCCGCAAAAATCGGTCTGCTTCACGAGATCAATCGAGGGCACGTTCGCGGAGAAGGTCTTGTTCTGCTCGATCCCCTTCATGGTGTGGCGCGTGTGGCGTATGGCCACGGATATCATGAGCGGCTCCGCGCACGCCACGCCGGACCAGGCGACCGTCATGAAATTGGGCCTTCCGTCCACGTCGACGCCCACCAAGAGTACCGGCATTGCAGGCGCGGAACAGATAATCCCCCCTTTTCCCATCTCCAGCTTCTTCATGCCTCCCCCTTTTTCATAATATTACCATGTTCTTAGAATTCTGTTCACGCCAGCCTTGACGCACAGCGGTTATCATATATATTGCTTATACTTTTTTGAGGGATAAACCCGCAACAGCTTTCTAACCGAAAAGGAGATTTTATGACAACCCGCAAGACGACGGATCTCTATGTGACGACGACGAACGAGATGGGGACGCTCTCACGTCTCACCACCCAGCTCAAGATGAACAACGTGAACATCGAATCGTTCGTGGCCTGGGAAGAGGGCAACAAGGCGAACTTCCGCTTTGTCACAAGCGACAACAATAAGGCCAAGGATCTTTGGACAAAGGCCGGCTACACGGTGAAGGAAGATCCGGTAGTCCTGTGGACCACGAAGAACACGCCAGGCATGCTGCATGAAGGGACCACGGCTATCGCGGAGGCCAAGATCAACACGATCTGCAACTACGCCAGCACCACAAAGGACACCGGCACGACCACGGTGGTCTTCTACACCAACAATCCGGACCGTACATATGATGTCCTGAACAAGCTCGTCTGATATTGGGTCCAAGAAAAATAAGACGGGGCGTCTGCTGACGCCCCGTTTTTTATATCTAATCCACGCACATGACCGGCTCGCCGGACTTCGGCTTGGGCTCCTGCTCGCCCGCTTTCTTCACACATCCACTTGCTCCTCGTGGCCGTGTCCGATGGCGCGCTTGAGCGGCTTGAGGATGATGAGCATCCCGAACCCGGCCGCCATTGCGATCGCGGAGAACATGAGGAAGGACTGCTCCTTCGGCATCTTCTCCCAGAACGTCCCGAGATAGCCGCACAGGTAATTGCCGAAAAAGTTGGAAAGGAACCACACGCCCATGAGCATCGACACCATGCGCGCCGGCGCGAGCTTCGTAACGAGCGACAGCCCCACCGGCGAGAGATAGAGTTCGCCCATCGTGAGCAGCGCCGTGTTGCCGATGATCCACCAGAGGGAGGTCAGCGTGCCGCCCGCATTGATGCGCGCCGCGGGGATGAAGACGAGATAGGAGATGCCCAGCAGGAAGCAGCCGATCGCCATCTTCGTGACGCTAGCGGGCTCCTTGCCGCGCCGCGCCTGCCATTTCCAGAGCCAGAGGATCAGCGGCGTGAAGAGGAAGATGCAGATCGGGTTGAACGCCTGCACCCACGATGCCGGCATCTGCCAGCCGAAGATGTGCCGGTTTGTGTTCGCATCGGCCCAGAGCGCCGTCGTGTTTCCCTGCTGTTCGTAGATCGCCCAGAAGAAGATGTTGAAGATGCACAGCACCACGAAGCCCATGATGCGGATCTTCTCCTCGCGCGTGAGCGACTCGTGGCTCACCTCTCCAGCCTTCGTGCGCATGACGTTGTCCGGCGCCAGGTGCCTCTGCCCCCACGCGTAGAGAATGAGACCCAGAAACATGCCTACGCCCGCGGCGCAGAATCCCCAGCGCCACGCCACCCTCTCGCCCAGCATCCCGCAGATGAGCGGACCGATGAGCGAGCCCAGGTTTATTCCGAGATAGAAGATGCTGTAAGCGCGGTCGCGTCTATGATCCCCCACGGAATAGAGCGCGCCCACCTGCGTCGAGATGTTTGGCTTGAAGCAGCCGTTGCCTATGATGAGGAGCACGAGCCCCGCGAAGAACAGATCCTGCGACATGAGCATGAACTGGGCGACGGTCATGAGCGCGCCGCCCAGAAAGACCGTCCTGCGCTGCCCCAGCCAGCGATCGGCCAGTATCCCGCCGAAGAACGGCGTGAAATAGACGAACCCCGTATACAGGCCGTAGATGTGCGAGCTGCGCTCCTGCGAGAACATGAGCTGCTTGGTCATGTAGTAGACGAGGATTGCGCGCATCCCGTAGTACGAGAAGCGCTCCCACATCTCGGTCACGAAGAGCACGGAGAGGCCGCGCGGATGGCGCTTTTCCCGACCGGCTACTGAAACGGCAGCGGTGCTCATGAATATCTCCGCAGGGAATAAAGAATATTTTTAACCGAACTCCGGACAAATGTCGACCAAACGATATTCGGTTTGCCTTTATGCCATGGCTTCTATAATTAAAGAAAAAATCGACAATGGGGGTCATCATGGCGGAGAAAACGCAAAGGCCAAGCTATGCTAAGACGGATTCAAAGACCCCGCTCCTCGAAGAGACGACCGGCCGGATGCTGGCGCGCATCGCCGCAAAATATCCGGAGGGCGATGCCATCGTCGCTGTCTGGCAGGGGCGCCGCTACACGTACCGCGAGTTCCACGAACGCTGCCGCCGAGCTGCGCGCGCGTTCATGGCAGCCGGGCTCAAGAAGGGCGACCGCATGGCGATCCTCTCGACCAACAGCCCTGAATGGATCGTGGCGCAGATGGCCGTGCCCATGGCAGGCGGCGTGCTCGTATCCATCAACCCCGCGTTCAAGACGCACGAGCTGGAGTACGTGCTGCACGACTCGGACAGCACGATGCTCCTCATCATGGAGAGCTTCAAGAGCTCAAACTACTTGGGCATGTTCCACGAGATCTGCCCGGAGTCCAAGGGCGCAACGCCTGGAAAGATCTCCTGCGCGAAGATTCCGCTGCTCAAGACCGCGGTGCTTCTCGGCGATGCGAATCACCCCGGGGTCTTCACGTGGAACGAATTCCTCTCAAAGGCAGAATCCGTAACTGGCGAGGAGTTCGCCCGCCGCGAGTCGCAGCTCGACCCGCGCGACGTCATCAACATGCAGTACACGTCCGGCACCACCGGTTTCCCGAAGGGCGTCTGCCTCACGCACCGCAACGTGATCAACAACGGCTTCTTCGTGGGCGAGAACCTGCGCTTCACGAGCAAGGACAGACTCGCCATACCGGTGCCATTCTTCCACTGCTTCGGCATGGTGCTCTCCAACCTCGCGTGCATCACCCACGGTGCCACGATGGTGCTCCCGTCCGAGCACTTCGACGCGCTCATGGCGCTCAAGGCGGTGGAGGCCGAGCGCTGCACCGCGCTGCACGGAGTGCCGACGATGTTCGCCGCGGAACTCGCGCACCCGGACTTTTCCAAGTTCAACCTCTCCACGCTGCGCACCGGAATCATGGCCGGCGCTCCCTGCCCCGTGGAGCTCATGCGACAGGTGAACGAACGGATGAACATGCGCGAGGTCACGATCTGCTACGGCCTCACCGAATGCTCGCCGGTCACGAACCAGACGCGCACGGACGACCCGATCAACTTAAGGATCGAGACCGTGGGCCCGCCCTCTCCCCACGTGGAAGTGCGTATCTGCGACCCGGACGGAAAGACCGTGCCGACAGGGACGCAGGGCGAGGTCTGCGCGCGCGGCTATAACGTGATGAGCGAATATTACAAGAAACCCGCGGAGACCGCTGACGCGATAGACTCCGAGGGGTGGCTGCACTCGGGAGACCTGGGCGTGATGGAGGACAACGGCTACGTGCGCATCACCGGCAGGATCAAGGACATGATCATCAGGGGCGGCGAGAACGTGTACCCGCGCGAGATAGAGGAGTTCCTCTACACGAGTCCCAAGGTCGAGACGGTCGCAGTCTTCGGCGTGCCGGACCAGAAGTTCGGCGAACAGGTGGCTGTATGGATCAGACTGCGCAAGGGCGAGACTGCGACAGCGGAGGAGATTATCGAGTTCTGCAAAGGCAGGATCGCATACTATAAGGTCCCCAAGTACGTGAAGTTCGTGGACGAGTTCCCGATGACCGCTTCGGGCAAGCTCAAGAAATTCGTCATGCGCGAGATGTACGCCAGGGAACTCGGCAGTTGATTTAAGTTATCAATTGTGAAATAAATCCGGTCATAAAGGGGGGCGCTATGAAGAATAAAAACCACATGAAGGTGACGGTGCCTGCGCTGTTGTTTTGCCTCATTATGCTCGTTCAGTTGAGCGGATGCGGCGGCGGTAGCGGAGGAGGAGGAGGCGGCACTGAGGACACATTCACCAACGGCGGGACGACGCTCACGACCAGCGTCACCGGCACCACCGACACCAAGACGGTCACAGTCGCAGACGCGAACAGCACCAACGTTCTGACTTTGAACGTCACCGCAACCGGCCTCACGATGTCTGCCCCGGGGCAGACCGACGCCAACATGACTTTCCGCACGCCTCTAGCAACCCCGCCCAGCGATTATTGTGCGAGGCGCATGGCCGTCTACGTGGCCGGCCGGCTCGCCACTAACACCGACATATCGGCGCGGCCCGACAGCCCTGGCTGCGACTGGTTTCCAGACACCCAGTGCACCCTCGGTTGCTGCGCGGACCACGACAAATGCTACCTCGACAACAGCTGCGGCGCCTCGTCCTGGATCTGGGGTTTTGGTTCGGACGCATGCAAGAACTGCAACAACATAGCTTACGATTGCATCGGGGCGGCGTGCGCGAACGTCACAGAATCGTTTACAGCTAACAATTGTTACGACGCCAGGTGCAACAAGAACTACGACTGCCCGCCCGAATACAACAACTGCACCTGCAAGGACATCTGCGCTGACTCGAGCATAACCGTGCCTGATACCTGCGGCAACGGACAATGTATCACCGGGGAGAACCTGGACAACTGCTGGAACGATTGCGGCTTCGGGACCTCCGAGAGCGCCTGCTGCGCAGCGCACAGCTTCCCTGGCGAGACCGGGTCGAGCTGCGGCGCAGGCGTGACGCCCCCTTGTTGTTGCGGCCAAGATTATGCGTGCGGCTGGCATGTATCGGGCAGTCCGGTGCCCAACATCTGTGTTGGCTCAAGCGATTAAGAGGCCCTTTGATCCTCATGAAGTCTTCTACACTCAGAAAAGCCCTCCTCAGCGGAGGGTTTTTCTTTTTAGTCGCATGCAGCAGCGGCGCATCCGGCGTGGATTCCGGCGGCATCGTGCTGATTCAAGGCCAGCGCAATGTGGCTGACAACGACTTTGTCGTGGAAGTGGCCGAAGAGTTCTACAAAAATCATCTTGATCAATATGATATGCTGGTATTGTGGGGCGGCCCGGAGTTCGCCCCTGGGCACTCCTTTTATCTTCCTGTAAAAAACGACGTCCCTGGCATCGGCTACGAGAATGAAGGCCCGGAGTTTTTCGACAAGGGCCCCGAATTCGGCAGCCGAAATCTCCAGGGGATAATCTGGATGGGCCCGGACTGGATTACAAATGCAGAAGCAGGCTCAGGGCCTAGATCCGTGCTGGGCATACTGGCCCAGGAGACCGGCCATCGCTGGGCAGCCACCGTTCACTTCAAAGACCCAACACTTGATAAAGATTCATCCGCCCTGCTGGAAGATCCAGTTCATTGGAACTTTTATCTCAACACAGGCGACTCACCCATGGGCGGAAACCGATGGAAATCGCTCGGCAGCTCTCTCTATCAGGCGCTCCCGGTCGATCGCGTGGAATATTGCCCGCTGGACTTGTACGTGATGGGCCTTATGCCCGCGGAAGAGGTCGGCCCTATAGAGCTCCTGGTGAACGCGCACAGCCAAGGCGCGTCTCCTGATCCTTCGCCATCCAAAGTCTCAAGCAGGGTCAGCGAGCCCGTCACGGTCGAGGCCGACGTCATGCAGCTCTCGATCGATGATATCATCGCGGTGGAGGGCAAGAGGGACCCGGACGTCGGATTCAATGCAAAAAAGATCCGCCAGGCCTGGATCTATGTCTATCGGACCCCGAACCAACCATCCTATCCGGGACTAAACGAGCTTGAAAACTTGCAAGCTCAATGGGATGATTATTTCAGTCAGGCAACGGGCGGCAGATCGACCATGAATGCGTCATTATACTAGCACCGCTCTGTTGAGCGACTGTGGTGGGGAAAAACGAAATGGACATCATCTTATTTCTCGTGATCGCGATCCTTTTTTTATCGCTCGCAGCCCTGGAGCTCTTCTTCATTCGCCGTTGGCAAGGCGCGTGGCGAATACTCTCCGCGTTGCCCGGGATCGCGCTCGCCATCGTCATACTCAACATCGGCATCGGCATCATGCGCGATCGCACCGCCCACAATTTGTGGCCCCTGGAAATAGCCGTGTGGAGCGCGGGTGGGCTCGTCTTCCTTGGAGTCCTTTCCCTGGTACGCAGGTTGATAAGAGGGCCTGCGGGGAAACAATGAAGAGAGGGATATTCGCCTTTATTTTCACTACGCTCTTTGCGGCCGCGGCTGTCTTCTGCTTTGGCTGCGGGGGAGCGGGCGACGGTTCGCCCACCAGCCCCGTGTTGCAGGCGCTGCTCGACGACGCGGTGAAGGCGACCGCAATGCCCGCGGCGGTCATCTGCATCACCGAGGCAAATGGCCGCAGCTGGGCGCAGGCAAGCGGACGGTCGGATCTCAACTCCATCGTCCCGGCTGCGGCCGACGACCTGTTCCGCATTGCAAGCAACAGCAAGACCTTCACCGCTACGGCTGTACTCCTGCTCCGCGACGACGGACTGCTAGGCCTCGACGATCCGATCGCAAATTACGTCCACGACTTAGGCATTCCGCACGACGACGTGATAACCATCAGGATGCTGCTCAATCACACGAGCGGGCTGGCCGACCACGAGAACGACACCCCCTGGCTCAACGAGCAGCTGATGGCGGACCGGTTTCACGAATTCGAGCCGCAGGAGCTCATCGCAGTCGCTCTGGCCGTAGCCCCGGACCTGCTCTTTGCGCCCGGCACCGGCTTTCATTACTCCAACACAGGCTACGTCGTCCTCTCCGTCATAGCGAATCGCGTCTCCGGCATGTCGTTCAAGGACTTCGTGCGCGCGCGGATCATCGAACCCTTCGGCCTTGCGCATACCTATATCCTGCCCGGGGCAGAGATGCCGGCAACGCCGTACGCGCATGGCTACTCGTACTCCAACGGCGGGACAACCGTCACGGACTTCACCGTGATGAACGAATCCTGGGACGTGGGCGCCGGCGGTATGATCTCGACCGTCTGCGACCTAGCCGCCTTCATGCGCCTGCTCTTCGGAGGTCAGATCCTCTCCGCTGACTCGCTCTCGCAGATGGAGACCTTCAGCACGCAGGCGCGCTACGGCCTCGGCTGCAACTACACGGATGGGCTCGGCTGGGGCCACGACGGCAGCACCTACGGGTATAACTCGATCATGTCCTACGAGCCTGCAGACGGCGTTGCATACGCGGCCTTTGTCAACGGCACGACAGATGATGGGCAGCGGCTGTTCGCGATATTCGATACGCTCAAGGAGATCGCAAGGACGTTCAAGGAAGATCTCGGCTACTAAATAGGTGCCGTCACAAGTAACTATTTTCCGCCGGCAGCTGCGACTGGATTCAGGCAGACCCTGCCCAGGCGCACGTTCATCGCGTAAGTCTTGGCCCCTGTGATCATCGCGGGCGGGGCTTCGAAGATGGCCATCGCGCTGTTGCTGTCCAAAGACCAGGCAAAGGTACTCACACTCCTGTCCCCGGTCCGGCATTTCACCTTGGTCCAGGGGTACCCCCCCTCGTCGGCCGACTGATAGGTGACCGCGCATCGAGTCGGCGTGCCCACGCCCTGGACGCAGGGGATCCCGCGCAGGTCGTACGTCACTACATAGGTATTCTTGATCGTCGGCAAGGTCTGGAAGCCCTGGACAGGGCCTCCGACATATGGCTCCGGCGCCGGCTCCGGTGGCGCCTGCGGTTCAGGCACTGCGGGCGGCGTGAGGATATTCTGGTCTCGGTTTTGATTCTGATCCTGATCCTGATCCTGGTCCTGGTCCTGCGCAATCGCTGCGCACGACAGCGCGCAGAAAGCGGCAACGGCCGCCGCGCAAATCCCCCATCGCATGAAGTTCCTCATCCACGCCCCTTCCCTGAAAATCCGGCTGATTTTATTTCCGAAGGGCGGTTAATGCAAGGAGACACATATTCGATTCGGAGTGCAGTTCTGCCGTACGTCACAACTCCGCCTTCTCGATGCAGACGCCCGCCTCGATCGCGCGATCGCCATTATTAGCCAGGCGGCTGTGCTTTCGGCTGTAAGTGAAATAGATGACGATCCCGATCGCAAACCAGCCGATAAAGCGAATCCACGTCATGAAGGGCAGGTTCAGCATGAGCCAGAGGCAGGATGCGATCCCGAGGATCGGGATCACCGGCACGAACGGGCAACGGAAGTGCCGTGGCCGGTTGGGTTCGGTATAGCGCAGCACCAGTATCCCGCTGCAGACGAGCGTGAACGCGAAGAGCGTGCCGATGTTGGTGAGCTCGGCCGCAGTGCCGATGTCCAGGAACGCGGCAAAGACCGCGACGCTGAGCCCGCACATGATCTGCGCCCTGTACGGCGTATTGTAGCGCGGGTGGATCCTGGAGCACCACGGCCAGATGAGGCCGTCGCGAGACATGGCGAAGAAGATGCGCGGCTGCCCGAGCAGAAAGACCAGGAGCACGCTCGTGATGCCGGCGATCGCACCAGCGGAGACGAGCGCCGAACCCCACCTGAACCCGATCGCGGAGAGCGCGTAGGCCACGGGCGCGGGCGTATCCAGGCTGTGGTAGGGCACCACCCCCGTGAGTATGAGCGCTACCACTACATAAATGACCGTGCAGATGAGAAGCGAAGCGATGATGCCGATCGGGAGGTTGCGCTGCGGGTTTATCGTCTCCTCGGCAGTGGTGGATACGGCGTCGAACCCGATGTATGCGAAAAATATTATGGCTGCTCCCGCGACCACCCCCTTGAACCCGTACGGGAGGAACGGCTCCCAGTTCGCCGTGTTCACATGCGAAAACGCGATGCCTACGAACGTCAGTATGGCCAAGAGCTTTACGAAGACCAGCGCCGTGGTCAAACGCGAACTCTGCTTTACGCCGAAGACGAGCGGGACGGTGAGGAGCATGACGATCCCCGCCGCGGGGAGGTTTATGACCGCTCCGCTCACGGAACCGGGCGCGGCGGAGCACCACGCGGGGACCGTGAGGCCGACCGCCTTGAGGATGCTGACGAAGTAACCGGACCAGCCGATCGCGACGGTGATCGAGCAGACGACGTATTCCAGCACGAGATCCCAGCCGACTATCCACGCGATCAGCTCTCCGAGCGTGGCGTAGGAATAATTATATGCGGAGCCTGCCAACGGCAGGATCGATGCGAACTCGGCGTAGCAGAGCGCGGCGAATACGCAGGCGAGCATCGACAGGCCGTAGGAGAGCACTATGCCCGGGCCTGCGAAGCGGGCCGCGGCGGTGCCGGTGATGACGAATATGCCCACGCCTATTATCGCGCCTATGCCCAGGAACGTGAGATCGAACGCGGAGAGCACGCGCTTTAGGTGCGGCTCTGAATTCCCGTTGAGTTCATTGATCGCGTCTATTGGCTTCCTGCGAAAGAGCTGCTTCAGCATGGCAGGCCTCCTCTTTTTTGGGCGGACATGGCGGACATAATATCACGAAGGATAAAGCCCACAACCCTATCCGTAGGCGCGGCGTCTATTTACAACTTGACTAAAATATGAAAATGGGTTTCATTTTCATCTGGAGGTGCGGGATGAAGGCAAAACCCTTGCAGGAGCTCGTCCAGTGCCGGCTGGCGGAGCGTGGCCTCAAGTCCAGCCGCCGGAGGGAGGCGATCCTCAAGGCCTTCTTCGGTGCGCGCGAGCATTTCACGGTGGACGAGCTGTACGAGCGCGCGAAGATGCTGGACCCCAAGGTCGGGTACACGACCGTCTGGCGCACCCTCAAGCTTCTTGCGGAGACGGGGTTTGCAGCGCCCCAGAAATTCCATGACGGCTTTATACGCTACGAGCGAGTAATCGAGGAGAGGCATCACGACCATCTCATCTGCATCGGCTGCGGAAACGTGGAGGAATTTACGGACGCTCGGATAGAAAAGATCCAGGAAACGATCGCCTTATCCAGGCGCTTCGCAATGACTCACCACAGGATGGAGCTCTATGGGTACTGCCGCGCATGTGACGCGCGCAGGGCCACGCGGCGAAAGGGGCGCCGCAATGGCTAGGCTCGCTCTCATCGGCAATCCTAACGTCGGCAAGAGCGTCCTGTTCGGCTGTCTCACGGGCAGCTACGTCACCGTATCCAACTATCCGGGCACCACGGTGGAGGTCTCGCGCGGCATGCTTCACATGGGCGGGAGCAAACATCAGGTGATCGACACGCCGGGTCTATACAGCATCTATCCGATCACCGAGGAGGAGCGGGTTGCTCTGCGCATCCTCACAGACGGCAGGCCGGACGTGATCGTCCAGGTCGTGGACGCCAAAAACCTTGAGCGCATGCTGCCGCTCACCTTCCAGTTGATGGAGTTCGCTATACCTCTCGTAGTGGTTCTCAATATGATCGATGAGGCCGAGCAGAACGGGATCGAGATCGATAGCGGAAAACTCTCACAAATGCTCGGCGTCCCGGTGGTCGCCACCACAGCGATCACGGGACAGGGAGTCGATCAGTTGCTCGACTCCATCCAGGCCTTGATGCCGTCGTCCTCCGCTAGTCGGGTCGAGACAATCGCTCTGCCTCCTTTTTCAGATTCGCAGATGCGTGCGTGGCACAAGAGAGCGCGCGAGTTGGCGCGGCAGGTGATGCGAAAGACAGACACGCGCCGCGGCCTGAGCCGCCTCGACCGCGTCCTCATTTCGCCTGTCACGGGCATGCCGGTCCTCGCGGCGGTGGTCTACGTGGGCCTCTACCTCTTCGTGGGAGTCCTGGGAGCCGGCGTCGTCGTCGATCTGCTTGAAGGGGCGTTTAAGGACTATCTCAATCCGCTGATCGAGCGAATGACCGCCGCTGCCATCCCTTGGCAGACGTTGCGCGGGCTCTTTGCGGGCGAATACGGCATACTCACGTTGGGCGTGCGATACGCGGTCGCAATCATCATGCCGATCGTAGCGTTTTACTTCTTCGCATTCGCGTTGATCGAGGACTCTGGCTATCTGCCGCGTTTGGGATTTCTGCTGGACCGCGCGTTCAAGAAGATCGGGCTCTCCGGCCGGGCTATCATCCCGATGGTGCTTGGCTTAGGCTGCGTATCCATGGCCACGATGGTGACGCGCACGCTCCCCACCAGGCGCGAGCGCATAATCGCCACGCTCCTGCTCGCGCTCTGCATACCGTGCGCGGCGCAGACCGGCGTGATCATGGGGCTTCTGGCGGTTCGTCCACATGTGCTCGCCGCGTGGGCCTGCATCATCTTATCGCTCTTCATGGCAGTTGGAATGCTCAGCGCGAAGATTCTTCCCGGTGCCCGTCCGACGTTTCTCATCGAGATACCGCCGATGCGTGTGCCGCAGATGAAGAACGTGCTGGTGAAGACCGGAGCGCGCGTGGCCTGGTATTTCAAGGAGGTCGTGCCGCTGTTCGCATTGGCCTCCGCCCTCATCTGGCTCGGCCAGGTCACGGGAGCCTTCGATCTAATCGTCAGGATCATGAGCGCTCCGCTCGCTGTCATGGGGCTTCCGCCTCAAGCGGCGACGGCCTTTCTATTCGGCTTCTTCCGACGCGATTATGGGGCCGCGGGGCTCTATGACCTGAACCAACAGGGCGTCTTCACCGGAAATCAGCTTCTCATCGCCGCAGTGGTGCTCACCCTCTTTCTCCCGTGCATCACGCAGTTCATCATCACGATCAAGGAGCGAGGCTGGAAGATTGGCATAGCACTGTCGCTGTTCATTCTGCTCTTTTCATTTTGTATCGGCGTTATTCTGAATGGGGCGCTGATCGTCACGCATTTGCATCTCTAGGCGACCTTATTCTAGATCGGAGCGAATCATATGAATCTAAGCGAACCGGCGGAAGAAATCCTGGAAGCGCTGTGGATAGCCTATGAGGAGACGAACACGAAGCGCCTGAAACTCTCCGCGCTCCGCGTGATCCCCGAGATCGGCGTGCTTCTGGAACTCATCGATGCTGGAATCATCACCCATGCACATGGCGACGACGCCGTGACGATCACGGAGCGGGGTCTGATTGAGGCGCGCGACGCCATCCGCAGGCATCGCCTCTCCGAAAGGCTGCTCACCGACATCCTGCTCGTGAAGAGGGAGCTCATCCACGAGACCGCCTGCCAGTTCGAGCATCACCTGCACAAGGGTGTGGACACCAACATCTGCACGCTGCTCGGTCATCCCAAAGTCTGTCCACACGGCCGCCCAATACCGCCCGGAGAATGCTGCGAAGAGGGATTGTCCATGACGCTCCCGGCCGTGTCGCCGCTTGCAAAGCTCAAACCCGGCGACGGCGGCTGGGTCGCATACCTCCATACGACGGACCCCCGCCGGGCGCAGATGCTCATCTCGATGGGCGTGGTGCCCGGGGTGGATATCACCCTGCTCGCGGGATTTCCCTCATTCCTCTTCCAGATCGGCGAAGGCCAATTTGCCGTGGATCAACAGATTGCCGAACAGATCTACGTACGATTGCAGCGCTAGCCTATTTCCCTTGATTCGACGCCGTATGTCAGATAAAACTTTAAGAACTTCAATGGGTTGTAAGTTACGGTCCTCCCCCTTTGTAAGGGGGAGTTAAAGGGGGTAGATCCAGATCTACCCTCCCTGACCCTCCCTTACAAAGGGAGGGAATGTGTTCGGAAACAGCCTCGGGCGGGTTTCATATGCGCATTCACATGCTTGGCATCGGCGGCACGGGGATGGGCTCCCTTGCCGGCCTCTTTTCTGAGGCCGGTCACACGGTAACCGGCACGGACCAGCAGCTCTACCCGCCCATGAGCGACCAGATAGCGTCCCTCGGTATCGCGCCGTTCGAGGGCTATCGCGCCGAGAATATCGAGGCCGCGAGGCCCGACCTGGTGGTGATCGGCAATGTGATCCGGCGCGACAACCCCGAGGCGGAGGAGGCGATCCGCCGCAAGCTCCCTTATCTCTCCATGCCGCAGGCCCTGGCAGAGCACTTCCTCGCGGGCCGAACCCCCCTCGTGATAGCGGGCACGCACGGAAAGACCACGTGCGCCACCCTGGCCGCGTGGCTGCTTACCGAGGCCGACGAGAAACCGGGCTTCCTCATAGGCGGAGTGGGAAAAAATCTGGGCCGCAGCTACGAAGTAGGCAGCGGACAGTTCTTCGTGGTGGAGGGCGACGAGTACGACACCGCGTTCTTCGACAAGGGGCCCAAGTTTCTGCACTACCGGCCGCAGGCTGCGATCATAACCTCAATAGAGTTCGATCACGCGGACATCTACCGCGACGTGGATCACATCACCTCATCGTTCGAGCGGCTGGCGAAGATACTCCCTCCTGACGGGCTGCTGGTGATCAACGCGGCATGCGAGCGCGCGATGCGTGTGGCAAAGGAAGCGCCATGCCGCACGGTTTCATACGGCACTGATGCAAAGGCCCTGTACCGTCCGCTGGACGTGGAGGTTACAGAGGCGGGGACTTCGTTCGAGCTGGGGACGGCGCGCACGCGCTTCCGCATTCCGATGTGGGGCGAACACAATCTCGAAAACGCGGCGGGCGTGCTGGCTCTCCTCATCGAGAGCGGGGTCGATCCCGCGATGCTGACCCGCGGGATCGAAAACTTCGAAGGGGTCAAGCGCAGGCAGGAGCTCCTTGGCGAAGCGGACGGAGTGGCGGTGATAGACGACTTCGCGCACCACCCCACCGCCGTCGCAAAGACCATAGACGCCATCAGGCTAAGGTTCCCGCGGCGCAGGATCTGGGCGATATTCGAGCCCCGCTCGAACACGTCCCGGCGCAACGTCTTCCAGCACGAGTTCGCGCGCTCGCTGGCCAGGGCGGACCGCGTGATCGTGGCGAGCCCATACCTCGCGGAGAAGATACCGGATGAGGAGCGGCTGGATTCCGCAGCAGTGGCGGCCGAGGTGAATGAGGCCGGCACGGGCGCGGTGCACATAGAGCTCGTGGACGACATAGTCGCTCACCTCATGAAGCACGCCCTGAAGGGCGACGTCCTGCTCATAATGTCCAACGGCGGTTTCGGGGGCCTGCACGGAAGGCTCCTAGAGGCGCTTGCCAAACGATGAAGCGCGCAAAGATCAATCTCATCCGCCACTCCATAGCCGTCGTGGCGATCATTGCCGGCTTCGCGGCCGCCGCTGCGTGGCTCGTGAACCGGCCCGAGACGCTGCGCCACACGCTGGCCATAGCAAACGCGCGCGGCGACTGGCACATAGAGGCGGAGGGCTTCCACTGGAGTCCGCTCTCCAGCGAAATCGTAGTGCACAGCATCAACGTGGAGCAGCGCTCCACCGGCAAGAAGGTCGCGATCTACAAAGTATCCGCGCGCTACCGGCTGCTCGGCCTCCTGCGCGGCAAGTTCGTGATCGATTCGCTGGTCATCGACAACGCTCGCATAGAGCTGCCTCCCAGGGATCCGACCCAGCCCAAGAAGCCGCACGAGAGGATCAACCTGGCGAGGCTATTGCTCCTCAAGAACATCGAACTCGTCGATGGGAGGGTGAACGGGCTTAGACTCTCGTTCGGCAAAGGGTTTGTGCTGGCAAATGACCAGGTTGAGTTCGCGCTCATGCCCAGCATTTTCGGCGAGAGCAAGTTCGCGATCCGCGCGGACGGGGCATACCTCAAAAAGGCGGACCGCGACATCATCTCTGCTGGCGTCGTATCGCTCAAGACATCCACGGCGCTCGAGCGATGGGCGTCCGATTTCCCTTACCTCAATGCGTTCAGCGGCACGCTCAAGATCCAGGATGCGACCGTGGAAGGCGTGACAGCGGACAGCGTCGAGGCGGATGTCTCCTACAACGACGACGCGATCAAGATGGAGAAGCTCCTGCTCGACTTCGAGGGCAGAAGGCTCGCGGGCAAGTTCGACGCGAACATAGCGGACCAGAGCTATGACCTGGCAATAGCGATCCCTAACCCGATAATCCTCCCCTACATCGGCAAGAGAATGGAGACGCTGGATACTGCAGGCGAGCTCACGGCGAGCATCCATCTCAAGGGCAAGGGGTTTGTGCCAAAGGAGGCAGACGGCGAGGGGCATGTTGAGATCACGCACCGCTTTGACGTGGCGCGCGAGGCGCCGATAACCGTAGCGTCGGACCTGGTATTGAAGAGCGGCGTGATAAAGTTCAACAATGCCGGGGCGCTCGCGGGCCAGGACGGATTCGCGTTCGCAGGCGAGATCGACATACCCGGCAAGCGCTTCGCGTTCTCGGCAAAGGGGAGCCGCTTCCCCGTCGAACACGTATTCGACAAGTTCCGGAACAAGCACCTGAGAAAAATATTCGGGCCTTCCGATTTTGAAGCCGCGTTCGAGGGCTGGGGCAAGAAGTTCAAGGCCGACGTCAGGGGAACCGCATACAACGGAGGATGGCGGCCCCTCGCGGTCGGCCGAGTCGAGACGGAACTCGTCGCCACATATGACGACCTGTCGCTCAAGGGCGTGATCTTCACTGCGGGCAGGGAATCCGGCACAGCGGATCTGAACATAAAGTTCGGGGCCAAGATACCCGGGGAGAACCGAAGCAAGTTCATAGACCTCGTGGCCGAGGTTCACAACGCCGACCTCGCGGAAGCGATGGGCTCGCTCGGGCTCGCCGGAAACGGCAACGGCACGATCGCGTTCAAGGGTCCCCACACCTCGTTCACGGGCAAGGCGCAGGCGACGATCGACAAGGGGACATGGCACGGGCTGCCGTTCGATTCAGCCTCGACGGACATGAATATCACTCGGCAGAAGCTCACGTTCGACAACATGCAGCTGTCGCTGCCGGGCGGCGCTGTGCAAAAAGCTACGGCGCCCCTGGTGGCGGACATCACGGAAGGGGCCCTGCGTCTTCACGGCG
>Ga0265292_1001912_pt1 | contig 16290 bp, 9 predicted proteins | sample Munlanlewell296A_FD_189080 | JGI IMG/M metagenome (GOLD analysis project Ga0265292, IMG submission 189080) | Leachate microbial communities from a municipal landfill in Southern Ontario, Canada - Leachate well 296A | ecosystem: Engineered > Solid waste > Landfill > Unclassified | place: Canada... | reverse complement strand
AGACCACTGGGAACACAACCTATTAATATTATGCCTGCAGCAATTTCGGGCGGAAAATTGAAAATACGGGCAATGCCAAAACCTACCAGTGGCATAATCATATAATGTGAGAAGACCCCTACAAATACTCCTTTTGGCATTTTTATTATTCCGGAGAAATCTTTGAAACTCATTTGTGAGCCCATACCGAACATAATAATCTGCAAGAGAGGAACTATCAACTTTTTTAACTGAAAATCACCTACCGATATGAAATACTGCGGGTAGAACATTGAAACAGTAACGGCGGTGAAAATCCATAAAGTGTAGGAATATCCTTTCAGCTTTTCAAAACCTCTCACTCCTACCGCCAGAGCAATAAAACCGGCAATAAGCAAAAGACCTGTCGCAGATATGATCCCTGCTAAATAGGAAATTCCGGAGCTGATAATAAGTAATGCGGAAATAATCAGTAATGTGTAATGCAATTTATTTTTCATGATAATATAATTGTTTATAATGGTATGATGTAGCTCGCATGTTAAGGATTATATTACTCAAGTGTTTGTGTTTGTAAAACATGCTCGGTTCATAATGAATTAAGATAATTTGGATTAAAGATCAAGGCTTAAATATACGGATTTGTTCTGAAATTGGCAGACTGCTCACATTTTTTTACACTCAGGAATAAGAAAAAATTAATATTCAAAAAGAAAATTATATCTTAGATTTTTATAATGGGAAATAAACGAACTATATATTAATGATCAGAATAATAGTCATTGGAAGTTCCAATGCAGAAAAGGTCTTTTTTTTACCTGTTAACACTCCTATAAAAAAATAAAAAAAATGTAAAAACCAGAGCAATAATCCACAGGACAGTACTATATTTGTGCCAAATTCTTTAACACACAATAAATCATGGACAGAAGAAACTTTATTCAAAAATCTACAGCCGGTGCTTTGGGACTTTGGGGGGTTAACATGTTGACACCCCACTGGGTAAAAGCAATGGCCGCTGCGCCCAATCTCACTATTACCAAGGTGGAAACGGTTAGCTTTAGAAATTTTTCACATATAAAGTGGGTCAGACTACATACTAATGAGGGAATTATAGGAACTGGCGAAACTTATCCTTTTCGTGCAGCCATTTCTTCTGGAATCAAGGACATGGAATGGAATAGTTGGTTAGGAGGCCTTTTGGGTACAAACCCTTTAGAGATTGAGCAGACCTGGGAAAGAATCTACCGGCGTAATGCATTTAATGTATCTGGTGGCGCAGAAATGCGTGCTTTATCGGCTATTAACATCGCTCAATGGGACATTATGGGTCAGGTCTGTAAAATGCCATTGTATCAACTATTGGGGGGATCTTATAATAAATCGATCAGGGTATATAATACATATACCAATGGTATGAAAATAAATGATTGGGCTTTGGAAAAGGATATGGAAAAGATCGCAAGATTCCTTGTCGAGCAAGGGATTAAAGCTATCAAGTTTTGCCCCTTTGACACTGTTGCAAGTCAAAATAACGGAGAGTACATCTCCAGAAAAGAGATTGATCAGTGCCTGGAATGGATCAAGCGAGTAAGGAATACGGTGGGAAATGACCTTGAGATAGGATGCGAGTTTCACAGTATGTGGAATCTGCCCAGCGCCGTGCGCATTGCCCATGCGTTGGAACCCTACGATGTGCTCTTTCTGGAAGATATGCTGTTGCAAGACAATATGCAAGCTTACGTGACTCTGAATCAGGAAACGAGCATCCCGTTGGTTATCAGCGAGCGTCTGGCTTCCAGGTTTGGTTTCAGAGAGATGTTTGAGGCCAAGGCAGGGGAGATTGCGATGTATGACCTTACCTGGTGTGGTGGCATTTCTGAGGGAAAGAAAATATCTGATATGGCGAATACTTACTATGTACCAACAATGTTGCATACTGCGGGCGGTCCCATATTATGGTATGCCTCCACACATCTGGCCGCAGCGGTTACTAATTTATTTTATGTTGAAAGCGTGTACCCTAACTGGCACGACCGGGACTCTTTTTTCTTTGATAATTCTCCTCAGGTAAAAAATGGGTTGGTTCTCCCGCCTGATCTTCCAGGCTTGGGATTGCAGTTTAAAAAGGGTTTGTTCGAGCAAAAGGATGTTTTTGTTGAAACGATAGCTGAGAAGTAATGCGCACCTCACGGTTCCTTTCTTCATCGTGAGACTGCTTCTGCGCTCATATCAATGCACCTGGCATCCGTTTGGGCAGTGTTCCTGTGGCACATCTGATGTCTGCCTGAAACTATTTCCCCTGAGAAATCTTTGAAACTTATTTGTGAACCCATACCGAACACAATCTCAGCGGTCGCTGATCTATTTCTCACGATACGCAACTACACCCTCATACCGGTTATAACCTTTATCCGTTCTTACCGACATCTGTGGATTACTGTTGCCCTTCATAGTGGCACAGCCCAATTCGCCGTACTTGTTTATGGCAACGAACTTTTCACTGGGGAAGAAATCAGGATTCACTTTTCTATACCGATCGACGATCATTTGCAAAGCATCTTCGCAGGCCTGCTGTGGTGTGCGTCCTTCCTTCATTTTAAGAACCATATAATAGGAGGCACAGGACTTGATACTATCTTCACCCCGTCCTGTGGCACCAGCAGCACCTACCTCGTTATCTACATAGAGACCTGCTCCAATGATGGGTGAGTCGCCGACGCGACCATTCAGCTTAAAGCTCAGACCGCTGGTGGTGGTGCAGCCGGCAATATCACCATTAATATCAATGGCTAACACATTGGTCGTACCGTAGTGGTGCTCAATATCAGGGAAATCCTGCCAGTACGACACATCTTTCCTGAGGTTCTGCAGATGCTCCGGTGATCCCCAATCATCTGTGGGGCTCATTTCTTCTTTCCAACGGAGCCATATTTTACGGGCCTTTTCAGTAAGCAGATTTTCTTCCGGGAATCCCCATGCCTTTGCGAATTCTAATGCGCCAGCCCCCACCAGAAGCACATGATCCGTATGCTGCATCACTAGCCTGGCTACAGATGACGGGGTCTTGATGTTTTCCAGACAAGCAACTGCACCAGATGAATAGGTCTTGCCATCCATGAAAGAAGCATCAAGTTGTACTACACCCCGCTCATTAGGTAAGCCACCGTAACCAACACTGGTATCCTCCGGATCAACTTCTAAAACATTTGCAGCTTTCTCTACCGCATCAACAGCGCTGCCGCCATTCTTTAGTATTTCCCATCCTGTCTCCATGGCATTCTGTCCGGTTTTATTGGTATGGCTGGTAATGATCAGGGGAGTAGGCCCCTTGCCTTTGTTTTGAAAAGCAAATCCCGACAGGGATGGAAGAACAAGGGCTCCAGCACCAAGCCCAAGGGTTTTGTAAAAGAAATTGCGCCGGGAAACAGATTTTTTCATGGTATGAGTAATTAATGATTATTGTTTTTGATTCTTAAAAATAAAAATTTACTTGATAGTTGTTCTCAATAAATCAAAAATACTTTACGAGCAACCATTGCCAAAATCAAACAAAATAGCCTTGATCTCATTTCGGTTATGGTTTATCAAGACTTAAATGTTGAGTCCGGATATATTGACCCCAAAACAAATGCCAGAAATAAAGATGAAACCTCATTCCTGAAATTATCTTTAACAATATTCAAATAATCAAAATAAGCAAGAATCGGAGGTTTCACCTTTTTATTTGTATTAATGACAAACACTAATTAATATCCTGGAATACTGAGTTTAAGCACCTCTCAATTAAAGGTCTGTTTAAAAAATACCTCAATTTCCTTCCCCAAAGTCCGGAGAATTCTTGTCAAACCAGATTCTCTCCGAACTAAGTTTAACCAAACCCCTGTCGTTAGGCGTGAATCCCTGCTCCACCATTGCAGCATTCCAATTTGCATTGTTGACTTCACCCGGATCAAGCAGCCAAAACCTTCTTGGTATTATTTCGTTAAGAGCCTGGCGGGCGAGCAATGTCGAAGTAAACTTCGGATATCCTGTACGGCGAACAAGTGTAAATGCCTCGTTCCCCTGACGGTAAAAGTTTAAAAGTTGTTGAATGTAAATCTTTTCCAGATTTTTATTCCCGTCCAGTTTTACTTTTGCACCTGTTAGATATGTGTCAATCAGCGGGACGATATTGTCAACGGATGTTGATCCGGCAACAATGGCAATATCATTCATCGTTTTTGCTGATGCATGCACTCCTTTATTATACCATTCAGAAGCTGTTCCTTTGGTGTTAAATCCGGTGCCATAGCCTTTCTGAATAAACTCTGATATATGGAAACAAACCTCGGCATACGAAACCAGTACATCAACCATTTTACCGCTTCCCCCCTCCACCGTCGGTGAAAAGAACCTACGATTGATTGTTGAAATCAGTACATATCTATTTCCTCCACCCCCGTTAAAAAGATTGGAAAAATAGGTGCTTTTAGCAGGATTCGCCTGAAAGTCCGCTGGTCCACCCTGGTACATGATCATCGGATCACTAAGATCGCACCATGCCGGTAATGTCTTACTGTATTTTGCCAAGGTATCTTGAAAACTTCCTGCTAAACCGTTTTTGTCGAAATAAATACCAAGACGTGGGTCTCCCGTGGATTTCATAAAATCAACAACCGTTTCCACTGCATAACGGCGGCTTCGGTAGTCAATCATGTAACCAGTACCCGAAAACGGTAAATAGTTGGGATTATTATAAGTCATCTGGTCGTCAGTTGAACCGAAAGGCCCTGTTGCATCGGTCATTACATCTTTGAATATTTGTGTTGCAACTGCCGGGTCAGGATTCTGATACCTCGCAGCGATTCTTAGTTTCAATGAATTGGCCAGTTTGATCCATTTCGTCCAGTCACCTTTATAAAAGACATCATTATTACCAAATGATACTTGATCAGTCAAACTCGATTGCAGGGTTTGAATGGCATCGGTTAATTCCTTTAACCATGTATCATATAAGGTTTTTTGGTTGTCATATTTAGGATCGTATTTCCCATTGTCCCTCCCTTTATTAGCTTCTGTATAAGGAATAGAACCGTTCATGTCGGTAACTTTCAGACCCTGATATACCTGAACGATATAGGTAGCTGCATAAATCTTCTGAAACCTCTCTTTGTCGGCTTTATTGTCAATCAGCCTTCTCATTTCAAATAAATTTGGGAGGATACCTGAATAAAAAGTATTATAGCGACTGTTTACATTACCTGATAATTCGTAAGTTTCGGCTGTCAGCAACTGACTGAGTCGCAGCAATTGTTCCATGTCTTCCCATGGCCACTCCGTGCCACGGTAACCTTGAAGTTTCTCCAGCGATGAAGTAAAGAGGAACCTTACATCAACATCGCTGACAACACTTGAATCCACGTTGATGCTTTCAAAATCCTTGATACAAGAGTTTGAAAACATGCTGGTCAAGGTTGCCAATATGATATATAAAATATATTTTTTCATTTGTAAATAAATTAGTTTAGTAATAACCTTTATAAAATTGTCAAAAACTTATCTTTACTGAACCGCCTAATGAACGGATCATAGGTAAGAAACCCGCTTCTCCTACCGCAGAAGTCTGGTTGGAATTATAGGAAGCCGGGTTGAAATCATATGGCAATGAGTTGTAAAGGTAAAATAAGTCTCTTCCGAAGAAGCTGACCACAACCGTGCTCATCTTCATTTTAGAACTGATATTCTTTGGAAGAGTATAAGACAATGCTAATTGGCGAAGAGAGACCCAGGTGCTTTCAAACACCCAAAAATCATTCACTCCTGTCGAATAAGAACCATAACGATAATAGAACTGCGGTGCATGCGTTGGTTCAACGAGCCCTTGATCATAGGCCTCTTTAAAAGTCATTCCGCCAACACTTGCTTGCGTACCGTCAGGCATTGTAACTTTCTGTCCTTCTGCAAAAACCCCTTCAACAATCAATCCGTCATCATAAGTGATCCCGTCATAGGCACTGGTCCATGTGATCCCTCCGTGTTCAGCATCCCTGCCAACTAAGGTATTGGGTAACATACCAGCATGTGTGCCGGCCCTGTATGATTCCAATGCCATATCGCCTCCGACTTTGGCATCCAGCAACACATTTAACGACCAGTTTTTATAAGTGATATCATTTGACCAACCTGTCCTGAACCTGGCATTGATGTCCCCTAACTCTTTCCATACGTTACTTCTTTTAGGGAAAGCGGCACGTGCATCGTTCCTCCAGTTAAGTATTGGTAGTCCGTTCTTAGGATCACTTGCATTTGTTGCATTATTATACCTTTCGGCTGCGTACGTCGACCTCATTACTCCGTATGCCTGTCCGACAATTGCCCAGGAGCTGATTGCACCAGCTTCCCCTCCAAGGTAATACTCTTTCCGCCCTTCAGCGAGCGAAACAATCATATTCTTATTCCGGGAAAAGGTCCATCTGGAACTCCATTGGAAATTAGCTGTTTGTACAGGTGTCCCGTCCAGCGTAATTTCAATACCCTTATTCTGGATATTACCTGCATTGATCTTAATCCCTGATACTCCTGATTCGACAGGTGTTGAAATATCAATAATCTGATTGTAGGTATTATCCTGATATAAGGAGAGATCAAAACCAAGACGGCTCTTTAGAAAACGCATTTCCAATCCAATCTCCTTGGCAATCTTTCGTTCAGGTTTGATATTTAACGCTAAAGTACTGCTTGAACTGAAAGTGGCTTGTGATGGATCACCTGTTTGTCCAACAGCTTTCCCTTCAAACAAATATCCCGGATTTATTAGAAACGGATCGGTGTCTTTACCAAGAGCTGCAATGTTTGTCCGTAATTTTCCAAAGGTTATAACTTCCGGAAGAGCGAATGTTTCGGAAAAGATCCATGCAAGACTTGCTGATGGGTAGTTGTAAAAGTTATTCCCGCTCCAGTTTTTATATGTTAATGCTGAAGACCAGTCACCACGCCAGGTGGTAGTCAGGAACAATTGATTTTTATATTCCAGATCGATGGTTCCATATAAAGAATTGATTTTTTTATTATAGTTTATCCCTCCTCTAACCGTTGGAGGGTTTATTGAATTGCTAATAAAAAAGTTCCCGGGGATTAAAAGCCCTCCCGAAGTACTGCCCGAAGCGAATGACTGGACTGTACTTTGGGTTTCCCCTCCTACGAAACCATTGAACTTAAAAGCATCGGATAGTTTTATATTATTGAATGAAAGCATCCATTTGGCAAAACTATTCTCTTTCCTTGATTCACTTAAGGAATAAGATCCTCCTGCAAAGCCAACATCTTCCCCAAGTTCTTTATTCTCATATTTACTGTAAATATTGTTTAAATTTCCTTCAACATTAAGGTTTGCCCATTTTGTCAGTTTGGCATTTAAAGAAAATCGCCCCCTGAGGCTTCTGTTTTCCTGGGTACTTTTATTCTCATACAAATTAAACCAAAACTCAGGAACAAAAATTTTATTGGTCTCAAGCGGATTATTCGCTTTGGGTGTTCCTCCAAATTCACTGATATATTTTGACCGCTGACTCCAATATTTTGTATCATAATTTCGGGGAATCACCCAGGTATATGCTACACCAAAGTTATCTCCTGCAAATGGGTCGTTACCTGACAAATTCTGGGGATTGGTAATATCTGTTGTAGTGTAATCAGTGCTCACATCAGCACTAAGCCACTTTGTCAGTTCATGTGTTGCCCTTAAATTGAAACCATTCTTCGCCAAACTGCTCATTCTTGCAACACCTTGCTGGTCATCTCTTGAATAGGAAAATCTGAATGATGTTCTATCGGTAGCTCCCTGGAACGAAAAATTAGTAGTGTTTAACATCCCATTCTGAAAAGCATCGAGGAAGTTATTGGGCACAGCTTTGTATTCTGTCCAGGTACCATCATAATTACGAACTTTCTGGTTGGCAAATTTTGGACCCCAGTTTTCCCCTTCACGTCCTATCTGTCGGTCAATATAAGGTTCTCCTGTCAAAGGATCGATTGGGAACACCTTTGTGGTCCAACGTTCTGTCGGAAGGTAATTATTGTCGCGGGTGTCTGTAAAGAACGCCCCTACAGTACCTCCACCGTACTCATTTTGAAATTCAGGCCCTTTATACGGATCATAAGTTATAAAGGATTGAGAAAAATTAACCCCTATTCCATCGGTTTTACTACCTTTTTTTGTAGTGATCAGAATGACCCCGTTAATAGCACGTGAACCGTACAAAGCTGCTGCTGCAGATCCTTTAAGTACTGATACACTTTCAAAGTCTTCGCTGTTAAGGCTTGCAAGATCGTTCCCAAAATCACGACCTCCTGTAACAGCATTGTTATCAACAAACACTCCATCAACCACGAATATAGGCTGGTTGTTTTTACTCAATGTCGAGTTACCTCGGATTATAATTCTGGTGCTGCCAAAAGGTCCGGCTGCACCCTGGTCAATCTGTACCCCCGCTACTTTCCCCATCAGTGAATTAACAGGGTTCACCTGTTTTGTCATTGTCAAATCGGAACCTTTAATCTCGGTTACAGAGAAACCAAGCTTTTTAGACTCTTTTGACATACCTAAAGCTGTTATGACAACTTCCTCAAGACCAATATTTTCTGTTAAAAGTTCAACATTGATGACCAATCGGCCATTGACAGGTTGATCCTGCGTTTTCATACCCACAAAAGAGAAGCGCAAGACTGCATTTGCATTTATTAACTGCAAAGCATATTGACCATCACCATCCGTAAGTACACCGTTTGAGGAACCTACTTCAAGCACTGTGACACCGGGAAGCCCGCTTCCGTCACTCCAAGTAACCTTTCCGGTGACCTTTTGCTGTTGAGGTAATGATTTAGGTGTGATCACAATAAAATTGTTATCAAGCATTCGGTAGCTTACTTCAGTATGGTTAAGAACTATGGACATTAAGTCATCTATCGATTGGTCGGTAGTGGAAAAAGTCAGTTTTTTGTCAAGGTCGGTAAATTCATCGTTGAAGAAAAACCTGAACTGACTTTCTTTTTCAATTGTTTTCAGTACATCCCGGACAGATTGGTTCTTAATATCGAGATCGAACCTGGCATGCTGTGAATACACAGAAGCCATTAGGTTAACTGAAAGAATACATGTTAATAAGACTGATAGTTTCATAACACGTAAAAGTTTTTGGGAGAGAGAAGAAAAGTTAAAATAGTACCCCCATGAATGTTTTTTTTTCATACATTTGTAATGTTAGGTTTAAAATCAATTTTAAGCTTAATGAAGCATTTTTAAGGGGGGGTAGGTGCAATCTACTCCCTTTTATTTGATCAGGGTGGTTTCATGATTATTATTTTTCAGGTTAATTTTATGGTTTATTTATATTTCTGGTCATAATCCTGCTGAATTCTTCTTTGGCGTTAAGATCCAGGGTAAGTCTTAGGGTATCTTTATTGATCTTATAATCGAGTGGAGCGGTCAGCCTTAAAGCATTAAGTATCTGATCCACTGTTTCATTCTCAATGGCACCTGTGAATTTATAATTCTTAAGTTGTTCATCATCGAATATTATTTTCAGATTGAATCTGCGTTCGAGCATGGGTGCCAGTGTACTTAACGGTTCCCTGTCTATGATCCATCTGGAATCTTTCCATGAAGTATACAACTCTGTTCTGACATTTGATAAAATGTTTATATTCTGAAATTCAACCGGCCTGTTTCCTTCAGGTTTGACTTTCTCTTCGGCGCTTTCGATATATTTTTCTGTTTCCTTTGTTTCTTTATGATAAATGAGTTTATCTTTTGGCTTAAGCAATATTCGTTCATTTTTATCAGCCATACTTAAAATACTTATATCAATTTTGCCTTCTTCAAGTGTGGTGGATGTCGTTTTTTCTTCAGGGTAAGCTTTTACATTGAAACGTGTACCCAGAGCACGGACAACAATATCCTGAGTATTCACTATAAAAGGATGGAGACTGTCTTTTGCTACTTTAAAATATGCTTCACCGTTAAGGTTTAAAGCCCGGGTTTGCTGACCGTAATCCTGACTATAAGTAATTGTAGTCCCGGCATTAAGCCATATTTGAGTACTATCCGGCATCTTTATCATGCTTCTGGCACCCAATGGCGTGGAAATTTCGATTGTCCTGTTTGAAGTTGCAGCTATAGTCTCTTTCGGTCTGTCAGATATCCACCAGGTTACAGCGGAACCTAACCCAAAAATAAGGAGCCAGGAGGCTGCCAATTTAAGATATTCTGTAAAATTGCCTTTCCCCCGGCTCCTGAACCCAAACCCTGACCTCAACCCTCTATTAATTAATTTATGTCTGAATTTATTCCATGATTCTTCTGTATGTGTTAATGAATCTAAATCCCTTCTCCCTGATAATATCCAGGAGTCTTTTAACAAATTGAAATAACTCCGGTTTTCATTACTGTCATTGATCCATTCGGTTAGCTGCACCAAATCTTCTTCGGTAATCGAATCAGTGAGATAACTGATAATTAATAATTCGATGTCGTTTTTTTTAAATTCGGCTTTTTTCATAATGCTTCCTCTATGAATTAAGACACTAAAATGTCAGATATTGATGAATGCTTTTGGAAAATATTTTTATTTTTCTTTTTTCAGGGCAAAAGCTATTTTCTGAAGAGCTCTGTAGATATGGGTTTTAACTGTATTTTCTGATAAACCCAATTGCGCTGCTATTTCTTTATTTTTCAAAGATTCAAACCGGCTCATAAGAAATACCTTGCGACACTGTTCAGGTAATTTTTTAATTATCTGTTCAATTATTACTTCGGTCTCATCTGAGAAAATTCTGTCAATCAGATTATCATTCAAATCATAAGTGTCAGAAATGAATTTCCAGGTCTTTTCGGAAATGAGCAGATTTACTGATTCTTTTCTGGTCTTTTGCTGTCTGATAACATTAAGGGCGTGATTATGGACCGATTGAAAAAGATATGCTTTGAAAGACCCTTTAATAGAAAGTTCCGAACGGTTTTGCCAAATTTTCAGAAGAACATCCTGAACCACTTCTTCTGCCAAATGAGCCTGACCTGTTATTTCACTTGCATAGTATACGAGAGACCTGAAAGTTGCCTTGTATACTTTTTCCAGGGCATACTCCTCACCATTTTGTATTTTTTGCCAGCAAAGGTCGAAATCTAAGTTCATCCGCTTCAAGAGTAATTCTGGTAAATTATTTGAAATACTAATTTTTCCCAGAGTTTAAATTATAAGTAAAGTTATTCAAAAAAAAATTGAATGAAATTTTAATGTAGTTCGGTTCTGGAAGTCATTGAACTGAAATTTGTTTATAACCTGATAAAAAACTAATTAACTCAAGTTGCTACTTATAAATTTTATTTAAAAATCTCCATCCAGATCCCATTGGTACCGTCGGGATTCAAAAATCATTTATAATTTCTGGTTACAAATATTTTTCGTAATAAACTTAATTGTGCGTAAAATCATAAATAATTCATATTACATTGCAGCTTTTTTAGTAAGAGATATTGGAAACAGTATGATAAATATTATATATAAATTTCTAAAACCACCAACTACCATGTACTCTAAAACAATTCGTGTATGTTTACTGATTTGCGGAGCAATAATTTTTCTTTCTCTCGCGTTTTGCAAAGAAACCGACCATAGCCGTAATAAAAAATTCCTTGATGGTGAATTCTGGCGTCAGCAAGGTTTGACTCAGATTATTCCTTTCTGGCAGAGCCATGTCAGAGATACTGCTCATGGGGCTTTTTATATGTATCTATCACAAGAGGGAAAGCCGCTACCTCCCTGGGATAAACATCCGGCAATGATAAGCCGCCAGGTTTTTGGATTCACTTCTGCCTATCTGCTTTCGGGAAACGAAAAATATCTTGAAACAGCGCGCGAAGGGGTGAATTATCTATTAAAGTATGCATGGGATAATCAGTATGGCGGTTGGTTTGATTTTCTGGATCAATACGGAAATCCCAAAGAAACAACAAAGAGCGTTCCTAATCAGTTATATACTAATGTTGGATTAGCGCTTTATTACTTTACAACGAGAGATGAAAATGTGTTGTCTCATATTAATGAATCGATCCGGATTCAAAAAGCATATGCGTTTGATAAGAATAATGGTGGATATTTTCAAGCACTTTCCAGAAACTTAAGTGTGTCCGATAGCTCAAAAAGTAAACATTCACATTATGGATACGCAAGCTCTCTGTTAATTAATATGATGATGATTACGCGCGATAAAGAAATCCGGAATTTTGCAGAAGAGCTAATGCAGATTTCACTCACGCAAATGACAGATACCAGCTATGGTTGGTTCCATGGATATCCAGGTCGTTACGATGCAAAATGGAATTTGACGCCGACCATTGCAAATAATAAAGAAGTCATTTCAGGGGGTGCGCAGCTTACTGCTTGTCTTTCTATTTTGCGCCTGTATGAAATTACCGGAAATGAGATGTATCGGATAAAAGGGGTTAATTTAGGCAATCAACTTCTCCATTCGGCCTGGGATTCAACGCGTGGCGGCTGGTTTGATTTGGTTGAGAGAATACCGCCGCACATGCCGCAAGATACATCTTCAGTTTCGTGGTGGATACAAAGCTATGGCCTTTTTCTTCAACTTCATCTTTATAACATAACAGGAGAAAAACGATACCTGGATTCATATCAAAAGATGGCTTCTTTTTGGAATAATTATTTTGTCGATAAAGAATTTGGTGGGGTTTTTCAGAATGTTTCACCGGATGGAGTTCCGCTTAGCGGTAACAAAGCTGTCGTTTGGAAGGCGTCATACCATGAGATGGAGAATGCCCTTTTAAATTATCTTTATCTAAATCTTTATGTTAACCACAAACCGGCAACTCTATATTTTCATATAAAGAACTTGACGTCGCAATCAAAACATTATGTATCTATCGTTGAAGATCCTTTTGTTCAAATCATCGGCGTAAAAATAAATGGCAAATCCTGGAATGATTTTAATGCCGTTGAACGGTCTATCGTTTTACCAGAGGGCAAAGACTTAAAAATAGAAGTTACACTTGGAGCTAATTCAAAGTATTAACCAACAGTTTCACTAACTATTGTCCAGAAAATAATAATTTAAATATGAAGTAAATGAAACTTAACCCAACTTGCGTATTAAAAATTACTTTCTAAAAAATCTTATTTTCCACGAAGCTGATTATAAGCGTGTTAGCATTTTGCCTCAAATTATTTTTTGGAATCTCATTTTGTAAACATCTGATTTTCAGTAGTGGTATTTTTAAAAGTGCTTTGTAGTCCCTGAAAATGATTTTATTATTTGGTTTGGATTTCATATTTTTGTCGCATGTTTATCAAGGCTATACCCAAAACTGACAATACCACCGGCAAGTCATATAATTATTACCGGTTGTGCGAAAGCTATCGCTTAGGCGAAAAGGTTCGGCATCGCAACATTCTGTCGCTTGGAGCTCTTGTGGAACTTGCTGATAAAAAGAACTTTAAGCTGCTTGCCGATCGGATTGAACAGTTGCTGGGCGGTAAGCCATCATTATTTGCATGTCCACCGTTAGTAGAGAAACTGGCGCAAAAATTTTACAGTCAGATCATTGAAGGTAAACTTGTTGATCGTATACCCTTGTCTCAAACTGCAAAAAACTTACAGTCTGTTGATTTGGATAGTTTAGCCATAGAGAACGTAAGAGAAATTGGAAGTGAATGGATGTGTTATCAGGCAATAAACCAGCTTGGCCTTCGCGGATACTTCGAAAAATCAGGATTTTCCGCTGAAGATATTGATCTATCGCTCATGCACATTATTAGCAGAGCGGTTTACCCGGCCTCAGAGCACGCCACAGCTGAATGGCTGCAAGATAATACTGCACTTTGCGTGTAACCAAAACGTGTGAAATATATGACGCCTTAAACTACAAACATCAGCCCTGGATAAAAAAATCCGTGTTACCCGAAAAGCAAATTCCAAAAATTGAACCCCCTGGAAAATAAGGATGAGTAGCGATCAGGGGGTGCAAGTTGGGTTAAATTTCTCAGGTTATGAACCCCAGTTAAGCTTATGATCCTTATCCTGAACTATCTTATTATGATCGAGAAGCCAGCGTATCACTTTAATAACTTTATCCTCAGGAGAATCAATCATTTTCACAAGTTCTTCAGCATCAGGGCTCTTTTCTCCGAGAATAGTTTTTATCTCCTCAAGAATCACATCAAACTCATATTTGCTCAGATCCAGCTCGTTTCTTTCACGACATACATCACAGATGCCACAGCGGTCAGACTCTTCACCAAAATAATCAAGAAGGAAAACTGACCTGCAATGGTTATCCGAATCTGCATATTCGATCATCTTGTTTAACCTGATTTCATATTTTTCCTTTACATGCAGATAATTGTCGGGTGATATCATTAAGGCTTTGCGAACGAGTCTCTCCTCGGTGAAGATTACAAGTGTGGTCTTTTTTCCGGGAATAAAACGTATAATATTCAATGATGACAACTTCACAAGATATTGATAAACAGTGTCTCGTGTTGCAGCTGATTTTCTGGAAAGTGCTTCCTCATTAATCGGTACGAATTCAGAGAACATCCCGGTGTAAGATCTCAGGAGAAGTTTTATAAATCCGTCGAACGATTCGTTTGCCACCTGGAATTTATACAGATCATCGCGGCTGACAATAAAATGTACCCTTGAAGGATTGTTTATTTCTTCCGTGAATTCCATATAACCTTCCCTTTGAAGAAACTGAAGGCTGTTATATGTTTCGATTACCGGCAACCGGTATTTTGAAATGAAATAAGACATATTAAAGTCAAAAACATTGTCTTTCCCCGAACCTAAAGGCACCTGAAGATAATTGCATAATGCCTCATAGATGTCCTTAATTTTTTCAACAGGAGGAAACTTCTTCCTGATTGTGTCGATCAGCCTGCTTTTATCAGCCGGTGAATATAAAAGAACTGCAAATGCAGGCTTATTATCGCGGCCTGCCCTCCCACTCTCCTGAAAATAATTTTCGATCGAATCAGGTATATCCCAGTGAATTACGAACCTCACTTCAGATTTATCAATACCCATTCCGAAAGCATTCGTTGAAACAATTACCCGTGTCTCCCCGGTAGTCCATGCAGCTTGCTTTTTGTCGCGTAGTTCATCGGGCAATCCTGCGTGATAAAAATCGGAACCGATACCATTGGCCACGAGAAGCTCCGCAACCTCTTTGCATCTTTTTCTGCTTCGGACATATACAATGCCACTTCCTTTTGCTTTTTGAAGTGTTTTAATAAGATATGTACCCTTATCTTCAACTTTTCGTACCAGGTATGAAATATTTTTCCTGTCGAAACTGGTTCTGAGAACATTCTTTTCCCTGAAGGCCAGCTTCTTCATAATATCTTCAATAACCTGTGGGGTAGCAGAAGCCGTAAGGGCAAGGAAGGGGATTTTTTCCGAAATATGGTCCCGGAGTGAAGCAATCTTCAAATACGAAGGTCTGAAATCATATCCCCATTGTGATATGCAGTGTGCTTCATCAATTGCTACAAGAGACAGGTTAAGCCTTGTTACCTTAGCTTGAAAAATCCTTGTTGAAATTCTTTCGGGCGATATGTAAAGAAACTTATAATCGCCATAGATACAATTTTCGAGTGCAATATCTATCTCCTCCCCCGACATCCCTGAATGTATCGCTATAGATTTTATTTCCAAACTATTAAGACGATTCACCTGGTCCTTCATCAGAGCAATAAGGGGGGTGATAACAAGGCAGATACCCTCATGTGCAAGTGCAGGAACCTGGAAAGTAATTGATTTACCACCACCTGTCGGCATAAGTCCAAGGGTATCCTTTCCTTCAGCAATAGATTTTATTATCTCTTCCTGTAAGGGCTTGAAAGAGGAAAATCCCCAGTACCTTGTTAAAATCTGTCTGTATGATTCAATATTCATCCCCGGTTGCATCATTTACAAATGTAATAACTGTAATTCAATTTTGGAGAAACAGCCTAAATAAACCAGGGTCAACGCATTTAAATTTTAATGAGTATCCGGAATCATGCACATAAATTCTTTAATTTTTCTATTCGAGGAGAGATTCCTCTTTTCGCCTTCCCTTCGCTTTCCCTTCGCTCCGCTCTGGGCTTTGGCTCCGGGCTTCGGCTCCATTCGGAATGACAATTCATTTTAGTTCAGGGGGGTAGTGGTGGAGGCTCGCCCGGGCGAGCCTCCACCACTACCCTTGTTGCCATATCAATGTCCTGTCATTCCGAGCGTTAGCGAGGAACCGAGTCCGCCAGGTGGCGGACG
>Ga0265292_1001911_pt1 | contig 16293 bp, 13 predicted proteins | sample Munlanlewell296A_FD_189080 | JGI IMG/M metagenome (GOLD analysis project Ga0265292, IMG submission 189080) | Leachate microbial communities from a municipal landfill in Southern Ontario, Canada - Leachate well 296A | ecosystem: Engineered > Solid waste > Landfill > Unclassified | place: Canada... | reverse complement strand
AGTCTTCTGCGTCTTCGTATATGCCCACCTTTGCGTGCACGTACTTTTTAATCTTTGGAGAGTATGTCTTGTAAAAGACTCCAGCACTGCGGCGGTCCTTTTTCAAAAGCTGTGCAATAAGTGTACAATCGTCCATAGGGTTTGTTCCTAAATACCTTCATAGGTATGAAGGATTACAATCCTTGTGTCGCCATCGTTATGCGACCATAAGGTTTTGTGAGTATACAAGATATTGAGATTTTGTGCGAATTTTCGTACACTTAAAGAATGAATATGGTCTATGCCGTCGAACTCTCTGAGCTTTCCCCCTCAACCATAACCACATTTGGAAAATTTACTGAGGTAATTGTCCAAAATATGTTTGTCATAGCCGGCATAGTCAGCTTATTTATCATGGTGCTTTCGGGATTTACAATCGTATTATCATCCGGAAACCCCAAGCAGGCAGAAAAAGGGAAAGCAGCGCTCACGGGGGCCGTCGTTGGACTTCTTCTCATCTTTGCGTCATTTTGGATTGTACAGCTTATAGAATATATAACAGGTATAGAAATTTTAAGCCCTGTGATACCATTATAACTATATGATGTTTATAGAACGCATTATTGCTGAAAGTGATATTGTGGGCTCTGTCGCAAGCCCGCTTGCTGGCAGCTACTCAACCGTTTTTGGTGGATTTGGCGTTTTGGTTACCAGTATTTTGCGTCTCGTATTTGTGGCAGGAGGCGTATTTGCTCTGTTTAACTTTATTATCGCTGGGTTTCAATATATGAATGCGGGGGGTGACACTAAAGCATTAAATTCCGCATGGAACAAGATTTGGAACTCGCTTTTGGGTCTTATCATTATCGTCGGGTCGTTTGCGCTTGCGGCGGTCATCGGCAAACTACTTTTTGGAGACGCAACGTTTATCCTAAATCCTAAAATAATAGGCCCATAAAACCATGAAAACAATATTTGCACAAGATTTAGGACGCATTGGCGAGGGCGGCGGGTTGGGGCCATTTGCCAATGTAGCAGATGGGACTGAGGGCCTAACAAATATATCTCGTCTTATATCCTCCATCATTGGATTTATGACCATCTGTGCGTTTATATGGTTTATTTTTCAATTTTTAATCGGCGGATTTAACTGGATCACGTCAGGCGGCGACAAGGCAAAACTTCAATCCTCACGCGATCGCATCACTCATTCGATTATTGGGTTAATCGTTGTGGTTGTAAGTGTGGCAATGCTCTCTCTTGTGGGTCAATTCTTTGGTATTGATTTCACCCTTTCAAATCCCGGGGGCATTATGAATTCTCTTTCCCAATAACATTATGACTAACCGACTGCTTGCACAAATTACTAATCCGGTTCTGCCGGGAAAATTAGGACAAGGAGGACTGGAGTCTGGCTCATCTGCAATCGGCGATGTCTTGGGCGCTATAATCGGCTCGCTTATGATGTTTAGCTTTATAGCCGCCTTTCTCTACCTTCTTCTTGGCGGATTTGATTGGATTACATCAGGAGGCGATAAAACAAAGCTTGCCTCCGCACGAGACAAAATCACGAACGCGTTAATCGGCCTTGTCATCGTCGCGACTGTTTGGGCTATAACAGTACTTGTGGGACAATTTGTCGGTATTGATTTTCCAAACGTCCCTATACCAACAGTATGAAGCTTTTCGTGATTCACAAGACACTTATGGTCATTGACAAAGCCTGATTTCTTGCGCAAGAATAGAAAGTAAGATATAATTTACAAGATATGGAAAAAATATTTGCACAAGCCAAACTCGAAATCAAACAGCCGACAGACATTGTAAAAATCACTGACATCGGTCAACTTATCTCAGCTCTTGTCGGTACGACACTTATCATTGCTTCACTTCTGGCATTTCTCTATCTTCTTATGGGCGGCATAAAATGGATCACATCAGGCGGCGATAAAGCAGGAATGGAAGAAGCCAGAAATAAGATTACGCATGCAATTGTAGGCCTTATCATCGTGGGAGCGGCATGGGCCATCATGAATCTGGTACAAAACTTCTTGGGTGTGCAGATTATCGGCGGAAGTTTGAACTTCCCCAAGCCCTACTAACGGAAAACACTTCTTGAGTATTAGAATTACTTCTCTCATAATACATATATGGCTGAATGGAGTAATTGTTTTGAAAAAATACTCGTCGATGGAAAAGACGTTGCTGAAAATGTGCCAACTATCCGATGCTTAGAGCCTCTTTTTGCAAATATTGTAAATGCTGTAACGGCATTTGGGGGCATTGCACTATTTCTTATGCTTCTTGTAGGCGGGTTTAACTTCCTTTTTTCGGCAGGCGACCCCAAAAAGCTTGAACAAGCCAGGGGAACCATAAGCCAAGCAATTGTAGGACTTCTCATTATGTCTGCGGCATACCTTATCATCAATCTTATCGGTAAATTCACAGGAGTCGAGAGTATCACCACGTTTACGGTCCCTGAGTTTCAATAAAAACGTTACGGTCATTGCGCCATACAAATGGTTTTGAGATAATAATTTTAGTATGCCACGAATCATAAAATACCTTGTCACAACAATCTTTTTCGTATTTCTTGCCGCAAGTTATCCGCTCGCTTCTATACGCGCGGAAGTCCAAGGCGGCGTCACCGCCACTCCCGAAGTGTGTTCATGGATAGGTCAGTCCATGTCGTGCTTTACGCAAGTTCTTAAAAAATCAAATGAAGGAACACTTAATAAAGAAGGATCAGAATTTGCGACAACCAACAATAGTATTAACGCACTATCCATAATGATCGGCGGAGCTTGGGAAAAAACCAAAGAGGGCGGAGCTATACCATTAAAGTTTCAAAACGGTGCATTAAGCGGTCTCGGGGGATCAATTATCGCCATGTATGCTAATCCACCCGCTTCAACGAAGGAGTATGCGATAGATTTAGGAAAAACGCTTGGCTTTCTCCCAAAATCCGCGGTCGCTCAAGGGATAGGCTTTGCTGGTTTAGCGCCTCTTCTTCCTCTTTGGAAAGTATTTCGTGATATTTCCTACGGCATACTTGCAATGATTCTTATCGTCGTAGGACTTATGGTCATGTTTCGTAAAAAAATCGATCCAAAAACAGTTGTCACTGTCCAAAATTCAATCCCCCGCATCGTGATCGCACTTCTTCTGGTCACTTTTTCATACTTAATCGTAGGGCTGTTGATTGATGGAATGTATTTACTGATAACACTCTCTATCTCAATGATAAGCTCGGCTACTGGAGAGACAATTGGTGAAGCCCTAAGCTTTGCAAATGCTCCAAAAACTGCAGTAAGTGCAGCGCTTGGCGATGGCACTGTTGGAAAATTTGTTTATAAATTATTAGATCCACTGGTTAACAACAATCTAACAACATCGCTTCTTGATAAAGTAGGCATAGACACAACACATACCACAAAGGAAGCTACCGACTCGCTGTTTAATGGCGGTCTGTGGGGAATGACAAAATTTTTCTTTGGCAGCGGGCTAAATGCGTGGGACGATATTGGAGCGGGTGTCCCATCTCAGGTAAAGGTCGCAAGCTACGCCCTCACAGGAATTCTTGGATATTTTATTGGTGGCGCAAAAGGATTTGCCGCAGGCCTTACGATTTTTAGCGCACCAAGTCTTTTGGTTTTGATAATACTGCTTGTTTTACTTTTTGGTTTTATACGCATCGTCTTTATGCTCATTGATGCGTATATAAATATTATTATTTCTCTTCTTATAGCTCCATTTCAATTAGTACTTGAAGCAATTCCCGGATCTACTTCTTTTAGTTCGTGGCTTCGTCACCTACTCTCTAAAATAATTGTCTTTCCTATTACAATCGTTCTCCTTTTGGTATCAGCAATACTTACCTATCAACCAAATGCCACCTCAATATGGGCTCCACCGCTTCTTGCAGATGAAGGGGCGTACGGAATGGCCGGCCTAATTGGACTTGGTATGATACTAATCATCCCAACGTTTGTTGCTGGTATTCAAAAATCTATGAAGGCTGAGCCGGCAATCCCAGGAGGAATTGGCGCTATGTTTGGTCCGCTTGGTCAGGGGTTCGGATCTCTCATGAATATCTGGTATCAGGGAAGCATGATCAAAAGCATGCTTCCAGGAAAACACGGACCATCTCCTTCACAAGTAGTCCGAAAAGGCTCACAACAAGGATTTGGGGCACTCACAGGTGAAGGACAAGGTGAGGAACACTAATAGAATAATTAATGGCCGCCTCCATCTTTTTTGCTTTCTTCTGTCACTGCCTGCGTGGCGGCGGTGAAAAAGGTAATCACAAAAAGCACAAACCAATACTTACGCACCAGCGCCCACGTCCGAGATCCCAAACGCGTCTTAAACTCGTTTCGCAGATCTTGTGCATACTCATGATGATTGATAAATAGTCCCATTTGTTCCATGCCGGAAATAATTTCTTCCATTTTCGCCTCATCATAAGCATTGGCATGACTACCGGTGTAGCGTACTGCATATGATATATATTCACCGAATGAATGTGGCCAGTGTGTCACTTTCTCATCCATCAATTTATCCCAACGATCTTTCCCGGCAGCAAGCTTAAATGGTTTTAAAATCCATGCATTCTTCAACCATCGCAAATCCCACTCCGCCACTTGTTTTATGGCCCATGTTCCTGCATCAAACGGAATCCATTCTAAATTAAGGTGCCTATGTCTATTCATCTCCAAAAATACTCGGGCTAATTCTTTCACCGTCGCCTCTGCCGCATCAGCTCCTGAATAATCAACAATTGCTTCACGCACCTCTTTAAACTTTTCAAGAGTCTTAATGGGATCAACGGGTGACAATGCCATTTCCTGATTGGATATGATGCCTAAGATTGCATCGCGTGCACGCATTTGTGCACCGATATCACGAATCCTACGATGCATCGCAACAGTTCCTAATTGATAAAAATTTGTATCCTTCCAGTCAAAATCTGTCAAAGACATGGTAAGGGGAAGAGCTAATTCCGCAACAGCGTCCATTTTGTTGTGAAATATCTTTCCCTCAGCTGTCTCAATCGTACGTTTTTCGTACATAACTGACTGCATGTCCGAAAGTACCATTCTCATCTTTTCCTGCCTGCCCGCATCTTTTACTCCAAGCGATGTAAGAAATGGTGTAATAAGCGCGTCAAAATCTTTCTTATCCGCCATGTCTATTCTTGCAAATTGCCACTCCTTCTCGTGCGCAGACTTTAATTCTGCCAGAGACAACGCCTCTTTAAAATACCCCCACTCTTTATCGGTGATACCATGTTTTAACAATATTTTTTCTGAATCTTCCTGCAATAACTCCAAAAATTTAGATGGGTTTCGCCGAAGCATGCGATCTAAAATTGGCTTTCGTTGAGCGGCTTGCTCCTGGTGTGTCCCAGACACTACCAAAAGCTGGATAGAAAGTGCTTGATTATCCAAAAGCGCTGCGCCCTCAGGCACATTTTTCATGACCATCACTTTGTTTCGCAATTCATCAAACACGCCCTTTTCAAGCCGCCAACCGGTGCCATCATAAAATCCGCCCGATTTCATAAATCCGGGACCCAGTAGTTCACTAAAGGATATGCCAGTTAAATCTTCTGCAAACTCCGCCGATTCCATGGCGGCTAATTTTGCGGCATCGTGTTCTCCATGCTTGGCTTCTCCCCACGCCTTTGTATGACTTAACTTCCCGTGAGATCCTTCTCCGCTACCAAACAGTCCGCTGATTTTTCGCCGCATCCAGCTCTTTTTTTTCTCTGTTATCTTTTTAGTATTTTTCAAATTTTCACGAAATACGTCTCGCGCCACCTTTCCAAAATCGCCGCCAATGCTAAAACGAGACGCAAACACTTCCGGATTAAAAATTCGCTGCAAATCTTCAAACGCCGGAGCGCGCATTACATCTTTTCCTGAAGGCGATTCATGTCCGGAGCTTCTAGGAGCTTTTGACATCATTGCTCCAATCATGGCCATACGTCCTGACCCAATCATCGCAGTGCGAGCGGCCCACAAAGCCATACGCACCTCGTACTCCGGAGGCTCTTTACCATTGTGTGTACTTTTATAGTACTCGGTGAGACGCTTGCGAACCTCAATATCCACAGGCGATAATCCTCTGGTTTGCAGCAATTTTTGAGTAAAATTATCATCAACAGACAATTCTCGCTGAGAATAAATTTTATAAAGCCTATTTACCTCCTGCAATTGGTCCAATTCTTTTTCGGTTAGTTTCGTTCCATCGCTTTGTTTTTTTATCAGCCCATCGCGTTCAGCCTGAAGTTTCGTAAGCTTGATGTGCATCTCTGTATAGCTTTGCACGTCATCGTCCCACAGCATGACGCCCTCAGCCGCTAAATCATTTTGAATCTGAATTTCATACATGAGCTTTTGATCCTCTATAGTAAGAGAACTTTGAGTTCTCTCGCCTTTCTTATTTACCCCTTCTTCACGCTGCTTGCTTTTTAATCTCTCAAGAAGCTTTTCGCGCGTCTTGAATTCCTCGTTGTTCCATGTTTCCTTGCCATCCATATACTTGACTGCCTCACCATATTTCTTCCGTTTTTCTGCCATCGTCTCAAACATGACGTGCTCATATAGGTTATATGCAACATTTGAGTTATCGAAGTTTTTGTATAAATGATCTAGGTCAGCGGCGGCCAAAAGCGACATAGCCTTTAACCGATCTTTCACATCCCCAGGGTTATACATCAAACCCTTTACTGAATACTCAAATTGCCCGCGACTATCCCAATGTTTTTGATAGAGCTGAACTGCCAAATGATACTCATCGCCGTATTTCCATACCAAATAATCCTTGAACTCCTGAAAGCGTTGCTCGTGGGTTAAGCCTGGGCGTGACTCTTCCCGACCCATAGAATAAATCTGATCGATAAAGTTAAAGTACCAGTCCGCCTCTCCCTCTGCCCCTCGCTTAAAATATTTACTTATTTCATCTTTGGTGATATCCCGAAACATGAATGGTTGGTTATCAGCATGCTTTACGCTTGCTGGTGCGTCATTTTTCACTTCCGACCATCGGATAACGCCTCGTGTGTCTTCTGCTTCTAGCTTCTCGGCCAACCATGATTCAATTGTGCGCGCGCGGTTGACCGCCTCACGAACTATTTTAGGATCAAGATTATCTTTTTGCCCCGCCTTCACAATTTCTTTCACCACGTTATCAACCAAGTGCTGATCACGAAACAGTGAATTAGGGTCTACTTCTAATCGAAACTGCAAATTCTGCAGTTCTTTACCAACAGACGTGTCTTTAAGAATTGATTCATTTGGTCCGTCATAGAGCTGTTTGATTATTTCTTTATACTCAGAATCAGTGATATCGGAGGACTCTTCACTGGCCTCTTGATCATTCTCTGCTTCCTGATCTGATAAGCCTGACCCACCTGAAATTTCCGGCATTGCGCGAAGCCGCAAGTCTGACAAGCTTGGGTTTTGATCAATGATACGATTTAAATAATTACGGGCCTCAGTTCCTGTTTCACTAAAATATCCCGCTTCTGCAGCTACATTTGCAAGACGTTCTCCGATTGAACGCATATACGTTGCATCTGATAACATCGCCTCATCTGCTATCAAAAGCGACTCAACGATAGAAAATACACGCTCATCTTTAGGATACTCGCCCTTCCCAATAATTTTTTGTGCAGCTTCTTTCACTCCTTGAGATAGTTTATTAGTAAACTCAATCATTCGCTCAGCCGGAACGTTGTGGACGTCGTTCGGCACAGCATTTTCTATAACCTGTCCTTGCGCGGGTTTTACTTCCTCTAGGCTTGGCTTTTGCTCCGCAGATTGAGCTGCTGCTTTTTTCGCGGCCTCAGCAATTCTTCTGGATAATTCTTCTCCTGCCATATATTTATTCTATCCTTTAGAGAAAATGCATACAAGACGAGGTGTCAGAGAGGTAAATATAGTCCGCGGTCTTTCATGTACTCTTCAATTCCCAAAGGGACAAATGTGTCGTTGGACAATCCTCGTTTTACACGTTCTCTAATTTTGGTTGATGAAATATCTGTTACGGTAAGAAGCGGATCAGAAACTACCGTCATTCCGCTTGGCAATGGCGCATACGAATACCCTTGTCTTGGAAAAACATAAAAAGGCAATTTTTTAAGAAGCGCCCTCCAGTCTCCCCACTCATCCATTCGTGAAATCCAATCGCTCCCAATTAAAAAGTGATACACATGATCTGATGGTAAAAACGCAAGAAGTTCGATCGTGTCTCCAGAGAGTTTGTGCACAATCTCTAGATCACATATTTTTATCCGTTTCGTCTCAAGCATTTTTGTCATGGCGAGACGATCACTGGCTGACGCCATGTCCGTTTTGGGTGGTATTTGTCCGTAATTGGGAAGAAGCCACACCTGGTCAGCGGGAGTAAAATCCAACACTTGTTGTGCTATCTGAAGATGCCCCAAATGCGGCGGGTTAAACGCACCTCCAAACAATACGATGTTCATAATGAAAAGACTATTGTATCGTTTTTGTATACCTCTCGCGGCTGCCGCGCACCACTTTCTCTCTGTTTTGGTTGACGGATCGCGGAAGCGGCAGAGTCGTCGCTGAAAACGGCGGCGATGTTTGATTATCGATAGAGAGCTTTAACACAATTTGATAATTGCCAAGTGATACAAGCTCATCTTCCTTATACCGTTCTCCAAATTCGCGAGATAGAAGCCTACTGTCGGCAGCTCCCACAGAAAATGAAATGAGTGAGCCTGCGTTGCCAAAAATCGCTTTTTGCACCTCCTCATCTATTTGTCCCACATACTGATTGGCAAGTGTTAAATCTAGGCGATACTTTCTGGCTTCTGATAAAATTTTGATAAATGATTGCGTTGCAAAATTTTGAAATTCATCGACATACAAATAAAAATCTCTCCTTTTTTCTTCTTCAATGTAGACTCTGTTCATCGCGGCTAACTGAATTTTGGTGATAAGCATGGCGCCTAAAAGTGCGCTGGTGTCTTCTCCGAGCTTGCCTTGGGATAAATTAACGAGAATTATTTTTCCCTCGTTCATCATGCTTTCTAAATCAATTGTTGAATGCGGCTTGCCGACGATATTTCGGATCGTTTGAGACGACAAAAATTGTCCCACCTTGTTTAAAATTGGTGAAATGGATTCACTGCGAAGCTGAGGTGACAGTTTATTAAACTCATTTACCCAAAAGCTCTTAAGCACTTTATCATCAAGATTTTCTATGGCCTTCATACGAAATTTTTCGTTCGTGAGAAGTTCCGGAATATCTAAAAATGTGGAGTCGGGTACGTGCGTTAATGTCAAAATCGTATTTCGTAATATATATTCAAGCCTTGGACCCCAGCTCATGTGGTAGAGTTTATAAAATATCGAAACGATGCCGGATGCTATTAATTCTCGATACGCTGGATTTTTCACTTCCAGAGGATTTAGATGAAACGGGTGTTCTATGTCTGCCGGATCTAAATACGCCACGTCATTTATCCTATGAGACGGCACGTAGGTCAATAATATATCCGTAAGATCTCCGTGAGGATCAATGACGGCAACCCCTTCACCGTTTTTCATATCATTTATTGCCATATTGGCTATAAGGGTCGATTTCCCCGTTCCTGTTTTTCCAATGATGTAGAGATGTTTGCGCCTGTCCAATCGTTTGACGCCAAATGTGGTTACCGCATTTTTAAATTCCGTGCGTGCGAAAAAGTTAATGTGTTTACGCGCTGTCTCATCTTCTGTGGCAATGGGAAGATTGGAAGGAGGCTCACCCAAAAGTCGTGCTCCCCACCCAATATTTTTTATCATCGAAAGCCCCAAACCCGGAGGGTGCCAAAGAGAAGCAAGTTCTGAATTTCCCAATATTTGTCCGACAGGAAACCCCCGAATGCTTCTCTCTATAAACCCTTTCGCAAAAGCTTTTTTCTGCCAGAATGCTGGTTTTTGTACTAAAAGAGCATTTCCTTCGCCCAGCGTATACACGCCAAGCGTGCCCGCGATACTTGAAAGCAGCCCCTCTGCTTCGCCCTCTGTTTGTCCGACGCAAAGCAAACGAAATGCCGTAGAAAATCCAACTTGTGCGAGTTTTTGTTCGATAGTGCGACTATGAGGATGTGATTTGGTTCTCCCAGTCGTTGATGATGCATCGGGAACACCCGCAGCTATAACGCTTGCCCCCTTTCTCTGCCAGCTATTTCCAGCGGGCGAAATACAAATCTGCAATGCAATTGCTTGAGTTTTTGGTAGTTTTGCAATTTGTCCTAAAACACTTGCTAAAATATCTACATCTTTTAAATCTTTGTACGTCTTTAGTGGATAATAGTAACTATTCCCCAACACGACGTTTCCCATCATGTGTGAAAGGGTGAAAAAGTGATCCGCATAATCTGAAACAGAGACTAACATTACCCTCGGATATTGAGCGGTAAGCTGGCCCTCAATATATCCGCGCCTCATTTCGGAAACACCAACGAAAAAATGAATTTGGCTATTTACTGCTACTATTTCAAAGCTAAACGATTCGTGGGTGTCGCGTTTGCCCATGAGCCACTCAAGAATCCCAACATGAGATTTCCCGCCGAGAGCGGCAAACACCTGCTCCATCGCAAGGGGCGACTCTTCGCTGTCGCGGCTATTTGTCAATTCTAGAAGAACTCTCCCCTTTTCCATGTATCCATCTTATCATAATTTGAAAAAAATTCTTTGTCCGTGAAAACATTAAAACGCGAGTTTTCACGGTCCTGATGCGCTTTGTACCCCTTGTCACGCGACCTGCACCTTCCTACAATGGTTATATGGAGCAGCATCCTGTCCCCCAAAATGTAACCACGTTTCAATTTCGCTTAATCGGCGACATGACCCTCAAGCAATTCGGGTACTTGTGCGCGGGGGGTGTCTTAGCCATTATTTCATACAAGTTGCCTCTTCCCTTTTTCTTCACCTGGCCGCTTGCAACTGCCTTTGCACTACTCGGTGTTGGATTTGCATTCGTTCCCATAGAGGAACGGCCGATGGATGTGTGGGTATTTTCTTTTTTCAAAAGCATTTATAGTCCAACCCAATATATTTGGCAAAAAGGACACGCGCCAAAAGTGCCACCCGCTCGCGTCGCGCCTACCCAACCGACGAAAGTGCTCGCGCCACAATCACAACCGACACAACAACCCGCCACTTCAAGTCTTCCATCCGTGGCACACATTTATACACCTCAGGTAATCTCAACACACAAGCCAAAAACTTTTATGGATCAGATTATTAATTTTTTTACTTTGCCCGCTAAGACCACAACGCAAGCCGCCCCTCTCGGACCATCGCCCGCAGGCTCGTCGGTTGTAAAATCCGTCACGGGAATGAGGCCAACACCTTCCGCCCCCCTTGCTCAAACAATCGCGCAGCCAACTATAGTAATAGACAATCACAAAATAAAAGAGCTGGAGTCTGCTATTGCGACTCTTCAGACACAACTTTCTAACCAAAACATCGCAAGTGACCGCGTGTTTGAATTACAAAAACAATTAACTGACGTGCTCAAAGATAAAACACGAACAGACGAAGAGCTCATTTCCCTCAAGCGTCAGATGAATACGCCAGTGCCCTTGATTTCAAAACAACCAAACAGTGAGCCAACGGTCAAACCATTTAGCTCTATAGACGCTGGTGTACGGGCGGGAATTCCACGATTTACAAATATTCCAAATGTTATCACCGGAATTGTCCAAGACGACACCGGAGCATTTCTCCCTGCAATTCTTATAACCGTTACCAATGCTGATGGCATTCCTATGCGGGCGTTAAAAACCAATAAATTGGGCCAGCTTGCCGCCTCAACCCCTCTTCCTAATGGTGTCTATGTTATCGAGGTAGAAGATCCGCGAGAGCGATTTATTTTTGACCGCATACAAGTAACATTAAACGGGTCTGTTGTACCGGCCCTAGAAATTAAAGCAAAAAGTCAAAAACAGGTATCGAGAGAGAAAATGGCACAAGATATTTTTGGCAAAGCACCAATGTAGACTATGACAGACTCAATTTCACCCATACGGTCCTCTACACAACTCTTCACAGAGATAGCTGATGTGGACCGCGACCTTGTTTTATTTTCCGACGGCTCCGTCGCACTCGTCATCGCGACAACTGCCGTAAACTTTGGATTGTTATCCGAAAAAGAACAGGACGCGATCATCTATGCGTATGCCGGGCTTCTCAATTCTCTTTCTTTTCCAATCCAGCTTATTATACAAACCATACACAAAGACATATCTGCATACTTAGGACTGTTGGAAGATAAAGAAAAAACACAAAAAAATCCTAAATTAGCCAAAAGCATACATAGCTATCGAGCTTTCGTGTCTTCTATGGTAAAAGAAAAGGTAGTCTTAGATAAAAAGTTCTACATCGTACTTCCCTTTACGGCAATTGAGCTTGGCATCTCTGCCTCTCCGCTTTTCAATTCCAAAAAATCCGGTCTCCCGTTTGATAAGTCTTATATCTTAGACCGTGCAGAAATAGTGCTGATTCCTAAGAAAGATCATTTGGTGCGACTATTGGCGCGCGTTGGGCTTCGGGCGTCACAACTCTCCACTGAACAACTTATCAAACTGTATTTTAACGCCTACAACGCAGGGTCGCCGTCTCCTGACGTATCGCATTTTATCGCCAAAAAGGAAAATCATGTCAAATAATCAGCTTTTATCATCTCTTATTGGTACATTTACAAAAGCGCCGGTTAACCAAAAGACTTCCGTCACCTCAAGCGTGGTCGGAGGGCCGATATCAATCTTAGATGTCATATCTCCTCCTGCAATCGAAGTGGATTTTAACGAGGTCACCATCGGCGACTGGCACTACAGAACGCTTTTTACGGCAGGGTACCCAAGATTTGTCTCTGCCAATTGGCTTGAGCCTCTTATTTCATTTAACCACACGTTAAATATTTCCATGTACATCTACCCCACCCGATCAGAAGAAGTACTTGAGAGTTTAAAACGCAAAGTGGGAGAAATGGAAGCCACTATACAATCAGATCTAAAACGCGGTCGCGTCATCGAGCCGTCTATCCAAGTCGCACTTGAAGATGCGCTTGGTTTACAGCAAGAATTGGCAAAGGGGTCGGAGCGATTTTTCCAATTTGCGCTCTACGTCACTATCCCTGCCAAAAGCCGTGAGGATCTTGATAAAACAACCAATCAGGTAGAGGCAACCCTAGGATCTCTTCTTATCGTCACTAAAAAAGCAGTGCTTCAAATGGAGGAAGGGTTTAAAACGACGCTTCCCATGGGAAAAGACAGGCTAGTCATCACGCGAAATATGGACACGACGTCTCTTGCCACAACGTTTCCCTTTACCACCTCTGAACTCACCGCGAATGAGGGAATTCTGTATGGATTAAACGAGCATAATGATTCTTTAATTATTTTTGACCGCTTCACTTTAGAGAATGCAAACGCTGTTGTTTTTGGAAAATCCGGCGGAGGAAAGTCGTACATGGTCAAGCTTGAAGTAATGCGATCCATGATGTTTGACACTGAAGTTATCATTCTTGACCCTGAAAACGAATATGAAACATTAGCGTTTGCAATGGGGGGCGAATATGTGCGGTTTCGTTTTGGGTCAGAAACAAAAATAAATCCATTTGATTTGGCTCTTCTCTCTGGCCAAGATGCAAACGCCGGAGAACTCAGCCAAAAAATATTGTCGCTTCATGGGTTTTTCCGTGTCGTTATGGGCGCGCTCACGCCTTCTGAAGACGCGCTCCTTGATCGAGCGCTAATTCTTACCTACAAACAAAAAGGAATTACCCCGGATCCTGCAACTCACGGCAAGGAGCCTCCCCTGATGGAAGACTTATACAAAACACTCGTTGGTATGGAAGAAGTACTTGCCAAGGGTTTGGCTGACCGGATAGAAAAATTTGTACGCGGAAGCTTGGTGGGCATCTTTGACCAACAAACCAATATTGCCATACGAAACCAGCTCACTGTATTCTCGATACGCGATCTTGAGGATGAATTGCGGCCTATCGCCATGTTTCTTATATTAGATTTCATCTGGAATAAAATAAGGCACGACAAAAGAAGACGCCTTCTTATTGTTGATGAAGCGTGGTATCTGATGAAGTATCAGGACTCTGCACAATTTCTCTACAGCATAGCTAAACGCGCCCGTAAATACTACCTTGGCATGACGACCATTACCCAAGATGTCGAAGATTTTTTGGCGACAGACATGGGGACTGCCATTATCCAAAACAGCAGTATGCAAATACTTTTAAAGCAGTCGACTGCGGCTATAGAAAAAATCGCAGACGTATTTTTCTTGTCTGAAGGAGAAAAACACCTTTTGTTGTCCTCGGATGTGGGTCAAGGATTGTTTTTTGCGGGTCCGGCGCATGCGGCAATGCGCGTCATAGCAAGCCCTGAAGAACATGCGCTTGCCACCACAAGACCGCAAGACGCACCTATAAAACCGCCGATTCATGAACCAATCGCCCCTGTGGTAATCCCTACACAAACTACTCCGGAGCGCGTCCCTGTCACCCCCTCAACAAATCGTCCTGTTTTTACAGTCGAGACCATCACATAAATAATCTATGGCAAACGAACAACGATTGGGCGAATTTGTTACTAACATCCTTAACGATTTACAATCAGGCGCTATTACAGCTGAAGAAGCGATTATAGCGTCTTCTCAATATGAATACGTCCGCACCTTGTTTTCACAGCGCGCTCAAGATTTGGCAGAAGCAACCGCGGGTGGTGATGAAACTTTAAAGAATTCACTTATTTCTATTTTTTCTCAAACGAGGGGTCGCCTCGCTGAACTACCCGCTTTTTCTTCACAAACTCCCGACATTTTGCGGGATGAAAAGCAAACACGTGATACTGCAGCCCTAGAACACGCAGCGTTTGAAACAATACGAAAAGAAACAAAAGCAAAGGTCTCCTCACGAAAACAAACGCGGCGAGCATTCATACACGCTCTTGTAAATCAGTACAGCGCACGAACCAACAGCCCTATCTCTGAAGCACAAATGGATTCTTTAGTAGATTCAGCCCTCTCTGGCGCGTCAAAAGAACCATCCTCTCAAGACGCAAAACAACACTTCATAAAAGACCTCGCGCAAAAATTCGGGACCTCTGATTCAGCGTTTGAAAAATCTCTTGGATCTTTGGTCTCAAAAGACGCCACCAATACTGTCGCTTCTTCGTGGAAAGATGTTCAAACTGAAAAAGAAGCGCTCGTCACGCTGTTTGCCCACTCTGATTTGTCTCGGCCGGATGTAGTCGCTGACGTATTTATCCACGCAAGCGATAAAGAGAGCCTCTCTGACGTCTCGGCGCATGCCACAAAACTCGCACAAACTGCGAGTGCGATTTCGGCTCTTGGTACAAAACAACCAACCATAAAAGGCTCTTTTTTCTCGAACTCAAACACGAACGGGCTGATCAAAGGGTTGCAGCAAGCAGCCGACGGAATACTCTCCCTTGTCGGAGAACCACTTCGAGAAATAATTATTAAAGAAAAAATTAGTGGAGCAATTCGCTCTATTTTAACAAATACAAACCAACTGGCTGACAAATTAGGAGAACAATTTGTCCAGTCGCCAGTGTTTGGATTTATCTCGCAAAATGTCCTCAAAGGAACGAGCGAAAAACCCTCAATGTCCCAGTCCACGGCAGTATTTAGTGATGTGTTTTCAAGTATATTTCGCGGTCCTTTCAATATTGCCACGACGCGGGGCGCTCAAAACCACGTCTATGACTACTTTGCGCTTGCAAGAGCAAGCAGCAACGCGCCAAAAGGATTTTCTTTCCTTAAACCAAATGTTATGCCTTGGCACCTCAGCTCTTTGCACGCTGAATACTTGCTGGCAACAAAAAGGGGGGCGGCCAGTCGGGGGAGCTGGCGTCCATCATTTGTATTACAAGGCCTGCAGAACCTTAGCTCGCTTGCCGGCAACACTCTCGCTACTGTTTTTGATCGATTCGTAGGTTTTGTGTTTGCCGGCTCTTCGCTTTCGCGACAAATCCATGCGTCTCGACGAGCCGCAGCAATACCCTTGCCGCTTTCTGAGGATCTTCCGCTGCTTCTTGCCATCGTTGTCGTTTCAACAATTGTTCTTCTCTACGTTTTCCCAACATTTCTTAACATCCCCCATCTTTCAATGACTCAAAAGATGAGTGCGCTTTTGGCGTCATTACAGTCTAAGGGTGAAGAATTTCATGAAGATAATAGGAACTTTCCTGTTCCTGATTTTGGTCCCATCAAACAAAGTCCGAACGCGTGTATACAGTATGGCGCA
>Ga0265292_1001910_pt1 | contig 16300 bp, 11 predicted proteins | sample Munlanlewell296A_FD_189080 | JGI IMG/M metagenome (GOLD analysis project Ga0265292, IMG submission 189080) | Leachate microbial communities from a municipal landfill in Southern Ontario, Canada - Leachate well 296A | ecosystem: Engineered > Solid waste > Landfill > Unclassified | place: Canada... | reverse complement strand
CGAGGCGCATCCCGGGAGGACCAAGGCGAGGAGGACGCAGGCCACCCACAAGCCGCGCATTGCCCGCGACCTCGCGGACCCCAACAAAGCCTTTGTGGATGCCCTGCTGTCCACGCCACATGCGGAGGCTCCTTGCCCTCATCATCCTCGCGGCCCTGCTCGCGGGCTGCGCGACCACGCCCCCTCCGACGAACGGCGTGAAGACGCCCACGCCGGACCTCGCGACACGCCCCGATGTCACCGCTCCCAAGTTCGCCCCACCCATCCTCCTTGGCACCATCACGCTTGGCTCGGAGCCCAACGTGGCCGTGGACGGGGCACGCGTGTACGTCACGACGCCCCTCGCGCTCTGGAGGAGCGAGGACTCGGGCAAGACGTTCAAAGCCATCGGCGCGGACGCTTGCCCCCGAGGGCTTCCCGCGTGCGGTCCCCTCGCGACCAAGAACCCTGGCCTCCAAGGCGGTGGCGATGGCGCGACCGGCGTCACCCCAAATGGCACCCTCGTGTGGGCTGGCCTTGGCGGGGGCGTCCCGGTCCAAGTGTCGCGCGACCACGGGGACTCGTGGAGCAAGCCGGTGGACGTCGCGAACAAGAACAGCAGTGACCGCGAGTGGGTCGCCGTGGGGCCCGATGGGACGGTGTACGTGCAGTGGCGCGACTTCGGCAAGGCCGCCGCGTGCTCTGACCCCACTGGCATGAACTGTCCCCCACCGCCTCCCAGCGGCATCCTCGTCCGCGCATCGCACGATGACGGCGTCACGTTCGCTGACGCGGTGAAGGTCACGGAGGACGGGCACCAGGGTCCCATCGCGCCCGACCCCAGCAGCGCGTGGCTCTACTTGGTGCACGTGAACGGCAGCACGAAGCTGCAAGTCGCGCGCAGCAACGACAACGCGCGAACTTGGGAAGACATCGACGCGGCGACACTCGTGGACGACACGTTCCAGTTCCCGATCTCGGCGGTGGATAGCGCCGGCACGGTGTACGTCGTGTATGCGAACGGGAACTTCGACAAGACGGGCGACTACCAAGCCGACCGGTTCCCCAACATCCCTAGCATCATGATGATCCACAGCACGGACCACGGCGCCACGTGGAGCAAGCCAGTGCAGCTATCATTGCCGGGAGTCCCCGCGGTCTTCCCCTGGATCGCTGCGGGCGCGCCGGGGCGCATCGTCGCAGCGTTCTACGAGGGCGCCGCGCCCACGCCGATGGCGTCGCCCAACCAGTGGCACGTCGCAGTGGTCGAGAGCACGACGGCCGACCAGGACGCCCCGAAGCTCGCACGCGCGTTCGTCACGGCGGAGCCCAACCACGTGGGGCAGATCTGTGTGGTCGGCAGTGCCTGCGGCCCGCAGGACCGCTCGCTCCTCGACTTCTTCGAGGTGCGCATCAAACCAGATGGATTCCCAGTGCTTGCCTACGTCGGCGACGCCGAAGTGAAGATGGCGACCGTCAAAGTGTATGCGGCGAGCGTGACGGACGGCACGAACCTGCTGAGGTGAGCGGCAACGGCCGCGCCAAAAGCTTCATCTTCCCGTCGGGTCGCTGGCGGCGCATGCTCGGGAGGCTCCCTCAGCCCAACCAAGACCGACCGCTCCACGACTTCCTTCTGGGGGCCGCCGCGTGAGTGGCGCTCGCGCACTGCTGTCGATGGGGCTCCTCACGCTCCTCATCGCCGGCTGCGTGGCCCCAGCGGCCAACGACTTGAGCAAGTCGAGCGCTGTGGCCGACCTCGCGGGCAGCACGCGCGTCCCACCGCCCGACAAGGACCTCTCCAAAGCCATCGTGAGCGACCACGGCGCGCCCTACATGCACGCCATCCCCGCGCTCCACACTGGAAGCTACCGCATGGAGCTCGTGGGCTACAACCCGCTCACGCAGCCCGTGGGCGGCGATAACCCGCTCGTGATGAACTCCGCGTGGGCCGCTATCACGATATGGCAGCACCTCGCGTGCATCTCGCACTTCGCGGGCACGGGTGGAGCAGGTGGCGCGACCATAGTGAACTTCACCGACCCCGCCAAGCCAGTCGTCGTGGCGAGCATCCCCGACATGCAGATCGGCTCGCGCTGCCAGTTCACGGAGGACGGCAAGTTCCTCCTCGTGGCAAGCTACGGCGGCGCCCAGCCGGGCATCGCCGCGCTTGGCCCCGAGGGCGATATCGCCGCCAACGGCTTGAGCGTCTATGACGTGAGCGACGTCAAGAACCCCAAGTTCCTCTTCCACGACGACACGGGCATCTCGAATGGCGGCTTCGAGGTCATCAACTCGAACTACCACAACATCGGCACGGTGCTGATCAACGGCACGAACTACGTGTTCCAGACGTACTCGGGCATCATCCTCGCGCTGGCGCCAGACGGCAAGAGCCTCAAGCAGGTCGCGCATGTCGAGCACTCGGACCACGATGTGTGGGTCGGCCGCCACCCCATCACGAACGACTGGATGCTTGTCACGGGTGCCGGCCAAGGCACGGCGTTCTACGACATCAACGACCCCGCGCACCCAGTTCTCTTGGGCACGTACGAGGGCAACAGGACGTACCAGGGCTGGCACCGCCAGTGGCCCCTCGCGCAGACGGTTGGCGGGAAGGCCATCATGATCGTGGCCGGCGAGGAGTGCGGCAACGGCAAGTCGCTTCCATACACAGTGCTCGACTGGACGGATCCACTGAACATCATCACGCTTGGCCACTGGCAGATCCCGGGGAACCCCGAGATCAAGGAACCCGGCCAGCTTTGCAGCATGAACTCGCACGAGTTCAACACGTGGAACGGCTACGTGGCGACTGGCAACTATCACGCTGGCGTCTGGGTCTTCGACGCGGGCACGCCTGAGCGTACCCTCGCGCCCACCACCGTGGGCTACTACGAGCCGCACGAAACGCCCGCCCTGAGCGGAGGCACGCGCAACACGCCCTTCGCGTGGAGCCCCGACGTGTGGGGCGCGTACTTCGATGACCGCGGGTACGTCCTCGCTGCTGACTGGTACTCGGGCTTCTACGTGCTGAAGGTGACGGGGATGGACTTGGGCTGACGGTAGGAGCGAAGACTCGCCGCTTCAGCGGCGAGGGTTCGGCACGACCGCAGCGAGCGTGAGCGAGCGAGGGCAAGCCGAACGCTCGCCGCTTCAGCGGCGAGGGTTCGGCACGCTCGCCATCTGCGCGACGACGCCGTCGAGGCTGTGCGTGGTGGTGGCGCCAAGCGGTTCGACGACCTGCTCGCCGGCCTTCCGCACGACGATATCACTGCGGGCGAGCATGAAGCGGCCCAGCTCGTCGGGGTAGCCTTCCTCGTACACGACCTCCTTGATGCGCGCGGCCATTATCATCTTCGCGCAGGTCACGCACGGGAAGGTCGTGGTGTAGAGCGTCGCGCCCTCGATGCTGACGCCGGTCACGGCGGCTTGGATGATGGCGTTCTGCTCGGCATGAAGGCCAGTGCACAGTTCGTGGTGCTGGCCGCTTGGGACGTTGAGCATCTCGCGGATGCAGCCCATCGTCGCGCAGTGCTCGAAACCGGGTGGGTTCCCGTTGTAGCCAGTCGTGAGCACTTGCTTGTTCTTCACGACGACGGCGCCCACGGCGCGGCGGTGACAGGAGGAGCGCGTGGCGGCAAGGCGGGCCATCGCCATGAAGTAGGTCTCCCAATCGGGGCGACCATGCAGGAGATCGATGGGCGATGCCACAGATCTCAGCCCACGCGCCTACGCCGCGACGCCAGCATCACGGTCAGCCCGATCAGCACGACGAAGGCCACGAAGAAGTACCAGTACTGCTTCGCGAAGTCCACGAACCCGAAGACCTTGGCGTCGGATACGGTGTTCGCGCGGATGTCGTACACCTTGTCCACCTTGCCCGTGTTCTTCGTGTCGATGCCGACGAGGTTGTTCTCGCCCACGTTGAGCGTGCGCGTGGCCTGGCCCCTACCATTGTTCGCGGCAGGATCATAGAAGCGGTCCGGCCGTCCATCGCTCGTCGTGTCCACGAGGTACTGGATGCGCTGGTCGCCGAAGGCCTTGATCTCCGTGACTTGCCAGAACTGGCCGCTCACGGCGTCGAAGGCCTTGTCCACCTTGCCGTCGCGCGTCGTGTCCAGGAAGTACTCGGGGCTGTTGTCGCCGTTGACGTCGGCCGCGATCCGGATGATGAAGGCGTAGTTCGACTCAGGATCGAACCACACGTCCGCGATGCCGTCGAACGACTTCACTTCGCTTGGCACGTCCAAGAAGAAGTTCGCCTTCCCGTTGATCTTACCCGTCGCCACGACAGCAGACTGGGTGCCGTTGGGGAAGATCTCGTAGAACTTCTCGTAGCCGTTGGCGGGGTTCTTGTCGAAATCCACTGCCAACTCGAGCAGTTCGTCGCGGTCCACGTCGATGGCGCGGTAGTTCAGGATGTTGACGAGTGCTGCGACACTCTCGTTCTTGGGGAGGCTGACGGCTTGGCCGCCGCGCGTGCCCGCAAAGAACTTCAGCGTGTACGCGCGGGGCGTGGGCAATGGCGCGGTGGGCGACTTGACGAGTGCTTTGATCTCGCCGACCTGGCCGGGCTCGAGGCGCAGCTCCTGCGCTGCGAGGTCCACGCGCCAGCCAGCGATGTCAGCGAGGTCCGCGGAGACGTTCAGCGTGTCGTTGTCGTTGCCGTCGTTGCGGATCTTGACTGTCCACTCCGTGGGCAACCCCGCGATGGCATCGAGCCGCGTGGGCGACATCTCGATGTGGACTCCGTAGTCGTGCACGACGGCTTGGAGCGTGGCCTTCGCGGTCTGGCCGCCCGAGGTCGCTAGGACTTCGATCGGCACTGGCGGCGTGTGCTCAGCCACAAGGAACGGCGCACGGATGGTGACGTTGACGGTCCGCAGGTCGTTGGGGCCAAGCGTGAGCGACGGGATGGGCTGTCCAGCTTGGTCCTGCAAGGTAGCGACCCACGTGGGGTCTGCGCTGCGGACGCTCAGGTCGATCTTGCCGCTGGCGGTGCCGAGGTTCTTCACGTTCACCTCGAAGCTCTGGGAGCCCGCGCGGTCCACCATCTTCTGCGTCTTTGGCACGCTTAGCGACGGGATGGCCTTGCCGCCGAGGATGTTGACGTTCACGGTCTTCACGTCGAAGACGTCGGGCCGATCGCGCTGCACGACGCGCACGATGCTGCTGAAGCGCGTGTCGTTCACGACGTCGTCTGGAGCCTTCAGGACGTACACGACGGCCTTGGTCTCGTGGGCCTGGAGCGTGCCTTGGGCTGGCGATATCGTTTGTGTCCAGTTGCCCACGGCAGTGCCTGTGAGGTCGAAATCGACTGGTTGGCTGCCGGTGTTCTGGAGCGAGAGCGAGAAGTTCGCAAAGCCGCCCGGGCCGATGGTCGCGTCGGTCTGCGTCGCGGTCAGCGTCAGCGCGCCCCTTGCTGCGACTTCCGTCGAGAGGTCGATCGTCTTGTTCGTGGTGGCCGTCGGCGCGAACGGGTTGGGCGCGTACTCGATGGTCACGTTCAGCTCACCAGTCGAGCCGGGGGAAGCGCCGAACGGCGGCTTCACTCCAAGCGCGATGGTCGTGTTCTTGAACGCGGCCAGTGAGAATGTCGCGGATGGGCCGAACCCTCCGACGTCAACGCTCCACGCGGGCGCGTTCTGCGTGGAGGGAAGGATGGCCGAGCGCAGCGTCACTGCGGCGGGCGATGAGCCCGTGTTGTTGACGTACAAGAGGAAGGAGCCGTCCTCGCCTGGGTGGGCGAATACGCGCGGCTGGTCCGACTGGAGCGTGATGTTCGCGAAGTTGATGATGACTGTCTTGACCTCGAGCGTGCTCGTGTGGCTCGCGTCGATGGCGGCGAGGATGTTGAACTCGTCCGACTCGCCCGCTAGCCCAGTGCTGTTCTTGCCGTCAGGGGCCGTGACGCGGACCTCGATCTCGCGGTCCGTGAACGCGGTCACGCCGCTGCCGCCGTAGTCGTTCGTGACGTTCACATGGTCCGTGTACGGGTTGAGGACCGGGTCAAGGATGCCGTTGACGGGGCGTATGCTGACGTTCCAGCCGCCGATGCGGTTCACGCCGTTGATGGAGACGCTGACTGTTGGATCGCTGCACTTGGGGGGATCGCTCGAGTCACAATGGAAGGCGTAGTTCGAGCCGTCCGTCACTCTCACGTAGTACGTCGTCGAGCTGTTGACTTCGATGCCGCCCGTCAACTGGGCCGTGTGGAGTTGGGAGATATCAACGAACGACGCGGTCGAGGAGTAGCCTGGCTTGCGGGCGACGGCTTCGACAAGCGCCGCCTTCACGTCTTCACCCTCGACGCCCTGGTTCTGTAGGTTGCCGCCCGACAGTTCGGCGCGGATCGATGTCGCGAACCTGTCGATGGCGCCCGTGTCGCGGCCCTTCGCGGAGACGGTGAAGCTGAACGTGTCAGGGGGACAATCGCCGTCGAGCGCGTCCATCGGGTTCTGGTCGTTCTTCACGCTGCGGTACACATAGACTTCGCCCGTCTCGTTGGGGGCGAGGACGAAGTTCCACTTGTCCGTGGGGTCGTTGATCTTGCCCGTCGCGTCGCGGAAGAGGAAGCCGAACTTGAATGGGGGCTGGAAGACGGTCTCGATGCAGGTGGTTCGCCCTCCTCCATCTGCGATCTTCACGTCGTCCAATGTCAAGTCGAACGTGTCGCCCCTTCGTCCGGAGTTCGTGACCCAGACGCGCCAGAGCGCGCCATTGACGCCGTCGTCGAGGCCGCACAAGTTTGGCACCGCTCCGCCTTCGCAGGATTGGCCGCCGACGTTGCCCGTCACTTGGACCGTATGGTCCACGCCGCCGATCTTGTCGAGCACTTGCACGTGCACGCCCGAAGCAGATTGTAGGAGGAAGTGCATGGGCACGTCGATCATGATGCCGCCATTGTCCACGTCGGACGCGTTGAGGACGATGTCGTGCGTGACCTGCGGTTGGTCCTGTGGGCCCGTCACGCGGAGGTCCACGCCAGCGATGGAGCCGGCGGGGACGCTTGACATGACGACGCGCCCGAGGCCCAAGTCGCCTTGCGCGAGCGTGACCGACCAGCCGATGACTGGCGTCTGGCGAACTTCGAGGCTGATGTTGGCGACGCGCGTGCCACGGTTCCACACGTACACTGGGATGCGTTGCTCGATGCCGGGCAGGACGCTCATCGTGCTCGCCGGGATGATGACGCCCACGTCGCGGCGGACCTCGGTCGTGATAGTGCTCGTGAGGATGATGGGCGCGGACTTCGCGCTCGCGTCGATGGTGCTCACGGCGACGACTTGGAAGATGCTGGATGCGCCATTGGCAGCGCCCCCGGGGGAGCCCACCGTGACGGTGACGATCTTCGACTCCTGTGGGGCGAGGGTGACGGTGCGGTCCAGCACTTGGGGGCCGCCGACTTGTACTGACCAACCCGCGCCCGAGACTGGCGTCGCGTCGATGCGGAACGTGTCGTTCGCAGAGCCCGTGTTCTTCACGAGCAACAAGTACGTCGTGGTGCTCGCGGGACCGATCGTGTGTGCCGTGTTCTCGAGCGGCGATGGGAACGTGGCGGGGTCCGTGTCGTCGTACGCAGTGAGGGCGACGCTTTGCGCGGTGAGAAGGATCTTCGCACTCGTGCCATACCTGATGGCGCCGCCTTGGTAGTACGGCGCGTTCACGGTGAGGTTGTACTCGCCAGGCGCGAAGCCACGGTAGTCAAGATAGCCCGATTGGAACGTGTACACGGCGATGCCGTCGATGTTGGATGATGCGGAGGTGTTGAGCTGCGCCGGAATGACCCCATTGCCCTCGGGCCCAACGGGCACTGCTTGGTTTCCCGTGACGAGCGTGAACTGGGGCACGGTGCCCAAGCCGTTGGCGTCCGCGAGACTGAAGGCGCTTTGCACGGCGAAGAAGCCGACGATGCGCGGGATCCCCTCTGGCGGAGTGTTGTTCTTGTCAGGGAAGGGCCTGAACAAGGAGCGCGCGTTACCTTGCGCGTCCTCGGTCCACGTGGCAGCGCGCATGGCGTCGGAGCTGCGGAACGCGAGGTGCGTGCCAGCGTCCGAGAGGGACCACTGCGGTGACGAGCCGGGCAGGCCCCCAGAATCCTGCGTCGAGGCATAGATGTCCAGGCTGATGACGTCGCCCGTGCGGAGCTCGTATGGGCGGGGCGTGAGGGGAAGCGGGATCTTCGTGCGGAAGGACATGAGCGCAGCGTTGTCGCCAGCGTCGATGGGCTGCGTGGCGGCGTTGATGTTGGCGCCGTTGCGCTTGACCACGATGGTCATCACGAGCCCATCGGGCACCGAGCCGTTGAACCACAACTCGATGGAATCGTTCGCAGTGAGGTTGAACCCGCGCGTTAGCTTGGGCGCGACGAAACTCGCGACGGCGGCCGCTGGCGGCGTGACGCCGGCCGTCGTGGCGGCGTACTGGCAGTAGATGCGTGGGCTGGTGGTGCTGTTGGGCTTGGGCGCGGGCCCAAGCGTGCCGGGTGCGGGCGCTGCGGCCGTGCCGCCGGCGGTCGTTCCCGTGCAGTCCGGTTGGTACGATGGTGGGCCCGTGACGCCAGACCCCGGGTTCGCGGTCACGTCCGGGTAGTTCGCGTAGAGCGATTGGACCATGCTGATCTGCGGGACCCAGTTGATGGACTGGGCGACCGGCACGGGATCCGCAGCCTGCGCATTCGCGGGGCTCGCGATCGGGATAGCAGCGAGCGTCATCATGGCGACGATGGCCAGCGGGACGAGCGTCCGTCGGGACAAAGGAGTCACACCTCGTTGGATTCTCAAGCGTCTCGCCTCCGGCTGCGGAGGACGAGTGATAGCACGGTGATGGCGCCGAGCGAAGCGACCGCGCTTGGCGCGGGGATGGGGTTGCTCGTGGGCGTCGTGGTCGTGGGCTGGAGCGGGATAGCGTTCGCGAAGAGCGTGACGTTGGCTTGCGTCACGTTCTCGTTCACGAGCTCGGGCATCGTGCGCGCGATGACGAAGACGCTCACGCGGTCATTTGGCGTGGCGGCTTGGGGCGCGTATATCTTGAGGGGGATGGTGCGCGACGCTAGTGGGTCGAGCTGGAAGTTCGTCGTGTCCATATCGACTTGCCAGTCCTTGCCGCCCGATGGCGTCGCTTGGAAGAAGGCTTGGAACGTTCGGGGGAGCGACCCAGTGTTCGTCACGGTCACATTGAAGAACGCTATCTTGCCGGGTTCCACGAACTTGACGCGGCCGACCGCGTTGATATCGACACCGATGGTTGGGTTGATGCGGAACGTGACTTGCGCTTGGTCCGCGACGTCCGGCCCCTCCATGATGAAGGTGACAGTGTCCGAGGTGCCATTGGGCGTTCCCACTGGCGCCGTGACCGACACGCGTACTGACGTGATGGTGTTGGGCGCCAACGTGAACGTGGCAGGGTCGAGCACGAGGTTCCACGCACCGCCGTCGCTCGTCCGCTGCACGGCGCGCATGCCGATGGCGACGTCCCGGGAGCCGTTGTTGCGAACACCCAGCAGGATGTCGGTGCGGACGCCCGCGGCCACAGTCACCTCAGAGCTGCCGTTGAGCGCCAGGCTCACGTCGGTCGCGGTCTGGAGCGTAAGAGAGAGCGTGACGTTGTCCATGACACCAGAGGTCATGCTCTTGGCCGTCACGTTGAACGAGTGGCGACCCGTGAACGAGCGACCCGCTGTCGCGGTGAGGATGACCTTCTTGGATTCTCCCGGAGCCACCGCTAACGTTGAGGGGTCTGGTGCGATCGTGACGTCCGTGTCGCGAGGACCAATGAACACGACGTGCTCCAGCGCCGCGCCAGGGTTACGCACGTTCACTTCGAACGTGGCTGAGCCCAGCGGGAGCACGGGGCGAGGCGGCGCGGTCTTGACGCCGCCTGCGAACTCGAAGGCGATCGCGTGCGGGATCTTCGCGAGCGTGACGGTGCCGCGTTGGGCGAACGCGACGGTGTTCCCTTCAGCGTCGATGGCCGCAGTATCGACGTTGCCGAGGACCTTCCACAGTGGGGTCGCGTCCACGTCGCCGAACGCGTAGATACCACCATCCGTACCGTTCACGGCAGCAAGGAGCGTGCCCCCGTTGCGGTTCATGCGCAAGTCCTTGACGGCGCCCGTGAACGATGCGTTCCAGATGACCTTGGGCATGCGCGCCGTGTCGAGCATGATGACATCGGTCCCTGACGCGACCGCAGCTCGTGATCCGTCGCTTGAAAGCACGAGTGGCGTCACGTTGGCGGCCGCGCCGAGCTTGAGCACCGTGAACTCGTTGGTGTGGTCAAGGTACTGCACGCGACCGGCGTTGTCGCCTGCGACGTAGCGTCCGTCTGGCGTGATGCCGACGCTGAGGAACGCCGAGCCGTTCACGGAGCGATCGTAGAACGTGCCAGTCTGGCCCCCAGTGAACGAAATGGTCCACAAGGCGCCGGTGGTCTTGTTGCCAGGGTCCGGGATCTGCGTGGCGGCGGCGATCGCCCCGAGGTCGCTCGTGGCGCCCAAGCCATAGACGTGACCGGGCTGCGTGAGAGTGAATTGCGAGAGCAACTGAGTGCCGTCGAAGTAGTAGCCGAACACGTTGAAATTCGTTCCCGCGTTCGATGCGACGACGATGCGCGTGTGGTTTGTGCCCGTGTCGTCCAACGACATCAGCATCGCGACTGGACTTCCTGTGAATGTGTGTTTCAGCACATTGTTGGCAGCGCTTGGCGTCCACTGCACGCCTGAGGTCAAATACTGATAATAGAGGGTGGGCACGCCCGAAGTCGTGGGGTCGTTCTGATTGAGACCCGTCGCACCGCCTGAGGCGCTCGCGTCGAAGCCGACGCTCGCTATGGCCTTGCCGTCCGCGGAAACGCTTGTGAAGGTGCGGCCAAGAGGCGCGGTCGAGCCAGTGCCGTTCATCGCGAAGCCGCCGTCAGCATCGAAAATACCCATGTCGGTCGCAGGCTGCGATGGAGCGGGCGTCGGAGGCTGGGGGATGCAGGAAATCGGGTTCGTGGGGTCGCACGTGGGAACGGTGGGCGCCGGGGGCGCTTCCGTCTGGTTGACGTTCTTGATGGTGACTGCGGCGAGCGTCGTCCCTGAAGCCGAAAGCGCGACCGCATTCACGGTCGCTCTCATGTCAAAGGGCGCCCACGACGCATTGGCGGGTGTTCCAGCGCCAGCCATGGGCAAGAGCGGCGCCAGCAAGAGCGCAGCGAGCGCGACGCCACGCCACGCACGCATCACTTGCGCCCTCCACAGCGGAAGCGCCGGCTAGACGCGAGGGCGAGCATGCCGGCCGCGGCGATCGCGAGGCTGACGTCGAAGCCAGGCACGAGCGACTTGGTGGGCGTCGTCGTCACTGGGCGCGAGATGAGGCTGAGCGTGATCGCGCTCGACTCGAGCTCGCCGCTCCCGTTCGACAAGGCCTTGATGACGAGGCCAGCGTCCCGCGGTTGCGAGACACCGGGGCGAACCGTCACGGCGATCTGGCGCGTGCCGCCCTTGTCGATGGTGATGCGCTCGTGGTCCAGCGTGACGCGCCAGTCGTTGAGCACGTTCGGGGGCGTCACGAGGGAAGTCACGTTGAACGTGTCATCAGTGTTGCCCGTGTTCGTGATGGTGACGAAGATCGTCTGGATCTGGCCGGGCCCGAACTCGTACGTCGAGTTCCTGCTGGAAAGGTCCGCCCCAAAACGCGGGTCCACGTAGGCCGTGAACGTGCGGAGCGCCTCGTTGGACGAACCGTCCCTCCGGCACGTGGTGGGCTGACCCTCGCGCGCGCAGATCGTGATATCGTTCCTATCACCGCTTGCAGCGTCGCCCGACGTCAGGACGATGAGGTTCACTGTGACCTCGCCGCCCGCTGGGATGCGGACCTGGTCTTGCACGAAGCGGAGCGGCCACGGCGAGCCCCGTGTCAATTGTTGGGACGTCGAGAGGTTGACGAGCCCCTCAGCGTTGCCGCGGTTACGGATCGTGACTGGCACGGTCTGCTCGCCGCCGGGCTTGATGGATGGGATGCGGTCCTCGGCGGTCGTGACGTTCAGGACGACCGCTCGGGGCAACGAGAAGTTGAGCGCGGGACCCGCAAGCGCCGCGTTGGAAGCGCCACTCGCCGCCAAGACCTGCGAGCGCACTTGCACGGCGAGGCCGTACAGCCCGGGCGCTTGCCCAGCGGGCACGTTCAGCGTGACGGGGACGGTCGCCGATTGGTCCGGAAGGAGAGCGACTGGACCAGGCGTGTCGCCCGTCCAGCCGACCGGGAAACTGGCCACGAACGTGTAGTTGTCCGGGAGGCTACCAGTGTTCGTGACGGTGATGCTGAAGTGCTGCGTGGTACCAGGCTCGACCGTCAAGCCCTGCGCGTCCACGAACCTGCCAACTGCCGAAACGACGTTCCGGTAAGGCATGATCTTCGTTTGACCAGCGACCACGAAACGCGTCGCGCCATCCGACACGATGACGCGCTTGAGCGGAGCATCCAGACCACCGTGAACCGGGTCCGTCGCATCGAACGACCAGAGGGGCGCCGAGGAATCCGGCCCAAAACCGATCACGCGCGAACCCGCCGTGGCCACGAGTAGCTTGCCCGTGGCGTCGTAACTGATATCAGTGACGGATGCATTCGCGTTGAACGGGTCGCCCACTTGCTCGGCGATCGTGTTCGCGTGCGTGGCGCGATAGAAATAGATGCGGTTCCCCGCTGCGGCCGCGAAGCGCTCCCCATCTAGCGTGAGCGCCACGCGCTGCACGCCACCATCCAGGTTGTGCGACCACTTGGGCGACTGCGGCGTCCCGTTCGAGAAGAGCGGATCGAAGAAGATCGCATCCCGCGTGCCAGCCGCGACGACCTCCGCATTCCGCGAGAGTTTCACGCTCGTCACTGGCGCAGACCCAGTGTCGAAAGAAGGAATGTCCCCCGCTTTGGCAGGCGCCGTCGCGTCGTTGGGGTGAAAGAAGTACACGGCGCTGGTGCCAGGATTCGCGCCCTGGGCGACCGCAGCAGTGCCCACCGCCAGAAGCGCGCCCGAGCGCGCATAATCCATGGACGCTGGACGCGAGTCAGAGAAGGTCCAATCCCACAAGAATGATTTGCCCGCGGGGAGAACCCCATTGTACACTTCGATGCTGCCGGGCAAGCTCGTGCTCGTCGGAAGGATGCCTGCGACCACGCGCGAGGCGTCAGGCGCGATGGCGATGCTGCCCACGCTCACGGCGGCCTTCGTGCTGTTCGTTTCCCACTGCGGCGAATCGCTGAATCCACTCCACAAGCTGACCGTCGAGCTTGGACCACCCACCGCGAAGACGGGAGAGAAGTGCCCCTGCGGGTTGACGTAAGACGTGTACGCCACGCTCTGCGTGGTCCCCGTGCCCGTACTACCGTACGGCGCAGTATGCGTGAGGCCCGAGCGGCAACCCACCCCAGTTGACCTCGAGTCAGCCGGACCGAAGTCACAAGGATAGATGTCCTTGTGAGCTTGCGAACCCGGAGTGAGTTGGTTAATGACCTTCGCAGGGTCCACCGACACCACGCCGGCCACATACTCGCCAGTCGGATCCATCGCGAGGTCCGCGACCTGCTGACCACCAAGCGAAAAGGCGTTCTCCAAGTTCGTCGCCGGTGGGCCCGCAAGCACCACCGAAGGCACAAGCAACACAATGGACAGGATTGTCAGCCGCCAAAACGAGCCGTCGAACATACTCAGGCACCCAGTACGCAGCGGACGCGGGAGGGCAAAACCTCCACCCGGCAACCGGCGGTCTCGCCGCCAGATTCGAGTGGGCCTATATAACCCATCGGAATCGAAACGGGGAGCGTTCTCCTCGGGAAAACGCGGAAAAGAACCAGGAGGCAACGCACCCCAGTCCAGGTGACCCAAGAAGAAGTTTCCCTAGACGGCATTCAACTAGGAACTCACGAAACCGAATACGTGCCCCAACGAAGGCGACGCACCACGCCGAAACGACTCAACGCTGCCCCAGCGCAGCCTGCAACTCGGTCTGCAACGCCGTCACCCGCTCACGAAGCCTCGACTCCTGCCGCTTCGCAGACTCAAGACGCACTGTGGACGTCTCCTTCTGGTCAGTGAGGTCACGCTCCAGCCCCTCGCGGTCGGCCGAACGAACAAGCAACGCACCCACGGACTTGTACACGGGCGCGTCCTTCGGCAACTTCGCCAGCTCCTCCAGCGTCCGCTCCACCTCACGCACCTGCATCTCAAGCTGTTGACGCTGCTGCACCACGATCTGCGCTTGCTGCTGCAACTCCTGAAGCTGAGCAAGCTGGTTCTGGATCTGCGGAGGAAGCTGGCCGGCCATACGGGCACGCGGAGGCAAAGACGGGGGATGAAGGTTTGGGGCTTGGTGAGCGCATGGCGCAGGTGCCGCAGGTGCGGCACCTACCAGTCACCGTCTTTCCGCCATCGCTGCCACTTTGGCGGCTGCGTCCACCCATCGGCAGTAGGAGTTGACGGCTGCGCGCAACGATGCGAGGTCTTCGGCGTGGATCACGATGTGGACCCCGTGCTCGTTGGCGTGCGCGTCCCCCCGCGTTTTGGGGACTTCGCTTTGGTGCGCTTCGGGTGATAGCGCGCGGGCGATGGCTTGCGCTATCGTTTCCGGGTATGGGAAGAAGAGGGATGCTGTGTGCGTCATGGGGCGGAGCCCCTTCCGCCTCAGCGGGGATAGACCTTCTTGGCGACGGTGGGGCGTTCCTTGTAGAACACCTTGGAGCCGCAGTAGGGGCAGCGCATGCCGATGTTGTTCGTGTCGAATTCGACGTTGCGCTTGCACTTTCCGCAGCGATAGTCCACGAGTGTTTCACTCCTGGGTCGCGGCTGCGTTGGGGACTTTGCCTTCGGAGAGCTCGCGGAGGAAGCGCTCGTTGGCGTTGTACGCTGGCGTGTGGGGCATGTAGCCGCCTCCAGCGAACTTGTGGCCGCACTTGCGGCACACCCAGATCGAGGTGGACGTGCGCTTGACCTTGTCGGCCGCGCAGGAGGGGCACGTGTGCCACGCCCTTTGGCGGGATTCCACTTCGCGGATCCGGCGGCGGACGCTCACGCCGTAGCGGGGGCCGAAGCGACCGACGGACTTGACCTTCTTGGTGCGGAGTGACATGAGAGGTACTCCCCTCGGGGAGCCGCAGAAGTGGGTTGCCCTATTTCATCGTTTCGGAGGTGGGGATTGGAAAAAATTGGATCGGGCCCGCGGGCCCGTTGTCCGTCGCTGCGGACTCAGATGCTCTTCATGACGATCGCGCGCAGTTCGGCGGCGCGCTCGCTGCCCTTCTGCACGATGGTGCGCACTTCGTCTCGTGTGAAGGCACCGCCGAGGCCTTTCTGCATGGCTCGGATGTTGCCGTCACGGTCGAAGCTGACGGAGAGTCGTGGCCCGCCGACCTTTTCCTCGATCGCGGTTGGGTCGAAGAGGATCTGGCCGCCAAGCTTGAGTGCCGTCGTCATGATGGGTACTTCGTTGATCGGCATGGTGAAATCGGTCATTGGGCCGACGCCTTCGATGCCGGTGATCTTGCTTGCGGGGACGGTGGCGGTCATGAGCGAGGCGATGCAGCCGAGGCTGCATGCGTCGAACAGGTTGCCGTCGTAGTCCACGGCGTGCATGTCGAGCCAGACCATCCAGATCTTTTCTTTGGGCTTGATGCACAGCTTGCCGAAGTCGATCGCCTTGGACTCGCGGATGCCGCGGTCAACGACGCGCGCTATCTCGATGGACGCTTGGCTGGGGGGCCCGGTCTCGAAATCGCTCGTGGCCATTGGGCGAAGTTCTGCGCTCGTGGTCATCGTTCCGTCGTTGGGCGAGTCCGGGTAGGGCGTGCCCGTGTTCATCTTGATGCCGACGATCACGTCCGTGTCGCCGAGGCGAACGCGGGCGCTGCCTTCTGCTTGCTGGATGTAGCGCGTCTGGATCGTGACTGGGCGGTACTCGTCGAACGCTCGGCCGTCGTGCCGCTTGCCGTCCTTGGCGAGTTGGGCGAGGTAGTCCCTCTTGATCTCCGCGATGACGTCTTCGCTCATTCAGGCCACCTCGTGCGTGTCGACCACTTCTGTTGTTGGTTCGACCTCGCCTTCGGGCGCTTCGTCGTCGCTCGCTGCCGCAGCCGCTTGGTACCTGCGAAGCAGGGCGTCCTTCTGGAGGGCGTACACTTCGTGCGCCGCGTTCATGGCGAGTTCGAGTGCTTGGTCCAGTTCAGCGGGGCTGAAGTGGCCGTCCTGCTGGAGGAGCACGATCTCGTTGGTCTTGGGCACGATGGCGATGGGGAAGTCCGTCTCGCCGAAGTTGTCCTCTTCGCGGCTGAGGTCGAGGCACACCGTGCCG
>Ga0265292_1001908_pt1 | contig 16312 bp, 13 predicted proteins | sample Munlanlewell296A_FD_189080 | JGI IMG/M metagenome (GOLD analysis project Ga0265292, IMG submission 189080) | Leachate microbial communities from a municipal landfill in Southern Ontario, Canada - Leachate well 296A | ecosystem: Engineered > Solid waste > Landfill > Unclassified | place: Canada... | reverse complement strand
TTTGGAATTTTATCGTCGTGGGTTGATATCGACCTTATAGCTTATTGTGCTGAACGTCTTCCGGAATTTTCTTTTGTGGTGATAGGAAAACAAAATACGGACATCTCGAAATTTTCTCAGCATCCAAATATTTCCTATATCGGAGAAGTTCCATACGCCGATTTGCCGCGGTATGCAAAATCCTTTAATGCCGGCCTGATCCCATTTAAAGTGAATGCTTTGACCATTGCTTCAAATCCAATAAAATTACTGGAGTATCTTTCGTTGGGGATTCCGGTTGTGTCCACAAATCTTCCGGAAGTGAAAAGACATAATGATATTGTTTATGTTGCTGAGACCAACGATGAATTTGTTTCGTTTGTTAAACAAGCTATCGAAGAACAATCTGCGCAAAAATCCGAGGAACGGAAAATGAGAGCAAGGAAATATTCTTGGAGATCAGTAACGGAAACCTTGTCTGACCGAATTTTAACCTGGGAACAAGAATCAAGAGCATAATGTGAATGATCGAAAAAAAATATTACTCCTATCGTCACGGGTGCCGTATCCTCCCATCGGAGGGGATCGGCTGCGGGTGTATCGCATAATACGGTCGTTGTCAAAATATTATGATGTTGACCTTGTGACCATTAACGAGGGGGTGCCGGATGAAGAATCGTTGGCCGAACTTCGCAAGATCGTCGGCACGGTGCGGTGTTTTTCCTTTTCACCAATAACGTTTAAACTCAATGCGCTCTGGCATGCAGTTCTGCATCGGGGTCCATTGCAAATTGGATATTATTGGTTTTCGTCTGTCAAACACTATATTGACTCGGTGTATCTGCAGTATGATCTTGCCTTCTGTTTCCATATAAGAATGACGGAATACGTTAAAGACCTGCCGATGAAACGAATGGTCGATCTTGTCGATTCTATTTCGATGAACTATGAACGGGCGCTTGAAAAGAATGTTGGATTGATCTGGGGGTCCATCTACCGGTATGAACAGCGGAAAGTGCTTCAGTATGAAAAAGAGATTACCGCACTATTCGACAAAGCGATGATTATAGCCCACACAGATAAAAATTACCTTGTTCATCATGGAGCCCGAAGCGAAGCACTCGTGGTTATCCCGAACGGGACCGATTTTGGTCTAGAGCTGAATGATCACCAACCCGTTCCAGAGGATATCGACTTTCTGTTCCTTGGGAACATGGAGACCCAATCGAATCAGGCGGCAGCACTATTTTTTGCACGCGATGTACTGCCGTTGGTGAAAATTGCATTGAAGCGTTCAGTAACGTATTATATTGTCGGGAAAAATCCTTCGGAAAAGATTAACGCACTTCACGATTCAGAATCGATTGTTGTAACCGGATTTGTTCCCGACCCAAAGGAATACTTGCGTCGGGCAAAAATCATTGTTGCCCCAATGTTATTTGGTGCAGGCATGCAGAATAAAATACTCGAAGCGATGGCGCTGGGGAAAACCGTGATCACTTCCTCTATCGGTTCGGCAGGTATCAATGGTGTCGACGGTATTCACTATATTGTGGCTGACAAACCGGAGTTTATGGCCAAAGAATCCGTCAGGTTGCTGTGTGATCCCAATGAACGTCAAACCATAGGAGGCAGTGCGCGACAATTCATCAACTCGAACTATCGATGGGAGCGAATCGATGAATTGGTTAAAAACGAGATCGATCGGGTATTACACATAACGTCGTCATCAGAGCAGACAGGAGAAAACATACAGTCGTAATGGGAAAAAGAATTTCGTTTATTTTTGGGACACGCCCGGAAGCGATTAAACTTGCTCCGGTTATTCTGGCGCTTAAAAACGATGCCAGATTCGCCATTGATGTTTGTGTAACCGCGCAACACCGGTCAATGCTGGATCAGGTGCTGGAAATATTCAATATCGTTCCGGATACAGATCTAAATATTATGAAACCGAATCAATCGTTGGCGGAAATCACTTCCAATGCCATCGCCCGGATTGATGGATATCTGGTAAATTCGAAACCGGATATCGTGCTTGTGCAAGGCGACACAACCACCGTGTTGGCAGCGGCGCTGGCTAGTTTCTATCATAAAATCCCGGTGGGTCACGTTGAAGCTGGTTTGAGAACATTCAATAAATATTCGCCGTTCCCGGAAGAGATCAATCGTGTGATGACAACACATGTTGCCGAACTTCATTTTGCCCCGACCGAATTATCGAAGGAGAATCTTGTGCGCGAGGGGATTGCGGAATCAAAAATTTTTGTTACAGGAAATACGGTCATCGATGCATTGTTGATTGCCAAAGAAAAAATTGCCGGAAATCCTCCGGGCATTGACGGTATTCCGGAATCGTTCATGTCTGGCAAGGATCCGATTGTATTAATCACCGGACACCGGCGCGAAAATTTTGGAGGCGGTTTTGAATCGATGTGCAATGCAATTCTGGAACTGTCGAAAAAATTTCTTGACCACCGATTTATTTACCCTGTCCATCTCAACCCGAATGTTCGCGAACCGGTATTTCGTCTTCTCGGCAGTTCTCCCAATATTTCACTTGTTGAACCGTTAAGTTATTTACCCTTTGTTCGGTTAATGTTGCGGACGAAATTGATCCTAACTGATTCGGGGGGTATTCAAGAAGAGGCGCCGACCTTCGGTATTCCGGTGCTTGTTATGCGCGATACCACTGAACGGCCGGAAGGAGTGCAATCTGGAACCGTGAAGTTAGTTGGAACGGAACAACAATCGATTGTCGGTACTGTCAGCGAACTATTATTGAATGATGATGCTTATCAGGCGATGGCATCGGCGGCAAATCCGTACGGTGATGGCAAAGCGACAAAACGCATCATCCACCATCTGGCGGAATATTTGGGGAATATTTAGGAAGGTACAATGAAGATTGTCATTACTGGGGATTCGGGATTTATCGGATCGTATCTGACCAGATATTTAGATATCCAAGGCCATAGTGTCGTTGGCATCGATATCAATCCGGCCAAAAAATATGAGATCGGTTATCAGTCGGTGATCGGCGATATCTTGGACGAAACAGCGTTGGAAAAACTGCCGAACGATATCGATTGTATCATCCATTTGGCGGCTGCGCATAAAGATTTTGGAATTTCCGAAGAAGAATATTACCGGACAAATGTTGACGGAATTCGATCACTGGTAAAGTTTGCCTCAATACGAAAAATTAAAAAATTTATTTTTTACAGCACCGTTGCTGTGTATGGAAATAATCAACCGTCTACGGAAACAACACCGCCCGGGCCGATCAATCATTACGGCGGTTCAAAACTTGAAGCGGAACAGGTTCTGCAGTTGTGGACGAACGAAGATGCTTCCCGTGAAGTTGTGATCATTCGTCCGGCCGTGGTGTTTGGTCCGTTAAACGTCGCCAATATCTTTAAACTGATCAAACAGGTGTGCGATGGAAAATTCTATTGGGTAGGCGACGGACAGAATATTAAATCAATCGCGTATGTCGAGAATCTCGTTGAAGCGACCGGATTTTTGTTGGGAACCATAGTCCGTGGTTGTACAGTCTATAATTATTCTGACGAACCGCAATTCCAAACCCGGGAATTGGTGGCATTGATCTCCCGTTTATCGGGAAAAAAAGTCTCGGCACTTCGAATTCCCTTATCCGCAGCGATGTTTGTAGCCGGGATCTTCGACATTTTTGGAAAAATAACCGGGTATGATTTTCCGATTACTTCGGCAAGGATCAAAAAGTTCAATACGTCAACGGAACACCGAGCAGGGAAAATTCGTGCGGCAGGTTTTCATCCTTCGCATACCATCGAAGAGGGAATCAGGAAGAATATTGAATGGTATGTAAGCAATGGTAAACACGTCGCTATGGATATAGAATCCAGCGGTGAGTAATATGTCATAGGGACACATGAAACAATTTGAACGGAAAATAATTCTATTTGACTTCTTCGCTATCAACCTGGCGTGGATATGTTATTATTTGCTGCGGGTGGAGAGCGGAATTATCGAATATCAGGCAAAACCGGATTTGATTATGCCCATGGCGGTGATGTATCTTTTTTGGCTTTCTATCTTCATGTTCTTTGGTCTGTATCGCGCTTGGTATGCTAAGTCGCGAACGGACGAATTTGCAGCGGTCTTCCGTGCGATTTCTATAGGCTGTATCGGTTTGTTTATCATTATTTTTTTTGATGATGAACGAAATGCGACATATTCGGCAAACCGATCCGTGATTGTAATGTATTGGGTGTTGATGATTTTGTTTGTCGGCGTCGGACGAATCGTTATCCGTAGTTTTCGTAAACGATTACTGCTGCGTGGTATCGGACTAAGTGAAACAATCATTATAGGCACGGGACCGAAAGCTCAAGAACTTTTTGATTCGGTAAAGAAATACCCCGCACTTGGCTATAAAGTCATCGGTTTTATCGCTTTGGAAGGGACTCAGGAACAACTTCCGTTGCCAGTGCTGGGAACGATTGAAGAAATACCGCAAGTTATCCAGCACCATACGGTACGGAGTATCTTGATTGCCCTCGATTCTCAACAGCGTGAGCTGGTGCTGAATATCGTTTCTTTGTCGACCGGATATAATGTTGCAATTAAAATTATTCCGGATATGTACGATATTATCTCGGGACAGGCCCGAACAAATCAGATATACGGATTCCCATTGATAGAGATTATGCCGCATATTATGCAGCCGTGGGAAGAGAGCGCCAAGCGGTTAACAGATATTGTGGTGTCGATCTTGATCCTTATTGTATCGTCACCGCTCTGGATTTTTGTTGCGATCGCGATAAAGCTTAATTCATCGGGACCGCTGGTCTATAGTCAGGAACGGGTTGGGAAGGATGGGAAAGTGTTCCGCATGCATAAATTCCGTTCCATGTATCAAGATGCAGAGTCAAGGACTGGTCCGGTGTGGGCGACGACCAACGATCCGCGAATTACACCAGTGGGTTGGTTTCTGCGAAAAACCCGGCTTGATGAGATTCCGCAATTTTACGACGTTGTGCGGGGGGAAATGAGTCTTGTCGGTCCGCGGCCCGAACGCCCACATTTCGTTGAAATGCTTTCCAAAGAAATTCCATTGTACAAACGACGATTATCGGTAAAACCGGGCATCACCGGATGGGCGCAGATCAAGCAGGGATACGATACTTCGATTGAGGATGTAAAATCGAAAGTGCGATTTGATCTTTTTTATATAGAAAATATGTCATTCAGAATGGATATAAAAATTCTGTTAATGACCTTTTATGTCATGATAGCAGGAAAAGGAAACTAATGGCAAAAGCACTCATCATCATCCCGACCTATAACGAAGCGCCGAATGCAGAAAAGATAATTACAGAAGTGCTGCAGCAATCCGAAATGGTGGATGTTCTGATTGTAGACGATAATTCGCCCGATGGAACAGCAGAGATCGTGAAACGCATGATGGAATCAAATCCCCGCATTCATCTGTTGCAGCGAGAGCGTAAACTCGGGCTCGGAACGGCGTATGTTGCTGGATTTAAATACGCCATTCAGCATCAATTCGATTTTGTTTTTGAAATGGACGCAGATTTTTCACACAATCCAAAAGAGATCCCGATCATGCTCGGGAAAATGGACGAATGCGATGTGTTGATCGGATCGCGATATATTAAAGGTGTGAATGTCGTTAATTGGCCGATGAAACGGTTGCTCTTGAGTTATTCGGCAAATATTTATACCAGACTCATTACCGGTATGCCGGTGCATGATGCCACCGCTGGTTTTAAATGTTATAAACGGAAAGTACTGGAAACGATTAATATCGATAATTTGCGTTCCAACGGCTACGCATTTCAAATAGAGACGAACTTTCTTGCGTGGAAAAAAGGATTTACGATATTGGAAATGCCGATTGTGTTTGTTGATCGCCGCGTCGGTGTGTCGAAGATGAACAAGAAGATTGTTTATGAAGCGGCATTTATGGTATGGAAATTAAAAGCGCGAAGTTTGTTTAACAGATTGTAGTCTGCCTTCATGGTACAACGAAACCAACCGTGTGACGATGAAAGGATTTCCTATTCGCGTAATTGTATTACGGCACTGCTTTTTGATCAACAATTTCTGTTCTCATGGACATCTCCGTTATTATCGTTAATTATAACGTCCGCGAATTTTTGAACAATGCTTTAGTCTCTCTGTCTAAAGCGTTGGAAGGATATTCCTCGGAAGTGTTTGTTGTCGATAATGCTTCGGACGATGGCAGCATCGAATTAATTCAAAAAAATTTTCCGCAAGTCATCCTCGTTGCAAATACCGAAAATGTGGGGTTCGCGAAAGCCAACAATCAGGCATTAGCGCTGTCTACGGGAAAATATATCCTCTTGCTGAATCCTGACACGCTTGTTCAGGAAGAAACCTTTAGTGCACTTATAGATTTTTTTTACCATCATTCTAATGCGGGCATGGTGGGGTGTAAAATTCTGAATCCCGACGGATCCCTGCAATTGCCATGCCGGAGAAGTTTTCCTACACCCTGGACCGCTTTTACAAAAACATTCGGACTCAGTGCGCTGTTCCCGAAATCTAAACTCTTTGCCCGGTATAATCTTACGTACCTCGATCCGGATCAATCGTATGAAGTTGATGCGGTGAGCGGTTCGTTTATGATGATTACACGGGATGTCTACAATACCATCGGCGGACTGGACGAAACCTTTTTTATGTATGGTGAAGATCTTGACTGGTGTTTCCGTGTTCAACAAATGGGATGGAAAGTGTATTACGTGCCGACGACGTCAATTATTCATTACAAAGGTGAAAGCACCAAACGGAGCGATATTGATGAATTAAAAGTATTCTACCAAGCAATGCGTTTATTTGTCCGGAAACACCATACTGGTTCTCCGCTGTTCGAATGGTTTATCTACTCCGGAATCCATCTTCGCAGAATACTGGCGAATGCCGCCCGCCTGATACGTCCCGGTATGATTGCATTCATTGATACAATCATCATTATTGTCACAATTCTTATCGGTGAATACATCAGAAAGCATGCGCTATTCTCTTTCCCGGAATATGCATACCCATGGACGTTCATTATTCCTTCGCTCATCGTTGTACTTTCCTTACTATTTTTCGGTGTGTATACTGAATATAAACTTTCTGTCTCCAGATCGTTTGCGGCAGTACTTACCGGTTTTACTATTATAGCCGCGATGGTGGCTTTTGAGAAAGATTTCGCTTTCAGCCGCATAATCATGATTATCTCGGGAGGATTGTCACTCATTGTTATTCCGGGATGGCGGCTAACCTTGCGGATACTCGGTTTTGGCGAAAAAACTTCGCGTACCACATTGTTTGGACGAAGGACGGTGATTGTTGGTGTACAGCAATCTGGTCAGGAAATCCTCAAAAAACTCAGGGCGAAAGTTGGTGGCGGATATTCTGTGGTAGGATTCATTGATGTGAACCGGAAACGTATTGGTGAAAAAGTAATGGATGTGGAGATACTGGGAAGTATTGAGACGATCGGGAAAGTCGTACAAGAAGAACATATAAGTGAAGTAATTTTTTCATCCGATGCTGTCTCTTATTCAACGATTTTGAGTGTAATTGCCAACAATCAGAATCGTTTTGTAAACTTTCGATTGGTGCCGAATAATCTGGAAGTGATTATCGGTAAACCGAGCATCGACCAGCTGGATGAAATACCGTTCATTGAAATTGAATATAATATTGCAAAACCGGGGAATCGATTCGTCAAACGATCATTTGATATAGCATTCAGTCTTTTCTTTTTGATTTCCATCGTCCCTTTTGTATATTTTAAGCGAATTTTCTCGAAAACACCCGCGTCGGGTCTTTCTGCTGCGGTAATGAAATTACCGCACGTTTTATCCGGAACAATGAGTATTGTGGGATTTCATTCTCTCAATACCGGTATTTCAAAAATTATTGTTCGCGGAAAACCGGGTATCACAGGGTTGCTTCAAATCCAGAACGAGAATGTATTAAGTGCTGAAGAGATTGAACAATACGATCTATATTACGCAAAGAACCAATCATTAATACTGGACCTGGAAATCATTGTAAAATCGCTGCAGAAATGGCTGCATTGACAACAACTATTTCCGAAACATTTCGGAGTGATTATGGCAAAAGTTGTACTGGAATTTGAAAAACCTATCTACGAGTTAGAACAAAAAATTGAAGAGATCAAAAATTTATCCGATAATGTCGATGTATCCGATGAAGTAAAAACCCTTGAAAAGAAAGTCAGTCAGTTGCGCGAGAATATTTTTTCCAATCTTACACGCTGGCAACGAGTACAGCTGGCTCGACATCCTGAACGACCCTACACATTGGACTACATTCAACATATGACCACCGATTTTATCGAACTTCATGGCGATCGTGCTTACGGCGATGATAAAGCGATTGTTGGAGGATTTGCAAAATTGGATGGGCAGCCGGTAATGGTAATCGGACAACAAAAAGGGCGAGATACAAAATCTAACTTATATCGTAATTTTGGCATGCCCAATCCTGAAGGATACAGAAAAGCCCTTCGGCTTATGCGGCTAGCCGTTAAGTTTAACCGACCGATTATTACAATGCTCGATACACCGGGAGCATACCCCGGTATCGGCGCCGAAGAACGAGGACAGGCTGAGGCAATTGCACGAAATCTGTTTGAGATGTCACATTTTCCCGTCCCGATCATCGTTTCGATCATCGGGGAAGGTGCATCCGGCGGTGCACTCGGCATTGGTGTTGGAGACAGAATGTTGATGCTGGAAAATACGTGGTATTCCGTGATCGCCCCGGAATCATGTTCTTCGATTCTCTGGAAAAGTTGGGAATTCAAAGAACAAGCCGCAGAAGCATTGCGATTAACCCCTCCGGATCTGTTAGATCAAAAGATTGTCGACCGGATCATCCCCGAACCGCAGGGAGGCGCTCATCGTAATCCGGAGCAAGCTGCGTTCATCTTAAAGGATGCGATTCTTGAAGAACTGAAAGTGTTGAAAAAATTAAAACCTGAAAAATTGATTGAAAAGCGGGTGGAGAAGTTCTGTAAAATGGGTGCCTGGAATGAGTAAATCGGGAGTTGATTTTACGACTGACATTCGTGTTCGCTATGCCGAAACGGATGGAATGAAAGTTGTGTATCATGGTAACTATCTAACCTATTTTGAAGAAGCACGGACCAATCTTTTCCGGAATATCGGAATTGTTTATACCGAAATTGAAAGAGCGGGTTTTTTTCTGGTTGTTGTAGAAGCACACGCACACTATCGCCGCTCTGCAATTTATGACGATATTCTGCACGTAAAAGCTTCATTGAAAGAACGACCGTCTATGAAACTGACGATCGACTACGAAATTACACGGAATTCTGAACCCGAAATACTTGCGACCGGACAGACTGTTCATGCTTTTCTCGATGCACAATCTGGCAAACCGATTCGTCCGCCACAAGAATATATCAACATCATGCAACGGTATTTTTTAATATGATTCAACAAGACCTTTTAGAGATCATTTGTTGTCCCAACTGCAAAGGCGATCTTACCTATAACGAACAAACTTCCACGCTTACCTGCGCATCCTGCGAGAACGTTTTTGAAGTTGCCGACGGTATTCCAATTCTTCTTCCGAAGTCCGATGGAAAATAATTATCTCACAGACAGCCGGATTGGCAGACTGATCGAACAAGCGTTGTTCGAAGACATCGGATTCGGTGACATCACCAGTGAATCTCTCATTTCGGAAGATCAACTGGGCAATGCGGAATTCGTTGCAAAAGAAAGCGGTATCATTTCCGGCATCGACATTGTTACACTCGTCTTTAGTTATGTTGACGGCCAGGTGACGTTTGAACCGAATGTGAAGGATGGAGCGCTGGTTGAAAAAGGCGTATCGATCGGCCGGGTGCATGGTCCTGTTCGGAGTCTGTTGACCGGAGAACGGGTGGCACTGAATTTCCTTCAACGAATGTCCGGTATCGCGACGCTAACCCATAAATTTGTCCATGCAATTGCCGGCACCAAAGCGAAAATTACCGATACCAGAAAGACCGTCCCCGGTTTGCGGATGCTTGACAAAAAAGCGGTCTTAGACGGAGGGGGAATTAATCACCGGTTTGCACTGGATTCCATGGTCTTGATTAAGGATAATCATATTGCGGCAGCCGGTGGAATCACAAATGCGGTTTTGAATAGTAGAAACTATTTAAAAGAAATACACATGGATGTAAAGACTGAGGTGGAAACAACCACTCTTGAACAGGTACGGGAAGTGATTTCCGTCGGCGGAATCGATCGGATTATGCTGGATAATTTTTCGCTGGAGAACATGAAAGAGGCAGTGCAGGTAATTCATGGTGCAATTGAAGTCGAAGCATCAGGCGGTGTTACGTTGCAGAGCGTTCGAGCGATTGCCGAGACCGGCGTTGACATCATTTCGGTCGGTGCGTTGACACACTCTCCCAAAGCATTGGACATTTCGTTGGAATTCATTTCATAACTGCGTCACTCAGACTGCGAATTCCTTATCTCCTTATGTTCGAACAACTCAAACGACTCGGTGCAGATACAGCCATTTATGGCATCAGTACGATCCTAGCGAGACTGCTGAACTTCGCCCTTGTCCCGTTATATGCAAATATCCTTACCACTTCGGAATTCGGAATTGTTGCCAATGTATATTCGTATATCGGATTCATTATTATCTTCTACAGTTTCGGGATGGAATCATCCTACTTTCGATACGCATCGGCGAAAGAGATTGGATCCGATAAAGATAATTTCAGCACGCCGTTTCTTTCCGTGGCAATCGTTTCAGGTCTCTTTTCGCTGTTGATGTTATTCTTTGCCGAGCCGCTCACATCGGTCTTTCAGATTGATGCAGGGTTGTCGCGGATTATTTTGTATACATCCGGCATTCTGTTTTTTGATGCGGCAGTAATGATTCCATACGCGTCGCTCCGGTTGCAGCGCAAAGCAAAATTCTTCGCGGGAACAAAGATCTTCAATATTCTGCTAACAGTAATTCTCAACATCATCACGGTCTATTACCTCCGATGGGGAATCGAAGGTATTTTCATCAGCAATCTTGCCGCCTCGTTTTGCACATTCTTGTTTTTGATTCCGGTCACGCTCCGGCAAATCGAGTTTTCATTCCATCCCGGATTGATGAAAGAGTTATTGAAGTTCGGATTGCCAATTGTTCCCGTCGGCGTCTCGGGAATTTTATTGCAACTTGTCGACCGTCCGATCTTAAAAATGCTGATGGATGATTCTGCCGTCGGTATCTATCAAGCAAATTACCGGTTGGGCATCTTTATGGCGCTCATCACCGGCATGTTCGAATTCGCCTGGCGTCCCTTCTTTCTTTCACATGCGAAAGACCCAGAGGCGAAAATACTTTTTTCGCGGGTCATGACATATTATCTTTTGCTTTGTTCGTTCATCTTTTTACTTCTTTCGTTTTTTCTGGAAGATGTTATCCGATACAAGTTTTTCGGCAAAAAATATATCCTCCCGCCTGAATATTGGCCTGGATTGGAGATCGTGCCATTTGTACTGTTGAGTTATATTTTTATGGGAATCGGAACGAATCTGAACGCCGGTATCCAGATTGAAAAAAAGACGAAATATCTCTTTCCGACATCATTATCAGGATCGGTAACAAAAATCGCATTGACATTCCTTTTGGTTCCGATATTTGGCATCATGGGTGCAGCATATGCGACTCTCGCCGGATACATTATGGTTGAAGTGACGTTATTTTTCGTCGTTCAGAAATTCTATTTTATTGAATATGAATATGTTCGGATCGGAAAACTGGCGCTTTCGGTTGCTGTTGCGTTTGCCGTTGTGACCATGTTCGATCTGAATGTCATAATGAAGACGGCCCTGTTTTTGTTGTGGATCGGTGGATTGGTCATGATAGGATTCTTTACTGTCAGCGAGCTGAACAGGGTGAAGAGGTTGTTCTGGAAATCAACTTGACATCTCAACGATGATGTCGTATCTTCTTTGTATAATAATTTGTTCTTTAGCATAAATCATGCAGGTGTCTCGACGAAAATGTCGAGGTGAAAATGGGAACTCTGTTCAAATCAGAGGCTGACCCGCAACTGTAAATTTTGTTACCGCCTGTTCTAAAGCTTCAAGCGATCGGATAAGCGGCACACACAATAAGCCAGGAGACCTGCCGGCATGAATTTCCAACACCTTCGTGGAATGAGGTGACAAAAAATTTGTTTCTAAAATTTTTCGTGCCTCAATTGTTGTTTGAGGCATTTTCGTTTTAAACGATTTATCAATGGGAGGATACAGTAATGAAATTCAATAGTAAAACAGTTATCGGCGTCGGTCTAATCCTGGCGGCGGCATTTTCCCGTTTAATTCCGCATCCAATGAATTTTGCGCCGATCACAGCCATTGCCTTGTTTGGCGGCATGTATTTTGATAAACGAATCGCGCCAATTTTACCGCTGGCAGCATTGATGATTAGTGACTATTTTCTTGGCGTGTATGATGGAATCGTGTGGGTATACATCGGATTCCTCTTGGTGAGCATGTTGGGAATGTTGGCATCGCGGAATAAGTCGATTGGGGTAATCGCCGGATCGACCGTGAGTGGATCAGTTCTCTTTTTTCTTATTACGAATTTCGGTGTCTGGCAGAGCGGTACGTTCTACCCATTAACAATGAGTGGACTGGCAGAATGTTATGTCGCAGCGCTTCCGTTCTTTCGCAATTCGCTCGTCGGCGATCTTTTCTATTCCGGCGTGCTATTCGGATCGTATGCACTGATTGTACACTATCTTCCCGCTGCCGAACAACAGCAAGCGTAATCGTGAGTTTGCTGCAATAATAGCAGCATTGTTCTTTTTCATACCGATGTTGGTGTCCCGGTTCAACAACCGGGATGAAAATGGGAACTCTGTTCAAATCAGAGGCTGACCCGCAACTGTACGTTATGCCAATACCCATCCGATTGCTCGAAACTATCGGATGGGTAAAGTGCACAACAAGCCAGGAGACCTGCCAACATTTTGTTCAATACTCCTTCGAGGACTGAGGATGGATTGAGAAAATATTCTTACAAACAATATTTCTTAGCCCAACTTTCTTTTACCGGAAGGTTGGGCTTTTTATTTTTATTCCATGAATCTGCTTTTAACATATTGCTTTCTGTTTCTTCCAATAATGCATCCAACGGATGACTCTTCACGTATTTTCCCTTTGAACGACGTCGTTGTGACGGGCAGCCGGTTCCAGACCGAACTGCAAAAAATGCCGATATCAATTCTGTTAATCGACAGTGCGGCGCTACGATCTTCCAACGGGAATTCGGTTGCAGCTGTTATAAAACAGGAGGCGGGAGTTTTTGTGCGGTCGTATGGCGGACACGGTGCACTGCATTCCGTCTCCTTAAGAGGAATGGCTTCGGACTACACATTAGTTTTAGTCGACGGGAAACGTTTTACAACATATCAGATTGGGACGGTAGACCTGGGAATATTTTCACTTACTGATGTAGAGAGAATTGAATTAATTAGAGGGAGTAATTCAGCATTGTTTGGTGCTGATGCGGTTGGCGGTGTTATTAATATTGTTACAAAAAAAGGAACGAAAAGACCTTCCCTAGATCTTTCGCATACGTTTGGATCGTTTGGTCAACAGAGCATCGGTGTCACTGCCGGTGGAGAAGCGTTTGGGATTATGTTACATGTTGGCGGGAATGTAGAATCAGGAAAAAACAATTTCCCATTCCGGTACTCTGACGGGCTCATTGATACAATCTTGAATCGTACAGGATCAGATTATTCACTTACTTCTTTCTCATTCTCTGCAACGGACATCGAGGGTGATAAATCCTCAACATTTTCATTTCGGCTTTCCAATGCCGAACGCGGTCAACCAAATCCCGTGACGAATCAATATCAGGATAATCTAGCGCGTATGCGCGACAATGATATTATTGGTCAATGGAATGTGGACTGGAAACAATCAGAACAATTACTGGTGAATACAGCAGCTTCGGTTCGGTATAATCATGAACACTATACTGATCCGAATATTATTATGGAGGGAAAACCACTGTCCAGTTATTATCTGAACCGCATGGCTCATCTTTCGGCAAATATGCGATATGCATCGAGTGAAATGCATCAATGGTTTATTGGAAACGAAATGGGGTATGGAAACATACAAAGTAATGAAGTCAAATCGGCCGTGAGAAATCAATTCTCAGTTTTCTTTTCTTCGCAACACCAAATATCTGCGCCCATAGAGTTTTTATTTTTTCCGTCGGTTCGGTACGACTCATATAATGATGTTGGTGAAGCTCTCTGTCCGCAACTTGGCATGAATTTCGGATTGAAATCACTTCCCGAAATTAGATTAAGAGCAAGCTATGGGAAAAGCTATCGAGTTCCAACATTTAACGATTTGTATTGGAATGTCGGCGGAAATGGAAACATTCGCCCCGAACGATTATTGAGTGCGGATGCCGGTATTATTGTGTCAACAGATATTACGGGGAAGATAGAGCTTGAAGCGAATTACTTCTCAATTATTACAAAAGATAAAATTATTTGGACACCCGGACAGAGCAATATCTGGACACCGCATAATGTGAGCGCTGTTTCTTCGAACGGATTTGAAATGCGTGGAGACGCATATCTGTTCGATGAAATACTCCATATACGATACAATCACACTATTGTGGATGTCATCAAAACGAGTGCAGATATAGCCAATGAATATTCTCAGGGGAAACGGCTGCGGTATACTCCAAGAGAAACAGCGTCTTTCTTATTAGGTACCGCCTTCTCAGGAGTTTCGGTGAATTCAATCTACTCTTTTACCGGTTTCCGGTACCTGCAAAGTGATAATAATCCACGCTTTATTCTTCCTTCATTTGAGACTGTGGATATCAATCTTTCATATTCGCTCGTAACTGGTATTGGAGTCATCAGTTTCAAAGGAGAAATAAACAATCTCATGAATGAGGAGTATGCATTTATCAGCGGCTATCCCATGCCGCAACGGAATTTTTCATTTTCTACACAGTTACATATTCAATAATTATAAGGAGCTACACCATGACCAAGTTGTTTTATGTTTTGTTTGCAGCAGCTGTATTGATAGGATGCAAATCCGATGACCCCACACCCGTGGCCGCCGATCCGACTCCGGTAGCATTAAAAGGGGTATTTATTGTTAATGAGGGAAATTTAAATTCTTCAAATTCGACATTATCATTTTATTCTTTCGATTCCTCCAAACCCTATGCTGATGTATTTTCCTCGGCGAACAGTAGAGCCCTTGGTGATAATGCAAACGATCTAGCAAATGATAACGGAAAAACCTATATCGTTGTCAATAATTCTCATAAGATCGAAGTTATTTCGTCTGAAACTTACAAATCATTGGGCACGATTTTTCTTCCTTCGAAAAGTCCGTACAAGATTGCCATTTATAACGATTCAAAAGCGTTTGTGACGAATTTTAAACAACGATCCGTTTCTGTTATTAATCCTACAACGTTTGCAGTTGTGAAGGACAGCATTCCTGTCGGTAACGATCCTACGGGAATACTCCTGACAAATAACAAAATTTACGTGTGCAATTCCGGCGGATTGACTCCCGACAGTACTGTTTCAGTGATTGATCCGGTGACTAATACTGTTGTAACAACAATTGTTGTCGGACTGGGGCCGAATGAAATTGCATTGGATAGCGAAGGTGACATTTTGGTGTTATGCACTGGTTCGTATAATAAAGTGCCTTCCTCGGTGTATTCAATACGGACAGATCGCGATTCAGTCACAAACATCATGACGATTCCGATGAATACGTACGGCAATATTTATAAATTTGCAGTTTCGACCAAAGGGTACGGTCTTTTGCCATCGTATGCAACAATTGCAAAATTTGATACCAAAACCAATACAATAACAGCATCCGCGTTTATTAACAAATCGGCTTACGGTATTGCCATTGATAATATTACGGAAAATATTTATCTCGGTGTTCCTGCGTCTGATTATGTCTCGAATGGAAACCTGTTTGTTTATGATAAAAATGCTGTGAAAAAAGATAGTGTCGCTGTTGGAATTAATCCCGGGACGATTGTCTTTAAACGTTAAATGATGTACTGATGTTACGCAAAAAGGTAAAAATGGTTCGACGCGGCGCAGAAACAGCGGTCATCCTGAGCAAATCCTTTGCTGTTTGTTCCGAAGGAATCCCTGCGGGAAAGGATGCGTCTCCCGATAGGGATGCCTTCGGCAGAAGGATGACGTAACTATCTTAGCCTGCGC
>Ga0265292_1001907_pt1 | contig 16315 bp, 14 predicted proteins | sample Munlanlewell296A_FD_189080 | JGI IMG/M metagenome (GOLD analysis project Ga0265292, IMG submission 189080) | Leachate microbial communities from a municipal landfill in Southern Ontario, Canada - Leachate well 296A | ecosystem: Engineered > Solid waste > Landfill > Unclassified | place: Canada... | reverse complement strand
GCGGTCAAGTAAGATTTTGGAATTGGAAAACTTGTAGAAAAGCACAATCATAATTATCTTACTACTAAAATAGAGTTTAATAATGAAATCAATAAAACTGAACGATTAAATTAATTTATGAAAGAATTAGATTTTCATCCGGCTAAGTCAAAAGAAGAATTCCGCAGCAATTACAAATTGCACGATCTGGCAGAACGCGCGGGAAAAAATTTACTTGTTCAGTGGGCAATTGATTTCAAAATGTTTGGCGAGGATAAACGTTATGAAAAGCTCTGGGAAAAGGGAGAGGATAAACCCGACGTTATAATAAATTACAAAGGAAAACAAGCGCTGCTTGATTGGAAGGGCAAACACTCAAAAACATTTTTAGTAAACACTCGCGCAATAAAATCATACGAGCGCTGGCAAATAAAATTTAACATTCCGGTAATAATTGCTTTTGTTATTTTTGATGAGAATAATTACTTGATTGACAGACGCTTTGCCTTTCTACCTGTGCATGAATTTGTTGAATCCGAAAAGACGCAGTGGGATAAAAATAAAACAGTTGAATTCAAAGAAGACTTGCCGAAATTTACTAAAGAGAATCTTATAAAATATTTATTAACCATTTAATCAATTGCCATGGTGCTGTGTGAACTTAGATGATGTTAAGAGAATAGAAGATACTTTCCGCAACTCGAGATCTCCCGATGAATTGTTCGATGCTTTTCAAAATGCTATCAAAATTAATCTGAACGATAGCGACACATTCAAGATTTTAATTGCTAATCCGGCTCTTACACCCAATGAAATCAAAATGTTTACGGAGAAACTCCTAAAAGAAATTCCGGGTAACGCTCTTGATCTTTTATTGTGGACAGGAAAAGTCCTTGAGAACCATCCGGATAATTATAATTATTTAGAAGACACCATTTTAATTTATCAACGAGCAATATTCTATAAACCAAATTCTCACGAGCCCTTGTTACGACTTTTGAACCTTTATAATCATGAAATTGATCTCCCAACTAATCAAAAAATATTAAACTTGATTGATGAATCCGTTGCCGCAGTAGATCAGAAAAGCAAAGTTTATTACTCACTTGCGAAGCACTATAAAAAATGCGGCGATCCAAAATCGGAGAAAAAATATTTACAGCTTGCAGAAAAGTCGGTAAAAAGAGAGGGGTGACTAAATACAAAATCCAAAGCACAAAGCACAAAATTCAAAAGGAAAAATTCAAAGCACAAAGGGCAAAATAGAATTATGGAAGAGAAAAGAAAATATGATCTAGACGAAAGAACACTAAAATTCTTAAAAAATGTGATTGTGTTTTTAAGATCGCTGCATAAGGATTTCGTAAATGTTGAATTGGGAAGACAGCTTATTAGATCATCTGGTTCCGTTGGGGCAAATTACCGGGAAGCCAATGAAGCTGTAAGCAAATAAGAAATTAGAAGAAAACGGCTTTTAATATTTGGATTTAGAATTTAGTGCTTTGTGCTTTGCTTTTTGGATTTAGTGCTTTGTACTTTTATCAGTAGTAGTATCCAATTGTGAAATAAAAAAATGTTGGTCCCCAAACAATGGCATTGTCAGAAAGTTTATTGATGAAGTAAAAGCTTTTTCCAACAGAAAAATCCGCCGGTCCTACTGGAGTGTTAAATGATACCGTTGCCCCAACGCCATGTCTTAAATCTTTGAAGCGAATCTGTTCCCTCTCTTCCCAAATAGACCCGAGATCGTAGCGCGCTTTAAGGTATGTATCGAAAAAAAGTTTGACTGGAAGTTTATACCTGTATTCAAGCGATGTAAGCAAAATCTGTCTTCCACGAAATTCGTTTTCTCGTAACCCGAAAAAGGAATTCTGTCCACCGAGAAAGAATTGTTGACTTAGGGGGATTGTTCTATCACCCAATCCGACTACAGCTCTAATACTGAGAGTGTTAATACTTCGGTAAGTTATAATATTTTTATAATCCAGATAAAATTTAGTGTAACTAATATCGCCGCCAAGAGCAGTCTGCGCAGTTTCGTAGTAGCTTTTTATTAGAAAGCCAACAGTTGGATAAGGATATTCGTTTTGTGAATCTATAGAAAGAGAAAAACGCAAACTTGAAATATCTTTTATATAGGTTGGACCGGTGTAGTCAAATTTGTTCTTTATCTCGTCACGTTGATAACGAGCTTCAATTAGAATATTGCCAAACTTTTCAACTTGTGCACCGACTCCGAATGAACCACCATAATATATTTGTCTGTATTCTCCTGTTTTGCTTCTTGAGAATCTATTCGCCGCGCGAAGAGTGTCGTCACGGTAAACGTTCACATCGTTGAATTCATGAAACGCACGCACCTTGTAGGTATAGTAAGAATCAAAAACACGGTTAGCTTTTTGCTCGAGACTTATTGAACGGTTCCGGGTACCGCCGGATAAAGTTGCACCAATTTCTGTTCCGGTGCCGTTGAAATTCTCGTCACGAATATCTAAAGAGAACTGCGTTAAATTCTCGTTATCAATTCTCAACCCCAAGCGAATGACGTTAGAAATTTTTTCTATAACATTTAGTCTTAATTCGTTCTCTCCAAATATCGGCGTAATTGTCAGATCAATCTGATCAAATAAATTAGTGCTCCTAAGATTAGTCAACCCTTTCTCTGCAAGATCATATTTGAACAGGTCGCCTGCTTTCAAAGGAAACTCTCGAGTAATGATTCTCTCTTTTGTATTTGTGTTTCCTTCAATAATAATTTTTGATATTAATCCTTCGCTAAGTTTAATTAAGAGGGTATTTAATTTATCGTCGAATGTGATTTTTTCTATGCGCGCTAGGGAAGACCCGGCATGTTTATACATTCGCAGAATATTAAGCGCCACTTTTAAAGTATTCTTGGAATTGAACGGTTTGTTCAGCAAAACAGAAGTTAGACCGAGTACTTTAACCACATTTGTATCTGAAGCGCTTTCAATAATTACGTTGCTAACTAAAGGATTATCTATTGCATGGATGGTGACGAATGATTTTTCGCCGCGCTCATCAATATCAAGAGATAGATCTTGCCAAGAGCCGCCGCCGAAGATACAATAAAGATGATAAAGCAGATCGCTGCTTGTCACAGAATCTTTATTGGTGACTGAACTAAAAAGATCTATTTCCAATTCGCTTGGTTTCTCGTTCAAAGATAAATTTCTAAAAACTTTTTCATTAGTTGATAAATTATTTTTGAATCGTTTAGTGAATTCGGCAAGAACTTTTTCCGCAATCGGTTTTGCCGACTCATAACCGGCTTTAATTACATCAGAAAGATTTGAGAAATCAGAATTTTTTCTTGCAGCTAAATCCGGTTGAATAATGAAGTCGGCTTCTTCTAATTGCTGATCGTTTAATATTTTCATTGGAATACTTACTAACTGATCCGCAATTGTCCAGGGAAAGTTTAAATCCGCCTCTGCATAAAGGGGGCTTGAGGCATTTACGGCAATAACAAGATTGGCGCCGAGTGCGCGAGTTTCTTTTACAGGAACGTTTGCTACCAATCCGCCATCTACCAGGAATAAAGAATCTTTTTTTACCGGTGGAAGAAGCAGCGTAACACTAGAACTTGCCCGCATTGCTAAACCGAGAGAACCTTTATCAATTAAAATCTCTTTTCCGGAAATTAAATCTGTACTCACCGCACGGTATTTGTAAATAAAGTTATTATAATTGTCATCGTCAAGAATGGGCGCATTTATGGCAAGTAGATTTAGATTGTTGGCGGCACGCTGGCCGGAACTTATTGAAGTTGGAATAATCGGGTTTAGTCCATCCATTCTTAACGAGATGATCGCGCGGTCTTCTGAGATTTTTTGATCTATAAATAAATCGTTACGGGTGGATTGCTTGGGAGAGAAAAAATCATCCCAGTTTGTGTGCCGCAAAACAGAATCAAGCTCGTCTATTGAATAACCGGCGGAATAAAGTCCTCCGACTATGCTTCCCATACTTGTGCCGACAATAATTTCGATGGGGATATTTTTTTCTTCCAAAGCGCGCAGAACACCAACTTCAGAAAGAGAACGCGCCCCGCCACCGCTTAGTGCGAGTCCGATTCTAGGAATGTGTGTATACACCTTTTCAACTAAACCGAAGGGTAGAATTTTTTCTGTGAGGTCTAATTTAAGTGTGGTTTTGTTTTGAGCCGAAAGACTTAAAACAAGAAATAGAGAAAGGAAAAAAACTCTTATAGTAAGTGACAGCCTCATTTAATAATTATTCCATCTCTATTTTAAGTAACAAATATTGAATTTATAGGTCTTTGATAAAGCAGACAAAATCAAATAACTATTATTTTTTCTGTGCAGCTTTTTTCTGAGCATGTGCCTGTTTCTCTGCAGATTCCATCATGCGCGCCATAAATCCTTTCTTCTTATTCGGGTTTGCTACCGGAACAAGTTCAACGCCATCGTGTTTATGATTGATATAGTATTGTTGTCCAATCGAAAGTAAATTGAACATGAAATAGTAAAGATTCAACCCCGAAGGAAAACTCATAAACATTACGGTCATCATTACAGGCATCATATAAACCAACGCTTTTTGAGAAGGATCTTTAATACTCATCTTCTGCTGGATGAACATAGTTAGTCCCATCAGCAGTGCAAGACCGCTTATGATGTCAACGTTGAAGAGTGGAATTTTAAATGGCAGTTTGTAAATAACGTCCGGTGAAGAAAGGTTGGTTATCCACAACATAAATGGTTGTTGACGAATTTCAATAGTAACATTGAACAAACTCCACAATGCAATTAGTATCGGCATCTGTAAAAGCATTGGTAAACATCCGCCCATCGGGTTGATGCCATACGTAGAGTAGAGTTTCATCGTTTCTTGCTGAACTTTTTGCGGATTGTCTTTGTGTTTCTCTTTAAGCTCGGTAATCTTCGGTTGAAGCATCTGCATCTTCTTCATAGAATTCATGCTTTGGCGTGTGAGAGGATGAAGAGCAAATTTTATAATGATAGAAAAAATAATTATAACTATACCGAAGTTAGAAATAAAACTGTGAAGAAATTTAAACAGCGGTAGAAGAATAAATTCAGAAATTGGTCTGATGACAAATTTTAACCCGAAGAAGCTTCCGAAATCAAAAACGGTTTGAAAATTTTTTCCATATGATTTGAGAACTGTGTAATCAATCGGTCCCAGATAAAGCGTAAAAGAATCTTTTTGATACTTCTGATTTCTAAAAGGAATTTTTAAGCTGGCGCTGTAAATTTCGAGGGAACCGTATTTATTTGCAATATGATTTCCTTCAAAATATGCCCCGCCCTCACTGCTTGGTGCGTTTGGTGCAAGAATCATCGCAAAGTATTTGTTTCGAGTCGCAACCCAATCAACCGTACCGTTAATATCCTTCTCTACTTTTTCACCGACCGTGCTCGCGTCAATCATTACTTGCTCGTCGCCGGAGAAAGCGCTTGCGTTTGCATGAGTAGCTTCGTCAACGGAGTTCTCTTCGAGAAAATTTAACCCGTTCGACCACTCAACGTCATATCTATAACTGCTTATGACGTCATCCATCTTCTCAAGCTCAACATCAATTTTGGAAGCGTAATTATCACCGTAGAAAAGAAAATTCTTTTTTATCGCTTTGCCGTCATTGGTTGTAAATGTGTAGTTAACGGATATGGAGTCTTTGCCGCTTATCTTATAATAATAATTATTCGCATTCGAAATGAAATCTATTAAGGAAGTATTAACACGCTTTCCGTCTTTTGTTACAAAGATGATGTTGAAGTCGCCGCCATCCTTAGAAGTGTTAACCAACTGAACATGTTGATTGTAAAAGTTTGTGTCTTTAACCTGATTGTGGTACCAGGTCTTGTATTTTTTTAAGAAATATCTTCTAATTTTTGCGCCGCGGCTTGTGAGTTCTATTTTTGCCATATCGGTTTCAATCGTGATAATTCTTTCGGGAAGGACTTTCGCTCCAAACGGAGTTAATTCTTCTTGAGGTTTTACTTCAACTTTTTGTTCTACCGCTTCTATTGTTGAAACGCTGTCTTTCTTTTCAACGGCAGTTGGTTGAGATTTCTTTTTTTGTGGAGGCTGCGGTGCCGGTGAATTAAAGTAGAGCCATGTTACTAAAATTACTCCGATAAGTATAAATGCGATGGAAGTATTCTTGTCCATTCAGTTTCCTGTTGATTGTCACCGCTTTGTGCGACGAGTTCATTTTAAAAGAATAAAAAATTTATTGCATTACAAAAATTATTCAACGGGATCGAATCCACCTTTGTTGAACGGGTTACATCTTAAAATTCGCCAGGCTGCTTTTGCGCTGCCTTTCAATGCGCCATGCTTAGTAATTGCTTGAACTGCATACTCAGAGCATGTTGGATAAAACCGGCACGAGGGTGGAAACAGCGGTGAAATTAATTTTTGATAGATCCTAATAAGATTTATCAGAACAAATCGCATTTCAAAGTTTCGCTTTAACTTGATTCATCAAATCAACAACTTCAGGCAATACTTCTTTCAAAAAAATCTTTCTGCGGTTTTTTTGATTAACCATATTGGGCGAGAACACAATTAACAGGCACACTCTTTTTAACTCGACCAACTCTTTGAGTTCTGTTTTATTCTGCCGGAAGGATTCACGAAACAACCGCTTAACTCTGTTTCTCCAAACAGCATTGCCGCTCTTTCTTGAAACAGCAAAAGCTGCTTTAATTCCACTCGTTTCAGATTCTCTTTGAATGAAAAAAACAGCTTTGAATTTTTGTGAAGAAGAAAATAAAATTTCTCCGGCTGAATAAACTAAATCGAATTCGTTTTTACTCTTGATTCTTTCTTTTGCAGAAAGACCAAACTGTTTCAATTATGCTTCGTCGCTGACTGTTAATTTTTTTCTGCCTCTAGCTCTTCTGCGCGCAAGAACTTTACGTCCATTTGCTGTTGACATTCTTTCGCGGAAGCCGTGTTTATTTTTTCTTTTTGTTCTACTTGGTTGAAAAGTACGCTTCATTTTATAACCTAATACATTTGAAAGTGGCGCAAAATTACGTAATTAATAGATAATTACCAAAGTTGAGACGAAAATTTGAGCAGTTTGATGGAAGAATTTAGCAGCAAGCTTACAATTTGTATCAATTTCTCTATTTTTATTCCCATTTGATAACATTCGAAATATCACTGCTGGTTAAATATCTGGCATAAGAGAGAGTAAATCAAGAATTGGAGAATCTAACTCTTTTAAACAACAGGGCGGATACCTCAATGAACAGACCAGCCGAGTACCGTTCACCAAAATAACCGCCGCCATCGAGAAAGCTTATCTGAATTTTTACGCTTTCTATAAAATAAGAGGGTGCTTATTTGTTATATAGAATACAATCAATGTGCCAGCAAACATCCGTTGTTGTTGACTGAAAATGAGGTGTAACGAGTTGAAGTGTGTTTCACTTTGGGTTTGTTTATTAAAAAGAGTCATCATTAATGAAGTTAGTTTAAAAAGAAAAATCCCGCTGCAGCGGGATTCTTCTTTCATACTTATTTAACCGCACCGTTATTTCATCAATATCATCTTCTTGCTAATGTTAACATTGCTGCCGCTTAATCTGTAAATGTACATTCCGCTTGCAAGTCTGCCGGCATCAAATGTTACTTTGTAATAACCGGATTGGTAATCATCCTCGGCAAGAATATTCACCAATTGACCAAGAACATTATAAACCGATAATATATATCTCCCGTTATGTGGAACTGTAAATTCTATTGTAGTAGATGGATTAAACGGGTTGGGATAATTCTGTTCCAGCTTGAATTCTTTAGGAAGTGCATACTCAATTACAATCTCTTTCTTCCAGCTTCCGCCTTTGTTGTCTGTAATTACAAACTTGAGTGTGTCTTTCAGTGTTCCGGGAATGCGTTTTGCATCGAAAGAAAAAACAGTCTCTCTTTCTTCGCTTGGTTTCAGTTTGTTTATTTCAACAAGTTTGTTGCACAACTCAATCCCCTTTGGATTGTTTGTTAGAGCAACCGTTATTTTTTCGGCGCTATCGGTTTTAGATTCATTAGCAATACTCAAAACAATTTCGTTGCCTTTTGTGCCGGGAATAACTTCGTATGTTTTCTGTCCCACTATTGTTGTAGCTAATAGTAGAAATATAATTGTTGTTGTTTTCATTGTGCTGCTCCTTAAGCGGCTATTGACCGCTTAGTTTTTCTCTTAGGAATATGCTGTTATACTTTAGCAAAGCATATCCTTCGCTGTTCGTCAATCTTTGTCTTTATCGTCATCATCTTTTTCCCCTTTCTTTTTCGGCAGACGATCAATCAGATACTCTGCATTATATTTTAGCAAAGTATACGCTTCGCTTGTTATAGTAATCTTTTCTGGCTTAACCTTCTTCTCTTCTTTCATGCTCTCCTTGTAAAGTTCTTCAACCTTCTTGACAAACTTTTCTAACTCTTTTCGTGCTTTTGTGGAATCACCTTTGACTAACTCTTTCCGTGTTTTGTCCAGATGCTTGTCTAACTTTTTCAAAATGGTGTCATCTTCTTCACCCTCTTCGTCTTTTCTCTCCTCTTTCTTATTCTTCAGCCAGCCTAACGCAAAGGCTTGGTGCTTGTAGCTTATAAGGGTATCGAGAAAGACCATTGTATTAAATGGTCTCTGGGGGAGCTGTGGTGCGATGGTTATTCCTTTGTAAGCGTCTTCATACCAGGATTTAAATATATCACTATGAGAATAACCCAGTGTTAGAAGGCTATCATATTCTTGCTCGGTGATGGGTTTTGCCCAGCCAGCTGCCCAAAATCGTTTAATTGATGGAAGTCCTTTTGACTCAAATGACAGAGTAACAGAATCACCGGGAGCTAAGGAACTTCGAGCTGGCACCATTAAGCCGGAGTAATTTGAAATTGAATCTTCAGTCACCCACATAACGATTCCTTTTGCAGATGAATCTATGGGCTGACCGACTGAATTGGAAAACCAACCATACCAATCTTTCGGATCAAAGAATTTTCCTAAACTCCCGCCGTCTCTCTGATAAAAATCGCCCACCTCAAGTCTAATAACTTCAAACCTTTGCAGGCTTCCTCTTTCGTTGAGAATCTTATACTGGTAAATGTAAACCGAGTCATTTTTCATAACCCTTGGTGTAATTAGAACTTTTAAATTGTGTCTGTTCATGATTTGAGCCAAGGTACAATGGTGGCTTAGAACCGTTACCAATGCCAGCGTTAAAAATAACTTTTTTACCATGTTTGAAACCCCTTTTATCTTTTATCGGTTAAATCGAAAATGAGGGTAGAACCCAGGTCCTTCGGGAATGTAAGCCCAACCCTTGTTATTCAGTACTTCTTGAAGTCGTAGAAGTCTATTGCCATTCTCAATATCAACATCTTTCCCTGTTCTATGTGAGATATGTGGATTACGCCACGTACCATTTATGTCAAATAAACCTCCAAAGGGCAAACCAATATCGTTAATCCGCATACGTTCTTGATTTCGATTCCAGGTCGCTTGGAGGAACTCCACCGTTCCACTCACAAGGCTACTTAATGCAATTGAATCTACCCAATGATTATTATCGGTCTGATATATTGGTGGTCCAAAATGTTTTTCAGTTCCGCCAGTTTTTATATAACTAGAATTTTCTGGTAATAGATTTAATCCGGGAACCTTCACTATAAAACTAACCTTATCTTTTATACCGGGTTTAGATTCTAGAGAAGCTTCAATTAAATATTCTCCGCCAAATTCAGATGCACGAATTTCTTCTGTTGTTATTTCTCCGTTCTGATCGGTATAAGCCGTTACCGGATTTCCTTTAACTCCATTTATCGAAATTCTACCCCATAATGTTAGATCTGATGAATTAGGATGATCATGACCTCCAGATCTTTCTATTCTCGTGATAGTAATCTTCACACTCTGGTTTGCTTGCGGCTGATCTCCATTTGTCACTTTTATTTTAACATTTGTTATTGGATTATATCCAGCACTAACTGCCTTATACGGCCAAATTTCTGATCGACCGGTAAGATTAATTTTAAGTGCCAATTCTTCACCAATCGTAATTTCACCCATTCCTGTAATTCTTTCTTCTGTATCGCCGACACCAATAAACATAACACCAATCATCATTCCAGCCGATGATGCTTGATAAATGGATTCATAACTAACTTTAGCAGATGCATTTAAAATTATTTTTGCACTATCAACAGAAATACTTTCATTTGCGATGAACCTAAAACCATTTCTTACATCATAAAAAGTATAATCATATGAATCCATATCGGATGAATAAAGTATTCCATAATCCCCGCCATCATACACGCCAACATCAAAAAGTTGGTTTGGTAAAAAATCCTCAATTGTATTGTCAAGTTTTCTGAATTTTAGAGTAACATTTACAGTATCGCCTGGAGCTATAAAGTTTTTATCAAACTCAAATACTATACCGGGCGGCGGGTTATCGTTGCGTAAGACTTGAAAAGATATTTCTATTGGATTAATACTTGGATCATCAGGCGTAATTCTAATAGTTACATATCCACTACTATCCGGATTGACTCCATTAGCCATGAAAGAGACATAACTGATATTTTCTGTAACTAAGGATGACTTTTTTCCACCACTTATACCATCTCTTAAAACACCGAATTCACTTCCGGAAGTAATCTCAAATGTACATCTATTTATTTTCGGCTTTACTCCAAAGGTACAATAATTGGGACATTCATTTCTGAGGAACTGTACCCCCAATTCGGAAGCATAGTTGTGTTTCAAAGAATCAATCGAGAGATAAGTTGCTAATTTGAAAGTTTCTTTAATCAATGTGCTTTTTATGTACACCTTATCCCCGGTTTCTTTTTGAAGTATCTTTAATACAACAGTGCCTCCTTCGGCATCATCAGAAAAATGAATATAATACTTAATGAAACCTAGATTTTCACCCCAATAGCAATTTTCAACATAATCACGACTATCCCCTCTCAACTCTATTCCAAGAGCGTTTGTTATACTAGAGCCAATTTCAGTGAAATCATATCCGTCTCTAGAGTATTCATGAAAACCAGCGAGTTCAGTTCCCTCTATTATGGTGACATCATAGTGATATGAATCGACCAAACGAAAAACGGATGTATTATTCTGTACTATCAGGGGCTGTTGATACGGATCGATTGGAAAAGTGGAGCCTGTCCATATTATTTGGGTAAGAGTATCTGCTGAATTATTTCTGACAAATGGTCCGCATGGTAAATCTTGTGATGATTGTTTACTGAGTATGGATTTGTTGCTTTGCTTTATTGAATTAATCCCAACTCTCTCTTTAATCTTTACCTGAGAATAAACTGAAGCGCTGGAAAAAATTAGAGCAAGCAGAATGGTTAAAAGAAGTTTGAAAAATTTGTTTGAAGGAAAAGATAGGAAAGTCATCATTCCACCCTGATTGTTCATTTGTTTCAGTCAAAATGTAAGAACTAAACAGGACTGAGGCAAGTTTAAAATAAATTAAATAATTCGTATGGAGTTTAACAGAAGTTAAATTCCTCTATGTTTTAGATTCCTTAAAACAGAAGAGCCCAGCACTAAGCCGGGGTCGCAATACTTTTATTTGACGAAAAACTCACTCTTCAAAACCCGGCTTTCAGTTGAAGTAGTCAGCGCATAAGTGAATCCATCATAAAGCGAGAATGCACCAATTTCACCTTTCTTGTTGAGAGCAAGATAACCAATTTGAATATCCTTGTTTCCCTTTGCGCTCTTGTAAATTCTCTTGATAGCAAACTCGCAAGCTTCCTGCGGTGAAAGACCGTCTCGCATTTTTTCTACGATCAAAAAACTTCCGAGTGTTCGCATTACAAACTCGCCGTTTCCGGTTGCAACCGCACCGCCGACTTCATTATCAACAAATATTGCCGCGCCGATAATTGGTGAATCTCCTACTCGACCATGAATTTTCCAAGCCATTCCGCTTGTTGAAACGCCGCCGCTTAAATTGTGTGCATTATCAATCGCAAGCATCCCAATTGTATCATGATTTTTTTCATCAACACGGTTTACTCCGCGCGGATTTTTCTTTTTCCATTCTTCCCATGCTTTGCGCGAATTTTCAGTTAAAAGATTTTCTTCCTTAAATCCGTTTTCGAGTGCAAACTTTTTAGCGCCATCGCCAACAAGCATTACATGTTTCGTTTTTTGCATAACAAGTTTTGCAACAGAGATTGGATTTTTAATTCCTTCTATTCCGGCAACAGAGCCCGCATTACCTTTCCAATCCATTACAGATGCATCGAGTGTAACAATCCCATCTTCATCCGGCAATCCACCGTAACCGACAGAACTATTAGTTGGATCATCTTCCGCAATACGGATTCCTGCTTCAATTGCATCAAGAGAATTTTTCCCGGTTCTCAAATATTCATATGCTTTTTCTGAGGATTTGATTGTTCCTCCCCAAGTTGAAATAGCAATAAGAGGACTACCCGAAACTGATTGCCCAAATATTCTTGAAGAAGATAATTGATTAGCTATTAATCCGCCGCCTACAAGTGCACCGGTTCTAACAAAATCGCGACGAGTAATTTTCATTTCACTCTCCAAGTTTTTTCTGTTGTACGTTTTGATTTATATTGATCAAGTCAGGATGTTCTTTGAATAGTTCTATTATATCCTCAAAAAGAAATAATTCATTTTTGTTGTAAAGTGCATTGTAAATATTTTCGATAAGGAGTAAGTCTTCCTGTGTGTCAACGGTCCAACGGTGGAATGAATAATCCTTTTCATTCGTAAAGTTTTTGATTGTGAATTTTTCGGGATGATTATAAATGTAAGGTGTTACATGCTCACGCTCATATCGCTGAGTCGCTTTGTGATGAGCTTTTGCAAGAGCATTAAAAGAAAAAATTTCTGTGTCTAATCCGCGAGGAAATGTACGAGGTAAAACGTTGCTCAGATAATCTAAATTATGATTCTCCGCAAAAAACTTTTCCAACATTCTATCTATAATTACGGGATCAATCACAGGGCAATCAGAAGTAATTCTAACCACAATATCAGCTTTGTTTATATCCGCCGCCGTATAATAGCGTGAAAGAACATCATCCGAGCTTCCTCGATAAAATAAAAAATTGTTCATCTCGCAAAACTCTTGAACTTGATCATCTTCCGGTAAAGTTGTTGTTGCGATAATAATTTTATTAATCAGCTTAGAGTAAGAAAGACGATTAACAATGTGCCAAAGCATCGGCTTATGGGAAATTTCTTTTAGGATTTTTCCCGGAAGACGGGTTGATCCAAACCGCGCTTGAACAATTGCAGCAACTTTGAGATTTTGTTTTTTACCGTTCAATTAAATCCCAACTTAATGGTGTTCCCCTCTCAATATTTTTTAATGCTTTCTTGCCAAGAATTTCATTTAAGTGTTTTGGTGGGAGTCCATACGAAGGTCTAATTGAGCGAATATTATCTTCAGTAAATCTTTCACCGGCGGAAACATCTTTAACAACAAATAACGAGCGGGCAAACGTTCGGCTCTTTTTTATTTTATCGTTCAACTCGAATTTCGCTTCTCCCAAAGCTAATTCAACTTGCCGGATCTCATCAACCATTTTTTTGAATTCGTTTGGTTCGAGAGAAAATGAAGAATCGGGTCCACCCAATTTTCTATCAAGTATGAAATGTTTTTCAATGATTCTTGCACCGACAGCAACCGCAGCAGTAGAAACAATAGTGCCAAGTGTGTGATCTGATAATCCAACAACAGTATTAAATTTTTTTGCTAGAGCAGGTATCATTCTTAAATTTGCATCTTCAATTGGCGCGGGATATTCAGAGGTGCATTTTAATAGTGCAATCTGATTGTTGCCAACCCGTCTACATGTATCAATCGCATCTTTAATTTCTTCTTCGGTCGCTATTCCCGTTGAAATAATCATCGGTTTACCTTTTACGGCAGTGTATTCGATCAAAGGAATATCAACGATTTCAAACGATGCAATTTTATAGGCGGGGACATTCATCATCTCAAGAAAATCAACCGCACTTTTATCGAACGGTGATGAGAAACAGATCAAACCAATATCTTCTGCAAATTGTTTTAATTTTGGCTGCCACTCCCATGGCGTAAATGCTTGCTTGTACAACTCGTATAAAGTTACGCCATCCCAAATTGTACCTTGTTGAATTTTGAAATGATCTTTGCTGCAGTCAATCGTGAGTGTATCGGCTGTATAAGTTTGGAGTTTTACTGCATCCGCACCGCATTCTTTGATTACTCTGATTGACTCAATAGCAATATCAAATTGTTGATTGTGGTTTGCAGAAAGCTCGGCGATAATGAATACTTTGTTCTCTTCGCCGATAACCTTGTTGCCGATTTTAATCGTCATACTTGCCGTGCCAATTTATAAACAATAAATTTTTCGCCATTTATAAATTCTTCGTGAGAAAAAATATAAGCTGCATTCGAGAATGCTTTGATAGATGTTGTGTTCGTTGGTCTTATATATGCAAGAATTGATTTGATGTTCGGTTTATTATTCAAACATTGGAAACTGCTCTTTATTAAAAGAGGAGACGATAATCCCTTCCCTCTAAAATTTTTATCGATACTTATGTTTATTAATGCATTGTTATCTTTGATATCGAAACGAACTTGGCCAACAAACTCATCACTTCCGTTGAATGCCAATAGGAAGAGACAATTTCCATCATTAATTTTTTCCGAATACCATTGTATATGATCTTGCCATTTAATCTGGCTTTGATTGACCGAGTTCAGACGTACCGAGCGCTCGTTAGATAAATTAAAAACCGGCATGGCATCACTATCTAAAGCCCTTCTTAAATAACAACCGCCGTTTCTGCTTATCATCTGGTCGAGAATAGATTGCACAACTCTTCTTGCGCCCAGACCATCAATTTTTTTTCGACCGATGGCGCTCAATTTAACTCGAACATCTCTTTTTTTGTAATTATTAAAAACAACTAAGAGCCGGTTTTCAAGATTAACGGTTTCATAATTGAAATCGTTGGTTAGAAACTCTTCTTTAATCCATCCGGTAAGATTATTTTTTTGATTCTCTGCAACTGAAATTGCAATTGTTGGAACACCAACGCGGGCGAGTTCATAAATCGTTTGACCCGCCGCAGAGATCGCTATATCACTCTCAAACATGATTCTCATCATTTCTGCGCTTGAGGGTGAATGGAAAATTTCCGTTTGCTTATCTTTTGCTTCGTATATGAGATCTAAATTTTTGAAACCGCTGCCAACAATAATCTTCTTATTCAATTCGGGTTGATTTCTTACTAACAAACGAAGCATACGAGGGGTTAAGTTTCCTAAATCTTGCCCTCCAAAAGTAATAAGGACGGTTTGAATATCAGATTTAATTGTTTTTTCTCTTCCTTGCCAAAAATCTTTTTGTAGAGGTATATACTTTGGTCCTAATAAGTAAGTAGTGTCCGCCTTAATTGAATAACCTAATTCTTCAGCATTTATAGATCCATTTAGAATAAATCCTTCGGGATAATCTAACCGCATATTGTCATCAATATAAATTATAAGAGTCGCGGCAGATGCAATTCTCTTATACAAATCCAATGGAGCCAAGTATGAATCAATAATAACAATTTCGCTCTCTTTTATTTTAGAAATCAATTCATCCTGGTTATTCAGCCAATCAAATATTTCGTAATTAGTTCCGGGAATAAATGATTTGCATTCATCGTCCCCGTTAATAAATAGAGTGGGTAAAATATTTCTCTCTTCAAATGCTTGATAGAGTGATAGACATCGTGTAATGTGTCCATAACCTGTATGGTAAAATCCTTCCGTGACAATTGATACTTTCATTTCACCTTTTCTAGAGTTTCAATGATTGATTGAGTGATATAACCTAAATCATCATTTGTGAGTGTGGGATACATCGGAATTGATAGTTCACGTTCATAAAATATTTCAGCAATTGGAAAATCGCCGGGCTTAAACCCGAAATTGTTTTTATAAAATGGTTGAAGATGAACGGGAACGTAATGAACCTGCAAAAGAATGTTTTTCTCTTTCATCTTTGCAAAGAATTTTTTTTTGGAGATATTCAACGCATCAAACTTTATTTGGAGAGGATAAAGATGGTAAGCATGTATATAATCTTCCGAGACGTTGGGAATAATAAATCTATCATCCTTACCAAAATAATCATTGTAATATTTTGCTATTTCTCTTCGCCTTTCAATAAACCGATCAAGTTTATTCAACTGGCTGATTCCAAGTGCGCACTGAAAATCCGTTATACGATAATTAAAACCTACTTCGTGCATTTCATAATA
>Ga0265292_1001906_pt1 | contig 16357 bp, 14 predicted proteins | sample Munlanlewell296A_FD_189080 | JGI IMG/M metagenome (GOLD analysis project Ga0265292, IMG submission 189080) | Leachate microbial communities from a municipal landfill in Southern Ontario, Canada - Leachate well 296A | ecosystem: Engineered > Solid waste > Landfill > Unclassified | place: Canada... | reverse complement strand
TTACATTTCCACTATCGGGACAAATATAAGGAAACTTGATCCCAGCTTCGATTGCAGGACTTACGGCTATAAAACACTCACCGCATTTTTTGAAGGACTCCATGATTTTGAAGTTGTGAACAAAGTGATCAATGGATTAAACTATAAGCTGTTAAAACGAAAATAATTTAATATTAATCACTCATAATGCACGGAGGAATCTATGGCTTATAATTTAAAGGACAGAAGTTTTGTAAAACTTCTGGATTTCACATCCGAAGAAATTAAATTTTTATTAGAACTTTCGAAAGATCTGAAAAAGGCAAAATATGCAGGAACCGAACAACAAAGGCTAAAAGGAAAGAACATAGCCCTGATATTTGAAAAAGATTCAACCCGTACCCGATGCGCTTTTGAAGTTGCAGCCCTTGATCAGGGCGCTCATGTTTCATACATCGGGCCTGGCGGATCGCAGATTGGTAAAAAGGAATCAATGAAAGATACTGCCCGCGTACTAGGTAGAATGTATGATGGTATCGAATACAGAGGTTACGGTCAGAACATCGTTGAAGATCTTGCAAAATATGCCGGTGTGCCTGTTTGGAACGGTCTCACCACCGAATTCCATCCTACACAGATCCTTGCAGATTTGCTTACGATGATGGAGCATTGCAACAAACCTCTTAACAAAATGGCTTTCACTTTCGTTGGCGATGCTCATAATAATGTTGGCAATTCTCTGATGACAGGTGCAGCAAAAATGGGAATGGATTTCAGAGCCACTGCGCCAAAAGAATGCTGGCCTGATGAAAAACTTGTAATGAAATGCCGCGAAATTGCAAAACAAACAGGAGCTAAGATCACTCTTACCGAAAGTGTTGAAGAAGGCGTTAAAAACGTTGATTTCCTTTACACCGATGTATGGGTATCTATGGGCGAGCCTGCAGAGATATGGGAAAAGAGAATTAAACTATTGAAACCTTACCAGGTGAATATGGATATGGTGAAAAAAACCGGAAATCCAAATGTAAAATTTCTGCATTGCCTTCCCGCTTTCCACAATAGGGAAACAACGGTTGGTGAAGACATATTTCAGAAATACGGACTTGACGGAATGGAAGTAACGGAGGATGTTTTCGAATCACCTATGTCAATTGTATTTGATGAGGCCGAAAACAGGTTGCATACAATTAAAGCAATAATGGTAGCAACTTTAGGAAGCTAAACAAGAGACTAATTTTTTATAATCCTCCAACAACAATATTCAGGTCAACAGGATTGATAGCCATTACAGGAATTAGCATATTATTGAATAATATTTGTTCTTCCCATTTTCCGACAATAAAATTTGGTATCAACGCGTCGGAGTTTGTTGTCATAATCAATATCATATCAGCATCTATTTCCTGCGAATAAGAAAGAACTTGCTTAGGAAAAGCGCCTTTTTTATCTGCCATCTTGTCGGTATGAATAATATCGTTCTGATCAAAAAATTTCTTTATTTGACGAAGGTTTCCTTTTATCTTGGCCATACGATATCCATCCGAAGAGTACATAGCAAAAATATGTACGGTAGAATTGAATTTTCTTGCAATATATATGGCCCACTTTACTTTTTGTTTTGATTCCATGGTATCGTCGATAGGCAATACAATATTTTTATAGCCTTCTCTGAATCCCCGCTTCTGAACTACAATAACCGGTGTAGGCGAACTCTCAATCACTTTCATGGCATAACTGCCTACAATATGCTGTAGTCCTATCTTTCCATGGGTTCCAAGTGTAAGTATGTTAGCGCCTATTTCTTTTGCAACCTCACCAATAGTTGAAAAAATGCTCCCTTCGCGTGCAATAAAATCAACAACGATTCCATATTTTTCACTTATCTCTTTTGCTTTCTTCTCAAGTCTTTCGTTAATAACATCGCTTGTGAGCTTCTCTTTTTTCAGATAAGATTTAGTCTCCCTGTTAACAATGTGCAGCAATGCAAGCTTATAATTCTGCATTTTGCAAATGCTTGCACCATGTATGATCGCATACTCAGCAACCTCAGTAAAATCTGTAGGTACAAGTACTATGTTCTTCTTTGTTTCCATTTAGCTCTAATTATTTTGTAAATCTGTTAAGATTCTGTATAAAAAAAAGAATGCAAAGTTACAAAATTTATTAATTGTAATTTTATTATAACCTTAAATATTTTGTAAAATTGCATCAATAAATAAAGTTTAGTGTATCTTCATCAAAATTTATAAACAATTACATAAATCATAAGCTATGGGAAAATTTGACAGATTCTGCCAAAGTTGCGGAATGCCAATGGAAAAAGACACAAATCATGGTGGAACAAATAAAGACGGTTCCAAAAACAGTAAGTATTGCAGTTATTGTCTTGAAAACGGAGAATTCAAAGACAACTTTACATCTTCAAAAGAAATGATTCGCTTTGCAAAGGGCAAGCTTAAAGAACAAAGCTATGGCTGTATGAAAAGATGGTTTTATACCTCGCATATTTCGCACTTAGAACGGTGGAAAAAGTAATACTTTGTTATTCCGAATCTGTCGGCTGGTGGAAATGGATGAGGGTTTTGGGCTGCTTTATCAGTTCATCTTCGAAATGGAATAGTTTCAATTGATTTTCGCTGATGCATTCATCATCGGGAAGGTCGTAATGATTAAACATATATTCTTTCAGCGCATATTTGATAAGTTTGTTCTTTGTAAGATTATGCGCAATGCAATACTTGTCAATGATTTTTTTCTGCCGCAAACTCAGCCGGAATAACACTTTTTTGGTTTTGATTTTTTTGGGTTTCCTTAAAGTAGTCATAAAATAATTTTTTAACTATACAATAACAATATAGCTTTTATCCTATACCCTTCGCGCAGTGAACGAATTTTTTATGCAATTGTCTATATTCAACAATTTGTTCCGGTATTAAAAAAAGCTGACATATGACCGCAAAGGAAAATATAATTCCTTTCTCAATTAGTGTCAATTATTTTTTTTTATAAACGTCAGGTTGTTAATTATTGTTGTATTTTTGTTCAGCATTAGTTTTTGTACGATGCCTATCGATAGCTATCGGCAGATATTTAGGAGTCGAACATGTTGCGTTTTCTTAATAAAATACGCATTTTCAAAAAAAGTCAAAAATAAAGGGTTTAAATATTTGAATATATATATTTTTTCATAACTTTGCACCCCAAAAATGGTCTAAAAAGAGTTTTAACCGATAAAATAATATATAATGTACGCAATAGTTGATATAGCAGGACAGCAATTTAAGGTGGAAAAAGAACAGGAAGTAATTGTTCATCGCCTTGAAGGAGAAATCGGCGCAAATGTTGAGTTCACCGATGTTATGCTCATTGATAACAACGGAAAAATTACTGTTGGACATCCTTTTATTGAAAACGCTAAGGTAACAGCAAAGATACTGTCGCATCTAAAAGGCGATAAGGTTATCATTTTCAAAAAGAAGAGGCGAAAAGGTTATCAGAAAGCAAGCGGTCATCGCCAGTTTTTAACCAGAATTCAAATAGAAAATATTGCCGAAAAGGCTTCCAAAACAAAAAAAGCAAAAGCTGAATCAACTGTTGAAGCTGAAATTAAAGCAGATTAATCATTCAAAATCATTGAGTTATGGCACACAAAAAAGGAGCCGGTAGTTCACACAATGGACGGGAATCGCATAGCAAACGCTTAGGTGTTAAAATTTTTGGCGGACAGATAGCCTTAGCCGGAAATATCATTTTAAGACAGAGAGGCACTGTTCATCATCCTTCTTTAAATGTAGGAATGGGAAGCGACCATACACTTTTTTCCCTTACCGACGGAATGGTGGAGTTCAGAAAAAGAAAAGATGACAGGTCTTATGTTTCCGTAGTTCCTTTCCCTGCTGAATAACCCATTTGGCTGAAGTCTTAAAAAATATATCATCTCCTAGATATTTGTTATTCAGGAGATTTTTATTTTGTATACTTTTGCATCTAATAGCCATTGTGCGGTAAAAGTTTTAAAAAATTATACCATTTCGTTTGTTGCATACTTTGGTTATGGTTTTAACACGAATTTTCAGAAAATGAATCAACTCAACATATTTGCTGACAAGTATTTTAAACAAAAGCTTGATAACTTTAATATCGAAGATATTCCCGATATTGAATTAAAGAAAAATACTATTTCCAAATACATAAAAGCACTCGAAAGTGGTAGAATTGACCGCACTAAGGAAGAATCTATTCAGGCAGACTTTTTAAATAATTTCTTTGGCGATGTTTTAGGTTATGATTATAAAGACTCACAAAAGTGGAATCTTGAAAAAGAAAATAAATCGTTGACTGATGCTTCTAAAGCTGACGGGGCGCTGGGTTTCTTCTCAATTTCGGAAAAGGAAATTATATCTGATGTAAGAGTTGTCGTTGAACTCAAAGACGCATTAACAGATTTAGACAAACCGCAACATCGTTTAAATGATAAAAGGACCCCGGTAGAACAGGCATTTTCTTATTCTTCAAAAGCCGGAGGAAAATGCAGGTGGGTTATTCTTTCCAACTTCAAAGAAATCCGGTTATATCACTCCTCCGACCAAGGCTGTTATGAATCGTTTATTGTTACCGAATTACTGGAACAGGAAAACATTAAACGTTTTTTTTACATTCTGCAAAAAGAACATCTTATTTCTGAATCTTCTGAATCGCTTATTGAAAAGTTGTATCGCGAACGTCAGGAAATAGAACAAACTATAACAAAGAAGTTTTACAATGAATATAAAAATATACGGTTAGAATTATTCACACAACTTAAAAATAGCAATCCTGACAGGGAGCAACTCTTACTGTTTAATAAAACACAAAAACTTTTAGACCGTTTTATTTTTGTTTGTTTTTGTGAAGATGCCGGATTACTGCCTCCTTATACACTAAAGAAAACAAAAGATATTTTAAAGAATGCGTTTGATTTAGAGCCCAACAAATTATGGCGTCAGTTAAAAGGATTGTTTCACAGCATTGACATAGGTAATCCGCCACTTGATATAAACAGGTTTAACGGCGGGCTTTTCGCTAAAGATGATGAACTGGACAATCTGGTTATCAATGACGAAATACTGCTTAAATTAATTGACTTTTCTGAATACGACTTTGCCAGCGACATTAATGTAAATATATTGGGACATATTTTCGAGCAATCTCTTTCAGACATTGAAGAAATAAAAGCAGAAATCGGAAATGGCAAAGAACTTTCAACTGAAGAAAAGACTGAGGTAAAGAAAAACGGCAGACGAAAAAAAGAAGGAATTTTTTATACACCCGAATATATAACCCGCTATATTGTTAAGGAATCAGTGGGCGGCTGGCTTGATGACAGGAAAAAGGAATCAGGATTTTATGAACTTCCCGAATTAACTCCCGAAGATTATCAAAGTATTAAAACTGAAAAGAAGAAAAGCAAAGATACAGGGAAGTTTGTTAATATGCTTACATACAACAGTAATATCGAAAAGCATATTTTATTTTGGGAATCATACAAAGATAAACTGCAGAACATTAAAGTACTTGATCCGGCATGTGGTTCAGGTGCTTTCCTTAATCAGGTTTTTGATTTTCTTTACAAAGAAGGACAAATGGTTAACGACCAATTAAGCCAACTGAAATCGAGGCAACGTGAACTATTTGATTTAGATAAACACATTTTAACGAATAATATTTTCGGCGTTGACCTGAATTCTGAATCTGTTGAAATTACTAAACTTTCACTTTGGTTAAAAACTGCAATTAAAGGAAAAGAATTGACTGCACTTGATGAAAATATTAAATGTGGCAATTCCCTTATTGATGACCCCGAAATTGCAGGAGCAAAAACGTTTAACTGGTTTACAGAATTTCCACAAGTTTTCCAGCATTATAAAATACCCAAATCAATAATACCGATAGAACCCGAACCCGGCGACAGAGATTTTCTTGATGAAGTTCATGACCCATCCTATTCTTACAAACCCAAAAGCAAAGGTTTTGAAAAATACGGGTTTGATGTTATTGTTGGAAATCCGCCTTATGGAACAACTTTTAATGATAAGGAAAAAGAGTATCTGATAAAATTTGATGAACTTGTTCCTGATTATGAAATTTATATTTATTTCATATCAAAAGGCGCTTGTTTACTGAAAAACAAAGGTGTTTTAAGTTATATTTTTCCTAACACATTTTTATCCAGACTTTATGGAAAATCATACAGGCAAAATATTTTGAAAAATTACAGTATTATCTCAATAACCGACTTATCAAACGATCCAACATTTGAGGATGCTTCCGTAAGGACATGTATCTTTAGTTTTGAAAAAAATATAAGTGATAATTCTCTTACTAAATTCAATACAATAGATGTGATTTCAAAAAATATTATGCCGATAGTTAAAGCATCTAATAAACAATTGGAACAAAACATAGACAATTGGTTAATATTATTCAGCTATTCTCCAGAAAAAGAACAGATAATTGATAAAATCAGGATACATCCTTTATTAAAAGAAATATGCGAAGTTTCACAGGGATACATTCCTTATAGACGTTCAGACTTGATAAAACAATTTGGAGAAATTGAAGGGAATAAAATTGTTGATCAAAGGTTGTGGCATTCCGAAACAAAAATCAATGAAGAATATATACAAGAAATTCTTGGCAAGGATATTAATAAATATTTTTATAAAGAACGACAACTGTTTATCAAATATGGGAAACATGTGGCCAGTTATGTTGATGTTAAATTTTTTATTTCGCCCCGCATTTTAATACGAGAAATTGCCGAAAAAACACTTTTCTCCGCTTATATTGAAAATGAATTTTGCAATTCATCATCAATGATTACTGTTATTCAAAAAGTTAAAAGCTGCAATTTGAAATTTTTACTCGCTATTTTAAACTCAAAATTAATCGGTTATTATCATTACAATACTTCTCCAAAAGCAAAAAAAGGTTTATTCCCAAAAATATTGGTAAATGATGTGCGCAATATTCCTATTCCTGATATTTCTACTGAGAAGCAACAAGCATTTATTGAAAAAGCCAATATAATGCTTTTAAAAAACAAAGAACTGTTTGAAATAAAAGAGCAGTTTATAAACGTGCTGCTATCAAAATTTGATAAAATATCCCGCAATACTAAAATCGAATCGTGGCATAAGCTTTCGTTTCCCGAATTCAGCAAAGAATTACAAAAACAAAAAATAAAATTATCCCTGCCGGAACAATCGGAATGGTTAAGTTATTTTGAACAGGAAAAAGCTAAAGCCGATTCAATAAATAAGGTGATTTTCGATACTGACACTTTAATTGATAAGATGGTGTATGAACTTTATGGACTGACAAAAGATGAAATCAAAATTATAGAAAGCTAAAATGAATAATTAAAAAACATAACAACTTTTTAAGTAATGCTACAAATAACCACAATACGTGAAAATCCGCAGGAAGTTATAGAACGCCTGTCCATCAAGAATTTTGATGCGAAAGAACTTGTTGAAAAAGTAATATTTTTTGATACACAAAGAAGAGAAACTCAGAAGAAGCTGGACGACAACTTATCCGAGGCCAATTCGATAGCCAAAGAAATTGGCGTTTTGTTTAAAAGCGGGAAAAGCGCAGAAGCGAATGCTTTAAAAGAAAGAAGCGCTGAACTTAAAACCGCATCAAAGGAACTTTCGGAATTGCTACAGCAAATAGAAAATAAACAATACAATGTGCTTGTGCTTTTACCGAATTTGCCCCATCCGTCAATCCCAAAAGGCAAAGGCGCCGACGATAACATAGTGGTTGCTGAAGAAGGAGTAATCCCTGATCTGGGAAAAGACATTCTTGCACACTGGGATCTGGCGACAAAATACGACATCATTGACTTTGAAACAGGCGTAAAAATAACAGGTTCCGGCTTCCCCGTGTATAAAGGAAAAGGCGCAAGGCTGCAACGGGCGCTTATTAATTTTTTTCTCGATAATGCTGTTGCCAATGGTTATGTGGAAGTCCAGCCGCCTTTTTTGGTAAATGAGAATTCCGCATTCGGAACAGGACAGTTGCCGGATAAAGAAGGTCAGATGTATTATATTGTTGAAGATAATCTTTATTTGATACCCACATCGGAAGTGCCCGTTACCAATATATACAGGGATATAATTTTAAAAGCGGAACAATTGCCTGTAAAAAATACGGCGTATTCGGCATGTTTCCGGAGGGAAGCTGGTTCCTATGGCAAGGATGTCCGCGGGCTGAACAGGTTGCATCAATTCGACAAAGTGGAGATCGTTCAGATTACGCATCCTGATAAATCTTATGAAACACTCGAAGAAATGAAAGATTATGTTTGCGGATTACTTCGTAAGCTGGAATTGCCTTTCAGAGTGGTAAAATTGTGCGGAGGCGACATGAGTTTCGCTTCTGCTTTTACTTATGATTTGGAAGTATATGCTGCCGCTCAGCAAAAATGGCTCGAAGTCAGTTCGGTTACAAATTTTGAGACCTTCCAGTCAAACCGCCTTAAACTGCGCTTTAGGGAAGGTAATGGAAAACCTCAACCTGTACACACATTGAATGGCAGCGCTCTTGCATTGCCAAGGATCGTTGCAGCTTTGCTTGAAAACAACCAGACTCCCGTGGGAATAAAAATTCCGAAAGCCCTTGTTGAATATACCGGATTTGAAATAATTAATTAGTGCTTGTCCATAATGTAAATAAAATGAAAATCATCGTTGACCCCATCCCTAAAGGGAGCGATGATTTTCAACATTTTCTCCCTTTAGGGTAAGGGGTAAAAAAATGTTGAAAATTTAAAAAGATGACTTTATATACAGGCACTGATTAAAAATATAAACTATATTACTATGAGAAAACTTATCATTATCACATTCATATTACCATTATGCTTTCTGGCATGTAAGAGTGGTAAGCACGCAAAAGAGATCAAGACGATTGATAGCTTGTATACAGTTATTGATACCATCGAAAAAAATCTTAACTCGGCAGATACTATAAAGGTAAAAGATGTATTTGAAGAATATATGAAAAACATTGGTCAGATAAGGGATTGTTTCAATGATAAAAAAGGTGATACAACATGGAAAATCATTACTCCTTACGGGATTATTAGAAAACCTTTGAAAAATTTTCTCAACGATTATTCAGGGTTATATAAAGAAATCCGATATTCAAGAAAACAACTCGATAATCTGAAAGCCGATATTGAAGGAGAAAATATTCAAAAAGATACAATTTCAGAATATACTATAAACGAGGTAACATCCGTTAATAGACTGAAACAGATAGTGAATTTTTCTGTTGATGGCGTACAAAAAAATTTAAAACTTTTCGATTCTTTAAATCCTAAGGTAATACAACTTATTGAGCAATTGAAGAAAGACGGGAAAATTAAAAAATCTGAAAAATATAAGACGGAAGAGGATGATTGATTTTAGATTTTAGATTGATGATTTGTTACTATTCAGAGTATGCAGGAGGCAGCGGCAGGAGGCAGCCAAAGGTCGTCAAGATCAGTTTGCGTAAATACTCTAAACATTTTTCAAGTAAAATAACCGATGCTGAAATAATGTACAAAAACACAAATACTGCCTCCTGCCGCTGCCTCCTGCATACTATATACAAATAGGTAAATAATAACCCGATAACTATGAATAACCTTATCTATGAATAATTCCGTATTAAATAAACATGGCATTATCTCTATTCTTTTGATATTTTCTATCAACACTGTTTCATTTTCACAAACAGAAACCGATGAACAACTTGCAGCCCAGTATTTTCAAAATAAGGAATTTGATAAAGCTGTTGTGTTATATGAAAAACTTTACGGTAAAAAACAGGAATATATTTATTATACTCCTTTTCTGAATTGTCTTGTAGAACTTAAAGACTACAAGAAAGCGGAAAAGATAATCAAAAAACAGATAAAAGTGCATCCGCTTATTCCGCAATATGGTGTTGATCTCGGATACCTATACTTAGCACAGGGAAATGAAACCCTGGCAAAAGAACAGTTTGAATCGCTTATTAAAAAAGCACAGCAGGAAAAGCAGTATGTGATCGATCTTGCCAATGCTTTCCTGTACCGGAACGAAACGGATTATGCTATTCAAACATATCTGAAAGCAAGGAAGTTAATGAAAGGCAGTTACCCATTCAACATGGAACTTGCCGATATATATGATAGCCGGAAAGAATATGAAAAAATGATGGATGAATATATCAGTCTTATCGAATTCAGCGTGTCATACCTGGATGATGTTCAGAATTTGCTACAGACCATGCTTGCAGAGGAAACAGATAACAATAAAAATACGGCTTTAAAAAATATTCTGCTTAAACGGACACAGCAAAACCCCGATGAAACTTTTTATTCTGAAATGCTGCTGTGGTATTCCATACAAATGAAAGATTTTGAAACGGCCCTGGTACAGGCTAAGTCGCTCGACAGAAGAAAGAAGGAAGATGGGAAAATGGTGTTTAATATTGCTCGTTTAGCTGCTTCCAACGGGTATTACAATGTTGCAATAAATGCCTATCAGTACATCATCAGCAAAGGTTCGGAAAATTATTATTTTCTGAACTGTAAAATCGAAATTTTAGATGTTAAATATCTGAAAATTACTGGCACAACAACCTATATATTGAACGACCTGACAGAATTGGAAAAAGATTTTCAGTCGGCGCTAAACGAATTAGGTAAATCTCCTTCTTCTATTTCATTGATGAAAAACCTTGCTCATTTACAAGCCTTTTATCTTGATAAATCTTCGGATGCCATCAAACTGCTTTATGAAGCTCTTGAATTCAGGAATGCTCAACCCAAAGCCCTTGCCGGATGCAAGATCGAACTGGCAGACATCCTGCTTATGACAGGCGAAGTGTGGGAAGCAACGCTTCTGTATTCACAAGTTGAGAAAGCTTTTAAAGACGAGCCTGTAGGTCATCTTGCTAAATTTAAAAACGCAAAACTATCTTATTATATTGGTGAATTTGAATGGGCTAAAGCCCAGCTTGATGTGCTGAAAGCCGCTACCTCAAAGCTTATCGCCAATGATGCAATGGAACTATCGTTGCTTATAAGCGATAACTCTGAAACAGATAGCACATATATGGCGCTTGGTATGTATGCGGGAGCGGATCTTCTTATATTTAGAAATAAACCTGATGACGGACTTCTGACACTTGATTCACTTCTTGCAAAATACCCGAATCATTCACTTTCCGATGAAGTATATTACAAAAAGGCGGATGTTTATTTAAAGAAAGGGTTGAATGATTCCGCAGTTGTATACTACCAGAAAATAATTGATAAATATTGGTTTGATATTCTTGGTGATGATGCTATGTTCAGGCTGGCTGCTTTATATGAAGATGTGTACAAGGATTCAAAGAAAGCCATGGATATGTGCGAAAAGCTGATGACTATTTATCCCGGCAGCACTTATGCGGTGGAAGCAAGAAAGAAATACAGGGCGCTGAGAGGGGATGCTGTGAATTAAATAAATGCAAAATTTAAATTGTAAAATGCAAATCTCAAATCTTAAATTCCAAATTCCAAATCCCAAATCCCAAATCCCAAATTCCAAATGATTCCTGTAAGAGCGAAAAAACATCTTGGTCAGCATTTTTTAACTGACGATAATATCGCAAGGAAAATTGTTGCTTCATTGCAGAGAAATAAAAATGTAATGGAAATAGGTCCCGGTACAGGGATACTAACGAAACATCTATTACAAATTCCCGGAATTAATTTAAAAGTAATTGAAATTGATAAGGAGTCGGTTGAATATCTTTCAAACCAATATCCCGACTTAAAAAATAAAATCATCATCGGCGACTGTCTGCAAATAGATATGAATGGCTTGTTTGACGGATGTTTTAGCGTTATAGGAAATTTCCCGTACAATATTTCATCGCAGATATTATTTAAAGTTCTTGAATACAAAAACCTGATAAATGAAGTGGTTGGCATGTTCCAGAAGGAAGTAGCGGTAAGGATTGCATCAAAACCGGGCAATAAAAATTACGGAATTTTAAGTGTGTTGTTACAGGCATTTTACAATATCGAATATCTCTTTACTGTTAATGAAACTGTGTTTATACCTCATCCAAAAGTAAAATCCGCCGTTATCCGTTTAGTTCGGAATGACTCAAAAACATTGGACTGTGATGAGAAATTATTTTTCTCTATCGTTAAAACCGCGTTTAATCAGCGAAGAAAAACTCTGCGGAATGCGCTATCATCATTCAAATTCAGCGAAGATGATGTTGTAAAAATTTTACTGACAAAACGGGCGGAGCAACAGAGTGTACAGGAATTTGTTTTGCTAACGAAAAATGTAAATTGCTGACTATTCAACCCGACAACCCGCCTGTTGTTTTCAAAGTATTTGTTCCCAAATAAAACTTCATCAATAAATTTTTCGCTGCCATTCTTCTGAATTCCGCTTCAGATCTGGCATCCGAAAGCGGCGTAAATTCTTCCGCTAAAATATCCATGGCAGCTTTCACACTTTCACGCGACCATTTTTTGCCGTTATTTACCTTGTGTTGAAAATTCGTAAATTTTATACCAGTAGAAAAATGCTTCAGGATTGGATATTTTCAGTTTATTCAGTTTTGTGTTCATCGGCTCACCGATTATCCAATCTTTTAATGCCAATGGGTTGTTGAATTTTTCTATAACCGTTGCATCATACATTATTAGAGCAGATAAATAGGCTGCTTTAGAAGCGTGTAATATGGCCTTTTCTAAGTTATAGCTTTCAGAAAAAATAAAACCAGTTATTCGTTGTATTCCAAGTTGTAATTGTTCAAAATCTCCTTTGCCATCAATGCCTCTGGTAACAATACAAAGCGAAGTTTGTAAAATATCTTCCAATACATCTTTTTCGTTAATACCATCTTTATTTCGATAAGTTAATTCCGTTGCAACGAAACGAAAAAATGTAGATTTAATAATGTTGGTATCACTCACAACATCAAGTAAATTACCAATGTCATACAACTGTTTGATGATTTCCATACTCATACTATCTTTATTTTTGAAATATGGAATTCCTGTTGTGTTAGGAGCAAATGCAGTAAGTTTATCGCCCAATATATCTTCCAAACAAGGCACATTCACAAAAACAGGTTCATCTTGCATTGGTACAAAGCCCGATTTAATAGGTATTTGAACCACCTTGTAGTAATTTACTTCTTCAAACAAGATATCGAGCAAAACATATTCTTCCTCTTTGTTTGACTTATGGAGAGGGGTGTAGAAAAATTTGTAGTGTTCCTTTTTTATTTTTGATAGTGTAATTCTGTGCTGTAATTTTTTTCTTAAAAAGCCTTGTTCTAAAGCAATACTATCGAGAATTTCTTCCAGATTATCGGGTGTTTTCGGCAAAATAATATCAATATCTATGGATAGCCTTTTTGTGGAATTCAGATGAAGCATTAAAGCCGTGCCGCCTTTGAAAACGAAAGGCAGTTTTTGCTTTACAAGTCCTTCTAACAAAAGCAGAGAACGGATAACTTTTTCCACAAGAATTTTGTCCGTATTACGGTTTTCCTTAGAAACTTTGTTAATCCATTCAATTGATATATCATGTTGATTAATCATAATTTATAAATTGGCAGCAAAGCTTTAATGCTGCCGTAAATTGGTTATCGAATTCAAGTATTTATTATAACTTTCTTTTTTTCTTCTTCTGTCCGCATATCTAAGCATTCTACTCTGATTAACGGAATATTTATTCAGCGCTTCTTTAAAAATTGTCCGCATTTCTGCACCTTGTTGAGCTGAAAAAACTATATCATCACAAAATACATCGACCAACATTTTTTCCAACGATGCGGTATTTATACCCTTAACATTCTGAATAGGTGCTTCTGAAACAAGTGGCTTTAAAATCAATGCTTCTTTTTCAACAGGTAAGTATTTTTCTAATAAGTCATTTGTTGGCTCTATAAAAACAGGATATTTTAATTCTTTTAGAAAATGAAACACAGATTGAGTTGCCTCTTTATCAACTTCAACAATCAGATAAAAACGACCTGGTTGATGTAGCATAAACTCATTGAATACAGACGTATGCCAAATGCAAATTTTTAAATACGGGAATTCTTTTTTGAGTTTAGTGTAAACAGATTTAATCTTTGAGGAAATCTCAGGAAAATAAAATTTACTCTCGCCGATACTAAACTTACCTCTTCCTATCCGGCTAAGAATTCCCATTTGAATCAATACATACACCCGCCAATTGATTGTGGTTTGTTTTACATTTGGTTCAAACGTTTTGTAAAAATCCGTAATATCCTTTGTTTCCAAGAACTTATGGTCTCGAAATCGGATTTTCAATTTGTCGATATGTAGTTTATCTGTTGCGATTGTTATCTTATTTTTTTGCAAATATATAACAACTATATTATGGCAGCAAATTATTATTGCTGCCGATAATTAGATTTAAAAAGGAGAGGAATATTTATATCTGTTTTTGGCTGAAGCCGAGTTGCTATTTTTTTCTTTTCTACGACCTGACCTGCCTAACCATCAGCCTCGCCGACTAGGCGGGGCAAGGCTGGAGGTCGTAGCAATTGTTTGCTCAAATTTAACTATCCACAGTATCCTTTATAGAACCATCTTTTTCGTTTCCACATAAAACTTCATCAATAAATTCTTCGCAGCCATTCTTCTATATTCCGCCTCAGATCTGGCATCCGAAAGCGGAGTAAATTCTTCTGCTAAAATATTCATGGCAGCTTTCACACTTTCACGCGACCATTTTTTCCCGTTCAGGAATTTTTCAGTTTTTACAGCACGCTTTGTCATAGCAGCCATTCCGCCAAACGCCAGCACTATTTCAGTAACTTTTTCATTGCCTAACTTCAGCCTGAATGTTCCACTTACAGTTGAAATATCAAGGTCTTTACGTTTAGAAACTTTATACGAATCTATCAGCGTATCATTCCCGTATTTTGGAACAATTACTTCTGTTATCAGCTCATCATTTTTTAAATCCGTTTGCCGGTATCCTTTAATGAACTCTTCTATATTTACTGTTCTTTCTGATGTTCCGGAGTGCAGTTTTATTTTAGCGCCATAAGCGAACAATACAGGAAGCGTATCCCCGATAGGAGATGCAGAACCCACATTCCCGCCGATTGTAGCAATATTCCTGATTTGCAGCGAACCGAAAACCCTCAGTATTTTATAAAGCGCCGGGAGTTTATCCGAAGAAAATTCCCTTACCTGTTCCATCGAAAGCCCTGCGCCAAAAATGAAATTTTCCTTATCTTCTCTAAAACTTTTCAGTTCGTCCACACCGGAAATATCTATAATATTTGCAAGCAATTCTTTTTTCTTGGTTTGTCGCAATGCCACATCTGTTGCGCCATTTATAAGAATTGCATCCGGATTTTCCTTTCTTAATCCGAGGGCTTCTTTCAGCGTGAATGGCTTTAAATATTTTTGTTTTTCAGTTTTAATTTCAAGCGTTTTCTTATTGCCGGTAATCTCTTTCAGCAGGGCGATGGTATCTTTTTCTTTTCCTGAAAAATGATCTTTCCCGTTATTCGTGCATGCTCTTTGTGCTGCCTCGATGATAGGTTGATATCCGGTGCATCTGCACAAATTGCCTGTTAAAGCATCTTCAATAATTTCACGTGAAGGATTATGGTGATTTTTATAAATGCCGAACAACGACATCACGATTCCCGGGGTGCAGTAACCGCACTGGCTGCCGTTTGTATCAACCATCAGCTGCTGAACAGGATGAAGTATCTTTTCCTTTTTTTCGGATATGGCAAGGTTTTCAACGGTAATAAGTTGTTTTCCATGGATCATTGGCAGGAAGACAAGGCAGGAATCAAGTGTTTTGTAAACAAGTTTATTATTGCTGTTTGGTTCCGCAATCACAACGGTACATGCGCCACAATCACCTTCTGCACAACCTTCCTTCACTCCTTTGTGAGCCGGTAATGAACGGAGATAATTAAGCACCGTAGTGGTCGGTTTCAATTCAGGAAATTTTGAAAAGTCAACTTCAACAATCCTGTCATCAAGAACAAATCTGACGGTATTCTGCATTTGTTGTATACGTTAACTGTTGCTGTTATTTAATGTTTGTTTATATAGTCGTCATTGCGAACGTAACGCAGTGAAGTGAAGCAATCTCACTCACGGTGCGATAATGAGATTGCTTCGGGCGAAAAGCCCTCGCAATGACGGTCGGTCGTACCTCCTCGCAATGACGTTTTGTATTGACATTACGGACAGACACTATTTGATGTGTTTCTGACATCAATAAGTTTTGCCACAATGCTTATGGCTATTTCCTGCGGTGATTCTGCCTTCAGTTTC
>Ga0265292_1001905_pt1 | contig 16367 bp, 15 predicted proteins | sample Munlanlewell296A_FD_189080 | JGI IMG/M metagenome (GOLD analysis project Ga0265292, IMG submission 189080) | Leachate microbial communities from a municipal landfill in Southern Ontario, Canada - Leachate well 296A | ecosystem: Engineered > Solid waste > Landfill > Unclassified | place: Canada... | reverse complement strand
GGCGTAGTCGCTCAGCGCGGCTGGGACGAGGACGACGTCAAAGTGTTTGGCGTCGGGCACCATGCGCACGAGTTCATCGACCGTGCCGAAGCGGCGCGTGGGCACGAGCGCGAGCGGTGTGGCTTCACCGTGCGCGTACCACATCTCCACGTCCGCGCCAGCCCGCCAAGCCTCGCGCGCGAGTGCCATGCCCATGCGGCCGCTGCTCCTGTTGCCTACGACGCGCATGTCGTCGATGGGCTCCCAAGTGGCGCCATTGATGACGAGCACGCGCTTGCCGCGCAGCGCCTGCGTGCCAAGGAGACGGAGCGCGTGCTCGATGATGGTATCGTTCTCAGCGAGCTTGGCTTTGCCTTCTTCCTTGAGCGGTTCCACGAAGTGCACGCCCGCCTTGCGGAGCTTCTCCGCGTTCTCGCGCAGGAACGGGTGCTCGTTCATCGTCTCGTGCATGGCTGGCGCTACGAGCACGGGGATCTTGAGCGCCCCAGTAGAGAAGAACGTCGTGACGGGCGAGTCGTCTATGCCAAGCGCCATCTTGCTGAGCGTGTTCGCCGTGCATGGCGCGACGAGCAAGAGATGCGCGTGGCCCTCGCCTGAGCCCATCATCTGCACGTGCTCGACGGCTCCGGTCAGTTCGGTGATGGGCTTCATGCCCGTGGCGAACTCGAGCGCGTTGGGGTGGATGATGCGTTGCGCTTCGCGCGTCATCACGGGTACCACGCGGGCGCCGTGGCGCAGGAGGTCGCGTGCCAGCTCCACGGACCGGACTGCCGCGATGCTGCCAGTCACCCCGAGCACGATGGTCTTGCCTTCGAGGAGGCGGGACGAAGTGCCGTGGATGTGCCCGGAAGGATGCACGCCGGCGTCATCGGGCCACAGCGCTATAAATGGACTTTCCTTCGCCACCCTTTTCCGCGGGAGGCGCATGTCCCAGCGCATGGGCCTGCTTGGCACCATCTTCAAGATAGTGGCGGTCATCGTCCTCCTCGTCGTCGGGTTGGGCGCGTACCTCTACTTCACGGACTACGCTGCAAACGCGACGGTCACGTCGAGGGCCTCGCAGACCGAGTGCGGTGGCGATAGCGATTGCTGGGTCGAGGTCACCCCGACGATCTACCCGTTCCACTACAAGAAGACGCTTGACGTGCAGACGTGGGGCGTCGTGTGCGTCGGCTACAAGGTCACGTTCCACTTGCAGACGCAGCATTACCAGGTGTTCGACAAGGCGAACACGCTGATCTACGACTCGGTCGGCGGATTGCAGGACCGCGGGGCCGCGGTGAGATGCGCGTTGAGCAACGTATAGTGCGATTCGAGTGCGGCTGCCGGGATTCGAACTCGGGAGTGCACGCTTGGGAAGCGTGTGCCGTAACCGCTGGGCCACAGCCGCGTGGGGTGATACCGTGGCCGCGGACGCGGCTTTCCTCAGAAATAGTTGACGGGCCGCAGGTGACAAGTCCAAAGGGACCGCTGGGCGAACCAGAAAGGCTTAACCCACAGACCAGCGAGCAGTCGCTCGTGACGCTCGCCAAGGAATCGTCGTCGTTCATGACGTTGTGCAAGACATGTGGGTTCGAGTTCCTTGCCCCCGGCAATTGCACTGAGTGCGGCGCTGCCTTCCACTTCTGAGCGAAGCTTCTTTCTTTGCTTCGCTCCGTGCGTCTGAGCATGGACGTCCGCTGGCACGGCCACTCGTTCTTCTCGCTCGTTTGCAAGAACGGAACGAAGATCCTCATCGATCCCTTCATCGAGAATGGGCTCACGCGCCTGAGGATGCCCGACTTCTCTCCGGACCTCATCCTCGTCACGCACGGTCACGATGATCACGTTGGCAGCGCGCCGGAGTTCGGCGTGCCCTGCATCGCGACGTTCGAGTTGGCAGAGCACTTGGAGGAACGCGGCGCGCGCGGGAGCATCGGCATGAACGTGGGCGGGTCTCACGTTGCGGGGGGCATCCGCTTCTGGTGCACACCCGCGATGCACTCGTCGGGTCTCCATGGAGGAAAGTACGGTGGTGTCGCCAGCGGCTTCGTGGTGGACGATGGCGAGACGCGTTTCTACCACGCGGGCGACACTGGGCTCTTCTCCGACATGCGCGCGGTCATCCATGATCTCCTCAAGCCGCACGTCGCGGCGCTTCCCATCGGCGACCGTTACACGATGGGCCCAGTGCACGCGGCGCGCGCCGTCGAGTGGCTGGGCGTCAGCACCGCCGTGCCGATGCACTACAGCACGTTCGAGGCCATCCAGCAGGACCCCCACGACTTCGAGAAGCTGGTGGGCAACGCGGCGCGCGTCGTCGTGCCCCAGGTGGATGGCGGCTTCGTGCAGCAAGGCAGCCGGTTCGTGAAGATGCTTTGACCGTGAGCGCCGGAGGGAACAGCCCAAGTCGTGTCGGTGACTTGGCTGGGGCGCCCAGAGGCGCCGTATTACGTTCGTATTACACCATCCTTGTGACGGAGGTCAGGCGCGAGTTTCGACCACGCCAAAACGCCAAGGATCCAAGACGCCAAACTGACGGAGGAGATGCTTGGCGTCGCTTCCCCACTGTGCCCCGTGGCCGTCGCATCCCAAACCTATTTCATCCGCGTCCACGTCGCGCGCTCTCGTGCATGAGCTGAAGGACGCGGTCGGGGACGCGGTCGCCCGTACCGTGGAGGCCACGCTCGTGAAGGAAGTGCGCAGCGAGCCGGTCCCCGCGCACATCGGCATCATCATGGATGGGAACCGGCGCTTCGCCGAAGCGCTGGGCGAGCCCGCCATCAAGGGGCACGAGTACGGGCGCGACACGCTGGAGAACGTGCTCGACTGGTGCTTGGACCTGGGCGTGAAGCACCTCACCGTCTATGCCTTCTCGACGGAGAACTTCAACCGTAACCCCGTCGAGGTCAAGCGCCTCATGGAACTCTTCGAGGACAACTTCCTCAAGATGAGCGAGGACAAACGCGTCCACACCAACAAGATCAACATCCGCGCCATCGGCCAGCTCGATCGCTTGCCCAAGCGCGTGCGTGAGGCCATCCGGACGGCTGAGGAGCGCACGCGGCTGTACGACTCGTACTTCTACACGATCGCTGTCGCTTACGGCGGCCGACAGGAGATTCTCGACGCGATCCGCGGCATCGCCGAGGAAGTGCAGGCAGGCAAGCTTCGGCCCAAGGACATCGATGAGGCTCTCGTGTCCAAGCACTTGTACACGCAGCACCTGCCCGACCCGGACCTCATCTTGCGGACGAGCGGGGAGGAGCGCATCAGCAACTTCCTCTTGTGGCAGATGGCGTACAGTGAGTTGTACTTCACTGACGTGTACTGGCCCGGCTTTCGCCGCGTGGATTTCCTGCGCGCCATCCGCACGTACCAGATGCGGCAGCGCCGGCACGGAAGATGACCAGAGCGGACACCCCCCTAATCCGCCCAGGGGGCTATTCGGGCCAGTTCGGGCAAGTTACCTTGGAGCGCACTCGGCCTTTTTACCGTGGGGTCTATCTATACCATCTTCGCTGCCCGCGAACTGCTGGTGAAGGACTTGTCCCTGGAACGCGAACCCCGGATCCTCCTTGTCGATGATGAGCCCGACATCCTCGGCATGCTGCAGCGAGCCATCAGCCGTGAGTGGCCTCGCGCGACGATCGCCCTTGCTCATGATGCGGCCGAAGCGGAGCGCAACATCGCGGAGCACGATTGGGACGTCGTCGTGAGCGATTACCGCATGCCGGGCAAGGACGGCGTGAGCATCCTCAGCGACGTCCGAGCGCATCACGCGAGGACGATCCGCATCCTGTTCACGGCGCACCCAGAGCTTGATGCAGCGGTCCGCGCGATCAACGACGCGCATGTCGAGCGCTTCCTCACGAAACCCATCGACATGGCTGATTTCGCGCAAGCCGTCAAGAAGGCATGGGACTCGAAGCGCGCGGGAGACGTTCGCGCGGCGGCCTTCGCAAGGACGCTGCACGTGCTGAATACGGAGAGGCGCGCCTCCCCGCCGGACCAAGACGGTCAGTGAGGGAGTGACGTGACCCGGAGCGTCAGCGCGCGTAGGTTTGCGGTCGTTGGCGGCGCAACGCTCGCGTACACCATCGCGTACGTCCTTCTTGCTCCGGTCGTGGGGCACGGGGTCGAGTCGATGAGCGCCGTCGTCGCGCTGATCGTGGGCTACTCCCTCGGTTACGCACTGGGAATGATAGCGGCGGTCCCCATCTTCTCGCTCTCGCTCGCGCTTCAGTGGCTCATGCTGGATGTCATGCCGTTTGGGACGGATGATCTCGTTTACGGCGCGGTGGTCGTGTCGCTCACGCTCGCTGGAGCCTACATGCGCCGGTTGCGCGATGAACAGAGCAGCGCGGGGCGCGCGGCAGAAGGCGCTCGACGTGAGGCGGAGGCCCTCGCGAAGCAGTACCGTGAGTTGATAGAACACGCCCCGGACTTGATCCTCATCCATGTGAACGGTGTCATCCAGTACGCGAACAAAGCCGCTGCGGACATGCTGCACGCGGATTCGCCCAAAGCGCTCGTTGGCACCCAAGCCACGGACCTCGTCACTCCAGAGATGCGCATCGCCATCGCGGATAGGGTTCGTCGCCTCACGGGGGGAGAGCGCCTGGCGCCGATCCGCGTGAGCCTGCAAGTCGGGGGGCGCCCTGGGTGTTTGGTCGAGGCAAACAGCCTCATGACCGAGTGGGAGGGCCAGCCTGCAATGCTCACTCTGGGGCGCGACGTAACAGAGAACGTTCGCCAGGTGGACGCGCTGCGCGATAGCGAGCAGCTCTTAGCTCACACACAAGAGATCGCGAACATCGGGGTCTGGAGGCTCACGCCTGGCGCTGGGATCGTGTGCTCCACCACCCTCCGGAAGATGATGGGGCTTTCCCCAGGGAACACGCTGAGCCGGGATGAACTTGCGACGATAGTGAGCGAGGACGACGTGGAGCGCCTCCTTCGGGAAGCCGCCACCGGCCGCCACGGGAATGGAACCGCCCACACTGTCACTCGGTTCACGCGGCCTGACGGCGAGACGCGCTGGGTCCGCATCCACATCCACAGGGAGCTTAGCCCACCCGAGAGCGCTGTGCTCTACGGCATCGCGCAGGACGTGACCGAGCAGTACCAGGCGGACCTCGTCCTCGCCCGCAGCCAGCGCCTAAGCTCGCTTGGCACGCTGGTGGCGGGCGTTGCGCACGAGATCAACAATCCTCTCACCTTCATGCGGGGAAACATCGACCTTGCCGAGCTGGGCATCCGAGATGCTATCGTTTCCCCGCAGCGCGCGCCCGAACTGCTCGCAAGCGTCCAGGCGTCGCACGCGACTGTGCTCCGGGGGATCGACCGCATCAGCAGCATCACTCGGAGCCTCAAGCAGCTCGCGCGCGCGGAGGACGCCCCAATGACCCTCGTGGACCCGAACACGCTCGCGGGCGAGATCGTCGCCGTCACGAAGGCGAGAACATCGCGGAACGTGGTCATGGACGTAGAGCTTGGCGCGAAGGGGCACGTCCTTGGCAGCGCCACACAGCTCTCGCAGATCATGCTCAACCTCATGCTCAACGCGCTTGACGTCGTGGGGGAGCGCCCCGATGGGCGCGTCACGATCCGCACGCGCGACTTGGACGGCGACATGCTGCTTGAGGTCGAAGACAACGGACCAGGCATCCTTCCCGAGCATGAGAGCAAGATGTTCACGCCATTCTTCACCACGAAGCCCGAAGGCACGGGGCTTGGGCTTGCGCTCAGCCGCAGCATCGCGCAGCACCATGACGGCGACCTGACGTTCACGAGCACGCCTGGACGCGGCACCACCTTCACGCTCAGGCTCCCCAGGGCGACTCCCGCAGCCGAACAAGGCGACGCCTAGAACCTTCTTATAGCGACTCGCGGGCTGTGCTGGTGAGGCTGGGCCATGCGTGCTCTCGCGGTTCTCGTGTTCATCGTCGTTAGTGCTTTCCTTGCGCTCCCGCTGGTCAGCCCCGCTGTGCAGGCGCTGCCAACGCCTGGCTTCAACTGCGACCTCTCGGACCCGCTCTTGGGCCGCGTCTTCCCCGAACCCGAAGAGACGAACGACTACGTGAGCTACGACGAGGCCCTGTGCGGCTTCAAGAAGCTCGAAACGCAGTTCCCCGACTGGATCCACCACGACGTCATCGGAAAGAGCGTCGGCTGGGGCGTCCTGACCGGGGGCCACGAGCAATTCGACGTGTTCGTCGTCCACGTGACGAACGGCAAGTCGAGCGTGCCAAGCGACCAGAAGATCCGCATCCTCTTCCAACTGAGCATCCACGGCAACGAGAAGGGAGGCCGCGAGGGCGGCATGCGCGTCATCGAGGACCTCGTGCGCGACATCGGCATGACCAAGGAGCACCCGGAACTGCGCGCGGACCTGGACTACATGGAGATGCTCTTCGTCTTCCCCAACCCGGATGGTTGGACGCACGAGGAAGCCGAGTATCGCGCGAACGACGCTTGCTACCTGAGCCTCACCCCCGAGTGCACCGCCGGAAAGCCCGGCCTGGAGACGCAGAACTTCGTGCGCGTGAACGGCCACGGCAAGGACCTCAACCGCCAGTGGCCAACGGTCGGCTGGCAGCGCGCGGAATACCAGGCGATGGGCGAGCCCGAAGCCACGGCGCTCGTCGCATACCTCAAGAACGTCACGAACATAAAGTACGCAAGCGACATCCACGGCATGCTCAACCCCGCTGATGGGACGACGGCGAGCGCCTGCTTCAACGCGCCAATGGGCGTCCCGCAGCCCGACCCCAACGATCTCGACCCCACTTGCTTCGAGAACGCATTACAAGGCTCGAAGGGGCACTACATCCTCACGCTCCTCCCCGCAGGAGAGCAGGACCCCCGCGAGGTCGAAGCAAGCACAGCGCTGGCACAACTCGTGAAGGAGCGGCTCAATGGCGATCCGTACTTCGTCGATTGGAGCAGCGTGCCATCACTGCAAGGCGCTTGGGGCGGCGAGTTCAACGACTGGGGCACCGTGTGGGACACCATCGGCTACACGGATTCTGGGATATCCAGCGACTTCTACGCGCAAGACCATGGCCTCAACGCGCCGGGCGTCGATTTCGAGATGGCGTACAACCACATCACGTTCGACAACTACTACCCCGGCGTCGGCATGCTCATGAATCGCTATCATGTCCAAGCCGTGCGCGACATCGTACGCGCCTTCATGGACGAAGCCGCCCTCGACGTGCAGATGTCGATCGACACGAAGGGCACGCGCTCCGCGTTCGTGGAGAACCCCACCATCGTGACGAACGCCGGCAACATGACGGTGGCCGGGTGGCCAGACGAGAACCCTGCGGACGACGCGTTCGACACGGCGCACCGCGTGTACCAAGCCGACCCCAACGATTACTTCAGGGACATCCAAGCCCTGCTCGTCGATGGCGAGAAGCCAGGCATCCTCGATGGCATCCGGGCTGATGATATCACGATAGCGAAGCTGAGGCCGTACACGAACCTCGTTGTCGCCGGCTCGGCCGCGAAGAGCTTGCAGGACAAGCCCCCGGCCCTCGACGCCATCCGGAAGTGGACGGAGGCTGGCGGCAACCTCGTGCTCACGGACAGCGCGCTCGCACTCATGCAGGACCTTGGCGTGGTGGACGCGGGGAGCGTGGACTTGTACCACGGCTACGCTGGCGCCACGAACTTCGCGGACAAGAAGGACCCCCTCTCGGCCAACGTGCTGGGACTCGCGCGCCAGACGTACGAGCCAGTTCCCTTGGGATACGGCCTCGACAAGTTGAGCGCACCAGTCTGGTTCGTGAAGGCGAGCGCCTTCAAGGGCGACATCGTCGGCTACGCGGGCATGGGCCAGGGCGCGCAGACGGACACGACGATGGTGAACTTCGGCCGCGCGCCGCTTGGGTTGGGCAAGGTCACGTTCCTCGGAGCGCTCCTTCCCGACCCGACTGCGCAGAACGGCGCGCCCTACGGCTTGGATTCGTACGCGACCACGTACACGGGCAACCAACTCCTCAGGAACGCCCTGGGGTGGGACGTGAAGTCCTCGAAGACGCCCACGTCGCCCGACGCGCTTGGCGTCCCCGGCGCAAGGGTCGAAGGCGGCGCTATCACGCGCGCTGGCGATGCGTCATCCGGCGGGGGCTCGCCCTCGGACGTCCCGGGCCTCGAACTGCTAGGCGTCATAGGGGCCGTCGCGGTCGTAGCTGCGCTCCGCCGTCGGTGATGCCCGGGCGGGCTCTTGTCCGCCACGGTCTGGCCGTTTGGCGCTTGCCCACCCCCCACGAAGGGATGATGTGGTCCACCAGCCAGTCCCGTACCATGCGTCGCCCGAGCCTTGCCGCGCTGGCCGTCATGATCCTCGCCGCTGGCTGCCTGCAATCTCCGCCTCCCGCCTCAAGCGGCGGCCCCAGTGACGACACGCTCGTTGGGCCCGCTCACTCGGAGAACGAGTCGGCCGGTTTCTTCATCGAGGGCGACGAGTCGGTCGGCGGCTTCATCCCGCCTGGCGGCGTCACGTTCACCTTCCATGCCGTGAACCGCGGGGCGGACGCGCAAGCCATCTGGGACCCGTGCGGCGAAGGGAACCCCAGCATCGCCATCCATGATGCCAACGGCACAAAGCTCGACTTGACGGGGCCGCGCTTCCGTTGCATGATAGCCGTGTCTTGGCAACCTTACGCGCAGGGAGCCGAGCTTTGGACGAACCTCACTTGGAACGGCACCCAGTACCATGGCGAGGCCGCGAGCAAGGCGCCACCTGGCAAGTACGACGCGGTAGCGACGTTCCACGCCAAGCGGGGCGAGGCGGAGACCAAGCTCTTGGTCACCTTACCAGTGGACCTTCTGGACGAGTCGGTGCAGGGCGGGCTGTGAGCGTCGGGGCGTTCCACCCGTAGTCGCTTAAGGGATCGCGGGTGGCTGATGCACGGCCGCGTTGGGAGCTCGCAGCGGGGTCGGAAGGGTCCCTGGTCGGAGGGGTCGGAAGGGGCGGGTTCGTGGGGAAGAGGGGCCGAAGGGGGCACGAGTCGCGGCCATCGGTCCTCCTTTGTCTCTTCGCTCTTCGCGTTACATGACCCCCTCCTGTTACACGCGCGTGGTTCCTTGGAACGCCCCCCTTCAATCACGCCGAGACTCCAAGAAACCAAAACACCAAGCAGGGACGCATCCAGTCGAGTTTGGCACTTTGGCGTCTTGGTGTCTTGGGTTCTTGGCGTGAACTGCTAGCCAAGTCCCAAACGGGTGGTGACCAGGGCGGGACACCACCCTCGCGGGCCACGCGCGCCCGATATCGCGCCCCTCCGCCCTTCGACCCCTTGGCCCTTCCCCTTCCGACCCTTCCGACCAATAGCCCCCTCCGACCCCATCAGGCAGAACGTGTGTCGGGGCGTGAACTCGTGCGATTTGGCTGACAATCTCGACCATCAACCGACTACGGGTGCGGGGCGTTCACAGCGCTCGGCCGATGTCTGTCACGAGCCGTTCTTGCTCGCGCTCGAAATCCACCACACGAGCCTCCGCGTACTGCACGGTAGCGCCGTGCCATCTTCCAAGGAGCAGCACCGCGATGGTGTCTGCGCCCGCGGCGGGGGCACGCATCACGCCCAACGCGACGCCTTCGTGGATCGTCTGCGAGACGAAGTCCGCTATGAGAGAGTCGCGCAGCGCACCCCGACAAGTTCCCGCCGCGTCGTCTTGCATCCAGAATAGGTGAACGCGCCGCGCTTCCGTGGGCGATGAGTCGCGTGGCTCTTCGAGCAATGTGCGCGCCAACGCGTCGAGCCGCTCGCGCGGGTTGGGGTAGTCCATCACGAGGCGCTCGAGGCCGTCCTGCGTCTGCGCGAGCACGCGCCCGGCCATCGCGTCCAGCAGCCCCTCACGCGAACCGAAGTGGTGATACACGAGGGCCTTGCTCGCGTCCGCGCGCGCGGCCACGCGCTCGACGCGGAAGTGGGGGCCATCCTGCACGAGCGCCTCGAAGGCGGCATCGAGCAACGCTTCACGCCGGGCGGGCTGCCCCGAGCGGGCGGCTGGGAGTTCGGACATGCTGACCAAATGGTCAGTCGTTCTTTATACCTATCGTTCGTTTGGAGGCGAGAGCCAAGCTCGAACTGATGGCAAGAATTCAAATACGAATGCAGGCTTGGCCCGCTTTGGGTAACTCATGGCAAAGGGACTCTTTGCGGCCAGGAAGTTGCAGGGCGATCGCCAGGCCTTCCGCTGGTCCGACCGGTACTACAAGCGCCGCACTCTGCGTCTGAAGGAGAAGGCCGACCCACTCGAGGGCGTTCCGCAAGCTCGCGGCATCGTCATCGAGAAGGTCGGCATCGAGGCCAAGCAGCCCAACTCCGCCATCCGCAAGTGCGTGAAGATCCAGCTCATCAAGAACGGCCGCCAGGTCACCGCCTTCGCGGTGGGCGACGGCGCGATCAACTTCATCGACGAGCACGACGAGGTCCTCATCGAGGGCATCGGCGGTCGCATGGGCCGCTCGTACGGTGACATCCCGGGTGTCCGCTTCAAGGTCATCCAGGTGAACAACGTGTCCCTCGACGAACTGGTCAAGGGCCGCAAAGAAAAGCCGATGCGGTGATATCATGGCGGACGAAGAAACGAACCCGACGACGACGGAGCCCGCCGTGGAAGAAAGCGTGGATGCAGCCGACGCGATCCCGCTGGCGGCACGCAAGCGCACGTACGAAGGCCCGAACCTCCTCATGTTCGGCAAGTACGACCTCAGCCAGATCGAAGTGAAGGACCCCGGCCTCGTCCGGTACATCAACCTCCACCCCATCCTCGTGCCGCACACCGGCGCGCGCCACGGCAACAAGCCGTTCGCGAAGCACAAGATGAACGTGGTCGAGCGCGTCATCAACGAAATGATGCGCACGGAAGTCTATACTGGCAAGAAGAACAGTGCCTTCCGCGCCATGCGCGAAGCGCTCGAGACCGTGGGCACCCGCAGCAAGGAGAACCCGGTCCAAGTGCTCGTGCGCGCGCTCGAGAACGCGGCGCCACGCGAAGAGGTCACGCGCTTGCGCTACGGCGGCATCTCGGTCCCCAAGGCCGTGGACGTCGCCCCCGCCCGCAGGCTCGACCAGGCCATCCGCCGCATCGCGGCGGGCGCGGTGGGTGCCTCGCACAAGTCGAAGAACACCATCGCGCAGTGCCTCGCCGATGAGATCCTCAAGGCCGCCAAGAACGACATGAACTCGTCCGCGGTCGCAAAGAAAGAGGAGATCGAGCGCGTCGCGAAGTCGGCGCGTTGAGCCGCAGCGTAGCGCGCCGACTTCGCGATAGGCCCAACCTCAGTTGGGCCGTGTCGCGAAGTCGGCGCGCTTGGGTCCCAAGTTCCCAGCCTTCGGGCTGGGAGCCCATCCTTTTCATTCCATTCTTCGCCCAACAGTGGACCGAAGGGCTCCAAGCATGCGGAGAACAGAGGCCCCGTGTGTTCTTGCACCGCACGTGGTCCTCGTGACCTCGTATCACCCGCGCGGGCACGCATTCATTGCTATGCCAGCGACTGCCATCATCGGAGAGGCACCCCATGAAGATCCACGCGCTCGGAATCGTCCTGCTCATCGCGATTGTTCCGTCTGTGGCGCAAGCCGCTGATTGGCACTTGACGTACTACTTTGGGAAGGCGCCAAACTCCGATCCAAACGTCTACCACGATGCACCGCCAGGTTACCGCGCATATGACCCGGGCACGCTCGCCCTGCAGTTCGAGAGCGACCAGCCTTACGTGCTCCAAACTGAGGTCTTCCCAGGAGGGCTATCATTGGCGCCTGATGGCACCGGCACCATATTCCTGGCGAACCATCATGCGTACCAAGCTGGCGATTACAAGACGCACGTGATCATCCGCGTCCTCGACGACCAGAACCACACACTACCGCTGGTGATCGCGGACGCCAACGTGAGCACGTCCGTCGCAGGCCCGCGCGACGTCCCAGAAGAAGGCTGGACGACGATCCATTTCCCCCTAGCGTCCACTCAGTTACCGCCCGGCACGCGGATGCAGCTCGAGATCTTCCTCAAGAGCAGTACTCTCGTCAGCCAAGCCGGCGACGTGGTCGATCCGCGCGGCCTCTATGAGCAGACCGTTGTGTCAGCAACGAACACCACCATGGGCGTCCTCAGGACGGGGTCGGGCTCAGCCATGGACGGCCCCCTCGCGCCCGCGTGCGCGGCTTCGCCGCCTGTGTGCACGTTCATCAAGGCTACCGTGAACGAGACCCTACCGTACCAACTGAACCAGACCAGCGAGGGCATCGAGCACAGCGGCAACGGCCTCCGTGACCCCACGCCCCTCGCGCAGTTCCGCTTAGGGAACGACCGCTGGCCGTCACGACTTGAACTCCCTCTTGGATGGAACTAAGGGCATAGCGGCACGAGCGAGCCGCGTGATGGGGAACGCTTCGATGCGTGAGGCACATCAACCGTGGCCGAGAAGCCAAACGCCTTGCGTGCGTGCGGCACTGGCGCATGCTCGTGGCAGGACCCGTGCGAGCCGTTGAGGGAAGGGCCCCTGCGCGGGGTCCTCCCCCCAAACCACTCTCTCCCCAAGAACACGCCCTCATCGCGCGCCTCCGAACGCCGCGCCAAGTCCAACGGTGGCTCCAATCGATGGAGTACAACAAGGGCAACGTTGGCAAGACGCTGCGTCCGTTCCGCGGCGTGCTGAAGCACAAGACCGCGCACTGCCTCGAAGGCGCGCTCGCGGCCGCCTTCCTCATGGAACAACACGGTTACCCGCCGCTCCTGCTCGACTTGGGCAGCAGCGACGGCCTCGATCACGTGTGCTTCCTATTCCGCGGGCCACGAGGCTGGGGCACGGTCAGCATGTCGCGCTACCCTGGGCTCATGGGCCGCGCGCCAGTCTATCGCAGCGTGCGTGACCTCGCGTGGAGCTACTGCGAGCCATTCGTGGACGCGACTGGCGCCGTGCGCGGGTACGCCACGTTCGACCTGCGCGAGCTCGGGGGAATGGAGTGGGCCCTGAGCCACCGGCACGTTTGGGACATCGAGCGCGCGCTCCTCGAGAACCGGCACGAGCCCCTGCGGCTCACCGCGGCGCGCGAGCAAGCGCTCCGAGAACGATATCTCGCGTGGCGCGCTGAGCATCCTGGCGCGCAACCGCCAAAGCGGTTCTATGCTGATGGCGCGAGGTTCTGGTGAACAGGCTAGATGCGGGGCACCCAGCGACGAAGGAGGCCACTGTTCGCGACCACGCTCACTGAGGAAAGGGCCATCGCGCCAGCCGCAAGCATCGGGTTGAGGACGCCAGCCATCGCGAGCGGGATGAGGATGACGTTGTACCCGAAGGCCCAGCCCAGATTCTGGCGGAGCTTGCGGTGGGTCGCCCGGGACAAGTCGAGCGCGGCGACAACGTCGCGCGGGTCGTCCCGCAGGAGCACGATAAGGCCCGCTTCTTTCGCGACGTCCGACCCGGCGCCCATCGCCACGCCAAGGTCTGCTTCTGCCAGCGCGATGGCGTCATTGACGCCGTCGCCCACCATCATGACGACGTGGCCATCCGCCCTTAGCGACCGGATGATGCCCGCTTTCTCCTGCGGCTTCACCCCAGATATCACTCGCTCTACGCCCACTGCGAGAGCTACGGCCTGCGCGGTCGCCTCGTGGTCCCCCGTGAGCATGATGACCTGGAGCCCACGAGCGTGCAGGGCGGCCACAGCTTCCTTGCTGGTTGGCTTGGCGGCGTCCGCGATGCCCAATAGGCCTGCTGGCTTGCCATCCACCGTGACGGCTATCACCGTCTGTCCCTTCGCACGCATGTCCAACGCTTGCTTGGCGTCCACACCGAGCCACTCTGGGCGCCCCACGGCGACATCGCGTCCCTCCACGCGCGCGTGCACGCCCTCCCCGGGGGTGCTCGCGAAGTCGCTTGGCTGCGCGAACGCGAGCTTTCCCGCACGCGCCATCACCGCAGCCGCGAGGGGGTGCTCGCTTCGCGACTCCGCCGCGGCCGCGAGGCGGACGACCTCGTCCTGCGGCAGGCCGAGCGTGATGATATCAACTACCTCGGCGCGTCCCTGCGTGAGTGTGCCCGTCTTGTCCATGACCACTGTGTCGATGCCGCGCGCTGCTTCGAGCGCCTCTGCACCCTTCAGGAGGATGCCGCGCTCGGCGCCGCGCCCCATGCCAACCGCGATGGCCATCGGGGTAGCCAGACCCATCGCGCAAGGGCACGCGATGATGACCACCGCTATGCCAGCGAAGAACGCCTGGGGGATGTCGCCGCGAACGAGCGCCCAGAACGCGAACGTCCCCAGCGCGAGGGCAAGGACTACGGGAACGAACCACGCCGTGACGCGGTCCACGAGGCGCTCGATCGGCGCCTTGGCACCTTGGGCTTGTTCCATGAACGCCACGATCTGCGCGAGCATGGTCTCCTCGCCCACGCGCGTGGCCACGAGCGTGAGGGAGCCTGACCCGTTCAGCGTCGCGCCGATGACCTCGTCGCCTGGTCCCTTGGAGACCGGCATGGACTCGCCCGTCACGAGGCTCTCGTCGATAGCGCTTTGGCCCTCCACGACCGAGGCGTCCGTCGGGATCTTCTCGCCTGGCTTCACTAGCAGGCGGTCGCCCACGCGGACCTGCGCGATGTCGATCTCGCGCCACTCCCCATCGCGCAGCACACGGGCTTGCGACGCGGCGAGCTCGAAGAGGCGACGGATGGCGGCGCTCGCACGCGCTTTGCTGCGGGCCTCGATGTGCTTTCCCAGGAGGATGAGCGTGACGATGACGCCAGCGGTCTCGAAGAAGGTGCCCGCGTTCGGGAGCAGCGTGGGTGCAATGGTGATCACGAGCGAGTAGAGGAACGCCGCGCTCGTCCCGGTGGCGACGAGGACATCCATGTTCGCGCGTCGGTTCCTCAGCGCTTTCCACGCCCCCACGAAGAACGGCGCCGCGCAGTAGAACATGATGGGTGTCGCGAGCGCCAGCTCGACGAATGGCTCCTCTGCGAATGAGACGAAGCCAGCGGTATTGGCCATCGCGAGGACGAAGAGCGGTGTGGTGAGGGCCACCGCTATCACAAGGCGACGGACGCGCACTCGTGCCTCGTCCTCGGAGTCGGCGTCCGCATGGACGATGCTATAGCCTGCCTGGACGACCGCACGCTCCACGTCAGTGACGTTTGCCGTGCTCAACTCCAGAGATAGCTTTTCGGTCGCGAGATTGACTGATCCGTGCGTGACGCCCGGGACTTCGCGCACGGCTTCCTCGATCGTGCGCGCGCAGTTCGCGCACGTCATCCCACCGATCTTGAGCGTGACCTTTTCCACAAGGACGCTGAAGCATGTCGCCCCCAAGGGACTTCCGCTTTACACCCGTAAAGGCTCAAACCCGAGCAGCCCCTCAGTCGTAGCATGCAGTTGGACGAACTCGATGCGGGGCTCCTTCGCCTCTTGCAGCAGGACGCGCGGCTCTCGTTCCGCCAGCTCGCGGCCAAGCTCGACACGACGACGCCGACGGTCAGCGCGCGGGTGAAGGCAATGGAGGATCTCGGTATCATTCGGGGCTACAGGGCGGATATCGACCCCGCCATCCTCGGGGGCACGATGCACGTCGTCAGCGTGCGCGCGGCGCCGTCGGCGCTGGGGCGCGTGGCAAAGCAGCTTGCTGACATCACCGGCGTGGAAGAGGTGGTCCTACTCTCGGGGGGCACGCTACAAGCGCGCGTACGCACCCGACCGCCGGAGCAGAAGCTGCGTGATGTGCACGAGGCCATCGCGGTGATCCAAGATGTCCAGGGCTACGACGTGGCCGAGGTCTTAGGCACGGGGCGCCGCGCGGTCACGCCCGAGGTCTCATCCGAATTGGACGTGGCGTGTCATCAGTGCCACGGGCCGATCCATGGTGAGCCCGTGATGAAGACGCTGGGCGGCCATGCCCACGTCTTCTGCTGCCGCCACTGCTTGGGCACGTTCGTGAAGCGCTTTGAAGCGCACTCGAAGTAGTGGCGCGGGTTCGGTGACACGTCCGAACCAGTCTTCCGTTGTTCGATCTACCTTGGGCGAGGTGTTTCACCGGGCTCCCGGGCTTCGCGCCCTCAATCGTATCCGTAGCGCTTGTGGGCCTCGTCGATGGGCAGGATCTCCATCACGCGGACGAGTCGCTCTCTGGACATGATGACGTAGAACGCTGTGAACCTGCGGCCGATGTGGAGCCGATAGACCTCTTCGCCGCGGACGACGAGGCGCTCCTTGTCTCCCGTCCCGCGCCCGGGGTAAGGACCGTGAGCGAGCTTCTTCAGGTTCTCCACGCAGATCCGGCGACTCTTCACGTCGAGCGCGTCGAGGAACGCGTGGACGCGAGCTTCTATCTCGACGCGGCAGGAAGCCATCTACGCCACGTCGTCGAGCGCG
>Ga0265292_1001904_pt1 | contig 16375 bp, 17 predicted proteins | sample Munlanlewell296A_FD_189080 | JGI IMG/M metagenome (GOLD analysis project Ga0265292, IMG submission 189080) | Leachate microbial communities from a municipal landfill in Southern Ontario, Canada - Leachate well 296A | ecosystem: Engineered > Solid waste > Landfill > Unclassified | place: Canada... | reverse complement strand
TTTCAGTATATTCTTTTCCCCGATTGCCTTCTGCAGCTCAAAATTATTATAGTCCTTACTTATCCCGATATTCTTTTCGATTAACGATGTCGTAATCACAGGTTTACCAGCCGGAAGCGTGATGATGAGCTTATCGAGCTCATTAACAATCTTATGAAGATCAGTGCCAAGGTACTCAGTCAACATTGCACTTGCACTGGGATCTGTTTTAATTCCTTTTGTCATAAGGTGTCTCTCAATCCATGCCGGAATCAGATAATCGCGTATTCTTGTTGATTCAAAATAAACAGCATGGCTCTCGAGAGCTTTGTAAAACTTTGTTCTCTTATCTATGGTTTTATACTTATAACTGAATACCAGGATAGTTGATAAAAGAGGCTTCTCAAGATATATAGCAAGATCCTCAATTTTTTTTAATGACTGTGCTTCTTTGACAATAACCACCTGGTGACTTGCCATCATTGGAAACCGGCGTGCAGTGTCGATTATTGCAGCAATATTGGTATCGTCTCCATAAATAATGATCTGGTTAAAAGCCTTCTCAGCTTCGGGCAGTACCTTATCTTCTATATAATCAGTAATAAGATCAATATAGTATGGCTCTTCGCCTGCAAGAAAGTAAACAGGCTTAAATATCCGGTTCTTCAGATCGGAAATTATCTCCTCATAGGTGACTGCCATTATCAGAATTTTAGATGTTTAACAGAAACACCGTTATCTATTATTTCCCTGAGCGAGTCAATCCCAATTTTAAGGTGCATTTCAACATAATTATTTGTGACTTTAATATCGCTGGTTTCCGTTTTAATGCCGGTTGAAATCATCGGCTGGTCGGAGACAAGAAGAAGAGCCCCGGTAGGTATCTCATTGGCAAAACCGACAGTAAAAATAGTCGCAGTCTCCATATCTATTGCCATTGCACGGGTCTTGACAAGGTATTTTTTAAATCTGTCGTCATATTCCCAAACCCTTCTGTTTGTTGTATATACCGTACCTGTCCAGTATTCCCTGTTAAACCTTATTATGGTAGCAGAGATGGCGCTCTGCAATTTAAATGCAGGAAGAGCAGGAACCTCACTGGGAAGATAGTCATTCGATGTTCCATCGCTTCTTATAGCAGCGATTGGAAGTATAAGATCACCAAGTGTGTTCTTCTTCTTCAGTCCTCCGCATTTACCAAGGAACAAAACGGCATTCGGACTAACCGCACTCAGAAGATCCATAATGGTTGCCGCATTGGGACTACCCATACCGAAATTTATAATGGTTATTCCGTCGGCTGTGGCACTTGGCATGTTTTTATCTTTCCCTTCAACCTGGACATTGTTCCACTTTGCAAAAAGTTCAACATAATACAGATAATTGGTCAGGAGAAAGTATTTTCCGAAGGTTCCAATAGCTTTTCCCGTATATCGTGGAAGCCAGTTATTAACAATTTCCTCTTTGGTTTTCATATCTTCATTTCAGTTAATAATTATCTCAATATATTTGTATAGGATTGAAGATTTAATCTAAACTAATGATTAGATCCTCAATCCAGCCATCAAAAATACAAAACTAAGTTGAAACAGTTAAATCTGCCTCAATATTCATTCAAAATAACCGGGAAAGAGGGAAATGAAATGATCCTCGATCCGGTCAGGAGAAAATATATCAAGCTCACTCCCGAGGAGTGGGTCAGGCAGAATTTCGTTCAGTATCTCGTCAATGAGGGAAAATATCCTGCCGGTCTTCTTGGAATTGAAGTTTTGTTCAGATTCAATAAATTGAAAAGAAGGGTCGATATACTGGTGCACAACAGATCCGGTGAACCGGTTATGATAGTGGAATGTAAATCGCCTGTTGTGAAAATTGACGATAAAGTATTTGATCAGATTGTCTGTTATAACATGGGGCTCAAAGTGCCGTATATCGTTGTCACTAATGGCCTTGATCACTATGCCTGTAAAATTAATCACGAGGAAAGCAAATATGATTTTTTACTTGTGATACCACTCTACGAAGATCTTTTGTTATGATTAGTGTAACCTGTGCTATTATAAGGAGTGAAGAAAATGAGGTCTTGGTAGTCCAGCGGGGAGAAACAACCGATCATCCTTTGAAATGGGAATTTCCGGGAGGGAAGCTTCTGCCTGGAGAGACGGAAGAGGAGTGCATTATCCGCGAGGTGGAGGAAGAATTATCGATGGAGATTGTAATTTGCGGTCAACTACCTGAAGTAGAATACGACTATGGCCATAAACAGATTAAGCTTATTCCGTTTATCTGCGATACTCTCGATGAATTGCCTTTTCTCTCAGAGCATTTGGCTTACAAATGGGTACCGGCAGCAGAATTATTATCGGCCGACTTTTCCGAGGCTGATGCATTTGTTGCAAAAAGCTATCTTGAAAGAATTAAAGCGAAAAAAATTCCTATAAACCCAAAATCCAATCAGTTATAATCTTAAGAGCTTCAGGAGAAAAGGTTTCTTCTATTTCACCGTACTCTGCCGGTAGTCCTGTTTTGCAGTGCTGGAAAAGGTGATTAAGTTCTGGCAGTTTCATTGTCTTATATGAAGTGTTACCTCCCGACCACAGAGCTTTTTCAATTGCCGGAAGGTTTTCATCCGCAGCAACCTGAAGATCCTTTTCGCCATTTAGTGCAAGCACCGGACATTTAACCTTTTTCCAGAAAGCTGCCGGATCAGTCATAATAAAATACCTGAACCATGTAAGAGTAGACGGATTTAAACTTGCCTGGACTTGCCTCAATGACTGTTCAATCTCTTCCGGTGAGGCTTTCTTCTTTAATAATATCTGCTTATACAGAGCCGTCATTTTTTCTGATGCTTTTTTGTTATCTGACTCTTTTTTCAGGACGGCAAATAACTTTTTATTAATTGAAACAGACTCTTTTATCTGCTTTTCATCAATACCAGAAGCACGACTGATATCAGCTGACTGGTGGTGAATTATCTGTTCGCCGGTGACGCCTGTTCCAGCAAGGGATACAATAAATGAGACATCTGGATTGGCAGACGCAACAATCGGGGCTATCAAACCGCCTTCGCTGTGACCGATGAGGCCAATGGTTTTAGGATCAATTTTTGCGTTTGTTTTCATGTAGTTGAGTGCTGCTTCTGCATCGGTGGCAAGGTCAGCGGATGTGGCTGCTGCATAGTTCCCCTGCGATTTTCCAACACCTCGGTCATCGTAACGGAGAACTGCTATCCCATTCCGGCTGAGATAATCAGCTATTACCATAAATGGTTTATGACCCATAAGTTCTTCATTCCTGTTCTGGGCTCCTGATCCTGTTATTAAAATAACAGCCGGGAAAGGACCTGTTCCGGCAGGAATTGTTAATGTTCCTGCAAGGTTGATATTAAATTTATCGTTCGCAAAGGTCACATCTTCAGATGTATAAGGGAATGGTGGTTTTGGTTCCTGGGGTCTGTTCAGGGTGAAGGCAGTTTTTAGTTTTACAAGATTAAGAGCAGCTGATTTTCCGGCCTGATTCCAGGTTCCTTCAATAAGAGTGTCGTTTTTTATGGTCCCGTTATACTCGGCAAGCAGAGCGCCTGCAGAAATCTTTATAGTTTCTCCGGTAAAAGTTACAGGTCCAAGCTTAATATTCTTAATCCCCTGGTCAGGACTGTCGAGTGTAGCGACAAGACTGTCTTTTTCAACTACCGACAGGTTAAAGACAACCCTCAACTCAATTGTACCTGCAGCAATCTTCCCGAGCCACGAACCGGCAATAAATTTATTATCAATTATTTTCTGGGCAGCCAGGGATTGGGTGAAAAGAATAAGACCCATCAGCAGAGACGAAGCAAGAACTTTTTTCATAAATAATCGTTTTTTCAAATGTACAAATGTATGAATTTCCGGACATGATTTCCAATGCGCAAGCAAGAGTTTGGCAGTCCGTCCCCATAACCGTTCCATCGCTGCCAAACACATGCTTTTTTGCTCTTTCTCGATTTGCTAATAAATTTCATGCTGTTACTTTGATTTGATCAAAATATGATTTAAATTTGACAAATATGTCAAGGTAAAATAATCAAGACAATGAAAGAAACATTTGGAGAATATATACATAAGTTACGAGTTGATAACGGATTAACTCTAACTAAACTTGCTGCAGCGCTTGATATTGACCAATCTACTCTTTCAAAAATCGAGAACCAGAAGCGAAATATTCCGATAGAAATTCTGCCAAAGTTGGCAAAGGTTTTCAAACTCAATATCAAAATGCTTGAAAAAGAGTATTATAGTGAAAGAATCGCTGAAATTATTTATCAAAACTCTGACACAGCAGAGTTATTAAAACTTGCAGAAGAAAAGGTTAAGTATTATAGAATTTTGAAAACAAAGCAGGGTAGTTTAAATCTATAACAAATGATTATCGGATTGGAAAAGATTTTGAATAAGGTTATTCAAGGAGATTGTCTGGAAGTCATGAATGAGATTCCTGACAAAAGCATTAATATGATTCTTTGTGATTTACCTTACGGAATAACTCAGAATAAATGGGATTCCATGATTGATCTTGAGCAACTATGGAAACATTATGAAAGAATTATCAAAGATGATGGTGCAATTGTTCTCACGTCGCAGGGATTGTTTACAGCAAAACTAATTTTGAGTAATGAAAAGTTATTTAAATACAAAATCGTTTGGATAAAATCTAAATCAACTAACTTTTTAAATGCTAAAAAACAACCATTAAGAAAACACGAAGACATCTGTATCTTCTATAAGAAACAACCCACCTACAATCCACAAATGACAAATGGTGATGCATATGACAAGGGTATTAGAAAAGATCAATATACAGGAAGTTATGGTGACTTTAAACCCAAACATGTAAAAAGTAATGGGGAAAGGTATCCGAATGATGTTGTCTTTTATGAGGAACAACATATAGATGATTTTATTTATGTTAAGACAGCAGAATCAGAAGGCCCGGTTTTACATCCAACACAAAAACCAATCGAATTAGGACGATATTTAATAAAAACCTTTACAGATCCTGGTGATATTATTCTTGATAATGCTTGTGGAAGTGGCAGTTTTTTACTTTCAGCGATTCTAGAAAACAGACAGTTTATTGGCATTGAGAAAAACGAGGATGTTCTATTACATAAAGTTAAACCTGTAGATTATATAAAAATCTGCACCGACAGGATACAAGAAACTTTAAAAAGGAAAGGAATTGAGCAGACAACTCTGAAGCTATTTATAGAGCCAATTGTAAAATACCATACTTTGTACTATGAAGCGAAACGAGAGAGACTGGGCAGGACAGCTTATTAGTTGGATTCAAGAAGCTATTCGAGATGGTCGATCTATCTTTGAAGATGCGACGAATGATACAGGAATAAAACTGGAATCCGGAAGAACAAAATTCCCTGACATTTTACTTTTTACTGATAAAGTTTCGGGAATTATTTTCAACGGTTGGGAATTAAAATTTCCGGATACAAATGTTGATGATAGGGAAATGCTTGAAAATGCTTTAGAAAAGGCCAAAAGACTTAAATCTGAATCATTTGTCACATGGAACGGAGCAGAGGCAATTATCTGGAAGATTGAGAATGAAGAATACTCATTAAAATCTCTTGCCAAAATAAAGAAGTATGTCAAAGAACCTACTATCAACGTCCGAGATGATTTGGCAGATCCAGTAAAATTTAACCGAAATGAAAAATTATTAAAAGCAAGAGCTAACTTAATTTTACATGATCTAGGACAACTCTTTGAGAGTGGTGAACTTAAGCAGGCAATCAATATTACTGGTAATATTATTCAAGCAATAATCGAAGCCTCAAAAATTATAATACCACAATTTCAAGAAGCTATTATTTCTGAAAAGGGCAAAAATGCTGCTTTCAGAAAGGATTACAACCAATGGAAAATATATGAAAATTCGACATTAAAAATTCTCGCATCATCTTCCAGAAGGCCAGAAAATTTAATTGAGGAGGAAGTCCTTGCTAAATTCACTTTCTACAATCTTATAGGTAAAATTCTTTTTTACTTGACACTTTCAGAAAACCTGTCTAGAGATTTAGCTAAACTTCAAATTGAAAATCCAGAAAACGTAAAACAAACGCTCGATGAATATTTTAATGAGGCAAAAAGGATAGACTACCAAGCTATATTTAAACCATACTTTACTGATAACCTTAGTTTTTCTAGAATCATAAACGAAACTGTATTTCAACTAATTAAGAAGTTCACTGAATTTGATTTTAGGATTTTGCCATCAGGAGTGATTGGGACTATTCTTGAAAACCTAGTACCAAAATCTGAAAAACAGAAATTTGGGCAATATTTTACTCCAGAAACATTAGCAAACCTAGTTTCATTTCCAGCCATCCAAACAGTTAATGATTATGTTTTTGATCCTACCTCAGGAACAGGAACATTTTTAAATTCGTTCTATCAAATTATTAAATATCATGGTAAGGAAAACCATTCTGAAATCTTAAATCAAATATGGGGTAACGATATTTCTCATTTCCCGGCTATTCTATCAGTTATTAACCTATATAAACAGGATGTTTCAAAAACGGATAATTTTCCAAGGATTACGAGAGATGATTTTTTCAATCTTAATTCTGGGAACAATGTAATATTTCCTGATTCAAGCAATTATAGTAACCAAATTTCACAACCTATCCCTGAATTTGATGCCATTTCAAGCAATTTCCCCTTCATTCAGCAAGAAGATATTCCAAATGATGTTCTTACTGCTCTTTTCAGAAAAGAATTTGAATCAAGCCAACAAGCTTTTTTACTTGACAGTACTTTTAAAATAAATGAGCGTTCAGATTATTTCACATATTGCGTTTATAACTCAATTCGTTTTTTAAAAAATGGTGGCTTTTTATCAGCTATTACCTCAAATGCCTGGCTCGGGAAGGAATACGGAATTCAATTCAAGAAGTTCTTACTTGATAATTTTCATGTAAAATATGTTGTGAGAAGTATTGCTGAACATTGGTTTCTAGATTCAAAAGTATCAACAGTATTTATCGTACTTCAAAAAAGACTAAGTAGCGAACCTACTAAATTTATTACTCTGAATTTCAAACTTTTAGATGAATTCGATCAAAACAATATCGGTAGCCAACTTTCACAAATTGAAAATATTTATGCTGAAATTGATAATTGCTCTGACATAAGAAACCCAACTTGGAGAAGTGATTCAATCTTTGAAGATTTATATCATAAATTGGACGAATCTATTACAGTTTGCATTGTATCAAAAGATAAACTCCTTGAATCTCTTGAAACACAGGAGAATTGGTCTAAATATTTTATCTCAGCTTATCTTTTTGAAAAAGTTGATGAGTATCTAACAGTGATCTATCCTAATGTTATTGATGCTTTTAGAGGTGAACGAACAGGGTGGAATGAAATGTTTGTTATTCCTGAAAATGAGGTTGCTGATACTGGTATTGAATCTGAGTTCCTTATACCATATGTAAAAAGCCCCACCGAATTAGAGGTTTTACAGTTTTCGGGTGAGTATAATTTTAGTTTATTCGTTTGCTCTTTACCACTTAGTGAATTAAGAATAAATTACCCGGGTGCTTATAGTTGGATAAGACACTTTGAAAATGCTTCCAATAGAAATAATTCTAAAACTATACAAGAAGCCTGTTCTGGTCATAAACCATTTTGGTATTCCTTACATCCAAAGAGTGCAAACATAGTAACAGCCATCAATCCATATGAACGGCTCTTTTTCTGTTTCTCTGCAAATTCTTTTACTATCGATCAGAGGCTTGTAGCTATAAATATTGAGGAAGGCTATGATGTTGAACTGGTAGCTGCTTTACTCAACTCTATAGTTACATTATTGTCTATCGAAATAAGAGGAACATCTAGAAATCTTGGAGCTTTAGATTTAAATGCTAATTATTTCAAAAAGTTGGAAGTTCTAAATCCAGACTTACTTTCACCCGATATGATAGATGATATTTTTATTGCATTTCAACCTCTGAAACAAAGACCTATTGGGACAGTTTTTGAGGAAGTCAATATGGATGACCGAATAAATTTTGACAAAACAATTCTCAGATGCTATGGAATTGACGAAAATATTTTGGAAAATCTTTACCAAACACTTGTGTCCTCTGTAAATGATAGAGTCAGTATGAAAGAACGTTAAAATGAACGATTATGAAATATAACGAAGTACCAGACATTACATTAAAGATGATAATTGACTCAGGCTTGATAAAACCTGATACTAAAGTCTATGCTTCCATTAATCCAGAGATTATTGGTAATATCAACCATGATGGTTCAATAAATCTTTTTATTGATAACCAACAAAAAATATTTCCGTTTCCTAGTGGCGCAGCTAGAGCCATTGTAAAAACAAGTGTCAATGGCTGGCTTTTTTGGAGAATTATGGATTCAGGTCAATTGAAAGAGCTTTCTCATTTTAAAAGGGAATATATTAGACAATTTGCGAAATAACCATCGCCAAATACCGCCGTTTTCAGGCACATATGTACCTCCCTCAATTCCAACCTTAAACTTAAATCTGCAAAAGAGCTACAATCTTACTTATATACTCCTTGCAGATAATTAGATTGTTAACAACAGGGCATAAATTGTTAATAAATATATATAGCATTTATATTAACTGACAGTTAATGCTTATTATCTTTGTGTCATAGTTCTTTGATATAGTTGTTTTGATTTACAGTAGACAATTGATTAGTTTCAAATTGAAGTGTATTAAGTTACACAACCGTATTACGGGATTTATTGGGCGACTGATGCAATGACCTGATGATAGGCTGATACAATGCTTGCAAACAGAATTATTAGAGCAGTATCGAATTGAATCATGATTATTCGTTATTCACTTAATAAGATATAATTGAATAAACTATTTATTAATGCAGAAGATTTAAAGAGTGCGTAGCGGCCACGGATAAGCTAACAATTGTCAATTACTGAGTAATGCAGACAGTAATTCAACTGTTACTAAATCCGTAATAAAATGGAAAAGGAAAAATTCAAAACAATTGATGATTTGATTCAAGGAATCGAATCCATCGTATCAAAGAATCGTGGTTCGCTCTCGGATTATGATGTAGTTCTTTTAAAAAACTGTAGTGCTAAACTCAAGGAGCTTAAGAAATTAAAAAAGCGAAAGTCGGATATTCCGAAAGAAATAATCACCGATATAATTTCAATTATACTCAGAGTCTTTTCAAGCATTGCCATCAACGACATTATGTAGTTCGACACTCTTTATTTTTTTTAACAAAGTGTAATTATGAATTTAGGTAATACAATAAAAACCATTAGATCAAAGCGGGGAATTCGCCAAAACGAACTTGCCGAGAATTGTAAATTGTCACAAACATATATGTCGCAAATTGAGAATAATCAAAAGGAGCCGAATATATCGACACTCAAGCAAATCTGCTCTTCTTTAGATGTTCCTTTGCCTGTTGTATTCTTTATGGCTCTTGACGATGAAGATGTACAGGAAAACAAAAAAGAAGCCTTTAAATTAATTGCTCCGGCAATTAATAACTTTATATCCGAATTTTTCATTAGTACTCAAGTCACATGATAAACACTGAAAAGCATCTTGAGTATGTTTTAAATTGCAAGTATTCCGAATTAGAAAAGATATGCTCAGAAATTGATTTGTATTATTATGTGAGCAAACGTCTAAAAGGTTATAAAAACGGAGAACCACAATATCGTGTTCTATACCCAAGTAAAGGGAAATTAAAGATTATTCAAAGTCAGATTAAAAACAATATTCTTTCTAAAATTCAATTTCCTTGGTACGTCCAGGGAGGAGTAAAAAAGAGGGATAACATTACAAACGCAAGTCTGCATATGGGGAAAAAATATAAATTCATGACCGATATCAATTTTTTTTTCCCCTCAGTTACACATAAAATGGTTTATAATACCTTAATTCAAAATGGATTTTCACCTGATATTGCTCATATCCTCACTAAACTCACAACTTACAAAGGTGAATTACCACAGGGGGCACCAACAAGTTCATATTTAGCCAATCTTGTTTTCATACCAATAGATAAGAAAATATTAGAATTATGTGAGCAATTAAATATTACTTATTCTCGCTTTATTGATGATTTGAGTTTTTCTTCACCATCTGATTTTAAACCTGAAACCTTAAAATTATTAGACATAATTAAGAAAGAAGGCTTTCAAATTAGTCACAAGAAAACATTTTACAAAACAAAAAATGCTGTGATTACAGGTGTTCAGGTTGGTCAGAACCGTTTAGATGCAACACTCGATTTTAAATCCAAAATGAATAGTATTCCTGATGAGCAAATCAAATCTAAAGCAGGCCATGCAAATTATTATAAAAGAATAAGAAGCATTAAAAAATCACTTAAAAAGGAATTTGTTTAATCATCCCGGCGCTGTCAGACACATTTGCAGCTTAGGTAGTTCCAACGCTAAACCCAATGCCGTAAAAGTCTTTCCAACCTGGCTCACCTAGATTTGGGAAAATCGGGAATAAAAAGGATCATCTACTTAGTCAAGAAAACAAAACAGCACTTCAGCTAAAAACAAGTTAGCTGAAAGGCAATACATCACAAGAATATGGATAACATTAAAATAGACATACCAGTTTTGACAGATGACAATGGATTTGTTGGAAGGGAATGCCCCGAATGTGAACAGTACTTCAAAGTAAAATTTGGAACGGGATTAGTAACTGATGAATGCATTTGCCCATATTGTGGTCACAAAAATAATCAGGATCATTTTTACACTAAAGATCAAATAAAATACATTGAGAGTTATGTTAAAAAATATGCTTTTGAGCAAATATTGAAACCTGGACTTAGAAAGATTGATCAAAGCTTCAAAAATCTGGAGCATCAAACTCGAAACAGCATGCTTCAGATTAAAGTAAAAACGAATGTAGATAATATCAAATATACAATTGATTGTTATCAGGAAAGTGAACTTGAAACAAATATAACATGTAATTCCTGTAATCTTGAATTTTCAATTTTTGGAGTTTTTGCAAACTGTCCCGATTGTGGACAATTAAGTGCTATTACCGTTTTTAAAAAGTCGCTTGAAGTTGTTAAAAGGAAATTAAAACTATCTACTGAGATTGAAGACAATGAACTTAAGATAAGCTTTCTAGAAGATGCTTTAAATAATTCAATATCAACATTTGATTCTTTAGGAAAAGCATTAATACAAAAGCACGACGATATCCTGAAAACTAGATCTTTAAATTTATTTCAGAATATTTCCCTATTATCAGAGACTTTAAAAAATAATAAGGGTAAATCTATATCTCAATTAATAGGTAATGAATCATATGAATTTCTTCTTAAAATGTTCCAAGTTAGACACATATATGGGCACAATTTTGGGGAGATAGACGAAATATTTGCAAAAAGACTTCCAAAATTTGAAAGTATGATAAAACGAAAGTATGTTTTACATATAGATGAAATCAATAGCCTTATTATGGAAGTTGAAAAACTTGGTGAAATAATAATAAAATATTTGGATGAATAATCCAAGCAGCTAAAAAACCGGTATAGTTATTTACTTTCTGCAGTTCAGACAACCAAGATAAATTGGTAATAATGCCTGCGTAATTTATCGATATATAAAAGTAATTTGTAAATAAAGCGAAGGCAAAAACAAATAAAAGAAAGGGCATTTTCTAAATCGCAAAGGCATTTATCAATAAGCGACAGGCATAACTCAAGATGCAGAGGTCTTTAATAATAATATCGAAGATATTTTCCGATATATCAAAGGGATTTGTAAAACGACAAAAGACAAAGTTGTCCCTTATCACACCATCCCTGCTGCTATTTATTAGCTGTTAACACCTCAGACATTTTAAGTCCATGTTACATTTCAATTTTCAAATTTTCAAATTTTCAAATTTTTCTTTAGTACTTTTGAAGATCATTTTTAATACCAACAAATGAGAATAGTAGATACAAAAGGGCAGCTTTGCCCGGCACCGCTGATTGCAACAAAGAGGGCACTTAAAGAGACAGCGGTAGGGGAATCTTTCACTGTTTTAACTGATAATCAGACATCATTTAATAATTTAACCCGTTTCCTTAAAGATAATTATGAAGATTTTCAGGTTAGTGAGACAGCAGGAGTATGGACACTGACGATAACTAAAACTACCGGTGATGTTACTCTGGCTAAAGCAGAGGAGTACTGCAATTCATCAGTTTCACATTTCCAAAAGGGAAATTTTATAGTTGTTCTGGCATCTGATAAAATGGGTGAAGGTGATGATGAGCTTGGACATCTTCTGATGGCCAATTTCATAAAGGCATTAAAAGATCTTGATATACTACCTCAGAAAATGGTTTTCTACAACAGCGGTGTAAAACTTGCTGCAAACGGTTCCCCAGTAATTGAACATCTGAAGGATCTGGAGAAAATGGGAGTTGAATTACTGCTCTGCGCCACTTGTGTAAACCATTATTCAATTGAGTCAATTGTCGGGGCAGGTACCTTGAGCAACATATATGCTATTGCAGAAGTCATGGCTTCAGCCGGGAATATTGTCAGACCCTGAAAACTAAAATATCAGTATGAAAATTGACCTTCTTCAGATGGTTGAATATGGTGGTTGTTCGGCAAAAATATCACCGAAGCAGCTTGAGGAGATACTTAAATATCTCCCTCTGCCCGCTGACCCGAATATCCTTGTTGATATTGACACTCATGACGATGCAGGTGTTTACAGAGTGAATGATGAACTTGCCCTTGTCCTGACCACCGACTTTTTCCCTCCTGTTTGCAGCGACCCTTATGAATTCGGACAGATTGCTGCTGCCAATTCAATAAGCGATGTTTATGCAATGGGAGGAGACCCGGTACTTGCTCTCAACATAATAATGTTCCCGGCTGCAAAGCTCCCGATGGAGGCTTATGCAGAAATACTGAAAGGAGGATTCGACAAGGCAACTGAAGCAGGAGTGAGGATTATCGGCGGACATACCATTGATGATTTCCCTCCAAAATACGGACTGGCAGTTGTCGGGTATATTCATCCGCAAAAAATTATTACCAATGCCGGTGCTAAACCGGGAGATTCTCTGATTCTTACAAAGCCATTAGGGACAGGTATTATCATGGCTGGCCAGAGACTCGGAATGGCGATAAATGCTGATATTGCTGAGGCTAAAAAGCTAATGAAGCTCCTTAATAAAACAGGAGCAGAGGTTATGAAAAAATATAATGTTAAGGGCGCCACGGATGTTACCGGGTTCGGACTTGCCGGTCATGCTCTTAAAATGGCAAAAGCAAGCAAGGTATCTTTAAGAATAAATATGAAGAAGATTGCACTGATCGGTAATTCTTACATATTAATTGATGAAGGATGTATTCCTGGTGCTTCATTCCGTAACCTTGAATTTGCTGAAAAGGATATTTATTTTGCCACCGATCTCGACTATAATCTGAAAATGATAGCTTTCGACGCCCAGACATCCGGAGGGCTTCTTTTCTGCGCACCGCCTGATAAAGTGGATAAAATTATGGCAGATTTACAAGATGCCGGTCTTCGGAATGCGAAAGTAATTGGATATGTAACAGAGCCTGAGGAGAAATTGATATATTTAAGTAATTGAAATTTTTTTATTAAGAAATGGCTCAGAAATTGGCAAGTGAACTGGGAATAGCTGTTGGTATTTCGTCGGGAGCTAGCTTCCTCGGTGCTCTGATGAAACTTGATGAGCTCGGATCAGATGCAACAGTTGTTACTATATTCTCTGATGATAATAAGAAATATCTCAGCACAGGTCTTATGAAAAAGGAACCTGTTAAAGAAGGCTATTTGTCAGCAGATGTAAAGCTTAAATCATTTATTGCACTAAAGCGTAACTGCATAACTTGCTGTAATCCTGCTGAATGCAAGGAGGTTGTCGATCCGGAAGTTGTAAAGGATATTAACTTCCCGAGCTGCTATTTAAGGAGTCTGAAAGTCTGAAAGCACCAAAAGTTAACCCGGCCTGTGCTATTGATTGAAGCTGTGAGGCCCATTCAAGCCATTTATTTTCCATTTGTATCATTTGTAACAATTACTTAATTGCATTGCAACCTTCATGTAATAATGATAGCTGACTTTTGTATCATGCAAAATCAAGTAAAACTTAACAAAAAAGAAATGAAGAAATTTTTAACAATAGCAATTTTTACAGTAGTATCAATTTATGGGTACTCACAAACCCAGAGTATCGATTCTCTTAAGGAGGTAATCGACAGTCATGAAGGTAAAATTAATGCACTGGATGAGAGAGTATTGGTAAATGAAGCCGACCTCAGTAAGCTGAATAAAATAAAAATCTCGGGTTATATTCAGGCGCAATGGGAGAGATACGATAAGGACCTGGTTAAGACAAATGAACCAAACAATACTTTTTTTATCAGAAGAGCAAGAGTGAAGTTTACTTATGAAGCATTGGATGGAGTTAAATTCGTTTTACAGCCCGATTTCAGCACGGGAAGCCTTTCATTGAAAGATGCTTACGCAGTAGTGAATATTCCAAAACTTAAAGATTTCACATTATGGGCCGGTCAGTTTAACAGATTAAATTATGAAGTTGAATACTCTTCAAGTCAGAGGGAAGTACTGGAACGCTCAAGGGTTATAAGAGCTATTTATCCAGGAGAAAGGGAGATTGGGGTGAAACTTGAATACATCGGGTCTACCATTCCTTTGAAACTTCAGCTGATGGCAATGAATGGTAATTTCACAGGCTCTCAGGCAAAAGATGCTGATTCAAAGAAAGATCTTATGGGTCGTGTTGTTTATTCAGTAAAACTTCCTGCCGCAGGTATAGGAATTGACTTTGGAGCAAATAGTTACCTGGGGGGAAACAGAGCAAAAACCAACAAGTACATTGTAAACACTATGGGAGTTGCAGACAGTATTAATGTTGGTGATTATCTTAACAAAAACTGGGTGGGTGGTGAAATCCAGATATTTGCAGATATCCTCGGCGGTCTGGCTGTAAAAGGCGAATATATGGCTGGTGTAAATTCATCCGTAAGTACAATAACCTCAACAGCTACCATGGCACAAAAGAAGGCAGATCCTAATAAGATTAAGAATTTTTCAGGTTACTATGTTTATTTAATTAAGAATATCGGCCAAAGGAATCAAATGGTTGCTCGCTATGACTACTATGATCCAAATACAAAACTATCGGGTGATGCAGCAAAGAATGATCTGTTCTATAAAACTCTGACCCTTTCATGGCAACATTATCTGAATGACTTTATAAGGGTCTCTCTTAACTACGAAATGCCAAAGAACGAAACCAATGCAACAAATCCAAAAGATTTGAAGGATAATACCCTCGGAGTAAGAATTCAGGCAAAATTCTGATAATAATATAGTTCAACATCCAATTAAAAATTATTCAAAAAATTAAATTATAAAAAAATGAAAAACAACAAAATTTTCCCGATAATGCTGATAATAGCCCTTTTGGCTACAGCATCAGGATTTTCTCAACAATCAAAAATTACAGTAAAAGGTTCTGATACAATGGTAATCCTTGCTCAGAAATGGGCAGAACTTTACATGAAGAAGAATCCGGCAGCCTCAATTCAGGTGACCGGTGGAGGTTCTGGTGTTGGTATTACAGCACTGATCAACGGAACAACTGATATATGTAACTCAAGCCGTCCTATGAAACAGACAGAAATTGAGAAGCTTAAGGCCCGTTATAATACACTGGGTGTTCAGATCCCGTGCGCGAAAGACGGAATAACTATTTTCCTGAATGAAGCCAATAAAGTTCAGGAGCTTACAATCAAACAGTTAAGTGATATTTACCAGGGTAAGATCAGGAACTGGAAAGAACTTGGCGGGAATGATGCTGAAATCAGACTTTATGGCCGCGAAAACAGCTCCGGAACCTATGTCTATTTCCATGACGAGGTTGTGAAAGCCGATTATGCTGCGACCGTTCAGTCTCTGCCCGGAACAGCTGCGGTTGTAAATGCTGTAAAAAAAGATGTTAATGGTATCGGTTATGGTGGAGCTGCTTATGCTGAAGGTGTTAAACATGCCAGAGTAAAAAAGGATGCTAACAGCCCGGCATTTCTTCCGACAGCGGAAACTATCGGAAAGGGTGAATATCTTATAACCCGCTACCTGTATATGTACCTGAGAAACAGGCCAACAGGGGAAACCAAAAAGTACATTGACTGGATCCTGAGTGCAGAGGGACAGATGGTCGTTACGGAAGTCGGATACTTTCCATATAAATAGTCGTTTTTTTTGAAGTTGTTTGTTTTAGAGGTTTTCCAGGCTTGTCAGAAAAACACTGACAAGTCTGGCATTT
>Ga0265292_1001903_pt1 | contig 16376 bp, 19 predicted proteins | sample Munlanlewell296A_FD_189080 | JGI IMG/M metagenome (GOLD analysis project Ga0265292, IMG submission 189080) | Leachate microbial communities from a municipal landfill in Southern Ontario, Canada - Leachate well 296A | ecosystem: Engineered > Solid waste > Landfill > Unclassified | place: Canada... | reverse complement strand
GCATCGCTCCCATCATTAAGGAAATGTATGACAAATTCGCCACAGGGAGGTACACCCTCTGGGATATGGCCGTCTTTTTGTCGCAACACGGCATGACCACAAGTGGCGGGAAGATCATGCGGGACAAAGCCTCATGGATCTTGTCTAATCCGTTCTACTATGGCCACTTCCGGTATGCCGGGGAAATCCACGAAGGTACTCACGAGCCACTGGTTGCAAAGAAACTGTTTGACGCTGTGCAAGAGATCTGGCGCAGACGAAGTCACTCCTGGCACGAGGAGCGGCCGGTCAAGATCTACACCGGACTTTTTCGTTGTGGTGAGTGTGGCATGATGATTACGGCTGAATTAAAGAAAAAATTTTACCCAACTACCAATCATCATGCCACGTATGTGTATTACCGGTGTACGAAAAAGTCCAAGGATACTAAGTGTTTTCAGCCCTTCATTCGAGAAGAAGAACTTGACCGGCAACTATCAGACTTGATCCAAACAGTTTCTTTGCGTCAGGATTGGGCAGCCAAGATGGTACAGAAGTTAGAAGAGGAAAAAATTGACGCTGCCCACTCCTGCCAAGCGTTTGTTGCAGAAAAACAGAAGGAAATTGCCATCATTAACGGGAAACTCCAGCGTCTTTTGGATTCGTATCTCGATCAGGATATTGACCGTGACGATTATCGAAATCGCAAGGCGACATTGTTGAGTGAGAAAAAGACGCTGGAGGAGTCAGTTTCCCGTCTGCAACACACGCACACTGCGTGGCTCGAACCTATGAGGACATGGTTGAAAGAAGCGTCAGAAGTGGAAGAAATCGCACGGGGTGAAGACAAAAACGCAAAAAAGGTATTGGCACTAAAAATCTTCGGCTCGAACCTCACGCTGTCCCACAAAATAGCGCGCGGTGACGCGCGCGAACCGTGGGCGGCGCTGCGCGCCGCCCCGACAAGTCGGAAAATGGAGCCTCTTGTCAGAATCGGACTGACATCGACGGTTTACGATACCGCTGCTCTACCGTTGAGCTAAAGAGGCGACTTTTTTTACTGGATCTATTTTATCAAGAAACAAGGGAATTTGATACGATAGTAGAAGTTATGAAAAGAAAGAAATCATTTGTTAGCCGAAAAATTGATTGGAAACTGCTTGTAATTGGCATCAGCATCATCCTTGCGGCATTTGGATTGAAAGATAGCAGGATAGAACATATCGTTTCTCAATTGTTGCCGGAGTATTCTCTACAGCGTATCCCGTCTGCAACTGCCGCTCCAACAGGTGTGGCAGAAGGTGAAATAGTCGTCGTTAAACGGGTGATTGATGGAGACACCTTAGAGCTGTCTGATGGCAGAAGACTTCGCTACATCGGTATCAATGCGCCAGAGGTATCTTCTGAAAATGGGAAGACGTGCTTTAGCCGCGAAGCGACAGAAAAAAATAAAATGCTCGTTGAGGGAAAAATTATTCGCATGGCAAAAGATATTTCAGATATGGATAAATACGGTAGATTATTGCGCTACGTATGGTCGGGAGACATATTTGTCAATGAAACGTTGGTAAGAGATGGTTATGCACACGCGAGCACGTTCCCCCCTGACGTGTTGTATAAAGATGTGTTTCTTGCCGCAGAGAAACAGGCGAGAGCGGAAATGATTGGACTTTGGGGATCAACATGTACGAACAAGAAATAACGTTTAAGACCAACGGCTGGTGATGCCGTGCGGCAAGAGCCTTTTTGATGTTGAATCTTGTATCGTAAGTTCAAACGTCTCGATGAAACCTTTTGTATTTGCCATCATATCGTTTATTACATTGTCTATGACAATGGGTGATAGATCAGCAGTATACGCATTGAGCAAAACAAAGAAAGGCTTGGGTGATAAGAGTTGTTTGCAAAGAGTCAGAAGTGGGGCCAGATCATCTTCTATTTTCCATATCTCCCCTTTTGTTCCTCTTCCGAACCGAGGAGGATCCAGGATGATTGCGTCATAGGCATTGCCTCTTCGGATTTCTCGAGACACAAATTTTGTTACATCATCTAATATCCATCGGATTGGAGCTTCTTTTAACCCTGATGCTGTAGCATTTTCTTTCGCCCAATTGATTGAACTTTGACTGCTGTCGACATGCGTCACGTGAGCACCAGCCTTAGCCGCGGCAAGAGTCGCGCCCCCTGTATAGGCAAAAAGGTTGAGGACAGAGGATTTTGGTTTACTGTATAGTTTTTCTGTAATCCATTGCCAATTCACTGCCTGTTCCGGAAATACACCGACGTGTTTAAAAGATGTAGGCTTCAATTGAAAGACAAGATCATCGTATGAGATGTGCCAATCTGATGGCGGCGCTTTTTTGATTTTCCAGTCCCCTGCTTCTTTTGAAGAGCGGACATATTGCGCATCCGCGGATTCCCAAATTGTAAGAGGAGCGTTTCGTTTCCAAATAGCGCGAGGATCAGGGCGGCTTATGGTGTATGAACCAAATCGCTCAAGTTTGGCACCTTCGCCACTATCAATGAGCTCGTAGTCTTTCCAGTCAGTTGGGAAAATGATGGGAATTGATGTATGCACAAAAGAAAGTATACCACGTGATGATTTTATAACGAAAATGTCTCTCTACGGCGAATTTCATCAATTATTTTTTCTATCATGGTTTCGTAGGAATAGATGGGAAGACGAAGCGATTTGAGTGTAGAGAGGTCATCGGTGATCGTGCGCATGGTGTCGTGTTTGTCGACTGGTGTAACTGAGATATTAAAAGGTTTCAGGATATCATTGGCGATGTCAAAACGGCTTTTTAGATCAGGTGTCACGATAGGGATGATTTTGTTCCAAATATTTTTTCGGATAACTTCCTCAATTACCTCTGAGAGGTGACCTATATATGTTGGTTGAAACTTCCATGACGTGTCGTAGATAGCTTCTGTTTTTGTATCGATGTTTTTGAGGATCCGATTAAACGGTCGATCGTTTATCGTGTTGGGGCTGAACCCGATGATAAGAGATGGCCGTAGAATAAACCATCCTGCTTTAGTTGTTTTGACGTATGTTTCGCTTTGCATTTTGGTGTTTCCGTATACGTCAGTTGGATTGATAGCCGCAAAGGAAGATAAAAATATCATTTTTGCTCCAATAGCATTTGCTTGAATTACAATATATTTTGTGCTTGTTTGGTTTAGTGCAATCGCAGCTTCAGGATTTGCGGCACACGTTCTGGGGTTTGCATCTGCTGCAACGTGTAGGATTATGTCAGGTTTTTGCGACGAGATCGTTTGGGTAATCTCTCTAGGGCTAATAATATCGAGAGGAATAAATTTAGGGGAGAGTCTGTTTCCGTGATATGTGCCAATGACATCAAATGATTTCAAGAGATCAAAATACAATCGTGCTCCGACGTAACTGCTCGCCCCAGTTAAGAGTATTTTCATACAATATTATTGTAATAGGCTATATCAAGCTTGGTAATGATTGATAATGGCTGTGGAAGATTTGATAACAAGAAAAAGCCAATTGCATCGCATTTAGTGGGTTCAATAATTGTCGGAGTTTTATTGTTTTTGATTGTACATAAAAATGTTGTGGGTACCCAATGTTGTTTTTCCTCTGGGATTATGTGATCGGCGGCGGGAAATTGTTTGAGTATTTCGATTTCGACGCCATATTCTTCTTTCATTTCTCTTTTTATGGCATCAATAAGTTTTTCTCCAAATTCGACACTCCCGCCAGGTATTTCCCAATATCCCTTTTCGTTCGTGCAGTTTTGACTTCGTTTGGATAGAAAAAGTTCACCTTTTTCATTAAAGATCATGACTCCTACGGAGACACCTATGTAGTCAATACCCTTTTTCATAAAAATATTTTAAGCTGTATTGAGTAAATGTATTGCGTCTTCTATATTTTGTTTGTGATCAAGAGCCATTTGGTCGGGTAATTCGTTGAGAGAGAACCATTTAATATCCAAGGCGTCGTCTCCTTGTTTGGCTTTATTATCTGAAACAGTGACGAGATAAACAAGATTAATTACTTGTTTAGGGTGTCTGGTGGGAGAGCTGTATACGCCGACTAATTTAGTCTCAAGTACATCGAGGTTGGTTTCTTCCTTCACTTCTCGTTTGACAGAATCTTGCGTTGATTCATCCCATCCTACGTACCCGCCCGGTGTTCCCCAATAACCCTTATCTGGTTCAACGCCTCGTTGGATGAGTAATACTTGATTGTCTTTGATGATGACCGCGTCAATTGATACGCCTCTGTTTGGGTATCTATTGCAGTGAGGACATTGCTCGTTGTTTTTGAATTCTTGCATATTATTTATTAGAGATAAGTTTTAGACCTTTTGCGTTTTTGTGTGTGATAACTTTCTTTCCTGACTTAGATTCAATTTCTTTCCTCGCGTTGCCTGCGACAGTTCCGCCTTCTTTGGCGACTTTCTTATTTTCAGGAAAATTTTTCGGTTGTCTTTTTTGGGAGATCTCTGTCGTGGCTGTCTCGGCGAGCATGTTTAGTACCAGCTCGAGATTGGTCATATTATCCCTAAGATTTTCTTTTTTCAATCCTTTGAGATTTTTGTATTGTTTGGTGGTAAGTCCGGTCCAAGCTTGTGTTATTTCATTGGTGAGGATTGCAAACTCCAATCCTTCCTTGACGCCTCGAGTTTCCCATTCATCGGTAAGGGCTTTGCGGATTTCAATACTTTTTAAACGCTGATTGATCCAATCTTGGCTGTACCCTTTTTGTAAGTACGTTTTTAGCGCCCTGTTTATAGCAAGTTCCGGATCTGCTGTTTCTTCGAGCCGTTCGTAGCCGACACGAGCCAACCATAGTTTAAAAGGTTCTGCATTTGGAGAGGGAATTGATTGGATAATGCGAAGCATGACTTCGGTGTCTGCGACGTCTGTGAGTCGCATTTTACCGTCAGCAGCAATCATTTTCAAAGCGTGACATTTTGTAACGGTTTCATTCGTGCCTTCATCAATTAGCCTCTTTTTAAGAACACGCCAGTATACTTGAGGATTGCTGCTATTTGTTAGAGTGGCAACCACATCAACTATAGAAAAATACCACAACTCCTTTTCTTCATCCCAAAGTCGGCGAATTTTTTTTCCTTCAAAAATGGTGATTTTTGATTTTGCCATAAACGTTATATTAATAAAGACAAGTCGAACCCTCTGGAGTGGGCGAAGGGAATCCCACTTCGCCCTTCGGGCTACGAAGGGACGCAGTCGAACCCTCAAGAGCGGCGTACCGGATTTGGACCGGTGACCTTCTCCTTGGGAAGGAGACATTCTACCACTGAACTAACGCCGCAATTCTACCATTGTCAGGCGAAGCCTGATCTGGCTCTGCCAGAAACCACGCCCGCATCTTTTTCCACATCAATAAATCTCATAATATCATGAGATTACTCGTCTGACTATCAGATCTTTTCAAAAAGCTTACGGTAACTGCAGTACGTTTCCTGAATGGATGACGTTGGCATCGTTTAGCTTATTAAGCGTCGCGATTTCAGTCCATCTGTATCCTGTACCGTACGTCTTTGTTGAAATACTCCAGAGTGTATCGCCTTTGATCACTGTGTATTTATTGTTTTCCGGCTTTTTGACTTCGATCGCTGATGATGATGTCTGGCCTTCCGGCATACGCTTTTCGACTTTTGGAATAGTAAGCGTTTGTCCGACTTCTATAACGTCAGCATTTGAAAGTTTATTAGCCTCGACGATATCTACCCAGTTATACCCACTTTGGAAATATTTATCAGAAATTTTCCACAATGACTCACCAGCTACGACTGTATGAGTCGTAGGGAGTGATGATTGCTCTTTTTGCGCTTCTTCCTGCTTCTTGACTTCAGTAGCGGTTTGCACACCCTTGTTTTTGACGTAATTAACCACAAGTATTGCGGTGACTACGACGACTGCGATACCTAAAAATAGGGAGACCATACTATCTGAATTTTTGAGATATTTTTTGATTTGTTCGTTCATGTTCCTCCTTTCTAGGCAGAAGTAGTGATTGGGGGCAGAGCTCAGATTATATTATGAATTAATTTTTGTGTGTTAGTTCAAATCTTGAAATAAATGTATGATTCTTATTATCAAAAGCCCCGAGTGATGTTGAGTTAAACATGCGTTGTATGAAATTTGGAGCAGGATGTTCAGCATCATATTTCATATATGCTGAAGTTCTCTGAACACCATGAGTATTTATGCTTGCAATTCGCACAATAGTATTCGCAGTTTTGTCGAACCAATTTGATACTTGAGGCCTCGTGTCAGGTGTAATCATAATAAATATGTCTTTCTCCTCCGCATATTACCATTCGCCTCACCCATATGCAACGCTTTGGGGCAGAAGAGAGTCCCGCCTCCGCATCTTTCCATTCGCCTTAGTCCCGCCATTGCGGGACACGGCTCATGGTGCGATTGCTGGAGGACACAAGAATCTCTAATTCGATAAAATCGAAAAGAGATTCTAGTGCGGGACCGAGCGGACTCGAACCGCCGACCTCCTCCTTGACAGGGAGGCGCTCTAACCAGGCTGAGCTACGATCCCATTCTGGGACAAAACCTTACGGTTTTTTCCCAACGATTTTCCCTCATACGTGTTGCAAGCTATTCACTCGCTACGTCACGCTTGCAACAATTTTAACTCATCATCCTTTGGCTATCTGGCTTTGTCATGGCCGTACAATGGATGTGGAATAGATTATAAAATATAATTGAGCTCATAACAATGGTGTGTTAGCATAATGATAATTACACTATGACAAATCAAGAACTAGCAGAGCTTCTTAAAAAAGTATCAGCCGCATACCAGATATTGGGAGAAAATAGATTTCGCATCATAGCCTATGACAAGGCGGCAGATAGTATTGAGCATCTTACCACGGATATTAAAGATTATTGGACTTCCGGAACTTTGGGGGAAATAGCAGGGGTTGGAAAAACCATCGGAGAGCATATAGTTGAAATTTTAAAAACTGGGAAGAATAGACATTGGGAGTCTGTCTTTGCCAAAGTCCCAGAAGCAGTGTTTCCGCTTTTGTTAGTCCCTGGCATAGGGCCTAAAAAAGCGTATGCGCTAGTCACAATTCTTAAGTTACAAAACGAGAAGTCAGCAGTAACAGATCTTGAAAAGGCAGCCAAGGCAGGAAAGATTGAACCGCTTGATGGATTTGGTAAACGATCCCAAGATGTGATTCTTGAGGCAATCAGTGCGTTTAAAAAGGGGCAAATTAAAGAAAACCGTATGCCGTTGCCTTATGCTGACGTGGTTGCTACTGAAGTTATGAAGTATGTTGCCAAAGCTGGAGGATGTGAAAAGATTGATGTACTCGGAAGTCTTCGCCGTAAAGTGGCAACCATTGGTGATATTGATATAGCTGTAGCTACAAATGTTCCTTTTAAGGTTATTGAACGGTTTATCTCGTTTCCGCATCAAAAGCTTATAGAGAAAGGTCCAAGCGGGGCAACGTTGCTTCTAGCCAATGGCAAACAAGTTGATTTACGTGTGCAGTCGCCAAAAGGCTATGGAGCGATGCTCCAGTACTTCACAGGGTCTAAGCAACACAACATTGCGCTCCGTGAACATGCGTTGAAAATGGGAGTCTCTCTTTCTGAGCATGGGATGAAGTTGGTCGAACCGAATAAAAAATATGTATGTAAGCATGGAGTTTATAACAAAATCAAAAAACTGTATGAATATGCGACAGAAAAAGCATTTTATGAAGATCTTGGGTTGGCTTTTATCGAACCTGAGCTTCGAGAAGGTCGAGATGAAGTTAAAAATGCCAAAGAGCGATCATTGCCCATATTGTTGAATAGTCAAAAGATACTCGGGGACCTTCATGTACATAGTAATTATGATTTGCACTCGTCTCACGATGTTGGAGTGAGCTCTGTAAAGGAATTATTGGCGTCAGCTGAGGATCGTGGGTATGAATATATAGGATTTTCTGATCATAATCCCTCTGTATCCAATCAATCGAGTAGCGTAATTACCCAGATTATGAAAAAGCGAAAAAAGTATTATGAACAACAATACTACTCGTATACTACAAGTGTTCGTAAAGACAAAAAAGCTACGTCAATATTTGTTATGTGCGAAGTAGACATCCAACCGGATGGTTCATTAGCATTACCAGAGGATGCGCTTGAGTTTGTCGATGCAGTGGTGGTTTCATTGCATTCTGCTTTCACTCAAGGTCGTAAACAGGTGACAGATCGGATTATCAAAGCACTAACAAGCAATCCGAAGGTGCGAATCTTTGGACACCCTACAGGAAGGCTTTTAGGGAGCAGGGAGGGAGTGGACGCTGATTGGAAAGAGGTGTTTGCCCTCGCGAAGGAAAAAAATATTGCATTGGAGATAAATTGTTTTCCTGAACGATTGGATTTGCCTGATGGGTTAGTGGCTGTTGCTAAGGAAAAGGGGGTTAAGTTTTGTATAAATACGGATGCACATGATAAAGTGCATATGAGTCTTATGCCTTACGGCGTGTCCGTCGCCCGGCGCGGCGGACTATCAGATGATGACGTGGTGAATACCTATCCATATACAAAATTTGCACAATGGTTGTACAATAAGAAATAGAAAAACATTTATAGGAGGAAAGCATATGAATCCAATGTATCTTGCGGGTGGCGCAGTAGCATTATTTATTGTTTATGTTTGGTCGCTCTACAACGGGTTAATTAGAGAATCGACTGATATCGATGAAGCATGGGGACAAATACAGGTGCAGTTAAAGCGTCGTGCTGATCTCATCCCAAATTTAGTGGAGTCGGTGAAAGGGTATGCTAAGCATGAAAAAGGCGTATTTACTGAGGTGACCAAGGCAAGAACTGCGGTCATGAATGCAGAGACGCCAGCAGCAGCTGCGAAAGCCGATAACATGTTGACAGGTGCTTTGAAAAGTTTGTTTGCAGTAGCAGAGGCGTATCCAAAGCTTGAAGCGAATCAAAATTTCATGCAGCTTCAGAAGGAACTCTCTGATACCGAAGATAAAGTAGCGTATTCAAGACAGTACTACAATGCACAATTATTAGAGTACAATTTGAAGGTAAAAACCTTCCCAAACAATATGTTTGTCGGGATGTTTGGATTTGCATCTCGCGAGTTTTTTAAAGCGGGCGAGCAAGAACAAAATAAGGTAGACGTGAAGTTTTCTTAAATGACCATTTCTTCTCAAATTCGTTCAAATATAGCGAAAACGTATCTGTTGATGGCAGTATTTGTCGGTCTTGTCATCGCGATTGGTTACGTATTGGGATATGCACTAGGGTATGGATCTGACTTTGTGTGGATAGCGACGTTGTTTGCTGTAGTATCTTCTTTTTCAAGCTATTGGTGGGGAGATAAGCTTGTTCTTGCCATGTCAGGAGCAAGACCTGCTGATAGAAAACGAGACTTTGATTTTTTTACTGTTGCTGAAAATCTCTCCATTGCCGCTGGTATTCCAAAACCAAAACTGTATGTGATTGACGATACGGCGATGAACGCATTTGCCACAGGTCGCGATCCTGAACATGCCGTGGTGTGTGCGACGACTGGACTTCTTACCAAACTTGAAAGGCGTGAATTAGAAGGCGTGATTGCACACGAATTGTCTCATATCAAAAATTATGACACGAGGTTATTGGCAGTCGTGTCCGTACTTGCCGGCACCGTTGTATTTCTCTCAGACATGTTTATGCGTAATCTCTGGTGGGGAGGCAGAAGAAGTAGAGATGATAATAATAATAGCGGCGGTATCATTCTTGTAATCGGGATTGTACTTGCAATCCTCACCCCTATTTTTGCGACTCTCATGCAGTTGGCACTTTCTCGTCGTCGGGAATTTTTGGCAGATGCGTCTGGCGTGGATCTTACGCGCTATCCTGAGGGCTTAGCACGAGCACTGGCGAAATTAACACAAGACAAAGAAGTGTTGGAAGCCGCAACCAATGCGACCGCACATCTCTATATCACCAATCCATTTAAAGGCAAATCATATAGCGCGTGGTTTTCGAATATGTTTAACACCCATCCACCGATAGAAGAGCGCATCAAAAGATTACGCGCGATGTAGGAATGTGTTAAAATAATTTCCTGCCATAGTACAATTATGCCCTTTTTGGTTGAAGCATTAAAAAAAAATGATCGTGTTTTTATAGTTCAAAAAATTCCGATACCGCGTCCGAATAACAGACGAGGCTATAGAGATTATTCAGTCTTCCCTGATAAGTCGGCTATCGTAGACACAAAAGGTAGTATAGTTATATTGTCGGTGAGCACATTAGCCAAAGCAGCAACACGACATAAGGACGAGATAGGTTTATGTGCCCTTTTAACAAATTCAACTGGAAATTATCTTGGAGGCTTTGAACGATTGGATCATAGTCAAGAACGAGTAATCATGCACGAGGGTGTGCCGGTATTAAGAATTACGTCGTTAGGATAAATGTTTAGTTGCCTCTATATGCCTTAATGCGCGATAATGGGGATATGTCTTTTTTGGATAGGGTAGTTATTACCAATGCTAAAACGGTTTCACAAACAAGTACTGGTTTAGGTATTGGCGCCGGGGAGACGTGGCCCGGGGAACTGGCTCTCAAACTTCGTCCGAAAATAGCTTCATATTTTGGAAAACAATTTACCAAAGGTGTCATATTAGTGGTTGGCACGAATGGAAAGACGACCACCACATTGATGATTAAGAAAATATTGGAGGCTAACGGTAATCGAGTGGTTCACAACGCTACGGGTGCTAATTTGTTAAACGGTATTGTTTCCTCATGCATCAGGCAAACGGATTGGAAAGGAAATCTGAATGCTGATTATGGACTGTTTGAAGTAGATGAAAATTCTTTTCCAATTGTATTAAAGTATATTACACCCAAGCGCATTGTGATTCTCAATCTTTTTCGCGATCAACTTGATCGATATGGCGAGGTGGATGTAATTATCGAAAAGTGGCAAAGGGTACTAGAGGATTTGCCTATGCAAACGGAGGTAATGTTAAACAGTGATGATCCAAGCGTCGTGTATTTTGGGAAATTAGTGAAAGGAAAAGTTACCTATTTTGGATTAAATGATCCAAAAGAATATTTAAAAATTGCCGAGCATGCGACAGATTCTACTTTTTGCCCTCAATGTGGTGCGAGATTAACCTACGAAGGAATCTATTATTCCCATATTGGTATTTGGCATTGTGAGAAGTGCAACCTGAAACGTCCTATCCCAGACGTGTACACGTTTCCTAAGGTTCTTGATGGTTTGTATAATCAATACAATACACTTGCGGCTGTTGCTCTATCAAAATCGTTAGGTATAAAAGAGTCTCTCATTAAACAAGCCTTAACATCGTTTGTCCCTGCGTTTGGGAGACAGGAAGAGATAGTCGTGGACTACCCCACTTCTCCCGCCGATGGCGGGATACGAGGGGCTAAGAGAAAAGTAAAATTGTTTCTTTCGAAAAATCCCACAGGGTTTAACGCGTCACTGCGAACGATAATTGAATTGGGAGCAAAGAATGTGTTTCTCGTTCTCAATGATCGTATACCAGATGGACGTGATGTGAGTTGGATATGGGATGTTGATTTTGAGATGCTTCCAAAGCATATGAGAACGATTGTTAGCGGAGACCGAATCTATGATATGGCGCTTCGTTTGAAATATGCAGATGTAAAAATTCACGTTGAGTCTGATTTAGAAGTAGGCGTTCGTCGTGCAATAGTCGCGTTACCAACCCAAGAAACTTTATACATTTTAGCAACGTATTCAGCAATGTTGGACGTTCGAAAAATATTAACGGGTAAACGAATTGGATAAGATTCTCATATATTAATATATGAGAATAATTATAGGTTTATAAAAATATGAATAGATTAGATTTAAGAATTGCTTGGCTCTATCCAGATTTGATGAGTACGTACGGTGATCGGGGGAATGTGATCGTTTTGCAAAAACGGTGTCTTTGGCGTGGTATTGATGCAGAAATTGTTCCGATAATTTTAGAAACTGCGAACTCGGCACTTTCAAACTGTGATTTGATATTCATGGGTGGCGCGCAAGATCGGCAGCAAAAATTGGCGGGCGATGATTTTCTTCATCGAAAAGGACCAGTGGTTAAGAAGATGGTTGAGGATGGTGTACCTGCTTTATTTGTCTGTGCCGCATATCAATTTGTAGGCAATTATTATTTGCCGTATCAAGGAGAAAAAATCAAGGGCGCTGGTATTTTTGATTTGTATACAGAGCATCCTGGGGATCAGGGGAAACGGTTGATTGGGAATGTGGTGGCAGAGATTATAAGCGATCAGTTATCAGCCTGCCTGCCGGCGAGGCAGGTCGTCAGCTATCAGACAGATAAGACGATAATCGGGTTTGAAAATCATGGAGGGTATACGTATTTAGGGCCATCAATGAAGCCGTTGGCAAAAGTCATTAAAGGAAACGGAAATAACGGCAAAGATGGATTTGAGGGCGCAGTATACAAAAATTCTATAGGGAGCTATTTTCATGGCCCGTTGTTACCCAAAAATCCCATGATTGCTGATTGGCTGATCGCGAAAGCGTTAGATAAGAAATATGGAAAGAAAATTGCGTTAAATCCGCTTGATGATACGTTGGCTGATAACGCACGAAACGCTATTATGAAACGATTAAGAATTTGATTATGTGATTAAGCAGGAAACACAATTACAAGAAGTTTTTCTCCACGTTGAATAACTCTCGAGCCAGGTTTTAGTGCACCAGCCCTGTTACATTCCTCTATCTTATCAGCATCTCTTGTTAAAGATTTTATATCGCCTATTTTTAATATATCAAAAACCCGTCCACCTAATAGATCAGGAGCATCAGGTAATCCTGCGATGAGTATTTGAAGCCTGCTGTGGCCTAGTCTCGATCGTAATGGATGAACTTTCATAAAATTATTCTACTCCAATAAACATGATCTTGGGGAAGACTGATTTAATTTCTTCCATAAATTTTTCTGAGAGGTTTGTCGAGAACTTGCTGTACTGCCCAGCACCCATTTTGGAGCAAAGCTTCCGTTCATAATCACGAATAACATCCATGACTTCAGATCCTATCGAATTGTACTTGGCCTGATTGGCGCTAGGATTGATGACATAAGCGTCATGGATGGGTTTAAAGGTATCAAAAAGCTCTTTATTTTCCTCCAGCATTTGTTGAACGGCTGCGCGATATTTAGTCATTAGCATGAGAGTACTAAATACTGTTTCAAGATGCAAGACTGACGCATTCACTTACGGTTATAATATGAGTATAATGCGAATATGAAGGCTTCTTCATTTGCCGCATCGGATGTTCAAAAGATAGCTACACTTGCGCATATTCCTCTCACTGATGATGAAGCAAAAGCACTTGCTTCCGGATTTCGTAAAGTATTACAGGTTGTTGATGAATTAAATGACATTGATGTTTCAAATATTGAGCCGACTCATCAAGTAACTGGGCTAGAGAATGTATTTCGAGAAGACGTGATTGATACCACCAGAATGTTTACGCAAGAACAAGCATTAAAAAATGCAAAACGTATAGTTGATGGATTTATAGTAGTAGATCAGATATTGGAAAAGTAATGACATATTTTTATGAAGCTAAATGAATTGACACTCACGAAAACAATCAAAATGCTCAAGAGTAAGCAGATTTCTCATTCAGAGCTCTATAGTGCAGTCACCCAGAAGATTGATAAAGTTAATAACTCACTTAATGTGTATGTGGCACTGGATAACGAAGCGGTCCTGAAAACAAAAAATACTTTGGATTTGCCTTTGGCTGGTGTGCCTATAGCAGTAAAAGATAATTTCCTCACAGTCGGACTTCCAACGACTGCATCATCAAAAGTACTTTCAGGATTTCATTCGCCATATGAATCAACGGTGACGAAAAAAATTCGTGATTCCGGGGGTGTCATAATCGGAAAAACGAACATGGATGCTTGGGCTCATGGATCGAGTACCGAATCGTCAGACTTTGGTCCTACAAAAAATCCCAGAAATCCTGAGCACCTTCCTGGCGGATCAAGCGGAGGCAGTGCAGCAGCGATTGCTGCCAATATGGCGATTGGTGCGATTGGATCTGAAACTGCGGGATCTATACGACAACCTGCATCATGGTGCGGGGTTGTAGGCATGAAACCAACTTACGGTAGGGTAAGTCGTGCGGGTGTGATAGCTATGGCATCGTCAACCGATAGCCCCGGGCCTATAGGAAAAACTGTTATAGATTGTGCAGTCTTACTTAATCATATCGCAGGGAAAGATTGTTATGATGCAACCACTTCGTCTCTTGCTGTTTCTGACTATACAGCATATTTATCGAAAGGCGTGAAAGGAATGAAAGTGGGAATTTGTTACGTGGATCACCCAAAGGTAAAAGGAACTCCCGCAGCTCTGGCAGTACTTGATGCTGGAAAAGTGTTCGAGCGTCTTGGGGCAACAGTCGATTTGATTTCTGCATCGGATACGTTAATGGCCAATCGAATATTAAATCCAAATTATGCAATAGGAGTATATACCGTCGTTCAGAGAGCAGAGGTTAGTTCAAATTTAGCTCGGTATGATGGTATACGAATCGGAAGAGGTCGAGATTTTTTAGCTACAGAAGCAAAACGTCGTATTATTCTTGGAACATTTACGTTATCTCAGTCGTTTGTAGAGAAATATTATGTACGCGCACAGAAAGTTCGCAGTCTTATTATTCAAAATTTTCATAATCTTTTTGGAACATACGACATATTAATAGCGCCAACGTCAGCTGGTTACGCTCAGCGATTAGGATCGTCAGCTGATAATCCATTATTTGGTGAGATAGAGGATATGCTTTTAGAAGCAAGTTCTATCGCGGGACTCACAGGAATCAATGTTCCATGTATGAGAGATCCGAAAACAAATTTATTTTTAGGACTCGATATTATGGCTGATCAGTGGCAAGAAGAAAAGATACTTCAAGCTGCCTATGCTTACGAACAAGCCACAGAATGGAATGAGTGGGTAGCAAATGAAAGTGAATAATATGCAGTACGAACCTGTTATCGGATTAGAAATTCATGTAGAGCTGAAAACAAAAAGCAAAATGTTTTGCGGATGTAAAAATGATCCATTCTATGCAGAGAAGCCAAACATGTATACATGTCCAGTTTGTTTCGGGTTACCAGGAGGGTTACCCGTTCCAAATAAGAAAGCTATTGAATGGACGATTTTATTAGGAATGGCATTAGGGTCGACAATCGCATCTTTTTCCAAATTTGACCGTAAACATTATTTTTATCCGGATTTAGCAAAAGGATATCAAATAACTCAATTTGATGAGCCATTTTGTTCTGGGGGATTTATCAAAACATCCTTTGGTAATGTACGTATTCGTCGTGTGCATTTAGAGGAGGACACAGGGAAGCTTATCCATAAAACGATTGTTGAGAAAAAGGTAACCCTTATTGATTTTAATCGTTCTGGCGTTCCTTTGGTCGAAATAGTAACCGAACCTGATATTCATAGTAGTGAGCAAGCTAAGGAGTTTCTAAAAAAATTGCATCAGATTGTGCGATACCTAGAAATCTCAGATGCCGATCTTGAAAAGGGTAGTATGCGTTTGGAGCCAAATATTTCTGTCTGGATTAAAGGATCGAATGAAATACCGGCGTACAAAGTAGAAGTAAAAAATATTAATTCATTTAAATTCGTCGCAGCAGCGATTGAATATGAGTTCAAACGGCATGTCGCGATTTTGGAAGAAGGAAAAGTACCGGTACAAGAGACTCGCGGATGGGATGAAGGAAAAAATGCGACAGTCTCTCAGCGTAAAAAAGAAGGTGCGTCTGATTATCGGTATTTTCCAGAGCCGGATATCCCGCCGCTTCGGTTTACAAAAGAATACATCGAAGCACTTCGCAACAAACTTCCTAAGCTCGCGGATGAAGTGAAAGATGATATTATAAAAGCGTATGGCTTGAATGATTATCAGGGAACGATTCTGGTAGAGAATGTGCCGATGTTGTCTCTGTTTCAGGGAACAGTTTCCTTACCCTCTATACAACAAGCAAATATTTCCGGAACGACTATTGCTAATTGGGTGATAAATAAAGTGACAGATTTTTCTGGCACTGCACCTATAGATTTAGCTAATCAAATTATTGGAAGCAAAACTGTTGTTGTGAGCGATAGTGAATTAAAAGCTGTTATTTTAAACGTCCTTGAGGAAAATCCAAAGGCTGTTTCTGATTATAAAGCTGGCAAAGAACAGTCTGCCATGTTTCTTATGGGAATGGTTAGAAGGCAATTACCAAATGTAGATACAAACGTTATACTGGAGGCGGTAAAAGCGGCTCTCAAAAACGTGTAAATATTGAAAACTATGTCAGATTTTATTCATCTTCACG
>Ga0265292_1001902_pt1 | contig 16381 bp, 19 predicted proteins | sample Munlanlewell296A_FD_189080 | JGI IMG/M metagenome (GOLD analysis project Ga0265292, IMG submission 189080) | Leachate microbial communities from a municipal landfill in Southern Ontario, Canada - Leachate well 296A | ecosystem: Engineered > Solid waste > Landfill > Unclassified | place: Canada... | reverse complement strand
CGAAGTATCCTCATCTAGAAGTTTACCTTGAGCCGGGGGAAGCCATAGCACTCAATGCCGGTGTTTTGGTCGCTAGTGTGGTAGATATATTTAAAAACAGTACCAATATCGCAGTCTTGGACGTCTCAGCGACGACACATATGCCTGATGTGCTTGAAGTGCCTTATTTACCGGCTATTTTAGAGGCTAAGCCTGCAAAAGAGGGTAAAGAGAATATTTATCGTCTTGTAGGACCAAGCTGTCTTACAGGGGATGTGATAGGTGAGTATTCGTTCAAAAAACCGCTTGAAATAGGTCAGAAGTTAGTATTTATGAATATGGCAATATATACAATGGTGAAGAATAATACTTTCAACGGAGTTAATCTTCCAAGTATTGCAACGCTTGATAAAAATCCTGCCCGCCCTCACGATAGTTCGGGAGCAGGCGGGGGTAAAATAAAAATTATTAAAAAATTCGGTTATAAAGATTTTAAAAATAGATTATCGTGAAAAAAATAAAAAATAAAATTTTAGAAGAAAAAATAAAAAATTTTAATTCGAATGAAAATGGGCTGACTCACCATGGCATATTTGGTTTGCCTTTTGGAATAGAAGAATCAAAAATGGTTCTCGTGCCAGTTCCTTGGGAAGCGACTGTTTCTTATAGAGAAGGTACAGCAGAAGGTCCCAAAGCCATACTTGATGCATCACAGCAAATAGATCTTTATGATTTGATAAATCCCAATGGTTGGAAAGAGGGAATTGCAATGCAAGATATTCCTTCTAATATTTTCTATAAAAATAAACAAGTCAGAGAAAAAACTTTAAAATATTTTGATAAATATACTGAGGGTAAAATAGATAAAGATTTGCAGACAGGGATAAATAATGATTGTCTTGATCTCAAGAATTATGTTAAAGAAGTAACAAAAAAGCTACTAAAAGAAAATAAAATTGTCGGAGTTGTAGGAGGGGACCATAGTGCTCCTTTGGGGTATTTAGAAACTTTATCTAAAAAACATAAAGATTTTGGGATACTTCATATAGATGCTCATGCCGATATGAGAGAAGCATATCAAGGTTTGGAATATTCTCATGCCTCAACTTTCTATAATGCTTTAAAAATTAAAAATATATCAAAAATAGTTTCAGTTGGAGTCAGAGATTTCTGTGAAGAAGAGTTCGAATTAATCAAGAAAGAAAATAAGCGCATATCTCTTTTTACAGATTATGAAATTAAAAAGTCCATTTTTAATGGTGGTTCTTGGGCAAAAGAATGTGACAAAATAGTTAGAGAGCTACCTGAAGAAATTTATATTTCTTTTGATATAGATGGATTAATACCTCATTTGTGTCCGAACACCGGGGCTCCGGTTCATGGTGGCTTTACGATAGATGAAGTAATCTTTCTTTTTGAAAAAATTATTGCTTCAGGTAAAAAAATAATTGGTTTTGATTTATGCGAAGTAGCTCCAGGTCTTGACCAATGGGACGGTAATGTTGGTTCTCGTATACTATACAAACTTTGTTTACTCACACTAAAAAGTCAAAAAAAATAAAATTTTTATGATATAATCATATTATGAATTGGTTTTTAATTGCACTTGGGGCTCCATTTTTATGGGCAATTGTAAATATTGCTGATAATTATCTCGTTTCTAAATATTCTCAAAAAGAAAAAGAAAGAACTTCTGGGGGCTTAGTATTATTTTCTAGTTTGATTGGTCTTTTTGTGGCTTTTTTTATTTGGTTTTTTGTTAGTGGTGTTTTTAATATTTCTTTATTAGATAAAATTTTACTTCTATTTACTGGGGGACTAACTATCATTTGGATTATTTTTTATTTATACTCTCTTGAAATTGAAGAAATTTCGTCTATTGTTCCGTGGTTTCTGGTAGTTCCTATTTTTGGTTATGTTTTAGGATATATTTTTCTAGGGGAAACCTTAACTTTATTTCAAATAATAGGTTCCGTAATTATTTTATTTGGCTCAATTTTAATTTCCATTGATTTTGGAGGAGAGAGAAAAAGATTTAAAAAGAAAATGGTTTTTTATATGGTTTGTGCTTGTCTTGCAATAGCTATTTCGGGAGTAACTTTTAAATTTGTGACTATTGATGGTAGTTTTTGGATTTCGTCATTTTGGGAATATTTTGGATTAGGAATTTTTGGTTTGTTAATTTATTCTTTTATACCTAAATATCGTAGAGAATTCCATTTTATGAACAGAACGGGAGGCAAAAAAATATTCTTAATAAACATAGTGAGCGAGTTTATGAGTATAACAGGGAACTTAATGACTAATTTTGCTCTACTATTAGCCCCAATTACAATGGTCTTTCTTGTTAGTAGTTTTCAGCCAGCAATAGTTCTCATTCTTACCATTATAGGCACAAAATTTCTCCCCCATATCATAAAAGAAAATATCTCCCGCCGTGCCTTAATTCCAAAAATAATAGCAATATGTATTATGATTTTAGGGAGTGTGTTCCTGTTTATTTAGAAAAATGCTACAATAAAAGCATGCAGGAACAATTTAAACAAAACATCGAGAAAAAAGAATATGAAGTCAGTGAGCCAATCTTAATCACTGATCAAAATCAAGAGGAATTAATTAAAAAATGTTTACCCCTTTTAAATCAATTTGCCCCAGAGAGTTCAACTAAAAGTTTTTTTACACAAAGAACTAATAAAACATACGTGATATTAGTTGAAACTAAAGAAACTAGTACAGAAGCGAAAAAAGCAGTGGGAATTTCTGGATTTAAAATAGAAGAAACAGGTCTTAAAGATAAAGAGGATAGACTTATAAAGGTTTTATATATAAGTTTTGCCTTCATAATTCCTGAGGTACGTGGGGGTGGACAATATACTATGATACAAGGAAAAATAGAGTCTATTGCTAATAAAGAGGATGCAACTTATCAAGTATTACGAACTCAAAATGGAAGAGTTTGGGAAACAGCAAATAAATCCTTTTCTGAAAGTAATACATACCCAAACCCTAAAATATCTGAAGAAAGAATACCAGAACAGGTAACTAAAATCGCTCAATATTACAACTTAAATTCAGATGGAAGTAAGAAACCAATGAAAAATTTAGTAACAATAATGCCGTTCTATAATCAATTAGCCCCAGTAGAAAGAGGTTGTAAAGATCCTGAGAATACAAATTTTCTAGAAAATTTATTTAGAGAAGCTGATAAATATTTTAAAGAACAAGGATTAGTGGACAAAAATAAACCTTTTGAAGGAATTGAAAGCACGCATCCATATTCGACTATGGTTATATCTAAATTTAAATAATTTTATGTTTAAACGAATTTACTTTTTCTTTTTTACTTATATGGGAGCAGTGTATTTCTCTCAGACATTGATTATTTTATGGTTGTCTAAGAATGGCTTTAATTTTTCAAATATTGTTGTTTATTATCTTATATCTTATGTCGTAGCAATTATAAGCATTTTTATTTTATCAAAAATAAAAATGGAATTAAAACCAACTATATTACTCGGAGTTCTTCTAAGTGCTCTAAGTGTAGCTGTTTTAATAGATATACATAGTTCTTATCAGTTATATATTTCAGCTATTTTAACAGGATTGAACGTTATTTTCTTTTGGATTCCTTATAATATGATGTATTTTAAATATAGTAGTGAAAAAAAAAGAGGTTTAAATAGTGGAATGTATTTTTTAATCACACCTATAGTAAGTATTATATTACAACCATTTGCTGGATTAGTAGCAGAGAAATTTGGATTTGAAACGGTTTTTTTAATTGGAATATTTTTATATGTTATTCCAATTTTTATAACTAGATTTCTCCCTAATTTTGAATTTGATTTAAATATTAAAAAAGAACTTGTAAATACTGGATTTAATTGGCCAAATTTATTTCAGGGTTTTATTTTAAGAATAAGTTACTCTCTTATTCCTTTATTTACTTTATTTTTTATAACAACACCAAAAGATTTTGGAAATTTTTTTGGTTATTTGGCGATTTTAGCCACTGTAGCTTCTTTAATAAACGCATATTTTTCAGATAAAATGAAAAGTAGAAAAATATTTTTTTACATTTTCACAATATTTGCTGTCATAAGTTTCTTGCCGTTAGCCTTCATTGATAATGTTCATGGTTGGATAATTTTTACAGGAATTAGTAGTCTGTGTATATATTTGGCAAATCCTTTTTGGTTTGCCTTTAGTTTTGATTATTATAAGAATATTAACGTTGAAAAAACAATTGTTTTAAGAGAAATCTTTTTAGATCTTGGATATGTTATGACTTTGCTAGTAATTTTTATTGTTTTTTATTTTACCTCATCAACTAAAATTAGCTTAATAGTTGTATCGCTCATAGCTTGTATTTTCCCAGTAGTTTCTTGTTTACAAGGAATTTATAAAGATAAAAATATTTAAAACGAAATCTTATTATTAAAAAGCAAAAGTGGTTTATTCTGGACTTGATTTTTATGCTATTTTGTAGTATAATCTGAAACAAGAAAATAAGTACTTAAAATTTAAAAAATGGAAAAGATAGTTAAATTACTCGTTTTTCAGGAACCAGTGTTACCTGAAAGTCCCAATTTTTATGTTATTGATGGTAATGTACATCAAAATCCTTGGGAAGCAAGTAGTTATAAGCTTACCCCAAGAGATATTCGTCATCTTACTGATTTAGGAATTCGTATAGTTGCAACTCCACACATAGGACTTCATTGGCCTTCAAATTTCAATGTATCCACATATGGGAGTTAAGATTTCGGATTATACTGCAAATCAATCAATACGAGATTTTGCAGATGAACCTGAGAATATTATTGAAAGTGGAAAAAGATATTTTTGTGCTAAAGAGCATGAACCGACACTTTCACCTTATCTTCACCTTGATCATGATGCTTTAACTAAAACAAGGACGCATGCCGCTGAAAAGTTTTGTGCAAATAAGAGTCTTGCATATATACATCATATATCCAAAAAACTAGTGCTTGGAGAAAAGCACTTATGTCTGGATTCTGATGTTCTTGTAGATGATTTTGTTTCTGACGCCTTAAATGTATTAGTGAAAAATGAACAATATATTTTAAATGGGTTTCAAGATGGAATTTTCAACAGGTTTGTGAGTAAAAATGGGATTCTAAAAAAATGTGATCCAGCGAGTGCAAGCTGTATTCCTAATTTTATCAACTTAAAACAAAAACAAGCAGATATGGTCAGGAATGATTACATTGAAAAAGTCTCAGGGTATATTCCAATAAAAGAAGTGATTCTCATGATTGATGCTCTTGCTTGCTATCGTTCTCAAATTGTTAACAATATTATTTCAGATTCAAATACATTTATCGGTAATACTTTCTCGGTAAGTGGAATTGATATGATTAATTATCTTAAGGGTACCACAATACGTGGAGTATTACAGAGAATGTATGAAGTTTTGTATCATGAATTTACTTGGCTTCCAGTGCATATGCGCTATTTTATTATTCCAGGTGGAATTTTAAGATTCTTACCATCGTCTGCTGAACCAAGGCTAGAAGAATCAATTATGAGATCCATTGATTTTAATAGTGAGATTATTGATGCAAATAAAAAAATTGTAGAAGCAAATGGCTCTAATATTCTGCAAAACGCCATTGAAAAAAAATCCTCATTAAAGAAGAAATTCTATGAATCACAAAGAGAATACATTGATTCATGTGTTAATCGTAGAGGTTTTAGTCAATATGATCTTCTGACAGGGGAACAAGTCTCACTTGAAATTATCAATGCTCTTTTTGATCTATCATTAGAGAATATTGTGCGAATTTTTCCTTTTAAAAATATAAAGAAGGCGTGATAAAGAAATTTTATTCACGCCTTTTAATTTTTTTGATAAAAAGTTATAATAAAAAAATATGAAAACATTAGACATTTTGGACAGTTATTTATAAGCAAAATATTCCAGAAATTTTGCCTCTTTATGAGGAATTAAAAAAGATTGGAATTTATTGCTGGAGATTGAGTCAACTTTGGAAAACGGTTAGGACTGAAAAAAATCGTGATATTGTAGACTTTTCTGACTATGATAAAATGTTTAATCTTTACACAGAGGTTATTAAATGTCATCTTTATGATGAAAAACCATTCCTATTAAGAATAGATAATGTTTACTATTCCTGGATTGATAAGGAGAATTATGCACCCATGAATCTCGATGGTCATCCATGTGATTATAATTTTTCTCATATTTGCATTAATGCTAATGGTGATCTCATATATTGTCCAGCTCTTAATGTACCTTATGGGTCAGTTAAAAATCAACATATTAAAAATGTGGTAGAAAATTCCAAATGGCTTAATGATTTTAAAAAAATTACAGTAAAATCATTAGGTTGTGGTAACTGTCGCTATATCAAAATATGTGGTGGAGGATGCCGAGCTGATGCATTAAGATGGTTAGGAAAAGTTGAGGAAATTGATCCTAATTCGTGCTGTATGATGCCTAGAATAGAGGCAAGCATTCTACCTTTATTAGGAAAAGAAGAGAGAATAGCTTTCTCTGCTTTAATAAATGAAGACGGAAAATATCCCCATTTTTTAGGGGATAATATTGAAAATGTAATTAATAAACTTTAAAAAAGAAAGGAGGTTATTATGGTACTCAAGAACAAAGAGGGGAGCTAGTTAAAATAACTGGCTAACTAAAAGTAGGTTGGACCAAGCATAGCAATATGCTTGGTCCTTTTTTAATTCAAAATTTTTAATTTAAATCAAAGTATTCTTTTATTGTGTTTACAACCTTTTTAGGAGAATTTTTTGTTGTATTAACTACTAAATTATTTTTAAATGGTGCTGGTGTTTTGAAATCTTCTTTTTTCATTAATTTCTTCATAATTTTTATAGATCTTAATTTACCATTGTTATTTTTTCTATTTCTTTTACAAAATCAATATCAGTCATTCCGTTTTTATAAACATATGATTTAGAGTATGTATGAGTAAAAATAATATTATCTCCTTTTTTTATTAATCTTTTTATCAATCCGAAACTAACCCATTGTATAGCCTCAGCTCTTTCGATAGTTCCAGGCCTTTTATTACCAAAAAGACTTTCAACAAAGTCAACAATTATATGATTATGTAAAAGTTTATATTTGGTTAATTTTGCAAGCTCTTTGGCGATAGTAAGTTTACCAACAGCTACAAATCCATATATAAAAATTAAATATGTCTTCTTTTTTTTCATTCTTTTTTATTGTAACATAAAATTAATATTAATTTATATTAAAGTAATTTTTGATATTTCGTAATCCTCATCTTTATCTTTAATCTCAAATCCTAAATCTTTAATCTGATTTCTAAGTTTGTCACTTTTAGCCCAATTTTTTTCAGCACGAGCTTTTTGACGTTCTTTTACTAATTTTTCAATCTCTTCTGGAATTATATCAGCTGATGAATTCTCCTTTATTTTATTTAAATTAAGGCCTAGAATTCTGTCGAAATCTAATATAGTTGCCAATTTATCTTTATTGTTAATTTCAAACTTTAAAACTTCTTGTACTATTGCAAGAGCTTTGGGCATATTCAAATCATCATTTATTTTTGATAAGAATTTGTTTTTAAAATTCTGATTTATAATTCCTTTTTCTTTACCAAGATTCTTAATTTTAGCAAGTAAATTCTGGTAACTATTAATAGCAGAAGTTACTATTTCATCACTCCACTCCATTTGTCTTCTATAATGTAGAGAATATGTGGCAAAACGATATACCAGCGGGTCTATATCTTTATCTAAAAACTCACTTTGTATAGTAAGAAAGTTGCCTGTACTTTTAGCCATTTTTTCTCTGTCTTTCAAATTTAGGAATTCTCCATGCATCCAGTATTTAACCCATGGTATTTTCCCTGTGGCAGCTTCAGTTTGAGCTAATTCATTCGTATGGTGTAGATTTATAAAGTCCACTCCTCCGCAGTGTATATCAAATTGTTCTCCCAGATATTTTACACTCATAGCGGAGCATTCTATGTGCCAACCGGGGAATCCTACACCCCAAGGGCTTTCCCATTCCATTTGTCTTTTAATATCTTTTGAAGAAAATTTCCATAATACAAAATCTGTAGCATTTCTTTTCTCAATATTTATTTCTACTCGAGCGCCTTCTTTTAGTGCATCAATTTTCTGATGAGAAAGTTTTGTATAATCTTTAACTTTTGAGGTATCAAAATATATTCCATCACTTGTTTTATAAGTAAAACCTTTCTTCTCTAGTTTTTCTATCATTTCTATTTGCTCTTTTATGTTGTCAGTTGCTTTGCAAAATATGTCTGGATAAATAATATTTAGATTAGTCAAATCCTCTTTAAATTTTTCTGTATAAAATTCAGCAATTTCCCAAGCTGTTTTATTTTCTTTCTTTGATTCTTTTTCTATTTTATCTTCACCCATATCACGATCGCCAGTTAGGTGACCCACATCAGTGATATTCATAACATGCTTGACTTGATAATTATTATAGTTTAAAACACGCTTAAGCACATCTTCAAATATGTAAGTACGTAAATTTCCTATATGCGCATAATTATAAACGGTAGGACCACAGGTATACAAACCAACCTCCATAGGATTAATTGGTTCAAAAACTTCTTTTTCTTTTGATAGGGTATTGAATATTTTTAAAGACATAATACTATTATACATTCCCGCTTGCTTTTTTCAAAATTTTTGTGTAATATAATTATTGTCTATGGACTTCTGTTAATTTAAGGATTTCCTAAGACAATCCCAGTAGTAGAGCAAAGCTCACTACGGGACAAGATGAATTATGCCTAAAACTATTAAAACAATTCTAAAGACAAAAAAGTCAGTTCCTGAAAATAAAGAATTTGCAGTCATTTTTACTGGTGGTAAGCAGTACAAAGTGGCTGTTGGAGACGTTTTAAAAGTAGAAAAAATTAATGGAGACTTTAAAGCTGGTGATAAGGTAATTTTTGATAAAGTTTTACTTGTAGATAATGGGACGGATACAACTATTGGTTCTCCCTACATTACAGGAGCTAAAGTAGAATCATTATTTCAGAAGTTAGGTAAACATAAAACAGTTACAGTTGTAAAATATAAACAAAAAAGCAGATATCTAAAAAGAAACGGCCACCGTCAACCTTTCATAGAAGTTAAAATTTCTTCAATTAAATAAAAAACCACTCCGACCTAGGTCGGAGTGGATTTTTTATTGTCTATTTAACAGAGCATTTTTAATTGTTTCGGAGTCGGAATATTCAAGTTCGGTGCCGGTTGAAAGACCACGGCCGAGGGAAACAACTTTAAATTTAAATTTTTCTTGCAGAGGAGATATTTTTTCTCTTAAATACATATCGGTGTGTTCTCCTTGTGGATTTAAAGATAAGGCAATAATGATTTCTTTCAAGTCGTTCCCGCCTTGCGTCGAGGCAGGTTTTTTTGCTTGACTTTCTATTGTATCTAATAATTCTTTTATGCGAACAAAATTTGGAGTTTCTTTTGTCACAATAGGAACCAATCCACCTAGGATGAAATACATACCATTATAATTTTTACTTCTTTTAATATTTTCATAATCGGCATCTTTCTCAACTATGAGAAGAGAGGTTTTATCAGTTTTTTGACTACCACAAATCTCGCATAACTGGTCTTGTTTTGATTGGAAAAATAGGAAACAAGAAGGGCATTGGTGGATAGTATTTTTCAAATCTAAAATATTATCCCCAAGCTCTTTTACATAGATAGGATTCTTGTGTAATAAAAAATAAACAAAACGCTTGGCTTGTCGTTCACCAATTCCCGGGAATTCTTTGAAATATTCTGCTAGTTTATCTATTGGGTTCATACATATTTATTATTGCGAAATCAAAATTCTAAAATCCATCTACTTCATCAGTTCCGGGAGATTGTAAATTAAAGCCATCTGTATTTTTTTTATCTATTGACATAAAAGTTGTAAATTTTTCATCAAAAAATAAACTAATTTTACCAACTGGTCCATTTCTATGCTTTTCAATTAATATTTCCACAATATTTGTCTTTTCACTTTCATCTTTTCCTTTATCTTCTCGATGAAGAAACATCACAACATCAGCATCTTGTTCGATGGACCCTGAATCACGAAGGTCGGCTAAGCGAGGTCTGCCACCGCGAGATTCAATGGCACGAGAAAGCTGGGATAAAGCAAGAACTGGAACATCAAATTCTTTTGCCAAAGCTTTCAATGAACGAGATATTTCAGTCACTTGATTGACCATATTGTCATAATTTTTTGAAGTAGACATAAGCTGTAAGTAATCAACAATTATGAGTCCTAATCCGTGTTCTGCTCTTATACGACGACAAACAGAACGCATTCTCATAATAGAATTTCCAGCCATATCATCCACAAAAATAGGGGCTTTAGATAAACGGTCAAGAGAATCACGAATTTTAGAGAATTCATTTTCTGTAGATAACTTACCAGTCCTTAAATTCCAAGCATTTACTTTTGATTCAGCGGCAAGCATTCTATCTACCAATTGTTGGATACTCATTTCTAAAGAAAATATAATAGTTGGTGTTCCGTGTTTTAGTGCTGCTTGGCGAGCGATATCTAGTGCGAGAGTGGTCTTACCCATAGATGGTCTTGCGGCCAAAATTACCAAATCAGATTTTTGAAGTCCTGATAAATATTGGTCTAGGTCATAAAATCCAGTCGGTATACCCCTAAGCTCTCCTTTATTTTCATGAAGTCTTTCTAAACGCTCCCATGCTTCAGGCAAACTATCTTTAAGAGACCTAAAAGTATGGCTACCTGCATTACTATTTATACCCATCATTTTTTTCTCAGCTTGGTCAAGAATATCAAAAACATCTTCCACTTCTTCACGAAAGCCAAGTTCAGATATGTGATCTCCGGCTTCTATTATTTTTCTTAAAATACTTTTTTTATTTACTACATCGGAATAATATTTTATATTCGTAGAAGCGGGAACAGAATTTGTTAGTTCAATCAAATAACTACTTCCACCCATTTGGTCTAGCAGTCCTTTTTCTTCAAGTTTATGAGAGACCGAGAGAATATCTATCGGTTCAGCCTTACTTGAAAGGTCTAACATTATTTTATAAATTTGTGAATGTTTTGTCGCGTAAAAAGAATCAGGATTGATGATGTCATTGATTTCATGAATTGCCCCGGGACGAAGCATGATAGAACCCAAGATAGCTTTTTCAGCATCAACACTTTGTGGGGGAACTCGAAGTTTTGTTTTTTTATCTGCCATGAAGAGTATTGTATCACAATAGAAAAAGTCTCAAAATCTATTATTTGGATAAGTGTGTGGGTAATATGTGCAAAACTATTTGTTTTTTGGTATTATATAGGGTATATGAAAAAACGTTTATTATCTGGTATTAAACCATCTGGAATTATGCACCTAGGTAATTACTTTGGTGCTATAAAACAGTTTGTAGACCTTCAAAATGACTATGATTCTTTGGTGTTTATAGCTGACCTTCATGCTATAACAACAATACAAAATAAAGAAGAACTATCTAAAAATATTTTAAATGTAGCTTTAGATTATTTAGCTTGTGGATTAGACCCAGAAAAAGTTTGCCTTTTCAAACAATCTGATGTTCCACAAGTAGCAGAGCTGACTTGGTATTTTAATTGTATAACTACCATGCCATATCTAGAGAGAGCTACTGCTTACAAAGACGCTCTTATTAAAGAAAAAGAAGTAAATGTGGGACTTTTTGATTATCCGATTCTTATGGCCGCTGATATTTTAATTTATGATTCTAATGTGGTTCCTGTAGGGCAAGACCAAAAACAACATGTAGAATATGCTCGTGATACAGCTCAAAAATTTAATAATATATTCGGTCAGACATTTATTGTCCCTGAAATATTAATAATGAAAGAAGTTGCTATTGTTCCCGGTATAGATGGAAGAAAAATGAGTAAAAGTTATGGAAATACAATTCCATTATTTGGAACAGATGAAGAAATTAAAAAAGCTGTTATGAAAATAGTGACAGATTCAAAAAAAACGGATGAACCTAAAGATCCAAATACTTGTAATATTTTTACACTCCATAAACTATTTTTAAAAGACAATGAATTAAAAATTTTACGTGATAAATATACAAAGGGTAGTTTGAGTTATAAAGAATCAAAAGAAATGTTGCTTGAAGAAATACTAAACCTCGTAAGACCAATGAGAGAAAAGCGAGAAAACTACGCTCGAGATTTAGACAAAGTCCGTGATATTTTAAAAAATGGAGCAAAGAAAGCTAAAATTATAGCTGACGAGAAAATGAATATTATTCGCGATAAGGTGGGAGTAAAAATATAATTTATGAAATATCTACTTGTATTGATTCTTGTAATTTTAAATATTGTTAATGTTCCCTTGAATATGCTCTATATGAAAGTTCAAAAATGGTATTTACCTATGTGGCATAAAGATAGATTTATTTATTTTGCCTTTGCTCCTTTTTATTGGATCTTGGTTGGATTAACATTTATATTTGGTTTTCCAGTAGAGCAATTATCAAAATTAGTGCATTAATATTAATCAAAAAAATATCTTTATGACAGGGCGCATATATATAAAAGATTTAAATAATTTTATTGGAAAAGAGGTCGTGATAGCCGGTTGGGTGGATGTGCGAAGAGACCAAGGGAAGCTTGTATTTATTGATATGCGAGATATGTCCGGTAAAGTTCAATGTGTAGTGTTGCCTAACCATGCAGAGGCAATGGAACAAGTGAAAGAAGTTCGTAATGAATGGGTACTTAAAATTATAGGTATTGTAAATAAACGTCCTGATAAAAATGTAAAAGAAGGAGTATTAAATGGTGATATAGAGTTAGAAATTACAGGAATAGAAATATTAAATAAAGCAAAAACTACTCCATTTTCTATCAATGAGGATACTATCGGAATAAATGAAGATATTAGAATGAAATACAAATATCTTGATTTACGAACAGAGAGAATGCAAAAAAATATAAGAATGAGAGATAAAATAATTTCTTTTTTTAGAGATTATATGCATAGAAATGATTTTATTGAAATTGAAACTCCAATGATGACAAAGGGGACACCAGAGGGAAGTAGAGAATATGTTATACCATCACGTCTATGGCAAGGAAAATTTTATGTGCTTCCACAATCACCTCAGCAATTTAAACAACTTTGTATGGTGGCAGGTTTTGAAAAGTATTTTCAGGTTGCGAGATGTATGCGTGATGAAGATACAAGAGGCGATAGACAACCAGAATTTACTCAACTTGATTATGAGATGTCTTTTGTTAACCAAGAAGAAGTTTTAGAATATACCGAAAAAATGTTTATCGAACTTATCAAAAATATTTATCCTGAAAAAAAAATCACAAAAACTCCTTTTCCACGTTTAACTTATGCAGAATCAATGGAAAAATATAAGTCAGATAAGCCTGATTTAAGAGAAAATAAAAAAGATTCAAATGAATTAGCTTTTTGCTGGGTTTTAGATTTTCCTATGTTTGAAAAAAATGATGAGGGAGAAATTCAAGCTGTTCATCATCCATTTTGTTCAGTCAAACCAGAAGATAAAGAAAAATTTATGACCAATAAAGATATTTTTTCTATCCGTGCAAATGCCTATGATTTAGTATTAAATGGATATGAATTATCCTCTGGTTCAATTAGAATTCATGATGAAGTGGAGCAAAAACAAGTCTTTAATTTACTTAATATTTCAGAAGAAGAACAACAGAAAAAATTTGGACATATGCTAGAAGCATTTACCTATGGAGCGCCTCCACATGGCGGTTTTGCTCCGGGAATAGACCGTATAGCAATGATTCTTCAAAATGAGCCAAATATTCGTGAGGTTATAGCATTTCCTAAAACAGGAGAAGGAAAAGATTTAATGATGGAATCACCCTCGACGGTTTCTGATAAACAATTGAAGGAATTAGGTATTGAAATTAAGAAAAAAGAAAAATAATTTGTAATTCTAGTATTTAAACCAAAAAAATTATGCAAAAAATATTCCCCCCAAAACTTAACAAAGGCGATGAAATAAGAATCCTAGCACCATCTCGCTCGGGTGTAATTATTTCCGAAGAAATTAAAAATATCGCAAAGAAAAAACTTGAAGAAATGGGGTATAGGGTGTCTTTTGGTAAATATATTAACAAGTCAAATGAATTCAATTCTTCTTCAATAGAATGCAGGGTTAATGACTTGCATGATGCGTTTGAAGATAAAAATGTTAAATGTATTTTAACTATTATAGGTGGATTTAACAGTAATCAATTATTAAGATATATAAATTGGGATATTTTAAAAAATAATCCTAAAATCTTTTGCGGATATTCTGATATTACTGCATTAAATAATGCTATTTTTGCTAAAACGGGGCTTGTTAATTATTCTGGCCCTCATTATTCAACATTTGGACAAAAAAAATACTCTGAATATACGGTTGAATATTTTAATAAATGTTTAGCGTCAAAAGATAATTTTGATATCATACCAAGTCAATTTTGGAGTGATGATTCATGGTGGAGAGATCAAGAAAAACGATCTTTAATAAAAAATGAAGGATTCTGGATTTTAAACGAGGGCTCTGCGACAGGAACTATTATAGGTGCAAATTTATGTACGTTTGGTTTATTGCGTGGTACTGAATATCTTCCAGATTTAACAGATGCAATTTTATTTATCGAAGATGACGATACTGGAAATGACTTATTTATTGTTGAGTTTGATAGAAACTTTCAGGCATTAATTCATCAACCAAATTTTGATAAAGTAAAAGGTATAGTAATTGGACGTTTTAATATAGCAAGTAAATTTACAAAAGACCTATTGTTAAAAGTTATTAAATCAAAGAAAGAACTTGATTTAATTCCTATAATTGGGAATATTGATTTTGGGCACACTGACCCTAAAATAACTTTCCCAATTGGTGGAATAATTAAATTAGTAATTGAAAATAATAATATCAATATGACTATTTTGGAACATTAATATGACTGAAACTATTTCCGAATATCAAATTAAACAGGGAACTTTTGAAGGGCCACTTGAGCTCCTTCTTTCTCTTATTGAAGAGAAAAAACTTTTTGTAAATGAGATATCGCTTGCCGAAGTGACAAATGATTATGTTTCTTATATTAAGTCACTTTCTGATATACCTTCTGATAAACACATTGCCGATGTCTCGTATTTTATTCTGGTTGCAGCGACTTTAATCCTTATTAAATCAAAATCTCTTTTACCCGATTTATCTTTGACAGAGGATGAAGAAGAAAAAATCTCAGACCTAGAAAATCGTTTGAGATTATATAAAATTATTAAAAATGCTAGTATAGAAATAAGTAATAATTTTGGCACAAAAATAATTTTTATGCCAAATGAACGTATTTGGAGCGAGCCGTTATTTTCTCCTGACCCGCTTATAACAACAAATAATATTGTTCAATCAATAAACGATGTTCTTAATCATATTCCCAAAAAAGCAGAAAAGTTACCCGAGGTGGAAGTCAAAAAAATTATAAATTTGGATGATATAATGAACAGTTTAACGGAGCGCATACAGAATGCTATGAATTTATCTTTCCGAGAATTTTCTCAAAGTCATGGAGCGAGTGATGCGGAAGATGCCAAAATCCATGTTATTATTTCATTCATTGCTATGTTAGAATTAGTTAGAGAGGGAATAATAGATGTCATCCAAAATTCTTCTTTCGGAGATATCAAAATTAATAAGCAGAAATCCCCTAGGTCAGACCTAGGGACAAAAATTTTTAAGATATAATAAGCCATAGGTCTGACCTATGGGAAATCAAACACATGCAATTAGAATCAAAAATTGAAGGGTTACTTTTTTATAAAGGTGAAGATGTCCAAATTAAAGAATTGGCTGGACTTTTAAAAGTAAAAGAAGAAGAGATAGAAGAATCTCTAAAAAAATTAGAACAATCTCTTGTTGGACGTGGACTTGTTCTTGTTCGTAAAGATGACAGAATTGTTTTAGGAATTACAAGTGAATTGAGTTCTCTAATAGAATCAATTCGTAAAGACGAGATTACTAAAGAACTTTCCAAAGCATCTTTAGATGCATTATCTATTGTTTTATATAAAAATGAAGTATCTAGGAGTGAGATAGATTATATTCGCGGTGTAAATTCAAGTTTTATTCTCCGCAATTTACTTGTCAGAGGTTTGATAGAGAGAATAGCTGACCCGAAAGATAATAGGCGCTTCCTTTACCGTCCAACTTTTGACACATTGTCATTTATGGGTATCACATCTATAGACCAATTACCAAATTACAACGAAGTAAAAGCACAATTACAAGAAGTTATTAAACAAGAAGAAAACAATGAATAACGCTCTAAAAATTTTCTTACCAGCAA
>Ga0265292_1001900_pt1 | contig 16396 bp, 13 predicted proteins | sample Munlanlewell296A_FD_189080 | JGI IMG/M metagenome (GOLD analysis project Ga0265292, IMG submission 189080) | Leachate microbial communities from a municipal landfill in Southern Ontario, Canada - Leachate well 296A | ecosystem: Engineered > Solid waste > Landfill > Unclassified | place: Canada... | reverse complement strand
ATACAAACACGAATGCCGTGCTGCTATTCACGATCGGTATGCATATCGAGCCGCTCGGCGCCACACCCAGCTCGCTTGCGGGCAATGTGACCAGCGGCGCCAGCAGCAGGACCGGCGCGGATTACAATAACGGGCAAATCTTCAACCGCCATGTCAAGGATATCCGCACGCTTGCGGACATCATCAAAAATCACCAGGGAAAGATGACCGTGCAGGCGCAGACGCCGTTCACCAGCATCGCCATCAGAAACGGCGACACAATACTGGCTGACCTGGCGGCGTCGGGCAACGAGATCGCGCTTCATTTCCATGAGGATGCGCACCTGGGAACCAACCCGGATTCGCTTCCCGCCACGACCTGGTGCGATGTCATGAAAGAAGAGATATCGCTCATACAGCAGGCCAGCGGGGTCAACGACATACGCTACTGGAGCGGCGGCAACCTCTATACCGGGCTGCTCGACGCGGCCGAATGCGCGGGCCTGGACGTCAACAGCGACTGGAAGAACCCCGAGGAACAGAAAACGGTGGACGAGCTCATCGGCGTCAGCCCCTGGCGGCCGGCCGGCGGCTCCAACGGCAACGATGTCAACAGGTTCGCAACCCACGACCCTGAAGGTCCAGTCGTCTTCCTTCCTGAAGGCGACTACAACCGCAACGACTTCGCGTCTATGCGCAGGTCAGAGTCCACCGGCGGCGACGAGGCCTACTTCCAGTTCCTCAAGGAGAGCCTGATGAACTCGCTTGCTTCATCCGAGGCGGGAAAGGTAAACGTCTTTCACTTCGGCGTGCACCCGGGCGAATTCCGCGGCGACTCGCAGCATCCGTTCGAGGTTATCGACAGGTTCCTTACCGAAGTCGTCGATCCCCTGGTCGCTTCCGGACAGGTCCGCTGGGCCACGTTCTCCCAGATGGCGGACGCCTTCGCCGCCTGGGAGGAAGACAACCCTGGCGTCGCTCCGGTTAAACCATGAACCTTAGCAGGACATGCGAACAAACGGGACAGCGATGAGAAACGGCATCCGGCAGGGCTCATCAGGAATGCCCGCAGGGTTATCCGGAATGCGCAGGTTCGCCGTCATGCTCGCGCTGGCATGCAACCTCATCCTCCCGATACTCCTGTTGCTCGTCATGTACGGCTGCGGTGAGAACCCGCAGGCCGCAACATACGATTCGACCGCGACGGAGACTGCCCCGGCGACAACGGCTACAACGGCCACCGGTTACAGCACCACAACAGCGCCGTCCGGCTACATGACGTTCGTCATAAACGTTCACGACACGGTACACGTCAACGAGAGCGCCGACACCATCCTGCGGCTCGTCGACATCTTCGAAAAATACGCCGTCCGCGGTGATTTCTACCTGACCGCTCCGGTGACGCAGCGCTACGCCGAGCAGCGCCCCGACGTCATCGCGCGCCTGCGCGAAAGCAACATGACGATCAGCTACCACGTGCGTCCGCCCAATCCGCTCTATGCCGGGTTTGACCAGCAGCTGAAGGCCCTGGATGACGCGGCGCTCGCGTCCACCCTGTGCGACTATGAGACTTATGAGCTCGACCTGGCCACCGGCGGCCTCAACCGCGACGAGCCCGGCGGCTACAGCTACGTGGCACGGATGTTCGGCCGCGATCCCGTCACCGCCTCCGCGCCCACCAGCGACCGTCGCATCAAAACAGCGGCCGAGATCGACTTTGCGGATCTTGGAGCCGGAATGGTCGTCCACTACCACGAAGAGGGCACCGACTTAAAACAGCCATTCGTATGGTCCAACGGCCTGCTGGAGCGACCCAGCGATTTCAGCGTCACCCGCTGGAGCGATTCGACTGAGAGCAAAAAAGAGAAGGACCCATTCTGGTGGAACATGCTGACAACACCGAAAGCCTCCTTTTACAATCCGGCAGCATACCTGGAAAAACGGATGGACGAATGGCAGGCCGGGGAAAACGGCAGACCTCCGTTCGTGACTTCGCTCATCCATGAGAACAACTTCTACCGCAGCGGCGCCGAAGGCTGGACCTTGAGCTACTTCGCCGACACGAAGAAGGAAGAGCCCCTGTCACCGCCCTTCGACCTTAATGCGCCGGATGTATCCACTCCGCGCAGCGCCGAAGAGCAGGAAGCGATATGGAAAGCCTACGAGGAGATGGTCGCCAAGGCGGCGGCCGGCATGAGTGTGGTTACCTCGGAAGATATCGTGGACATGGTGGAAGCCCGATAATGACATGCCACATTCAGAAAGACCGGCATTTCTTCGTACGAGGGCCGGGGTTATCTAAAAGGACCGCGGATCTATCCGGAATCAAGGACGCGAGGAAAAAATGAAAACTGACAATGACATAGTCCGCCTTATCATATCCGCTGCCATATCCATGGTTCTGCTTTCGAATGCTGCAGCCGGCTGCAGCATTCGAACATCCGACGAAGTAGAAAAAACAGCGGAATCCGGCGAAGCGTCCACAGCAGCCATCGCCGCAAAAACGCCTGCGACAACCTCCGCAGCCACTTTCGACCCCGCAAAACTCGGCACCGTCGAACGCGACGTGCCGTACAGCGGGAACAGTAGCGCAGCGCAAAAGATGGACATCTACTATCCAGCAAAGATGAACGGCCCCGCGCCCGCCGTCATGTACGTACACGGCGGGGGCTGGACGAAAGGCGACAAAAAGGACGGCGCGGGTGCGGATGCCATCCCGGACCTCGTCGACGCTGGCTTCCTGGTAGTTTCCATCAACTACCGCCTCGCGCCTGACGACAAATTCCCCGCCCAGATAGAGGACGTAAAGTGCGCGGTCCGTTATCTTAGGGCCAACGCCGCGCGATATAACCTCGACCCCGAACGCATCGGCGCCTGGGGCGGCAGCGCCGGCGGCCACCTCGTATCTCTATTGGGCGTGACTGACGGCAACGAGGGGTTTGAAGGAACGGGAGGCTACGCGGAGCAGTCCAGCCGTGTGCAAGCCGTGGTGGACATGTTCGGCCCGTCAGATCTGATGAAGGAATTCAGTGGGGGCGCGATCGGCCGCGCGCTGGGAATGCAGGTTTTCGGCACAAGCGACCAGGGGTCTGACATCCTCACTCAGGCAAGCCCTGTCACGCATGTAAGCGCCGACGATCCGCCCTTCCTCATATTGCATGGTGCTAAAGACGACCTCGTACCGACGGAGCAGTCACAGGAACTTTATGACAGGTTGAAAGCCGCTGGCGTCCCCGCCACCCTGGTCATGGTGGAAAACGCCGGCCACGGTTTTGTCCCGTCAGGAGGGCAGATAAGCCCCTCGCGACAGGAACTTGCGAAGATGATCGTGGAGTTCTTCCAGAAAGAGCTTGCTTAATGCCTGGGCTATTTCCTGCGCGCCGCCTCAATAGCCGCCTTCAGATCCCTCGGCAGCGGCTTATCGGCCACGATGAAATCGTAGAGCCGGTCGGCCAGCTCCGGTGAGCGGTAGAGCTGCTCGCTGAGCCCGCGCTGCCGGTATTCAAAAAAATAGTCCGGTTTTACCCGAAGGGCGCGGGCGATGATCCTGATGACGGAATCGGCGGGCACGGGACGCGTGCCGCAGGCAAGGTGGTTCAGATAACCCGCTGAGAGTTTCGTCCGCGTAGCCAGGCGGCGGTAGCTAATGCCGCGCAATTCCAGCAGTTCACGCAAGGACTGGGGAAACGGCAATCGTGAATTGGGGATCTCCTGGGGCGTGACCTTTTTGATCATTTGAGCACCTCGTTGACGTCTTTAAGAAACTTTTCCACATTCAGGCAGGCGGCGTCGATATCCTCGGCCTCACCCACCATCCTGATCAGCCTGCTGCCGATGATAACGCCATCGGCGTACTGCGCCACCACGGCAGCGTGCTCCGGAGTCGAGACGCCGAAACCAACGGCCAGCGGCACGTCAGTCTGCGCCCGTACCCTGCCGAGGAATCCCGGCAGTTCGTCCGAAAGAGAAGCGCGCGCACCGGTTACGCCCGCGACTGCGACACAATAAATAAAGCCGGACGCCTTTTCAGCGATCATTTTGATGCGCTTGTCCGGGCTTGTCGGCGCCACAAGCAGCACCGGATCCACTCCCGACTTGATGCAGTCATCGATGAATTCTCCCGCCTCGTCGACCGGCAGATCGGGAACGATCAGCCCCGCAACACCAGCGTCCGCGGCGGCCTTTACGAATCGCTCCTGCCCACCTGCGAGAACGCAGTTATAATAGACCATCAGCACGACGGGAAGCCTGGAACTGAACTCTCGTGCCAGCTGGAGCACGTCGTCGGGAGTCACACCGTTATCCAGCGCCTGCTGGGTCGAGGCCTGCACGACGGGACCGTCGGCCAGGGGATCGGAGAAGGGAATACCCAGCTCGATCATGTCGGCGCCGCCGGCGACAAAAGCTTCCATCACGCGCCGGCATCCCTCCATGTCCGGGTAGCCCCCGGTCGTGTAGGGCATCAGCAGCGCCTTCTTGCCGCTGCTCCTGAAAGTCTCCTCAAGCCGGCTCATGCGTGAGCCTCCAGCGTCCGCACATGTTCCCGAACCCGAACGCGGCCGCTCATTCGATTATCCCCAGCGCCCGCGCGGCCTGGTGCACGTCCTTGTCGCCGCGACCGCTTAAGTTGATGATTATCAGATCGTCAGGACCATAGGCCGCGGCGTTCTTTACCACATAAGCGATAGCGTGCGCACTCTCCAGCGCCGGGATGATGCCCTCGGTCTCTGAAAGCAGTGTGAAGGCTTCCAGCGCCTCTTGATCGGTGACGGAATCGTAGCGCACCCTTCCCTCGTCGTGCAGAAAAGAGTGTTCAGGTCCGACCCCGGGATAGTCCAGCCCGGCCGATATCGAGTGCGCCTCGAGTATCTGTCCGTAGGCGTCCTGCAATATATATGACATGGAGCCGTGCAGCACGCCGCGGTGGCCGCGCTCGATCGATGCCCCGTGCAGGCCGCTGTCGAGCCCTTCTCCCGCCGCTTCCACTCCAGTCAAACGCACGGATTCCTCCGCGATGAACGGCGCGAAGACGCCAATGGCGTTGCTGCCACCGCCCACGCAGGCGACGATCTCGTCAGGCAGCCTGCCCTCGGCTTCCATCACCTGCTCGCGGGCCTCCTCGCCGATGACGGTCTGAAAGTCGCGAACAATGGCCGGATAGGGGGCCGGGCCCGCAACCGATCCGATCACATAATAAGTACTCTCCACGTTCGTTACCCAGTCCCTGATGGCGTCGTTCATCGCGTCCTTCAAAGTCTGACTGCCAGAGCTCACCGGCACCACCTCGGCGCCGAGAAGTTTCATCCGCACAACGTTGAGCTCCTGCCGGGCGATATCCTTGACGCCCATGTAGATGGCGCACGGGATACCGAAAAGCGCCGCCGCCGTGGCCGTGGCCACGCCGTGCTGGCCCGCGCCGGTCTCGGCGATAACCCTCTTCTTCCCCATCGCCGCGGCAAGCAAAATCTGACCCACTGTGTTATTGAGCTTGTGTGCGCCCGTGTGGCAGAGGTCCTCGCGCTTCAGATATATCCTGGCGCAGGTGGCCAGCTTCGCGGCCAGCCGCCTGGCTTCATACAGGGGTGTGGGCCTGCCTACGAACGTTTTCAACAGTTCCTCGAGTTCAGCCCGAAATTCCGGGTCGTCCTTCAAGCGCTCGTAAGCTTCGGTCAGCTCATCGAGCGCGGGTATGACTGTCTCTGGAACATAACGGCCGCCGTAGGGGCCGAATCGCGACTGTGTCGTCATCTGTTCATCTCATTCATTGTGTCAAAAAGCAGTTTCATTTTTTCCGGATCCTTTATGCCCGGCGCGGACTCCACTCCGCTGGCAACATCCACGGCCAGTGGCGCGACGACGCGCACCGCTTCAACGATATTATCAGGATTGAGGCCTCCGGAGAGAATCAGCCGCTCGCCGCGGACACTCGTGGGAAGCGCCGCCGCCAGGCTCCAGTCAAACACCTCACCGGTGCCACCATGACGCTCAGATTGATAAGTATCCAGCAGAATAAAGTCGGTGTCAAACGAGACAACGCCTGCGAGCGATTCCGGCCCCGCGACCCTCAGAGCCTTGATTACCAGGCAACCTGTGCGTCTGCCCACCTCCAGGCACTCACCAGGGCTTTCGTCACCGTGGAGCTGCACAGCGGTAAGCCCACAGACGCGCGCTGTCTCCACGATCTCGTCCGGCCCGGCATTGACGAACACGCCGACCCGTTCGACTCCGGCAGACGCCGGCTCCAGCACCGCCACCGCCTGCTCATGGCTCACCCTTCTCGGGCTCTCGGGAGCGAAGATCACTCCCAGCGCCCACGCCCCCAGGCTCACCGCGAGCGCGGCATCCTCCGGCCTCGTGAGTCCGCAGATCTTGACCCGCACACGCACCGCGTCCCCGCTTCCGTTTGAATGCGATGACACCAACCCGCCTATCTGTATTTCCGCGTCTGGAAAATGAGAATCATCACGGCCGAAACCGTGCCCATGAACAGCAGGCTCCCCCACATCCACAGCCTGCTGCCCACCGGCAGCTCGACGAAATTCATCCCCCAGAAACCGGTGATGAAAGTAAGCGGCATGAAGATGGTGGCCACAAGCGTCAATCGCTTCATGATCTCGTTGAGCCGGTTGGAAACCGCCGAAAGATGCACGTCCAGCGCTCCGGTCAAAATGTCTCGATAGGAATCGAGCATATCGGAGAGCCGTATCAGGTGATCGTAAACATCGCGCAGGTACGGCAGCGTGCCGCTGGTCACAAGCGGGAAGTCACGCGAGGTCATCTCGTTGATCGCTTCGCGCAGCGGACCTGCCTGCTTGCGAAAATGAATCAGCTCGCGCTTGAAATCGAATATCCTGTGGACCGTGACCTCGTCAGCCTTGGGATCGACCACGGCGTCCTCGAGTGAGTCGAGTTCATCCTCGATCCCGTCAATGGTCTCAATATACCTGTCGACGACGGTATCGAGCAGGTAGTAAGCCAGCATGTCGGAACCGCAACCCATGATACGCGCTCGCGTATCGGCGTCTTTCCAGACCTGGTCAATCTCCGACAGGTCGCCACGATGAACTGACACTACGAAGTTTTTCCCGACGAATAGATCGATCTCTTTCCACTTAAGCTTCAGGCCCTCGCCACCCGGGTCGGAGGAGATGGCGTGCATCACCAGGAAGAAATAATCGTCATAGGGTTCTACCTTGGCCCGCTGGCCATCGGGCTTGGAGGCATCCTCCAGCGCCAGTTCGTGAAAGTTGAATGGCGGCCGGGCAAGCAGCTCCAGATCTTCCTGCTTCAAAGGTCCGGCGATGTCCAGCCAGACCAGCCCCTCCCCCTTGTCCACGAGCGCGACCGCTTCCTCTGGGGAGATGGTCTTTACACCAGCATCGATTGAATGACAAACCTTGGCCTGCATCCGCATCACCGCCCATCGGCAGAAGTTGAAGTGAAGACAAACAGACCCGACTTAAAGCCGGACCATCGACAAACAGTTCCTGTCAGATTCGATACCGGCTCGAACTCGATGCCGGCCAGGTCGTTATTCGTGAATATGTATCGGTGTACCTATGGGGGTCCAGGCATAGACGCGTTTGGCGGTCTCCACAGGCAGACCCACGCAACCGTGGCTGGAACGACGACCGAAAGAGGTCGCCCAGTAGTTGCCGTGCATCGTGTAGTCGCCCTTGAAGACCATGACCCAGGGAACCTTGGGAGCAAAATACCCCGGACCCCTCATGTCGATCGCGCTCAGCTTGGCGTAGATGGTGTAATCTCCAATGGGCGTGTTGGTACCCGAATTACCCGTAGAGCAGAGGAAACTGTCAACCTCCGTGCCGTTCTCGAAAAGCGTGACACGCTGCTCGGTGACATTGACATCGATTGATTTATACGGAGCCGTGGTGAAAGTGCTGCGTATATCGGCTTCCAAGTAACCGCCGCCGATTCCCCGTAACTGCGTAGGCCCGCCCTTGACGCTGATCGTCACATCCTGCAGATGGTCCCAGGGCGCGGAGGGCACGAACTCCAGCCTGCCGGGTTCAAGCCAGTTGAGCTTTCCATCTACCTTAGGCTCAACGGTTACGGCCGTCCTGGCAAGGTCGGGATTTGACACCGGCTCGCTGAAAGCTATCGTCGGGTGAGCCTCCGTACTGGCGCCGCTGGTTCCGTCGATGGGATCAAAAGCTATCATAAGCGGAGCCGCCGTCGCTACCTTCGTTACAATCGGCGCCTTGAGTTCCCTGCCGTTCATGGAAGTGGCGGATGTGAACTTAAGCGGATATTCCTTCCCCTGCTCGAACTTGGCCAGGGTGATCTTCATCACCCGGCCTTCCTCTTCCATCCTCATCGTATTGCCGATACCCTCGAGCTGGTATTCCATGCCGCTCAAGGGGATGTTCCACCCGATCGTGGCCTCTTCCCCATACCTGACCTTGACGCCGCCGACGGGGATTATCGGCATCGGCGTGGTGACCGTGGTAAATGTGTAGGTCCGATCGACATGCGTATCGTTGATGCCGGAGAGTCCGATCTCCTTGACTGTGCCGGTCACGGTCACCTTGTACTCGGCGTCCTCGATCAGCGGGTTGGAGCCATCGGAAAGAACAAACCTGCCTTCCTGCAACTGGCCGTCCAGAACCCGTTCATTCTCACGGGTGCCGTCTGGAGCTACCCGGGCTTCCTTGACGAGCACCGTAGACAACGATGCGCCCCATTGGCCCGTGCCTATTTCAAGAAACTGGCCGGCAGGCTTTATCTCGGCAGCACCGTCAACGGGACTGACAGTGATTCGGGGCGGCAGGATCACCACTCCAAGAACCACAGCAAGGACAACAACTACACCGGCTATCCCAGCGACTATTCCCGTCGTTTTAAAGCCAGACGCCAGCGATCTTATTCGCGGCACCTTTATCTCTGCTTGTTTGGCGGCTTCTCTGCCCAGCGTAACCGTCCCTTGTATCAGCTGATAACTTTAATTTTACCCATGGGCAACGCAGCCCTAACATTTAGTCAATTTGAATAAACTTCCATCGGGTGCAATGAAGTCGGTCTCAGCTCTGAATCAGTAGGTCTCCCGAAGTCGCGCTCGAACAACAGGAAGTATAGCAAACTGCATAGGCGTGTTGCCAGACTTTGCGGGACTTTTTTCAGAGAGCGCTATCTGCTATTTTGCTATCAGGACCGGGGTCCAACCCGATTCCTGCCTGAATTATGAGAATTATTGTCATTTACGAGGATTCATTCAGCCGATATTCTGCTGATACAACAGAAAATCAAAACCATAACGGAAGAGGAAATTTGACTGCTAATAAAAAAGCCATCGCCCTGCTTTCCGGCGGTCTCGACAGCCGCCTGGCGGTAAAGATGATGCTCGACCAGGGAATAGAAGTCGAGGCGCTCAACTTCGTCACCGTCTTCTGCACCTGCACCGCCAGAAGCAGCTGCAAGTCAGAGGCGAGAAAAGCCGCCGAGGACTACGGTATACCGCTCAAGACTCTCAACGCGACCGAAGAGATCCTCGAAGCCATACGCAACCCCAAACACGGCTTCGGCCGCGGTCTGAACCCGTGCCTGGACTGCCGTATCAGCATGTTCCGCCGGGCGGGAAAGTACATGAAAGAAACCGGAGCCGACTTCCTGGTGACCGGAGAGGTCTGGGGAGAACGGCCGATGTCACAACGGCCTGACGCCCTCAGGATCATTGAAGAAGAATCAGGCCTTGCCGGCCTCATCGTGCGCCCGCTCTCGGCGCACCTGTTCGAGCCCAGCATCCCCGAGCGCGAAGGCTGGGTGGACCGGGAGAAAATGATGGCGATTGAAGGACGTTCCCGCAAGCCCCAGATGCAGCTTGCCGCCGAGATCGGCGTCAATGATTATCCCTGCCCCGCGGGCGGTTGCCTCCTGTGCGACAAAAATTTCGCGGCGCGCCTCGGGAGGCTACTCGAAGAGAAACCGCACCCGGCGATTCCCGAAATCCAGTCGCTAAGGCTGGGACGCCTGATTTATTCATCAGAAGGCAAGCGGATAATGATCCCTCGCAACGAGGATGAAACCAAACGTTTGGCGGCGCTGGCCCGTACCGGCGACCTGTTGATGAGCGTGGAGGATTTCGCGGGGCCGACTACCGTGATCAAGGGTGATGATATCGGGGAGACCACTCTACGCGAAGCCGCCGCCCTGACCGCACGCTACGGCCAGGCACGCGAGGAAAAGAATGTCAATGTAATCTGGTGGCCCACGGCGGAAGGTAATACGGCAAATTCCGGTGAAGACGCCGATCCGGACATCGCCGGCCCGGGAAAAGCCGGGCACCGGATCCCTGGTGTTTTACCCGCCGAAGGCTGGCGGCTGGCCGAAGAACTCGAACGACAGTAACATTCTGAATCTTTATACCCCTGCCAGTATCTAACGAAGTAAGCGGATAGTTCCGAAGAGAGATTAATTATTATTCCGGGAATTACTCCCGGCAAATTTCAGGAGGCGCAGTGATTATTCCGGAACCAGTACATATTCCCGTCTTTGGCTCACGCTGGCTCGACTCATGCTCCAGCGGTTGAGGCCCAAGCTGGTCTCTGGAAGAGATCACGCAGACAATCAACCGTCAGCTGGAACAGGACTTCGGTGGAATCGCGCACCTTCGCTACGTGGATTTCGATTCCAGTGAGATTCAGGAATATCCGGATGTCTACAGCAAGGTTGTGGAAGGTACCCTGGAACCCGGAGCCATCATGTTCGACGGCAAGCTTCAGGCAATGGACAAGATTTCCTATGCGGGGCTGATCGAGGAATTTGAAAAGCTGGGTGTACAGCGGGTAAAACAGAAGGCGTCATAGCGGATAACAGTTGATAGTGGCACCGCAGCCATAACAACATGAAACTCAAAGGGACAGTCTCAAGACTGTCCCTTTTTACCACCGATTTTTCTGCCGGGCTGACGTCCTTCAGCAGACCGCCGGCAACTGATTCATCGCAGTTATTCCATTTATTTGGCCAGCACGCCCAGCAGCTTCCATAAATCCGAATCCAGCTGCTTGTTATTAGCCGCCACTTCCTCCAGAGGCGTAAGTACGATTGCCCCCCTGTTCCAACCAACAAGATGCCCGCTCTTACCGGAAGCCAGCTGCTCGATAGCGGCCGCGCCCAGCCGGCTCGCCAGGATACGGTCGTATGTGGAAGGCGCTCCGCCCCGTTGCACATGCCCGAGTATAGTCACCCGCAATTCATAGCCTATCTCTTCCTCGCGTTCCCTGAAATATTCAGCGCAGCGCGCGGCGTTGTTCCTGGCGCCATCGGTAACCACCGCAAGGGCGTAACGCTTGCCGCGGGAGTGGGCCGCCGCCAGCTGGTCCTGGATCTCGGGCGGTTCGATATCAAACTCCGGCGTTACGACGACATCAGCGCCGCCCGCCAGACCCGCGGCAAGAGCCAGGTAACCACACGTCTTGCCCATAACCTCTATCAGAAAAGCGCGGTGATGCGACTCCGCCGTAGTCCGGATGCGGTCGATTGACTCGATGATGATGTCGAGCGCGGTATCAACACCGATGGAGATGTCGGAGCCATAAAGGTCGTTATCCACCGTCGAGGCGACGCCGACGACGGGAAACCCCAGACGGTTCAGCTCGTTGGCGCCGGCCTGGGAGCCATTGCCGCCGATGACTATCAGCGCGTCAATCCCCTGTTCGCGCATGTTGGCGACGGCCTGGCGCCGCGCGTCCTCGCTCCCCCTGAACTCCTTGCTGCGCGCCGTCCCCAAAAAAGTTCCGCCCAGGTGGAGGATCTCTCCGACATCACGGTTGGTCAACCGGCGGATGTCTCCGGCAATAAGACCCTCGTAGCCGTTGCGGACGCCGTGCATCTGAAGCCCCACATCCGTGCCGACACGCACGATGGCACGCACAGCCGCATTCATGCCCGGCGCGTCGCCGCCACTGGTGACAACCGCGATATTGTTCATTAAACCTCCGGAGTTCGCATCTTGACCATGGATCGCATGCAACAACCTCTTGTCAGGCTGCCTTATCGAGAATATCGATACTGACAATCATATATAACCTGGAGCCTATTAGTTTGATTATAACCTGCCGCCACCATCCCCTCAGAAGTTATCCTGAAGATTTGTTCCGGCGCGACGAATTGTGCGATGCATCGATCGCGAGTCGATCAGCCATGACTGAGAACCATGCCATGCAGGGCTTGCCAGTCAGGAGGTCATGAGGCGAAAAAAGACGTGTTTAATACAGAATGAACTGAATCCAGGCTAATGGTAAAAACAGCCGATAAACCGGCTCAATCAGATAAAAAAGGTTGAGACCCACGCTCGGAAGCACAAACAGCAAAAGCATGATGAATAACATGCCATATTGATCCAGCTGTATCCACTTGATATATGCCTTCCTCGTAAGAAAAGCTCCGACGATCCTGGAGCCGTCCAGCGGCGGCACGGGTATGAGGTTGAATATCATGAGAATAACGTTGAGCTGGAATATGCGAAGTATGACCATCGGCAGCAGGTCGTACGTCGGAGTCGGGAAAAACCACCTGAGGACGAACGCCGCTATGGCCGCCAGCATGAAGTTGGCCAGTGGTCCAGCCATTCCCACCCACATCATCCCCCTCTGATGTGATTTGAAATTGCCCGGGTTGACCGGCACCGGTTTGGCCCAGCCAAACATCCAGGTGCCTCGCGAGATCAGAAAAGTCAAAACGAGAAGCAGGCTGCCGAATGGATCCAGGTGCCGCAGGGGGTTCAGCGAAAGACGCTTCTGCCTCATTGCCGTTTCGTCCCCCAGGCGATACGCGATATAACCGTGAGAGACCTCATGGAATGTCATCGAGAAAAGCAACGCCGGCAGCGTTACAGCGAATTGCAGTAGAAGAGTAGTGGTCACTTAGCTCATTATAGCTGTTTCAAATGCCTATACGGACCTGTTGGCCACGGCGACAAGCTGCCGCGCCACCCGCATCTCGTCATCACGACCGTCGACCTTTCCCTCGAGCTTCATCAGCTTGAGCCGTGAGAGGATCTCGCCGACAGCCGGCGATTCCGTAAGTCCCAGCTCAAGCAGGTCGCTTCCCCGTATGCTGATACTAACGGAACGCAGCTCCGTCAGGTACAGGCCGAGGGGCCCGCGAACCTTTTCATCACTCGTCTGCGCGTACGCCAGCAAGTGCGCCTCCGCTGGCAGTTTCACCAGCAGCTCATAGATTTCCGAACGTTTAAGCCCCACTTCACCAAGCTTGTCGATCACCTTGCGCGCCAGCACTACACCGTTCGCCAGCACATCAGCGTCGACGCTCCGCAGCTTCAGCCTTTCGGTCCAGAGACCCAGTTGCTCCGCATTCATCTTTCTGGCCAGACATGCAAGGCGCAGGCGCCATGGCTTTATGTCATCCTGCACCCTGAACTCCCTGGCCGCGCTGTCGGCGCGTCTGACAATCTCGACGGTCTCCCTGTCGATGGCAAGGGCCGGGTGTATGGACGGTCCCAGTCCCAGTTCACCGATCCTGAGGATTGTATGTTCGACCTCAGGTTCGGAAAAAAGCCAGATCAGCTCATCACGCAACCGTGCGGACGAAAGGTCGCCCACGAGGTTCATCTCCACGCAACCTTTTGCAAGCCCGAGAGTATGAGGGTTCATCTTAAAGCCAAACCTGTTCTCATATCGTATGGCTCTGAAAATGCGCGTGGGATCTTCGATGAAACTCAGGTTATGCAGCACGCGTATGACCCGGTTCCTGACATCCTGGAGACCGCCGAAGAAATCGAGCAGCCGCCCGAAGTCATGGGCCGCCATCGAAACCGCCATGGCGTTGATGGTGAAGTCGCGCCGGTAGAGGTCGTGCTTGATGGAAGCATGCTCGACAGTGGGCAGCGCCGCCGGGTAGTCATAAAATTCGGTTCGCGTGGTGGCCACATCGACGCGCAGTCCCGGCTTCATCCTGTCGAGTATGACGACCGCGGTCTGAAACTTGCGGTGGGTCCGCACGCGGCCGCCCAGTTCCCGGGCGAGATGTTCAGCGAAGTCGATGCCATCACCCTCCACCGCTATATCAACATCATAATTGGGCTCGTCCAGGATCATGTCGCGCACGAAACCGCCCACCAGATATACGCCGCGATACTCGGAGCTAAGCTTCTGCAATGCTTCAAACAGCGGCGCCAGCTCCTCCAGCGGGCCAAGCAACTCGCTGAAATCCGTCTCCCGCAACCGGGGAGCGTCCATGTCCTGCTCGAGTGTCTGGCCTCGTAGCGTGCGCAGCACGTCGGACCTGGTCACGATGCCAATCACGTCATCCACCGGCACATTCTTGCTGCCGGCAATGCTTGCCGGCACAACCGGGAAACGGCCCACGGTGCTTGATGCCATCAACCGCCTGAGCTCGTGTACCGTGGCATCTTCGGCTACTGTCATGACCCCGCGTGTCATGATGCCCTTCACCGGCGCGTGCTTGAGCTTATGCCCCATGGCTTTATCCAAATCCTTGCGTGAAACGATGCCCGCCAGCATCCTGCCCTCGCGAACCGAAACGCCACTATGCCCGTAACGCTGACAATACACCAGCGCCTCACCGATTGGTGTGTTCGAATCCACGAAATGGACCGGTTGTGACATGATGTCGCGCGCGCGCAAGGGCTCTTCGAGGACATATGGCAGATTATCAACTACCAGCCGCGTGGATTCCTCGAGGCTCCTGCCCTTGACGATTGCCGCCGCGGCCTGGCTGTGGCCCCCACCTCCCACCGGCTCCAGCGCCCGGGCGACGTCCAGCAGCCTGCTCTTGCTGCGTCCGACGATGAATATCCTGTCCTCCATCTCAACCAGGACAATCAGCGCCTGACAATCTGTCACATCCATGATCTTGTGGGCGACGACGCTGAGGCCGTCAACATAATGACCGCTGTGCGCCGTGGCTATAAAGACATCCACATCGCCCACCGTCGACTGCTCCATGTTATCTACCAGCTTGAGCAGCAAATCCCGCTGATCGTGATCGAGTGGATTGTGCAGGTACTTGCCGATCATGCTCTGGCTGGCGCCGAGGCGCATGCAAAGCGCGAGCGCTTCAGCGTCCCGCGGCGTAGTGGTGGGAAAGGTAAGCGAACCGGTATCTTCATGGATACCAAGGGCGAAGATGGTCGCCTCCAGCGGCGATATCTCGATCTTGCGGTCGTGGATGATTTTGAGCATGGTCGTAACCAGGGAGCCGTCCCCGGAGAGCACGTAGTTCTCCTCAGATACGAATTCAGGTCTGTCTGACTTCGCTCCCAGCCGGTGATGATCGAAGACAATGACCTCAACCGCAGGCGACGGGCAGATGTTTTCAATCTCGCCCAGACGGTTGCAGTGGATGGTGTCGACGATTATCAGACGCCTGACACGCTCCAGATCCACCATCTGAATCTCAACAGTGTCGATCTCGTCGGCGTGGAGGTTGTAGAACTCCCGGACGTTGCGGTTGAGCGAACCGGGGAAACATATCTTGGCTTCCGGATAAAGTTTTCCTGCTGCGACCGAGGCGGCAAAGCCGTCGAAGTCGGTGTTAGCGTGGGTGACTATGAGTTCCGGAATGTTCATTGGCTGCCGTATTTCGACGCGCTTAAATGCAAAAAACCTTTTATTCGAGCGATTGAGTCCGGGTGTAAAGAGTGAAGATCAGGCGAAAAAAGTCTGTGCCAGGTCCCAGAACTCCTGCCGTACCAGTTTGCGCTCGCCTACCGCGACTTCCAGAGGCACAACCACGATCTCATCGCCCTGCAGCGCCGCCATCAGGCCGAACTCCTCGTTCTGCACCATCTCGGCGGCTTTGGCGCCGTAGCGTGTCGCCAGGATGCGATCATGTGCCGTCGGCGTGCCGCCGCGCTGGATGTGGCCCAACACCGTCGCGCGGGTCTCAAAGCCGGTGCGCCGCTCGATCTCCTTTGCCAGGATATTGGCCACGCCGCCCAGTTTGACGTTGCCGAAAGCGTCGACCTCGTCGGACTGCACCACCAGCTGCTCCTCGCCCTCCTTGGTTGTCAGCTTGGCCCCCTCGCTGACGGCTACGATACTGAAGCTCTTGTCACCGGACTGGCGGCGACGGATGATGTCACAGGTCTCTTCGACGGATATATCGTATTCGGGGATGAGGATAACGTCGGCGCCTCCGGCGATGCCGGCCATGATGGTGATCCAGCCGGTGTGCCGACCCATGATCTCCACAACTATCACGCGGTCATGGGATTCGGCGGTCGTATGCAGACGGTCGATATTTTCGGTGGCGATCTGAACAGCTGTGTCAAAACCGAAAGTATAGTCAGTGCCGGAGAGATCATTATCGATTGTCTTGGGGACACCCACCATGTTCAGGGCATATTTACCGTTGAGCTGATTGGCCACGCCCAGGGTGTCGTCGCCGCCGATGGCGATGGTCGCCCAGATCTCGT
>Ga0265292_1001899_pt1 | contig 16402 bp, 12 predicted proteins | sample Munlanlewell296A_FD_189080 | JGI IMG/M metagenome (GOLD analysis project Ga0265292, IMG submission 189080) | Leachate microbial communities from a municipal landfill in Southern Ontario, Canada - Leachate well 296A | ecosystem: Engineered > Solid waste > Landfill > Unclassified | place: Canada... | reverse complement strand
AACTTAATCGAATCAACCTATCAAAGAACGCAAAATCTGGCACTTCAGGCGATCCAAACGGTCTTTCCGTCGGATTTTTCCATCGAAAAATCCGCTCTCAACCGAACTTTCGGAATTTTTTCGAAATCGGCCCCGGATCAACTGTGTGTGCGCGAAATATCATTTTGAAAATTTTAATTAATCAGAGTAGACTCAATCTATAAATTCTTACTTCTATATTTTTATTATTTGTCATCTGAGTATTGTTAAGTATCCGGTAATCTGTTGTTCACCAGTGCCCAGGTTTATCAGGTAATAATAGGTACCCATGGGCAGCTGGTTGCCATAATCCCTGCCATCCCAGGGTATAGGATAGCCCGGTGACGATTCAAAGACCAGCTTACCGGCAGCGGTAAAAACCTTAACTATCGCTTCGGGATAATATTTGAGCATGGGTATCTTCCAAAGATCGTTTACCCCGTCGCCATTGGTGGTGATCACATTGGGAACCACATTCAGCATTTCCAATGTAAACTCAACGGTTTTCGAACAGAGATTGGCATCGGTAACGACAATTGCATAAGATCCGATGCTCAGCGTTTCGGTGATCAATCCTATCGGAGCTCCTGAAAGTGTAATCTGGTAAGGTGCCGTACCTCCGGATATTTCCAGAATTAATTCCCCGTCATTGCAGGTTTCACATCCCGGTGATTTCAAACGATATGATACATGGATGGAATCCGGTTGCCCGATCGCGACAGGTGCTCCATAGTCTTTATAGCAGATGGAATCCTCTGAGATCCGGATTTTATAAAAATCGCCGGCAGAAAGGTTATCAAACCGGTTCATAGCCTGATAGGTCACACCATCGTCGATGGAATACTGATAAGATGTTCCGGAACCATGAACAAAAATCTCCAGTGAGCCCGCCTCTGATCCAAAGCAGGTATTATCAATTGCTTTTACTGAATCGATTCTTAATAAATCGGGATCCAGAATTCTGACGTATACGGAATCTGATGAGCTGCAACCGCTTGTGGTGATTACCAAGTAATACTTACCGCTTTGAGTAACGGAGATGTCGGGTGTCAGGGCACCGGTGCTCCAGAGGTAATTATCTCCGGTACCACCAGTGAGTATCAACGGCTCGGATGAACAAACCGCCAGGTCTTTACCCAGCTCAACCAACGGATGGGGAAAAAAACGCACAGATATGGTATCCTTCAGCAAACATGCGTTGAAATCCCTAACCGTGAGGATCAGGGGATTGGCAGACTTAACGAGTTTAATATACCGTTCATTCATTCCGTTGCTCCATTCCCAGCTGACATAATCTCCCCCGTTAAGTTCAATGGTATCACCCTCACAGGCATTGATATCATCGCCGATTTCGGGCTTTATAAAAGGAATTACTTCAACGGTATATTCAAGGATGGTTTCACAAACAAAATTATAGGCATCCTTTTTAATCGATTTTACGCGATAGGTGGTGGTCACCAAAGGTTGAACAAGAATTTCAAGGTTATAGTTACCTGGAGGGTTGATCCATTCTACCTGTGTTGAGTTATCAACCTTCAATATTACTGGCGTTCCCGAACATACCGGCTGATTCACAGAAGAAATAATTTCCGGTCGGGTTCCTTCAGTCAGCACAACCGTATCAGTTATTTCGCATTTGAGGGAATCCGTGATAGTAAGGGTATAGCTACCTATACCAAGTCCTTCTATCGCAGTTGAGTCCTGTATTGAGCCATTCAGACTGATTTCATATGGAGGGGTTCCACCGGTGATTAATGCCACAGTGATCATCCCGTCGGTGCAATCCTTGCATGAGGGCGGCAGGGAGCAAAACTTTGCCACAAGCGTGTCGGGTTGGCTGATGGTAATCACGAAAGGCCAAATTTGAGTACAAGTTGAAGCTGAATCTTCCCACACCATGACAATATAGCTGTTTCCCGGCTCAACATTCTCGAAGAGTCCTTTATTATCCAGGTAAGTAACCCCATTATCAATCGAATAGTAAAAATCCCGTCCATCTCCGCTGGCAAAAATCTGAATCGAACCATTACCGTAACCATAACAGGATATATCATTGCGTGTTACATTATCAATACTGAACAGATCGGGATCATTAAGTTGAACATGAATCGTATCCGACAAGCTGCAACCATCTTTGGTAATAGTCAGCCAATAATCGCCGGTCTTATTAACCCAAATTGAATCCGTAGTTTCACCGGTGCTCCAGAGATAACTATCACCAAAACCACCGGTGAGGGCTATCGGCTCCTTCGAGCATACAGCCGTGTCTTTCCCCAGGTTAACTACCGGACCTGGTAGAAAATGTATACCGACCGCATCGGTGAAAACACAGCCATTTTTATCTGTTGCTCTGAGAACCAGGGCATCTATATCTTTTATTATTCTGGCAAACCTCCCAATTTGGCCATCGCTCCAGTTCCACTCGATAAAATTTTCACCCCCGTCTATGGTAACAGGATTACCCCCGCAGGGTGTGCGATCATTCCCTAGATCAGGCAGATTTTTCGGAAAAACAAGGATGGTATCAGTAACGATCGTCGGGCATTCACGATTCCCATCTCTGCTTATTGCGTTTATTGTATAAGTGGTTGTTGAATCCAGAGAAACATTCACGCTGGTTCCGTTAAGTTCAGGGTGGCCAATCCATTCAACTTCAGCAGCGCCGGTCACAGTCAAAGTAATCCGTTCCCCCGGACAAACAATAGAATCTCCTGAAGAAACGATTTTCACGCTCGATCCTCCCAATTCATCCACATGGATGGTATCAACAACCTCGCAAAGAGTTAATTTATTTATTATATGTACGATGTAATCACCTCCATTGATGCTATCAAGTATATTAGTCTTTTCAATAGAATCCCTTTCCCACTCATATAAATAATTCTCAATTTTCCCGTTTGGGGTAACAGTGGCGCTACCGTCCTTTCGTCCACAGAAAGCCTTGACTGAAGTATGTGTAGCTGTTGGAGGGATCTCTCTTTTCGTCACAACAGTGTCCCACCCAATGCAACCATGATAGTCCGTTACCTTTACCCGGTAGCGGTTATACCAATTATCATCCGTAGTAATGGTGCGTTTGCGATCGTTGATAGTATCTGTTTCCCATTCATAAAATGCCCCGAGACCGGCATCCAGATTTAAAAAAACCCCCCGGCAAAGTGGCACCGTATCCTTAACAGAGTTTTCAACCAATTGAACAGTAGGTAAAGGATTAATGGTCAGGTATCTGGTGTAAGTTGAACGACCTGTAGACTTTATTACGGTCAAAATAACCCTGTAATTACCAGCTATTGGGAATTTGTATTTAAACTCGTTATTGGTTGGTGTCAGGTTAACGGTTTTTCCACTCGCAATATTCGTAATTACCAATGCTGACATGGTAATATTGGATTGATCCGTGATATAAAACAATGTTTCATCTCCGAGACAAAGATTCTCAAAATAAAAGGGTTCCGCTTTTTTCTGAATCGGCAAGGCGGCCGGCAATCCAAATTCACTGGTCCCGCCCTCACCGGTAATATTATTGACCAGGCGGACTCCGTATGGTTGAAAAATAGAATCGATGGGCATCGTGGAATTAGGGGAATTTATGACTCCGAGATAATCCTGTCCGTTAAAGGCTACATATATTTTACCGTTTGGTGCCAATTGAAGGGCTCCGTATTGTAATTCAGGATCACTTCTGATCTGACCTTTCTGGACAAGTTGGTACGAATCATTTTGTTCATAAAATGAAAGATCCCATTTATAAATCTGGCCTCCATCCTGGGTTGAACCATATAGGTAATTTCCTCTTGAAGGATTAGATCCTCCATAAATTCCGGTTGGAGAAAACTCAACTCCATAGGCTCCATATTTGGGAGTGGACTTATCTTTCGAATCGCCGGCCGGTATCTGCATCGGACTCGAAATCAATCCGGTACTATCATTTTTAAACCTGAAAATCTCAAAGAACTTTCCACCCTGAACAGCCAGGGCTAAACGCGTTCCAAGATCATTTACCTTCATTTGTCCTGCTGCACCCCTGTTGGTGCTATCGCTTATGTCACCATTCTTATGAATGCTGCCAATTGGCTGATATTCTGGTTTATGCAAAATACTATCGAGTTTTATTTTCACAAACCTGTTGCTATTAAACTCATGCATCAGGAACCAATAGCCTGGTTTGCCGCCTGAATAGGTAAAGGGAACAGCCACAAATTTTTCGGTGGAATTGACCATCAAACCACCCTTACCCGTTGCGGCAGCATAGTCATAAATGATTGAACCGGCTTCGTCTGATTTAATCTTAATAATATAATAGTTACCTCCGAAATTAGTCTGGCTACCTGTGACGAAAGGTTTTGTGGTAAAAACAAAGTATTGATCAGGAGTATCCGGATCGGGTACGATGGTTGCCGATTGAGTAGAAGAAGGATCCCCGCTCAGGCCGTTTGAATTAACCTTTTCATGATTATAGTTCCAGATGTTCACCCCATCGGTATAAAAGAGAAGCTGTCCGGTGGAATCCGAGATCGAAGCCACTCCTTCCGGTGCATCCATTTGGCTATTGGGTAAAGGCATAGGATCATACCCTGTAAAATCGAGTCCGGCGTTCTTTCCGAAATACCAGAAACAGCCTTGTTTCTGAGCCATGGTATTTGCTGACATGCTCGTCACCAACAGGATCATCAGCATGAAAATCAGGCAATACCATGCCCGATCATGTTGAAAGATATGCCTGTAGAGACTTTTCAATATCAAATTCCTAATCCACTAATCCAGTACAGCGATTTTGCGTGAGAACGGCCGGCCGTCTTTACGGTTGACCACAACCAGGTAAATTCCGTTACGGATGGCTGATCCGATAGGGAATATCAGGTTGTCAGGATTTTGAAGGGCAACCAGTTTCCGACCCTGGATATCGTATAAAGTAATATCCCTGATAGCATCGGGCTGAACTCCGGTAAACATTACCTCACGGCTTCCCGGCAGGTAAATCATCCCGATCTCCGGATTCAGAACCGGATCGGTCGAAAGCGGATTCTGCACATCAATGATCAGATTATCGATGAAACCGGATCCGCCTGCAGATCCCACATTGTTCACAAATCGAATCCCTTTAAAAGGATTGGTATTGGCGGTGCCTCCGATCTGAACATGCCATTGCCATTCTTTAAGGACTACTTCATTCAGACTAAATGAAGCCACCCCGGTATTCATGTTCAGGGAGATATTTACACGGTTCCATTGATCAGGAACAAAATTGAACGGGAAGGTTGATCCTCCATAGGTAAATAATCCGATCTCCTTGCCTTGGAAATCGATTTTTGAATTCACAATATTTTCATCTGATGAGCCGCTTTTTTGCAACAGTTCGGTTGTAACCTGCCCGCCCTGATTCAAAAACCGGAACTCAATATAATAGACCGGATCCACAGGTAATTTGATCAGCACCCCGGCATCGCTTTTGGGTTTCAGCTCGAGCGAGTAAAAGCCGTCAAATTTGATGTTTCTGTTGGTAACTGCTTTACCGGTAAGCGTGTTGTCAAAATTGATCCAGAAAGGAGATTCATCTGCTACCGGGCAAGAGGAATAATAATCATCAAATCTCTCGATAAATGGTATTGGCAGATCCTGCCAGGTAGAGAAATGATAAATTCCTGAATAATAGGTGGAATCAGCATGGTAGGCCTCTATCCGCCAGACATAATCCATATTCGGTTCAAATGTGCCATCATAAAACTTTTCCATTTGGAAAACCGAAACCAGTTCGAGGGAGCTTCTGTTGTTGCCAACAAATACATTATAGTACACACCGGGTTCATCCTTAAAATTGGACTGCCAGCTGATACGGGATACAGCAGGAAGATTGGCATTTCGGGCAGGAGTCGGATAACATGGAGCAAATGAAGTTGGTTTCGTTCGTATCAGCAAGTTTAGATTTGATTTGATTTTGGGATAAAAATCGAGATAGGATTCATAGCTGACGAAGCAATTTTCATAGTTCGCACCGGGTCCGGCACTTAAATGACGCACAAAAAAATCGGCCAGCTTCAGAAAATATTTATCAGCTCCGTACAGGTCCATCAGTATATTGGGATTGGCCCCGGTTGTGGTAAACACAAGCATCCCCAAATCGGTATTATGGCGGAATTCGTAAAGATCAAATGGCAGATAATCATATCCATACAACTGAATCAGAGAGCGGGTATGGCCAAAAATCGTGAAATCGAAATCAATACATTTATAAAAGCGGAGATGCAGGAGTTTTTGAAGGTAATCGCCATCCCGCAGAGTCCGGATATTGGTACCGTCGATCCTTAGGTTTTTCAGCTGAGGCAATTTCTCCAGGCCGCGCTGATCGGTAAAATTAATTTCGAGATCTTTGATCAGTTCCAGTTCACCAACAAATGGTTGACGGAGCAGGTCACTGGCACCCAGTTTGGTATTAATCATAACACGCAAGGCGAGGCTGGGAATATCGGCAACCCGTTGATCGGAAATATACAGGAAAGGCGCGCTCATTTCAGATGCACCGTTAATTCCGAAATCAGCGACCACACGAAGGCTTGAGCTGCCGCCCATCATTGCGGGAGATACAACAACGGTCGATTGGGTAGTTTCGGCGATTGGAATCAATCCATCGCGTAAAACGACAAACCGCACGAGCAGTGAACGAAGCGAATCGTTCAAATTGGTGTTCCAGCTAACCCGGATACTGTCGCCTTCGGGTGCAGCAGTGAGATTTGTTGATACGGGAAGAAGTGATTTCGGATGATAATCAGTATAACAGGTGAGTAACGAATGATCAGTGTCCACCTTCACTACGGAATAATCCAACAGGTAAAATCCATTGTATTGACCGCCCCAGCCCATGTTGAAATGGTAGAGGTTATCCGGGAAATAGCCATCGATAACGAAAGCCTGCCCAAGCCATTCGGCCGGAACCGGACGCCTTAGAGTGAGCTGATGGTGAATTACATCACCAATATTGTAGTTCCAGCTTTCCACGGCACGCATCTCCGGGCTGTATCCAAAATGTAACGGAAGGGTTTGTTTGTAAGCTTCAAGTGATGCACCTTCCGGTTGCAACATACAGGTTACTGCCATATAATAGATCAATGAATCCACGGCCGGGTTTCCAAGGGTATTGGACATCCGGTCGAACCGCAGCCGGGCCTGATTAAATTGGGTACACAATTCGCCATACCCATTCAACATATAGCATAGCTCCTCAGAGCCAGAAAAAGGCTCTGCAAAAAAACGAAATACCTGACCCATGGCGATCGGCACTGAGCCTCCGTTTTTGAAGTCCTTTGGAAAGAGGTCGAAAAAGGTACTATCGCAATTCCAGGATGTTGCAAGCAATGGTGAGATCGAAGAAAATGCCTTCCAGCTTTCCATAACAGCCGGGTTCACCGTATCGCGGCTGGCATAATCATCACATAGATTTCGTATGTTGTCAAGAACCGTATTCATTAAGACCGGCACCTCCGCCGCACGTGCGGGGAAGTTGCTTTCCCATGAAAAACCAAGAACCGGCGGGCAATTATCGCTTTTTGAAACCAGCACAAAACCGGTTTCGCCTACGTTGCATACATAGAAAGGATCATTCGTTTTAAAACTGGAGCGGATACTGGCTGAAGACAGCTGACGTTCGGCAGGAAAATATTGCCTTACCACCTGGTCGGCGATCGTTAAGGCCTGATTTTTTGTCACTTCATCAGCCATAACTGCCATGTGGGATAATCCGGTAGACACCAGACAAAGGACCAAAAACCGTGTAAAAATTGTTGATTTCATTAACTTAATAATTTGGGCGTAACATATTGCGAATTTAGGGATTTCCAACTATTGAAAAGCAGCCAATTTTTTCAAATCGGGCACAAAAAAAAAGTTGCCCACCGAAATCATTTCAGCCGACAACTTTTTGCCCCAAACACTTGTGCCCGGATTAGCCTGTCATAATCTTGACTACCATACGCATAGCGGGATTGATCCGTATCAGACTCGAGTCATCATCTCGGACGAGATAACCCTTTCTTTTCAGTTCGAGTATCTTCTTCAGACCTGGTGCCTGCGAGATGCCGAGGTCCTTCACGACATCACCCGGATAGGTTTTGCCTTTTTTCAGGATGTTTTTCAGGATCAATTTTTCAATGGGCGGCATAAAAAGCCTCCTGATAAGTATCCCGATAATTTTCAATTTTTTTGAAATCATAATGTTAATTTTTTTGAGTTATTTTTTATCGGTTAAAACTGAGTTAAAGTTCAAATTGTTAATGTTATCAGTTGTGAAATCTGATAGTAATCTTTTCCTTATGTAAGTTACGTTAAAAATGCCGATTTAGTATCTGTTTCAGCCAATATTTTGATAAACGCATGATTTCGCTTTATTAATGTGTAAAAAGGAACTTTTTCCCTGGCTAAGAAAACCAGGGATTCGTGGCTACTTAATTTTATCTACATTTGGCCGACTCAAACCAAAAAAACACTCCCGACATGGGGCTGAAGATTGCCAAAGCCTTTTGCTGGTTCGTAACCCTTACTATTGTTGTGCCGGTTATTCCTTCAATCTTGCCCCATTCCGGGACAATAACGATGACGGGTTTTACAATCCGGCTGATGGGGATTACCCATTTTATGATCTGGATGGAATTCTGCCATGCGGAACTACACGTGAGCTCAGGAGACCCAGGCTGTATGGCGACCAAACCCTTTGGTGGATTTATTCGGAATCGACTTTTTCGAAGGCCCCTATCAGGATCCTAACGGCAAAGATGACTGTACCAGTTATGACAGCCAGTTGAATCTGATCTGTAACGATTGTGTCCTGAACGGTAATATTAACGGCCTCAACTTTGGAGACGGTATTGTGGACAATGAACGCTGGGGCATGAGGCGATTCCTGTATTTTGGCGGAGCAGGCCCGTTGGGGGACCCCGATATCCCATCAGATTACTATAATTATTTAAGAGGCTACTGGAAAGATAACGAGCGCATGCGCTACGGGGGAATGCCCATCCTTCAGGAGGCGGCACCGGGCCGTTTGCCGACAGCCGGTTTGTGAAACCGGAAGATGTGGCAACCGATGTATGAGTTCAACACCTCGAATATTGCCACCAAGCGTGGTGACCTGATCAGGCGTTTTACCAAAGACAACAGTTTAACGAGTATCGACTGGAACCTCAAGAACCAGTATGGGATTCCGATCGCCAGCGGAGCCTATATTGTTCACATCGATGCTCCCGGAATCGGGGAAAAGGTGGTTAAATGGTTTGGAGCGCTGAGGCCTGTAGCGGATGGTGCATATGAAAGACTTGTCGCAGATCACGACGATCATTTTCATCTATCTGCAAATACTGGCTGTTATGAATAAAAAGAGTTTATTATTTGGTATTGTTTTAATAACAAGCATCAATCTTTCTTGCCAAGATTTTAAAATTGAGCGAGAGGACAATAATGAATTAAAGAAATTCATCGAGAAAATCTCATTCTTTGAGGTTATTTGGCTTAACGATAATCTTGTTACAACGGTTCTCTTTACTTGCAATCCAATTGGATCTGCTCAAAGACAAGGTACGGGAGAGATCACTAACAATATTTACTTGCTGGTTTGTGAGGCTGGTGAATATCCAGAATGTCATTTGTATGTTCTGAAGGACATTTATTTCCCTAAATTATTATCAAATAAAGCCCTGAATAATAATTCAGAAATTGGTTTTTCTTACAAAGATAAAAATGATGATACGAAGGAAATTCATTTAAAGAAATCTTTAAATGAGGTTTCAATTCTTAAGGAATGATAACATTTATATTGTTATTTTAAGTGGTACTTTTCATTCAAAGACCTTATAATTTATGCAGCCGCCCTCTATTACTTTTATAGAGGGTGGCTACATGAATGAGAGTATTGATAATCTAATACTTGAAATCCCATAATAATCGCTACGACACAATTCTCTTTATACCTTTTTAAAGTTTAGCGAAATCAATTTGTCAATTCTTCTCCCTTTAATTTAACAATTCTCGTATGAACTTCATCGCCCTCGACTTCGAAAGCGCAAATCCCGACCGCTCGAGCATATACCACCCCTCCAAGCAGTTGCGCCTACCTAACTGACTCCGTAATATCAGGTAATGTTATACCGGCAATCCTGCAGCATGACGCCGGTATAACTGATCGCAAACTTCTACATTGTTTAGCCACCATTCTGTAAGAAAGGCAAGCAGCTTCTTTGGCAGGACCTCAATCCCGTCAGCATCGACCAATAAGTTGATCGTTCTGAACAGTTCCTGATGCTGGTTATCCAAACACTCATTGTTAACAGATATTTGATGTGTGATTATTCCGCTCAGCTATAGGTCCTCAGGAAGGGCCGAAGGATTGGATTGATACGATTCAAGCTGCCGATTCAACTGTTGTCTTTCGTCCGCATTTAGAACTGTCAGGCTAAACGTTCCGGTTCTGCCGCTCGGATCCAGGTACAAATAGCCGTTTTCCGGTCCATAATACCATTGCTTGTCATTAATGACTATTGATAGAAGCTTCTTTTCCATATTAACATCCTTTCCGCAGTCGAAAGATACAATACAAATTTGGATTTGACCACCTTAGATCGAAATCTATTTCGGCAATCCAAATCCGGGCACCGATGGCATCGAGCATCTTCTTGGTTATCGACAGTCCCAACCCTATTCCTTCAAATATTGTTCAGCGAGTTCAGGTTTGTACAGGTCAAAATCAGTCTTTCCCACAATATTCTTTGGAGAACTAAGACCGGCGTGGATGGCTGATACCACCAGCGGTAAAATCACGCGCACCGGTTGTCGGAGACATCCTGTGCAGAGGGAATTGATTCTGTGTATTATTAGAGGGAAAGAAAAAATTCTCCAGCGTCAGATCCATTTGAATGAAATACTGAACAAATTTAAGGACCGCGTAAATCGAAATTATACCGGTCAGCCAGATTAAAACCAGTACTGCTCCGGCAGCTTGCATGGTTAGGTAATAGGTTGGCTTGGTGATTTTCTTTGGAGCGTTGTTCATTTGTGTCTGGTTTGTTGCGTGCAAAATTAGAAGTTGGCAAAGGAATACTATAAAATCAAACATTAATAAACTGATATTTTGACTAATAGAAGGAATTATGGCTTAAAGCGATCATATCAGCCATAACTGTCCTTTCTCCCCTCCCCTGATTCTCCAGTTGAAATAGAAAGCCGCTGTAATTTTTAGAATTACAGCGGCTTTTTCAATCTGGTCGGGGTGAGAGGATTCGAACCTCCGGCCTCGTCGTCCCGAACGACGCGCGCTAACCGGACTGCGCTACACCCCGGAAGTGGGTGTGTGTTTGGGTGTGTGTTTGGGTGTGGGTGTGGGTGTGTGACGGGAGTGCAAATGTATAAGATTTTTATGTTTAAACAAGTTCCATGAGATAGAATACATCGCAGGAAAAGTGCCCGGTGTTTCCCATAGGATCCGGGATTTGTTTGAAACCCAGGTGCTCGTATAGTCCGCGGGCTGCATGCATCGGTTCTATTGTTTCAAGATAAATCTGTGTGTAGCCGATTTTTACGGCCTCTTCCAGACAAAGCTGCAGCAACCGCTTGCCGAGTCCAAGCCCCCTGGCTTCAGGCCGGAAATACATCTTAACAAGCTCACAGGTTCCCGGTTCCCCGGGCAAAGGTGCTATCCCCGCCCCTCCCATGACATTGAGGGCCTCGTACGGGAGGGCCTCAGAGCCCTCCCATTCAATCACGAAATATCTCCTTCCCTCTTTCTGAAAGGCCTCATACATCTGCTGAGTATCCTGATCGCCCGAGGCGAAACCGCCCCCGACGGCACCATGCTCAATCAGAGTTTCCAGAATAATGTCCCGTATAGCCCGGCTGTCGTCCGGGCATATTGGCCGGATCCGAAAGGTTCCTGCCTGGTTGCTGATTAGAAATTCCGTGTTTTCCATATAATCAGTTAAATATGAAAAAAAATTACAATTTCTCTCATCGGATAACATTAATAATCATATATTTGAGCATCAGATTAGTAAAAGTTGGCAAACTTCTGTGTATATTATTGTAAATTAATCTATTAACCATACCGGTTTACGCGGTAACCCATGCAATGAAACCAGTTATTTTTCAAACCCCCGAACCATTATTTAACAGCAGGATTACCGACCTGGTAATGGACATCGAATACCTTCGGAAAAAAGAGACAATTGTTACAACCGACCCGTTTATTTACAATCAGTTGCGCAACATTTTTCTGGACCTTGATGCCATGGGTTCGGCACGGGTTGATGGCAACAAAACAGGGTTAAGCAAGTACCTGGAGGCTAAGGAAGATGATCCCGAATCCAAAGGAAGAAAGACCGTCGAGATCGATAAAGTATCGGAAACCATGCGCCTTTTGGATGAAAATATTGACGAAACAGTCTTTTTTCAAGGATTCTTTACCGAGCTGCACCGGATGATCCGCGAAGGAATCACGAACGAAAGCAGCAGGTTTGCAGGCAAATACAGACATACCGCTGCCCGTGCGGATGTGCCCGGAAACACCAGTCCGGCCTTCCATTTGGTAGAAACTTTTATGGATAAACTGATCAGCTACATCAATAAAAAGGAGTCCTCAAAATTTGATGCCATTAAATCGGCTTACGCACATCAGCGTTTTCTTTGGATTCATCCCTTTCGCGATGCCAATGGCCTGATATCGCGGTTAGTTACCTATGCCATGCTGCGAAAGCAAGGTTTTGGCGGTGTGGCCGACCGTATCGTAAATCCAACGTTCAGCTTCTGCTGGGATCCGGAGAAATATTTGAAACTTATCCGGCGTGCAGATTCAGAAAAGGAAAAAGACGTTTTTGCTTACATCGAATTTGCTTTGGAAGGCCTGCGGGATGATATGGCACGAATGGACCGCCTGCTGAATTATGATATAATCAGGGAAGATATCCTGCGGCCCGCTTTTAAACATCCGCTCTTCGACCGGGTCTTCGGTGAACAGGACCGCCTTATCATCGATTTAGCCATGGATAAACAGGTTTTCCAGGCAGCTGATGTCAGGCTCTTCTTCCCCCAGAAACACCCTACCGAAATCTCCAAAATGTTGAAATGGCTCCGCGATAAAGAGATGATTATCGGGCTCGATGAAAATGCCAGAAAATATGCTATCAACCTGGAAAACAAATACCTGGTGAAATTAGTGGCAGGAAAATTGGAACGAGCTGGTTTTATTCCATTCACCTGAACAACAAAAGGTGAATGGATCTGTTAATTTTGTGGCGTTTTTCACGTTAAATTCTATATGAAAAGAAAATTCTCCTGGATGCTCCTGGCCGGAACCGTCGTAGTTCTTACTTCGGCGTTCTTTGTTCCAGACAACAAAAAAGAGCTTGTGCTCAATGAAGCCATCTCTCAGTTTTTATCTTTCCGTCATTATCAACCACTTAAAGAGGATGATAATTTTTCGGAACGAGTGTTTAACCTGTATCTCGACAGGCTCGACCTGAATAAACGGTACTTTCTCCAATCCGATTATGATCAGCTTTCAGCATACAAGCTCAAGCTCGATGATGAATGGAAAGACCGTTCCCTGGAATTCTTTCAGAAATCGTCGGCTCTGATTCAGAAACGGCTTCTCGAAACCAAAGCTTACTATACGGAATTCCTCACCGCGCCTTTCGATCTTAAAAAGAACGAAACTTTTGAAACGGATCCCGAAAAGACCAGGTTCCCGAAGGATAATGCCGAATTGCGCGAATCCTGGCGTAAAGCTCTCAAATTCCAGGTGATGACCCGTGTTGCCGGCAATCTGCAGATTCAGGATGAAGCATCCGGAAAAGCAGATACCGTTAAGATCAAAACCGTGGAGCAGCTCGAAGCCGAAGCCCGCAAAGGCCTGCTCGATAATTACAACGATTGGTACGACCGGGTTCGCAAAATGGACGAGGACGACCGGTGGTCGATCTATATTAATTCCGTGATCTCAGCATATGACCCGCATTCGGTATATATGCCACCCCGTGATAAAGAAAGGTTCGACATGACCATGTCGGGTAAATATGAAGGGATCGGGGCCACGCTTCGTCAAAAGGACGGCTACCTGGTGGTAGTGGACATGTTCCCCGGAAGTCCGTCGTGGAGAAGTAAAAAGATTGAGGTTAATGACCTTATTATGCGTGTCGGACAAGGTGATGAGCCCTCCGTTGATATTCTCGATATGAAGCAGGAAAATGCCGTAGCTCTCATCAAAGGCCCAAAGGATACTAAAGTCCGGCTCACTATCCGCAAACGCGATGGATCAGTGAATGAGGTTGTTCTTACCCGGGCCGTTGTCATTATCGAAGAGTCATACGCCTCTTCGCTGATTTTAAAGGATGCCGCCGGAACCGTGCGCACCGGTTATATCTTCCTGCCGCAATTTTATCAGGATTTCCAGGACCGCAATGGCAGGAAATGTGCGGATGATGTGTCAAAGGAAATTGAAAAACTAAATGCCGAAGGAATTGACGGACTGATCATCGACCTGCGCAATAACGGCGGGGGATCGCTTCCGGAAGCCGTGAGAATGGCCGGACTATTCTTCCCTAAAGGACCCGTAGTCCAGATCAAAACCAAAGAGGGAAGTCCGATGATCCTTGATGATACCGATCCTAAAACGCAATATGGCGGACCCCTGGTTGTTATGACAAATTACTCAAGTGCTTCCGCGTCCGAGATCTTTGCAGCTGCCATTCAGGATTATGGACGGGGAATCATCGTGGGTAGCCCGAGCACCTGGGGAAAAGGAACAGTTCAGCGGGTGACCGACCTGGATGAATATGTAAGCGAAAAATTCAATGATATCAAACCGCTTGGTGCACTCTCACTCACTATACAGAAATTCTATCGTATTAACGGAAAAACCACTCAGCTTAAAGGTGTTACACCGGATATCGTTTTGCCGGATTCCTATCAGCTGATGGATATCGGTGAAAAGGAAGAAAAATATGCACTGAACTGGGATGAAATTGCTCCGGCAAAATATAGTCCCTGGACAGAAACCCTTCCGAAAGAGAAGTTGAAAAGCTTATGCGATAAGCGCATCAGCAACGACGACCAGTTTAATATGATCCGTCAGAACGCCAGCAGGATAAAGAAGGATTCTGAAAGAACCAATTTCAACCTGAACCTCGATACCTATTTAAAAGAGCTGAAGGCACAATCGCAGGAAGCCAGGAAGTATGAAAAGCTAATGAAATCCCCCACCAGCCTAAAGATTAAATCACTCGAATCTGACCTGGCCCTTAACAAAGCCGATACTGCCCGCAGCGAAATCACGCAACGCATGATCGATGACCTCTCAAAGGATATTTACCTGGAAGAAGGCGTGCAGGTGATCAAGGATATGATAAAGAAATAGGCTCAATTCAAAAATGAAGGAGGAAGGATCAATTTATGAGATTCGAATTTAGAGTTCTGAATTCTGAGGTGTAAGATCCAAGTAATCTTTAAATTGAACTTTCGCTGTTGCACTTGTCATCCCGGCGAAGGCCGGGACCCCGTCAGCTAAACGAAGTTCAACAGAAAACCGATAACCGATAACTGTTATCTACAGCAGGCTATCAAATTTCTCCCGTGTTTTTTTATCCGATGGCCTGGTCATTTTTACCGAAACAATTTTGCCTTCGGTATCAAAAAGCATAAAGGTAGGCACACCCATTATTTTATATTTTTTGCATAATTCAGATTCCCAGGCCTTTTCACCGATGATCTGAACTCCCTGCAGCTTGTGTTCCGGTACAAATTTCAACCAGGCAGCATGATCTTCATCTATTGAATAACTGATGAATACAATGTTCTTGCCATGATAATCGGTTTCAAGTGTATCAAGATACGGAATCTCATATTTGCACGGACCGCACCAGGTTGCCCAAACATCAACATAAACCAGTTTACCTTTGAAATCCGGCAGCTTTGCCAACCACTGATGAAACATATTGTTTAAAGGCGGTTGAATTCACATAACCCGGTTGATTGATATCAGAACCTTTCCGGTTAGATCAGCACCCTTTTTCTCAACCGGACCACAAGCGAACAGGAAGGGGACGAGGAGGAGGGAAATGAGGAGGTTTTTCATTGTTTATTGGATATTTGTTGTCGGTTATCAGTTATCGGTTATCATGCCTCGGAGTAACGTGACGGGCTCCCGGCCTGTCAGCATTCGTTTAGCGTGACGGGGTCCCGGCCTTCGCCGGGATGACAAGTGCTTCGATTTGTGTTTTGTTATATGTTATTTGCTACTTCTAACTTCTTACTTCATACTGCCTACTGCCTACTGCCTACTGCCTACTGCCTAATAAACCGTTCGGTGAGGTGCTGTTTTCCTGCCCAAACGCGGATGAAATACATTCCCGGAACC
>Ga0265292_1001898_pt1 | contig 16404 bp, 20 predicted proteins | sample Munlanlewell296A_FD_189080 | JGI IMG/M metagenome (GOLD analysis project Ga0265292, IMG submission 189080) | Leachate microbial communities from a municipal landfill in Southern Ontario, Canada - Leachate well 296A | ecosystem: Engineered > Solid waste > Landfill > Unclassified | place: Canada... | reverse complement strand
TACTTCGTTATCACTGCGAACGTTTCTGAGATAGTAGAGTTTAAGTTTACGGTCCAGCGGAGTTGTATTTGGCTCGAATGTTCTGAATAAAACTAACTGTCGCGGCGTTCCGGTGATGAAGTATTCGATACCACGATTGAAAGCTTTGGTCATTGCATCGGTTACAAGCTCTTCGTCGGTTGCATCCCAGCTTGAGTTTTTTAGTTCAACGAAAACTTTTAGTTTGGAATTGATGCTTGAGGAAATAATCGTATCGCTGAAACGAGATTCACCAACTCCTACGTTTTGTTCTTGCTCTGCCGGTGCAAAATTAAATTCCGGATTTTCTTCGATGATTTTATTGAAGGTGGTTAGTAAAACACCTTGAAAAGTTCTTTCGTTAGATTTGAATTCTTGCATTCTTTATAAGCTGTATTCTATTAATAGTTCTTTAGAAAATTTATACCCTCACAAACACCCTCACTTATACCCTCACTTAATCCCTCAAACGATGAGGGACTAATTTCCCACGAATAAATTGGTGGGTTAATAATTTGCAAAAATCTTCTTGACGATCCACGTATCATACAATTACAAATATATGTTATGATCTATTTAATAAAATAGCCACCGGTTTTTTTGCTGCCTCGATATTCAATAAGATTTTTTGCTTTAAGAGTCTGAAGATAGCGTTCAATAGTTCTTATTGCTAATGCTGATAATTCGGAAAGAGCGATAACATTTTTCCCGGGATTCAAAGCGATACTATCCAGTAGTTTTTTTAATCCTTTATTTAATCCGTCACTTATACCGCCATTTATACCGCCACTTGATTGGCGGATTAAACCAGTTTTTCCGGCGGGAGGTGCAACTTTACGAAGGAACGTGGTTATAAATATTTCAGCTATTTCTTCAAAAGTTGCTGTGGGTTCTTTACCAAGAATTAGGGAAATACCTCTTCCTTTGCGTTCAACAAAATGAGCACGACTGAGAATGTCTGCGATAAGTTCATTTCTTCTTTTCGAAATGTGGCGTTTGATGATATCTTTAATTTGCAAGCCGCCTAACAAACCGCCGGGATTTCTAATTTCAACCCGGTTCTTAAAAACGCCGACCGAAACGAAATCGAGTTCGGTATAATCTCTATGAATAAAAGCATTGATGATAGCTTCGCGTAAAGCTTCTTGATTTATTTCGGGAATATCTTTTCTGTAAAGTCCTTCTACTTCCATTCCGATATGGATATTTTTAAGAATGTAGAGTTCAGCTTCTTTAATGAGAGTAAAAAGGTCACCGGTGAATTCTTTTTGATCGAGAATAGTTGCAGTGTTATTAGCTGCAAAGACAGCGCACATTAATCTGGCATTGAAGAAGTATTTAACCGGATTTTTACCGAACAAAATTACAGCAGCGTTAGTAAGTTTTTTATTTGAGAATAGGTTTAATGATTCTAGAATGTCTTCGAGATTTGTATAATCAATATCTGCTCGACGGCAGAATTCTTTTATCTTTTTAATGTCGATATCTTTTAAGGATACGGATTGAATAATACCGGAATCCCATTTATAATTTTTACTGGTGAAGAGAAGTTTTTTTAATTCAGCGGCTGATAGCTGTTTATCTTCATCGGCAACTCTGATGAAATATCTACCCTCAGCAGAATAAGGAATATGATTACCCTCGAATGATACTTTGATTACTTCGATTCCATTAACTTCAACAGTTGTTATTGTTGGATAAATCCTCGGTTCAATTTTGCTTGATATAGCCTGTGAAATATCGCGTAAAGTTTTTTCTGAGATTGAATTCTTAACCGGAGAACCATCATTCTTAAAGCCAAAGTAAAGTTCACCTTTTTGGTGTTTATTCAGAATTGCTGAAATTGATTTTAGAGCATCGTTTAGTTCAGCAATGGACTTCTTGAATTCTATTGTTTCGGATTCTTTCAGCTTCAAGGCAATTGTCTGGATTTGTTAATCCAAAATAGTTTATTGCCGATTCAATTTAAAGAAAACTCTTTGGCATTGCCACTATGTGGAAAGGATTTTGTTTTTAGAAATTGAGATTGAATAAAATTATTGGAAATGAAAATGAAATTTACTCCTCTGAAAGCAATTAGGAAACATTGCATGGAATGTTCCGGGTATGAAAAGAAGCAAGTCCGCGATTGTGTAATAAAGGACTGTGTCCTTTATTTATATGGGAAAGGGACGAACCCAAAAAGAAATGGAATTGGAATAACTAGAAATCTCCACTCAACAACGGGTTTTGAAAAAAACAGTAGTTATGTATCTGCCGGATGAGTTTGTGTGAAAAATGAATGTTGGGAGGCAATAATTTTTAAGAAAAAGGAAAATAGAGCATACTCGTAGAAAGATTAAGAATAAGAATAAGATTAAGAATAAGATCAAGAGTATGCTCTGTAATGTTTTAAGGAAGGAAAGCATTAGGATCAAAACGTAATTACTTTATCAGATTCAATCGTCCATGCGGTCAACTCAGCCATAGTGCTTATTTGCGCTCCCTCAATTAAAGGAAGATTTTTTATTCCTCTTGCATCTGCGCAAGTTCCGCAAATTTTAACTTGTCCACCTTTGAGAATTACAGATTTCAACATACGTTCTATATTGTAGTATCCGTTTGGAGTATTTTGATTTAGCAAAGCACAAGTTGCAGCATCTGCCATTAAGAATATTCTTACTTCATTTTCCGGAAAATCTTTTTTAATCTGCATTGCAAGACGAAGCGCATTGTATGCTTTTTCTGTTCCGTAAGGTGCATCATTTATGATGAATAAGTATTTCATATTTCTCCTATTTATTTGTTAGCAGTAATTCCATAATGATATGGCGGTAATGTAATTTCTTTATTAGTGATTTTAAAATTTGCCTTCAGCAGCCAATCAACGCATTGAAGCGAAGTGGGACGGATATCCAAAGATGGGCCACGTGGAGTAATTGAAGAATGTATCCAGTGGATAACACCAGCTTTACCATTAGGTTTTAATATTCGATGAGCTTCATTTAAAAGAGCGCCGGGATTTTCAGCATGTAGGATATTGAAGAGCATAACATAGTCAACGGAATTATCTTGAAGTCCGGTTCCTTCATTCACAAAATCGTGGTTGATAACTTTTATGTTAGATAATTTTGTTCCAATGATCCTTTGATTCAAGCGCTCAATCATAATCGGGTCAATATCAAAAGCATATAAATTACCTTTAATAATTTTTGCGGCTGGAATTGTAAAAGTGCCGTAACCGGAACCGAATTCCACTGCATCATTAATCTTGTTATCCAATTGAAGCTGCGAAAGAATAAACTGTGTATCGAAAAAAGACTCCCAATAAGATTCTTCCGGCATTCCGCTTTCACGAATCTTCATATCAATTTATTTATTTGATAGTTCCAAAAACGGGACTAATTTAACCGGATTCTTAAGAGTAAAGACCACCGGGCAACGCTGCAAAGTTAATTCCTCGGCTTGCTTTAATTTTTCTATGGGGTCATCGCTTACAACAGTAAGTTTTACACGAACTTCTTCCATAATTGGTTCTTCGTTTAAACCGAATACTTTTGAAAAATTTAGATCGGCTTCAACCTTTGTAGTAAGTTTTTTTAATTTTATTCCGAGCATTGCAGCCATAGTTGCAAATGTTCCGGTGTAGCAAGCAGCTAATCCATAAAAGCAGTAGTGTAACGGACCAGGCAATGAACCGTTACCACCCATAAATGTTGGGTTATCAACTTTGAATTCAGTTTCTCCATTTTCAAATTGTATTTTAGATACAAATTGAGTGTTGCCATCCTCAAGTATCCACTCTCCCTCAATTCCTTGAGTTCTTCTTGCATCGGAAGGGTTGTTCTTAAGGCGTGTTTCAAATGATTTTACATTCTCAATGTTCACGTTATTTAGTTTACTCATATAAATCTCCAGATTTATTTTGTTATTAATGTCAGGTAGTCACATTATTGGAAGTACTAACCCGGTAAATTGCGTCTTTCAACATCAATATTGAATCGCAGACTTTGGAATTTGCAACGATGTAAGAATCTATCTTATTGTATGATTTTTTTTTGATCAGTTTCATATCAAGAAGCAGTATTAGATGATTTTCAATAGTCACATTATCGAGATTCAATAATTCACCGATTTCAAGCGAAGTCAAATGTTTTTCATAAAGAGAACAGATAACATCTATTAAACCAGCATTAGAGAAAATGTTTTTCAGAGTTTCATTTACATTATTGTGATAATCCATAAAACACCAGCCTTAAGTATGAACCGGCAGCCCTTGAGCGCGCCATGAATTTACATCTTCTTTTAGTATGACAACGTTAAATCCTTTCTTAGTCAAATATCTTGCAGCTTCTGCGGCGAGCACACAATACGGACCTCTGCAATAAGCTACAATTTCTTTGTCTGCCGGTAATTCGGCAGTTTTCTCTTTAAGATTACTTAACGGAATTGAAATAGCATTTGGAAGATGACCGCTGGAAAATTCTTCTTTTGGTCTCACATCTATAAGAGTAACTTCATCTTTGTTAAGTTTATCCAATAATTCTGTTGATGAGATAGGAACGAGAGCGGATATTTCTTCGAAAAAAAGTCTTGCCGTTTCTTTAATTTCCAAAGCGCTTTTTTCGGCTAACACTTGTAAACTTTTCCAGCACTCAATAACATTATCGTTAGCTAAGTTATAAACAACTCTCACTCCTTCTTTTCTTCCGACAACTATTTTAGCGTTTTTCAGAATTTGGAGGTGACGGGATGTATTGGCGAAGTTCATATTTGTTTCGGTAGAGAGAGTATCAACGTCTCTTTCTCCTTGCGATAGAATATCAATCAATTCCAGCCGTTTAGGACTGGCAAAGGCATTTGCAATATTGGCAAACTGCTGAAATGTTAAATCCTTGAATTCTCTTCCGGTCATTGTATCTTCTTAATAAAATATTCAATTGATTAATTGAATATTAATGATTTATTGCACTATTTGCAAATAACAGCAATATTTTTTTATGGATAGCATATTTACTGCGGAACTCAAATTCTGGTTCTGAAGATGACTGTAAACTTGTGTGGTTGCCAAATCCTCTTGACCGAGCTGATGTGCGCTTCTCTGAGTTGGAATGAAAGTAGAATAAATAAACTTATCAACTGTTCTTGTTTCGATTTCGTTGAGTGGAAGATCTCCACAGAAGGAAATAAACTGTTTGGAAGAAAAAGCGATTGAATCGAGATATTTTTTTTGATTTAACCGGACGAGCATAATCCAAATATTCATCTTTGAATTTTGAGAGTGCATATGTATCTTTAATAAAAGTTTTTTCAAATATATTTTTATGCGCCCGTAGCTCAACTGGATAGAGCATCAGACTTCGGATCTGAGGGTTGAGGGTTCGAATCCTTCCGGGCGTACTAATGAATTCAGAATGCAGAATTGAGAATTCTAATTAGCGATTCTCAATTTTCAAATGTTGTTTCGCTTCAATCCCCAAGACATATTTTCTAACTCGATATTGATATTTAATGCTCTTCTCCGAACATGTTTACAAGTTTATGTTTTCAGCTTTGCAAGAAGCTGAGAATGCTTTTGAAAAAGATGAAGTTCCGATTGGTGCAATTATAGTTTATCAAAATAAAATAATTGGACGCGGGTTTAATCAAACCGAAATGTTGAATGATGCCACCGCACATGCTGAAATGCTTGCTATAACTGCTGCCTCAAATAATCTTGGGTCCAAATTTCTTGAAGAGTGCGATCTTTACGTAACGGTTGAACCGTGTGTAATGTGCAGCGGTGCAATACTACTTTCAAGAATTAAGAACCTTTACTTTGCTACGTTTGAACCAAAATTTGGTGCGTGCGGATCACTTTTTAATATCATAGAGAGTGGTAAGTATAACCATAAGCCGACGGTTTATTCAGGCATCTATTCCAATGAATCGAAATCTCTCCTTGAAAAATTCTTTCAACAGAAAAGAATTGCGCCTAAGTAACATCTTCATTGGCATCTTTTGGCAAATCTGTTTAATTTTCTTTTAGAAATAATTTATAATGATTCCCTCATAAAACTCAACTACTATGCAAATCATAATTTTTGGTTCACCCGGTGTTGGTAAAGGAACACAAGCAAAAATTTTAGCAGTGAAATTAGGGATTGCACATATTTCCACCGGAGATATACTCCGTGAAGCGATTAAGAAAGAAACTGACCTTGGCAAAAAAGCTAAAGAAATTGTTGAGTCCGGCGGACTTGTCCCGGATGAAATAATGGCGGGAATGATTAAGGATGTGCTTCTGGACGAAAGATGTAAAAATGGTTTTATACTTGACGGCTTTCCAAGAACTATTCAACAAGCTCATATTCTAACTAAAATATTATCTGAACTTAATTACGGAAAACCAATTCTCATAAAACTTGATGCGAAAGACGAAATAATTATTTCACGATTGGGCAACCGCCTGGTTTGCAGTAAATGCGGGAATATAATTGTAAATACTGATTACACAGAAAATTATTCGTGCCATATATGCAAATCTCTCAACAGTTATATTAAAAGAAAAGATGACGATGAAGAAGTTATAAGAAGAAGATTAAAAGTTTATCACGAAACAACCGCGCCTGTGTTCGATTACTATCATGATAAAGCAATTATTATCGAGATAGACGGTGCACAAGAAATAGATTATGTTACAAGCAATATACTAGAAAAGATGAAAACAGATTAATAACTCTCCCCTTTCTTCTTAATTAGTACCTTAACTGCTTTTCCGCCATCCAGCTTGATAATCTTTGCTTCGAATTTTCTGACCAATTCATAATTATGTGTCGCAAAAATCACTGACGTTCCCCTTGAATTAATTTTTTTCAGGATCGCCAAAATCTCTTCTGAAGTTTCCGGATCCAGGTTGCCCGTTGGCTCATCGGCTAAAATTAAGAACGGATCGTTGATCATTGCGCGAGCAATTGCAACCCGCTGTTTTTCACCACCGGAAAGCTGATGCGGCATATTTTTTTGTTTATGTGCTAACCCAACTTCCGACAAAGCATTTATAACTTTTTTCTTTATTACTTTACGCGGGTTACCGGTTACTTGTAGTACAAATGCTAAATTATCATAAACATTTCTATCGGGTAGAAGTTGAAAATCCTGAAACACCATTCCAACTTTTCGCCTAAGGAATGGCAAATCTTTTTCGTGAATTGTTTCAGATGAATAGTCACCCACCTCTACATATCCCGAATCCGGGAATAGATCCATAAAAATCATCCGCAGCAAAGTTGTTTTACCAACACCGCTCTTACCTATCATAAATACAAACTCACCCTGCTCAATCTGAAGATTAAGATCGGAAAATACAGGTTGGTTTTTGTAATTGAAGTCCACAGAGTTAAATGTCAGCATAGTTTTTTCTTCTTTAGTATGAATTGGGCACGTTCAGTTTCCGTATCCGCATTTTTAAAAGTGAATGCCTTAAAACATTTATAAACGTAAAAATCAGATCTGTCAATAAAATCAAAATATTCATCGAACCGGTAGATTTTCTGTTTGTGAATTTCTTCAACCTTTTTGCCATTGGCAAGTGTTAATTCAAAATGATTGTAATGAATCCGCGTGCCCGGGTTATAAAAACTCCTCTGCTGATAAGTGATTCCGTTTACTTTTCCTCTTCTGTTAAGATACTTTTCAAATTTTTTACTATTGTTTTCAAGACTCACATCAAACGCTAACAGGCCATTATCAGAGATACAACTGCTTACACTTTGAAGGTACCGTAAAAACTTCTCTTTCGTATTTAGATAGTTAACGCTATCGAAGGTTGAAAAAACGAAATCGTATTTATTCTTGAAGGGCAGATTTGTCATATCACAGCAAACTTTTAGAACTGATCCATCTCCATCGTTCGAGAGCATTGAAAAAGAAATGTCTGTTGATATGATTTTCATTTTGACATGCAACAGTTTTGCAATAGCACCGGTACCGCCGGCAAGTTCCAAAGCCGATAGTCTTTTCTTCTTTACTTCCTTGCTTATTTCTAAGATATAGTCTGCCCACTCTTTGTAATTAATTGAACGCATCAAATGCGGATAAATTTCTGCTATGGTAGAATAAGTTTTAACGGGCACTTTTAATTTTTCTCCGGTTAGAGATGATTGTTTCCGCCCACTTAACTGCTTCAATCATACTGCCCGGGTCAGCTATTCCTTTTCCTGCAATGTCGAATGCTGTACCGTGATCCGGTGAAGTGCGGATGATTGGAAGTCCCGCACTAAAGTTTACTCCACTATTGAAGTTCATCATTTTGAATGGGATTAATACCTGGTCATGGTACATACCTAAGACAGCATCGTATACTTTGTGCAATTGATTTGCAAAGAAAGCATCGGGTACAAAAGGTCCTTCAACAAAATTATTTTTGAAAGAATTTATAGCGGGTTTGATAAAATCAATTTCTTCCCGACCGATCTTTCCATTTTCACCGGCATGGGGATTCAAACCAAGCACCGCAATTTTTGGATTCGCAATTCCTAAATCTTGTATTAACGATTGTTGTAAAACTTTTATTGATGATCTAACAAGCTTTCTCGACAATAATTTACTCACATTTTTGATAGGTTCGTGTATCGTAGTTAAACCGCAAATGAATTGTTCGGAAAGAAACATCATCAAATAATTTTTTGTCTTTGATAGCTCGGCAAGCAGTTCTGTTTGCCCGGGGTATTTTATGCCGGCTAATTTGAATGCAGTCTTCGATACTGGCGCCGTGATAATTGCATCTGCATTTTTTGATCGAGCTAAATCAAATGCCTTTTTAATTGCGATATAAGATGCTTTGCCGGATTCTTTTGTTGATTTACCAATGTTCTGTTTGAATTTACCAATGTCAACAATTGTTACATACTCTGGATTCACATTGGTAAGATGATCATCATTTACAATATGATAGCTGAATGAAGCATGTGATGTTGCTAAAGCGTTTTCAAAAACATTTGCTGGACAAAATAAAACAATTTTTCTTTCAGCCGGGCTGTAAATCTTATTGATTGCTTTGATGCAGATTTCTGGACCGATTCCGTTTATATCACCACATGTGAATGCGAGCGTTATCATTTTAAGCGGTCGTTCATCGCGTTAACTATTCATACTCAACATGAATTCTTTATTGTTTTTCGTTCCCCTCATTTTATCAAGTAAAAATTCCATCGCTTCGGTAGAATCAAAATCAGAAATAATTTTTCTTAGTATCCATACTTTATTTAATTCATCTTCTTTGAAAAGAAGTTCTTCTTTTCTTGTACTTGATTTGAGAACATCTATTGCCGGGAATATTCTTCTATCTGAAAGATTTCTATCAAGGACAAGCTCCATATTGCCCGTACCTTTAAACTCTTCAAAAATAACTTCATCCATACGGCTTCCGGTATCAACAAGAGCGGTGGCAATGATTGTTAGACTTCCGCCGTCTTCGGTATTACGTGCAGCTCCGAAAAATCTTTTTGGCTTGTGGAGAGCATTTGCATCAACACCACCGGAAAGAATTCTTCCGCTATGAGGAATCACTGTGTTATGTGCTCTTGCAAGACGTGTAATAGAGTCTAACAGAATCACAACATCATCACCGGCTTCGACCATACGCTTTGCTTTTTCTATAACCATATTTGCCACTTGAACGTGACGTTCTGCCGGTTCATCAAAAGTAGAACTGATTACTTCAGCCTGAACAGAACGCTGCATGTCTGTTACTTCTTCAGGGCGTTCATCTATTAGTAACATAATAATCTTTACTTCAGGATGATTACGAGAGATTGAGTTTGCCATTTTCTGTAAGATAACTGTTTTACCGGCTTTCGGAGGTGAAACAATTAATCCTCTCTGCCCTTTACCAATTGGAGAAAGCATATCGATGATACGCATCGAATATTCGCCCGGCGCAGATTCTAATTTTAATCTTTTCGTAGGATAGAGAGGCGTTAAGTTATCAAATAAAGTACGTTCACGTATGGCTTCCGGATCTTTGCCATTAACTGCTTCAACACGAAGTAATGCGAAGAACCGTTCACCTTCTTTTGGCGGACGAACCTGCCCGCTAACAAAATCTCCGGTTCTTAAACTGAACCGTTTGATCTGTGAAGGCGATACATAAATATCATCCGGCGATGGGAGATAATTGTAATCCGCAGAACGCAAGAAACCATAACCATCCGCTAAGACTTCCAGCACGCCTTTAGAGAATGTTAATCCGTCTTTTTGAGATTGTGCTTCGAGGATTTTAAAGATGAGTTCTTGTTTGCGGAGATCGCTATAACCGGCGATTATAAAATCTTTAGCAATCTTGTAGAGATCTACAATCTTTTTCGATTGCAGTTCTGAAATATCCATTGGCATGAGTGAGTCCTATTACTTATGAGAAATATTCTTGATTTTCAATTATGGCAAATAATCTTGAGGAATTTATGATAATTATTAAAAGTGAATTATAATTGTTGAAGACCATTGAGGCACGGCTGAAAATTAGTCTCCCTTGAGCACTTTGTCAAGCCTTTTCCTTAAACATTTGAGATTTTATTTCTCCCAGCAGATACATACTTCCAAGAGCAACCAGACACTTATCTTGAGATTCCCCGAAAAACCCATTTACGAATGAGGCCGGATCTTGGAGCGGGCTAACTTTAATTCCTGCTGATAATGCAATTGTATGCAATTCTTCAATTGTTGCAGAGCGGTCAATATCAATTTTTGTAACGTAAATATTTGTAAAATACGGATCGAGAGCCAAAAGCATCTCATCAATTGACTTATCCCGCATGGCGCCAAATATTAAAACTCGCTCAGAGTAAGATTTGTATTCTTTAGAGAACTCAGCTATAAAAGAATTAACGCCCTCCGGGTTATGTGCAGAGTCGTAGATTATCTTCGGGCGAGCATTGATAATTTCATATCGTCCTTGGATGCCGGTGTTTTTTATAACATTCTTAATTCCGTTTGAATATACCAGCCCGCTTCCGATACCGGGACATTCATCCACCGTCTTTAATGCCAAAGCAGCGTTAAAAAGTTGATGATCTCCTTGGAGAGGAGTTGCGTATAATGAAAATGATTTTTCTTTTTGAGTGATAACTACTCTCTCGTTTTCAAGTTTAGTATAGCCCTCAATCGGAAAGTATTTACTCCCGCATTGCAATGCAGTTTCTTCAAAAACTTTTTCAGCTTTGGCTGGAACTCGCCCGGTAAACACAAATGAATTTGGTTTAATGATTCCTGCTTTTTCTGATGCAATTTTTTCGATAGTATTTCCCAAATGCTGTGTGTGCTCTAAACTTATTGATGTAATTACAGAAGCAATTGGTTGAATTACATTTGTTGCATCCAATCTTCCGCCAAGTCCGGTCTCTATCACGGCATAATCTACTTTCTGCTCATCAAAATATTTGAAAGCAAGTGCAGTAGTAATCTCAAAAAATGTTGGACTATTTTTCTCGATGTATTCTTCCAAACTTGTAACAAAAGCCGCTACATATTCATCGTCAATCATTTTACCGTTGATACGGATTCTCTCGTTGTAAATTCTAAAATGGGGTGATGTATAAAGACCAACTTTGTAACCGGCTTCCATTAAAATGCTTGCAATGAACGAGGCAGTGCTTCCCTTTCCGTTAGATCCGGCAACGTGAAATGCTTTTAAGTTTTTGTGAGGATTTCCAATTTGCTCCAGTAAATTGAAAGTGTTATCTAATCCTAACTTCATCCCAAATTGATGAAGCGAGAATAGTTTATCGAGTGCAGATTGAATAGTCATAGTTAGATTTGATATGAACCGGTTATCTCAGAAATATTTTTGATTTTGTTTTGTTCGCAGAAAGAAATTAATCCGTTTAGAATTTCAACACCGGCGTTTGGATTGATAAAATTAACCGTACCTATTTGAAATGCTGACGCACCGACAATCATCATCTCAACGGCATCTTTCCAATTCATTATTCCGCCGATACCGATGATTGGAATATCGGAATTTCTTTTTATCTCTAAAATTTTTGCCAATGCTACAGGTCTAATTGCCGGACCGGATAGCCCACCCGTTATATTTTTAATTTTTGGCTTTCTTGTGTAGATATCAAAGGATGTCCCAACTAAAGTGTTAATTGCAGAAACAGCATTGCCTCCATTTTCTTTTACAACTCTAGCAAAGTCAGATATCCGGGAGACGTTCGGTGAAAGTTTAATGATAATCGGTTTCTTTGTAACACTTCTAACTTTTTCCGTTATCCTGCCGACGGCACTGAGATCGTTGCCAAATTCTAGACCGCCATCTTTTACATTTGGGCAAGAAACATTTATTTCGAATGCTTTGATCGTATCTTCGCCGGTCAATATGTGAACGCATTCAACATACTCTTCAATCGAGCTCGCTGCAATATTACAGATCAAAGTTGTATCTAATTTTCTTAAGAATGGAATTTTTTCATTGATGAATGCTTCAACACCAACATTTGCAAGTCCTATAGCGTTTAACATTCCGGAAGGAGTTTCAACAATTCTTTGTGGAGGATTACCTTTACGCGGTTTTAATGATAATGATTTAGTTACGATACCGCCAAGTTTATTCAAGTCTGTGAATTCAGCAATCTCATTACCATAACCAACTGTGCCTGATGCAAGAAGAACTGGATTTTTTAATTTCAATCCGCCAATATTTATTGAAAGATCTACACTATTCATAACTTCACCGCATTGACATTAAATACCGGACCATCTTTGCATACGAGCAAATATGAATCACCGGACGCTGAATCTACCGGACAGCCCTGGCATATTCCAAATCCACAAGCCATTGCACACTCAACCGATATTTGGCAATCATAATTGTTTTCGATGCTATATTTCTGGAGCGCTTTCAACATTGCATTCGGTCCGCAAGCAAATATTCTTAACTTTTTCTTGGAAATACCCTCAATCTCTTCTTTCAGCAAATCGATCACAGTTCCCTTGAATCCATCGGAGCCATCATCAGTCGCAATTGCAATATTTTTCAATCCATGTGTAACAATATTTTTTTTTGATCTTCCACCGACGAGACAAATCACGTTTTTATCTTCCGGAAGATTTTTTATTAAGAATGGAAACGGAGCTGTACCAAGTCCGCCGGCAACTATAACAGCCGTTTCATAATCATCATCATAAACAAAACCTATTCCGAGAGGACCGAGCAATTCAACTGTATCACCATTTTTCTTTGATGATAATATTTTTGTCCCTTCTCCGTGAATATCAAACATAAAAAAAACATAATCCCCGTCAACATCACAAACACTAAAGGGCCTTCTGAGAAGCGGGAAATCGTTTTCAGAAACTTTGATATTGCAAAACTGTCCCGGTTTTGCGATGTATGCGATCGCCGGTGAAAATACTTTCATTAAAAATATTTTATCGCCTATTTTTTCAACGGATTCTACAAATGCTTTTTCAATATACAAGAGCTTTACCCGGTTTGTGAAATGATATTAAAATTTGATTGGTGTAACAAAATATTAACTACTTCTTTGAAAATTTCTCTTCTATCGCCTTAATTTTATCAAGCCGTTTTTGATGCCGGTCTCCAAGAAATTTGGATGACAACCAAACATCTGCAATTGATTTGATTGTCTCTTCACCGAGAGCACGAGCGCCTACAACCAGTATGTTTGCATCGTTATGTTCTCTTGAACTCTTTGCTGAAAATTCATTATAACAAGTTGCCGCGCGAATGCCTGGAATTTTATTAGCGGTAATTGCAGATGGAATTCCCGTTGCGTCAATAATAATTCCGAATTTTACTTCTCCTATTACCACACTGTTGGCAACTTTATAAGCAATGTCGGGATAATCTACCGCATCTTCAGTAAAAGTGCCGGCATCAAACAGATCAAAACCTTTCTGTTTTAGATAATCATACAAAACTTTTTTCATCTTTACGCCGGTATGATCTGATCCAATGCAAATTTTTATTTGTGCGTTAGAATCAGAAACAGAAGCAGATGAAGCACTGAGAACAATCTTCAATCCGGAATGATGAATTCGATCCTTAGCAAGCGGAGTTAGAACGGTTCCTTTTTCAATAACAATTTCTCTGCTGCCGCTCTTCAGCACTTTTTTTACATCATCTTCAGTTATTAACTTTTTCACCATACTCGCATTCATCCCTTAAACAAGTTCGTTTCGTTTATTCATTTTAAGATAATCAACAACCTGCCTAACATCCTGGGCGTTGTTTCTATGACAGATCAATAAAGATTCGTTGGTGTTAATAATAATTAGATTCTCAACGCCAATTGCGGCTGTAAATTTTCTTGGAGAAAAAATATACGACCCAAAAGTTTTTTCTGTGTAAACATCGCCAATTACAACATTACCTTCATCATCCTTATCCGAAATTTCATAAACTGCTTCCCAATTTCCAACATCGTTCCAATAAAAATCTGCTTTAGTAAGAAAAACTTTATCTGATTTTTCCATTACACCGTAATCAATTGAAATACTTTTTAACTGTCCATATACATAAACCACCTGTCTTTCAAATTCTGATGTTCCGACAACTTCGTAAATTTTATCCAGACCCTCGGAAAGGTCCGGCAAATATTTTTTCATTTCATTTAGAATTGTATCAACGCGCCAGATGAATATTCCGGAATTCCACAAAAAATCTCCGGCTTGTAAAAATTGTTGTGCAGTTTCGATATTTGGTTTCTCTGCAAATGTGAGGACTTTAAAAATGTTGTCACCAACTTCTGTCTCATCAAATTGTATATATCCGTAACCGGTTTCCGGACGAGTGGGCGTAATACCGATTGTAACAAGTCCTTTAGATTTATCGGCAAATTCCACAGCTTTAGATAAACATTTTCTAAATTCTTCATCGTCTTTTATCAAATGATCTGCCGGAAGAGTTATCATCACAGCATTTTTATTTTTATTTTTTATGATTACGGCTGCTAAACCGATACACGCAGCTGTGTTCTTTCCGAACGGCTCATCTACAATATTTTCTACCGGTATTTGCGGCAATTGTTCTTTTACACGCAGTTTTTGGATTTTATTTGTAATTATAAAGATATGATCATTTGCTACTAAACCTTCAAGACGCTTCACCGTATCCTGAATCATCGTATTCTCACCAACGATTCGAATCAATTGTTTGGGTTTTTTTTCTTTACTTCTGGGCCAGAATCTTGATCCAACACCGCCTGCCATTATAACTGCGTATAACTCCATTTATCTTTCCTTTTGATTTGCAATAATAGTTCTTCCAAAATTTTCTGCCCGATTGAGGTAACTTGTAATATCAACTTCTTTACCTCTCACCACTGCGACTATCACAATTAAACAAGCTCTTAATGATTCAACTACATTTGGACTTGCAGCAATTTTTTTCTTATCAATTAGTTCCAATCCCCGTGCAAAAACTGTATGCATATTGGAAAGAATCTCAAAACCAATCTTCTTTGACAACTCCGCATTTTCAGTCATTTTTCTAATGTGCCCTTTAATCTCATTTTCCGTGAATTCATATTTCATTACGCGGTTCAAGAATGAGTCGAGTTCCTTGACAGGGCGTAAAACTTTTTCTTCATAATTTTCAAAATCTAATGAAGTATCTTTATTCAGTTCTTCAAAAATTATCGCTTCACGTAATTCATCAGCATGAGATCTTCGTGGTAGTTCGATCTCTGGAGTAATGTTAATAGTTTGTTCTGAACTTTCAACATCGGATTTCATAACGTGTTTTGATGTGTCGTTGTTTAGTGAATTCTCTTCAACTTTCCGAAAAACTGCTCTCGCGGCATTTGGGGTTAAAACATCAAGCATAACATTCATATCACTAACCAAGCTATAACTATGCTCTTTGAATTTGTCTGAGAATTTTGCAAAATCATATTTACCGGTTTCAATGAATGAATGAATTTCACCCAGCTTGATACCAAGTTTTGAAAGTTCGGTTATCTTCTTAAAATTTTTTATTTCATCGGAAAGATTTTCGGTAGAATTCAACCGTTCACGGATAAGTGCAACAGTTTCTATTTTCTCCGAACTTAACCGGAGATTATTAGCTGCTGCTACTATGCATTGAATTATATATTGCTTTGCGAGGTCCACTCTTCCAAGAGAATATTTGTGAGTGAAATTTAATGAATTTTAAGGACTTATTGCAGAGTGATCCAAACCAGCCAATAAAAAAGAGGTTGTCTCGAAAGATCGTTTGTCATCACGCAATGACAGAAATAACCTTTTTATAGTAGACTCATTTATGCCATATAACGGCGTTGTCTAAGCCGAAGCCCAGAGCAACAATGCCACATTTATTGAATAACTTTTTAATTAGAAAAAACTTTTATTTATAAACTACGCCAAATAGCAAAGCCGAAACGGAAGAATAATATAGGTGGA